>JAABUS010001225.1_pt1 | contig 57861 bp, 59 predicted proteins | sample 5560161 | NCBI WGS metagenome assembly JAABUS01 (sample SAMN10711885, study PRJNA513376) | rock metagenome | isolation source: Antarctica rocks | place: Antarctica: Victoria Land, Trio Nunatak nord | collected 2016-01-04
GGTACTTCTTGGTCATAGCGGTCCCCTGTCTTCGGGTTGTCTTGGCGGACGCCCAACACCTACCGCAAGGAAGGCATCGGGCGGGGGACCGCCACCTCAAGTTCTACGAGACCCGGGACAACCTCCGACGTAGATCCCGCCGAACCGAGCTTCGCCCATCTCGCACTATTTGCCATCAACCCAGCACTGACCCGGATCTTTCAGCCCGGGTTGTGAAACAGACCGCGCGCGATGGACATGGCCGGTCCGGCTGCTGTTCTCGATGTCGGTCAGGGTTCCCGGCCCAGCCAAGGCTTGAGTGACCGCCGAGGATGCCTGATTGGCGGTCGACACGGGCCTGGTTGGTGGGCGCGACCGGTTTCCCGGGCAGGCGCGAGCGCGCTGGTGGTGAGAGCCGGTGATGCAGTGTGCGCTGGTTGGGCGCTCAGGCGAAGGCGGGCAACCTCAGCAGTCGGTCCAGCGCGGTCGTGAAGGCCTGCAGGTGCCGGTAGGCAGCGCCGAAGCGCAGGTGCAGCCTTCGGCCGTGGCGGACCAGGCGGGCAGCGACGTTGAGGAATCCCAGCCGTAGCCGCTTGCCCCGGACACGGCGGAAGGCTTCGGGTAGTCCCAGTGTCGGATCCACAAGGCGACGTTGTGGGCCAGGGCTGCGGCCTGCCAGTACAGCAAGTTGCCGAAGAACGGCTGGACCGGGGCGTGGATCATCCCGAAGTCGTTCTTCAATGCCCGCATGGTGTCCTCGGTGATCCCGCCGCGGAGCCGGTGGTGGGCCCAGACCTCGGCCTCCCCGACCACGTTCAGCCGGTCCAGCAGCGGACCCCACAACGCGACCCCGTCCACCGGAGTCAGGTCCGTCTCCGAAGCACCCACCACCGGGATCGGGACACGCCGCGCCGCCAGCCAGGGCGCTTCCGCGTCACGACACGAGTATCACGCCCGTCTCGAGGTTGGGCCGGACACCTCCTTGACCCGCGTCAGCGCGACCTCCCCGGGAGACCATCCCGCTCCTCCCCCAGAAGGGCATGCCCGTCGTCGGCACCTCGATCCGGAGTGCCGGGAACCGCGTACCTGGGGCCCGGGGCCCCGGTACCGGCGGCGGAGGATCTGCGGCCTCGCCGCATGTTCGAATGACGAGGTCAAGGAAGCACTCGGGGTTCGGTCCTCCGGGAGAGTCGAAAGGATGACGATGATGAAGATCAAGTCGATCGGGATGGTTCTGGGTATCGCCGCCAGCGGCGTGCTCATGGCCGGCCCCGCGCAGGCAGCGAGCTGGCACGGAGTCAGCGGCACAGTCTACAGCCCGTGCTCGGGGAACATCTGGTACAAGTCCACGACGCCGCGCACCAAGTCGGGAACCGGGGCCGTCAAGCTCCAGTTCTCGACGCTCAACCCGGGTGGCGTCACCTGGAAGATCCTCGGCCAGTCCGGTCAGCAGTACGGCGTCACCCAGTCGTGGACCGGCACGGAAGAGGGGATCACCCGAACGCTCGACTCGAGCCTCGGCGGCGGCACCACGTTCTACAACATGTTCAAGGAGTACGACGGCAAGTGCGGCTACGGAAACTACAACTTCGACGGCTCCGAGTACTACTGAGCGGCGTACGGTTCGGTGTCCGAGAAGAGATCAGCAGTGTCCACGCCAGCCCTACGGTTGGCGTGGACGCTGTCAGCGCTGACGGCCGCGCTGCTGGTCGGGGGGTGCGCGGTGTCGTCGATGGCAGCGCACCCGAGCACCCATCCGGACTACTCCCGATCGAACGTCACGACGTCGGAGTATGACGCAGAAGCCGCGACCCTGACACTGGCTCCCGGCTGGAGTTGGCCGAAGAACCCGGTTCCCGCGACGTACCGGGGCGTCGAGATCCGTTACGAGAAGGGTTACGGCAGCCAGGCGGCCGACCAGTACTGGTTCTGCTCGTGGGCGCTGCGCGCCCTGCACAGCCGACCGGACACGCCGGTTCGCCTGGAAGCGGTCGAGCACCTCGAAGCCCTGCGCAACACCTTCTACTACGAGGTGCTCCATCCCGATTCCAAGCCGTACGTCGAACGAGAGCTGCGCCGGGCGGCACGAGGAAACCTGGCACTGCTTCGCATCGACGTGCGAGCCAACTGTCAGGAGGCTAAATGATGCGGAAGGTGCTGGCGAGCACACCGAGCGTGCTCGTGCTCTCGTTCCTGGTGGGCTACGCCTTCCACTCGATCCAGGGCATGTCCGATGCGCGGACCTTCTGGGTCGGCAACCTGTCCTGGCCCTACGTCCTCGTGCCCGCGCTCGCCTGCGCCGGCCAACGCGGTATGCGCCCCGCCCTCGTGCGCGGCATTGGGGCCACCGTGTCGATGGTACTCGGCTTCTACAACGCGCTCGGGCTGTTCAGCGTCTCGGCCCTCGGCATGGGGCTGGAGCCACGCACTCCGAGACTCACCGTGCTCGCGACCGCCTGGGGTCAGTACCTCCAGCACCTCGTCCTGGGTCTGCCCGGCGGGATCCCGTGGCTGACGGTCGCGGTTCTCAGCGGCACCGTCCTGGCCGTCGTCCACGGGTTCGCCCTCGACCACGGAGCAAGCCTGCTCTTCTGGGACGGGGTCGCGCTCATCGGCGTGCTCGAACCGATCCTGCACTTCGTGCCGGTCTTCGCCGCGGTGCCCTTCGGCGGTTACAGGTTCGACATGGCCGGGCAGGCCATCACGGCGGCGGAGTGCCTCCTAGGTCTCGCACTCCTGCTGGCGGTGCATCACTACGCGCGCGCCACGCGCACAGCCAGCCCGGGCGAGCGCGCGGTGTGCTGAGACGAGCGGCCGGCTGCCTCCGTCCCCGAGGTCGGAGCCGGGTCGACCGGTCAGCACCGCGCCCACACCGTTCGCCGCGACCTGCACCGGCGTCGGCGTGACGCTCCTGGCTGCGGCTGCCTCGTGGGGGTGGGTAGAGCAGCCGTTCCAGCGCCGGTCACGTCGCGACACGGTCAAAGCGTCGTCCTACCCGTCGCGACCACCGGCGACGAGGCCGTGCAGGTGAGCGAAGACCACGATCTGCACACGGTCACGCAGGTTCAGCTTGCGCAGGATCCCACCGACGTGGGTCTTCACGGTTGACTCACTCGCATAGATCTCCCCGGCGATCTCCGCGTTCGACCTCCCTCGGGCAACGGCCGAGAACACCTCCTGCTCCTTGGGGGTGAGATGGTTGAAGCCCGGTGGTGGCGGGGTCGGTTCCTGGAAGTGCGAGTCCATCAGCGCCAGGAGGTCCTTGGGAGCGAGCACCGCGTTGCCGGCGTGCACCGTGCGGATCGCATCGAGCAGGCGGGTCGGCGTCGCGTCCTTGAGCAGGAACCCGCTCGCCCCGTGCCTGATCGCCGTGGCTGCGCGACTATCCAGGTCGAAGGTCGTCAGGACGACGACCCGGACGGTGCGTCTCCTGCCGTCGCGAACACCGCACCCGAAGATCCGGCGGGTCGCCTCCGCACCATCCATCTCCGGCATCCGAATGTCCATCAGCACAACGTCCGGGTCGAGCTCGTCAACCGCTCGAATGCCTTCGACACCGTTGCCGGCCTGTCCGACGACGCACATGTCGGGCTGGGCGTCGATGATGACCGCAATGGCCCGCACGGAAGAGCTCCTGGTCGTCCACCAGCAGAACCTCGATCACGGATGCTCACTCCCGCCGTCATCCGCGCTGCCCGAGGAAGGGATCGCCACGGTAGCCACGAAGATCCCGTCCAGCTCATGGGTGGTGAGCGTGCCCTGCACCGGCGCCAACCGGGCGCGGATGCTGTCCAGCCCCAGACCGTCGCGACTCTCCGCATCGCCGACAACCGCGTTGCGCACGACAATTCGCAGGACCGGGCCCCAGTCCACCCTGACACCGATCGGTTCCGTGGGAGTGCCGTGCTTGAGCGCGTTGGTCAACATCTCCTGCATGACGCGGTATGCCACCACGGCGATGTCCGGCGCCAGCGGGCGGGCCTGCCCCGTGATCGTCTGCTCCACCTTCCTGCCTGCCTCCTGGAGCGGTGCGATCAGGCTGTCCAGGGCCGGCGTGCCCGGCTCCGGGGTGTCCGTCAGCACGCCGCGCATGTCGCCGAGAGACCGGCGCGCAGTGGAAGCGATGGTCCCCATGATCTCCTTCAGCCGTCCGGCGTCGTCGTCCGGTATATAGACGCCAGACTGCGCCTGAGCCAGGATCACCGTCAAGGAGTGCCCGACGACGTCATGCAGATCTCGCGCCAGCCGGGCCTGCTCGTCCTTGATCCGCGCAAGCTCCTCGGCCTCGGTGCGCCGCATGTCCGCGACCGCCCGCATGGCCTCCGACCGCAGCATCTCGCGCAGACTGCTCCGTGCCTGGGCCCGCGCACGGAGCGTCAGGCCGAGCAGCCACGGAAGCGTCAGCGCCAACAGGACGGCCACCGCCAGCGCGACCGTCGGACGAGGAGTCGTGCGGGCCAGCGCGCTCGCTCCCAGGACGACCGACAGGTCGGTGCCATGAGCCCGGACGTACAGCGCGACGGCCACGTAAGCGGCCGGGATCGAGAGGCCGCTGACCCAGACCGTGGTGACGGAGCCGTGGCGGCTCACCGCGAAGAGCACGATCATGATGGCTGCGTCGGCCAGTATGCCGTCGGTGTTCGTCAACGCCTGCAGGCCGCCGACCAACCACAGTCCGGCAATGGCCAGAGCGGGCTTGTGGCGGCTGAACCCCGTCGTGAGACCGAGGCCCACCGCGACCACGACCAGCGGCAACGCGTCGCTTCCGTCTACCCTGATTCGTTGCACTGCCTCGAAGAGTGCCAGCAGGCCGACCGCTGCACCGAGCACGGTCATCCGGTAGATCCCACCCCGCGAGGCGATATGCGACGCAACGGAGCGGGGGCGGGTGCTGCTCGCGGGATCGTCCGGGACCGGTGGCACACGACGATTATCGACCGACTTCAGGCTCGCCGTACGATCGCCACATCACTCGCAGCCCGAAATCCGGATCAGCGCGCCCGCACGTTCGCAGGGGTCGTGCGGAGGGCGCAGCGAGGCCCGCGCCGGGTAACGGTCGCTGGCCGACGTCGACCTAGCACCCCTCGGCGACCAAAGTGGCGACGTAGGCCAGGCCCACGCAGGCGCCGAGCGTCGCGCCCCAGTCGGCGGAGGTGACCTGCCCGGCGGGCGCACGGCCACACTCCGACTCGCCGCTGGGACGCCGCGGCCCGCGCCCACCACGCGAGGGACAACGATCACCGCAACGACGAGGCCGCGGCAGCCTTCGGAGCAGAGGGCGCCTTCGATCCCCCCGCCACCCGCGCGGCGCTGGCCTGTTTCAACGCCCCGGTCTTGCTGCTGGCCGGGGAGCTCGACGTGGCGGCCCCGCCCCGCATTGTGGCTGAGTTTGCGACCCTGTTCCCGAACGCCACGCTTGTCACCCAACCGGGAGCCGGCCACGTCCCCTGGCTGGACGACGCCACCTGGTTCACCTCGACGGTGGCCACCTTCGTGGAGTGACGGCCGGCGCGCTCGATCCGTGCTGGTGTTGCCGCTGAGCGGGCGGTTGGTGCGCTCGCAATGTCGGTGCGGCGGTGTCGTCACCGAGCGTGTGATTCGGCTGTGGTCAAACCGCCACGGAGCCGAGCCACGTGCCTTATTCTCGACCCATGTGTCATCAGGTGACTACGCATTGCGACGCTGCGCGGCACCGTCGCGGGCGACTGGCCGACTCCCCGGCCGGATGCCGCTCGTGCGGGCGGGAAATGGCGTGAACCAGTCGCTCTCCAGTCGTGTCGTCAATGGCGTCATCATCGTCATTGGTCTGGCTCTAGGGCTCGCCGATGTCGTCGGTGACATGATCACGGTTGGCGTGGTACCGGGGTACGTGCTGTTCGGGATCCCGCTCATCATGATCATGGGCTGGTTCCCGATGCTGATCGGCCGCACCGGCGGCGGGATCGAGATCCGTCTCGACACGTGCGTACTGATCTTCCTGTGCGCCGTGACCGAGCCGGTGACCGCGCTCGCGGTGTGGTCGATCGGGGTGACCTTGGGCCAGGTCTTCTCCGACAAGCGGCCCTCGGTCAAGCTGTTCAACATCGCACTCGGCGTCATCGCCGGGGGTCTCGCTGTCGTGACGTTCACCCTGACCCGGTCATCGACAGAGACGAGCCCGCGCGAGCTGCTGGCGGCGGGCTTGGCAGGCGCGGTCTACTTCGTCGTCGACTTCGTGATGTCGGCGATCTCGCTCAGCCTCGAGGAGGGCTCGAGCCTGCGTCAGGAGCTCGCTCCGACCGGTGCTCTCGGGCCGTTGGTTGCGTTCCTCGGCATCGCGGCGCTCGGCTACCTGGCATCCATCGTCGTACGCCAGCTGCCTGCCTGGTCGGCTGCCCTGCTCGTCGTACCCGTCTCGACGATCCTGATCGCGTCACGGGCCCAGTCGCGTGGCAGTGAGCACACCCGGAGGTTGAAGATCCTGCTCGACCTCGCCGTGCGGGTGCAGACGGTCACCGAACGCACGGAGGTGCTCGACGCTCTGCACGCCGGCGCCGTCGACCTCTTGCGTGACCCGCGGGTGGGGCTGCGGTCGACGCCGCCCGTTGGCAGCGAGGTCGGAGTCGCCGTCAGCGTTGCACCGGACGAAGATCTCTGGCTCGTCGGGCCGGCGCGTAACCGGGCCCGCGCTACCGCCCATGACGACCGCCAGGGCATGCTCGCCCTGGTCGCCGTCGCCGAGGACGCCCTTACGCGGCTGCGTCTCAGCGAGGACATGGCGCACCTCGCCTGGCACGACTCCCTCACCAAGCTACCGAACCGATCGCTGTTCATGGACCGGGTGGAGCACGCCGTTGCGATGCACGCCCGTCGGGGCGGACAGCTCGCGGTCCTCTTCTGCGACCTCGACGGCTTCAAGCGCGTCAACGACCTCTTCGGACACGCCGCTGGTGACTCCCTGCTCGTGGAGGTCGGCCATCGCATCAACGGCAGTGTGCGGGAGGTCGACACAGTGGCACGTCTCGGAGGGGACGAGTTCGCGGTACTGCTCGAGGACGTCGACGACCCGACCCACATCTCCGGCACCTGTGAACGCATCTTGGAGGCACTGCGGGATCGCTTCGAGATCTCAGGCGAGGAGGTCTCGGTCACTACCACGATCGGTGTCGCCGTGTCGGCCCGCAGAGACTCTGCCGAGACGCTGCTGAGCCACGCCGACCTGGCGATGTACCACGCCAAGGGGCAAGGCAAGAACCGTTACGAGACCTATCGGTTGGGCTTCGGTGACGAGCGTCTGCAACGCATCGCACTGATCGAGGCACTGCGGAGGGCGATCGACGCCAAGGAGCTCCAGGTCGCCTACCAACCGGTCGTCGACATGCGCAGCCGAATAACCTACGGGGTCGAGGCCCTGGTGCGCTGGCGCCGTGACGGTAGCCTGGTGCCCCCTGACCTGTTCATCCCCGCGGCCGAGGAGAGCGGGCTCATCGTCAGCCTGGGAGCAGCCGTGCTGGACCTCGTCGCCGCAGACACCCCGGCCCTGCGCGAAGCGGCCGGCCGCAACATCTCTATCGGGGTGAACATCTCCGCGCAGCAGCTGCACGAGCCCGAGTTCCCTGCCCAGATCGCCGCCGCACGGGCGACGATGGGGGACGTCGAGCTGGTGCTCGAGCTGACTGAGCGTGACTTCGTCGCCAACGACCAGCAGACGGTCGCGGCCATGACCGAGCTGGCCGGGTCCGGCGTACGGTTCGCGATCGACGACTTCGGGGTCGGTTTCTCGTCGATCGGCTACCTGCAGCGGCTTCCCGTGGACGTGCTCAAGATCGACCGCTCGTTCCTCACCCACATCGAGGACGACGAGCGGGCCTGCAGCCTCGTCCGTTCCATGGTGGTGATGGGGAAGGCTCTCGGCCTCGACGTCGTCATCGAGGGAGTGGAGCGGTTGACCCAGCTCGACCACATCGTCAACCATGCCGACGGCGCCATCGGGCAGGGCTACCTCTTCGCGCGCCCGATGCCGTTCGACGAGATGGAGGCCGCGCTGATCGACCAGCGGCGGACGAGCCCCCCACGGCTGACCGCCATCAGCTGACGGCAGACGCTACGGGCCTCGCCTGCCGGGGTGTAGCCTCGCGCCTGCAGACGGAGGAGAGATGGCCACGCGCGACATTGCAGCTGCCGACGTGCGCCGGTCCGATGACCGGTCGCGTACGCGAATCGGGTCGTTGGAGTCATGGCACTCGTTCTCTTTCGGGGCGCACTACGACCCGGCGAACACCCATCACGGGTCGCTGGTCGCGCACAACCAGCACGTCGCGCCCGCCGGCGCCGGCTTCGACACTCATGCCCACCGCGACATGGAGATCGTGACCTGGGTGATGGCAGGGTCAGTCGTGCACGAAGATTCGACCGGCCGGCGTGGGGTCATCTATCCCGGCCTGGCGCAGCGGATGAGTGCTGGCACCGGCATCGTCCACTCGGAGCGGAACGACTCGTTCGGCGACCATACCGACGACGATGCGCTGCAGCCGGCGCAGTTCGTGCAGATGTGGGTGCTGCCTGACGAGCCAGGGGTCACCCCCGCCTACGACCAACGAGAGGTTGATGACGCGTTGCTCGGTGGCGAGCTGATCCCGGTCGCGTCGGGGCTGGCACGGCATGGACGGGAAGCGGCGATCCACCTTCACAACCGACAGGCAGCGCTGCTGGTGGCGCGACTGCAACCTGGGCAAGAGGTCCGACTGCCCGAGGCACGCTACGTGCACCTGTTCGTGGGCAAGGGCGCTGTCGATCTCGAGGACGAGGCAGCGCTGACCGAAGGGGACGCCGCACGTTTCACCGCCGCCGGAGGGCACCTCCTCACCGCTCGCGAGCCAGCCGAGGTGCTGGTCTGGGAGATGCATGCGTCCGCACCGTGAGGACTCGGGGGGAGGGAGTCTCGGCTCACACTTGCTAAGAATCAGAGGCGTTTTGTGGTTTCGGTTTGGCGATCGAGTGCAGTCTGCCTAGTATCCACCGAGTCCTAATTTCATAGCGCGAGCGACGGACGCCGAGTCCTGCCCCCCGTCACTCGTGACCCTATCGTCGAGACGAACTCTCACCGGGGCAGGAGTGGGGGACCCACTTTCCGCACGGCGGGCGCTGCAGCATTCGAAGAGTGCCTGGCGCACCGTGCTTGGGGTTAAGTCGCCTTTGGCGGCCGAGCACCTTCTCGCTCGAACCCGACAGCTGACCTCACAGGCGTGAGAAGGAGATTTCCCATGCCTGTTTCAGTTCTGCCTACCACCTGGCGCCGTTGGTGCGTCATGATTCCGCTCCTGGTGGTCGCAGCGCTCGCGCTGTCGATGTTCCAGGCTCCGTCGGCCGACGCCCTTACTCACCGGGAGAACAAGGTCCGTCACAGCCTGGCTGTGGCCAAGAACCAGAAGGGTGACCCCTACCGGTACGGGGCCCGTGGACCCAACAGCTTCGACTGCTCCGGCCTGACGTCGTTCTCGTACGGCCGTGCCGGGCTCTATCTGCCCCGCACCTCCGACGCGCAGTACCGCTACGTCCGACACATCAACAAGAGCCACATCCGTCGCGGTGACTTGATGTTCTTCTTCAACGGTGGAGGTGTCTACCACATGGGCATCTTCCTCGGCCGCGACAACGGCAGCGCCTACATCCTGCACGCCTCACGCCCCGGCGAGGTTGTGCACCGTGAGCGGGTCTGGACCTCGCAGTGGAGGGCCGGCACTCTTCGCCGCTGAGCTCGGCGCATACGGCTGGCCGTTCGACCCGAGACACGCCGACGCAGGACCGCACCGAAATCGGTGCGGTCCTGCGCCACACTATGGCCATGTCACGCCGCCGACTTCCCTCGCTTCTGCCTGCGCGCAAGCGGCCCGGAGTACGCAGCCGGGGCCACGCCGGTGTGGCGCTGGCCGCGGTGATGGTGCTCGCCCTGGCCGCTTGCGGCGGTGACGACGACAAGCCGGGCAAGGGCGGCAAGGGCGGCGCCGGTCCGACCAATACCGCCAGCGCGGTCATGCTCAACGGGGCGTGGCCATTGACCGGGAAGAAGCTCGACGGTGACCTCCCCGCGCACCCGGTCTATGTTGTGAAGATCGACAACACCTCGAGCTCGGCGCCTCAGGTCGGCCTCGACTCGGCGGACCTCATCGTCGAGGAGATGGTCGAAGGGGGCCTCACCAGGCTGGCAGTGTTCTACTACCAAGAAACCCCGAAGACGGTCGGTCCGGTGCGGTCGATGCGAGCCTCTGACATCGGCATCGTCAAGCCGGTCTCCGCCACGGTGGTCGCGTCCGGCGCGGCCCGCAGGACCACCGCTCGCATCGAGGGCGCCAAGATCACCACCACGACCGAGGCGCAGGGTGTCGGCTTCTTCCGCGACGGCGGGCGCAGCGCGCCGTACAACCTCTTCATCCAGCTGTCCAAGATCGCCGCCAAGCCGGAGAAGCGGTGGGGAGCGCCGGAGAACCCCTATCTGACGTTCGGAGACGCCAGCGATTTCAAGGGCGACGTGCCCGTAGCGAGCATCGACGCCTCATTCTCCGCGGGTCACACCACCCGCTGGGAGTACGGCAAGGGGGGCTGGACCCGACCTGACTCCTACGCCGAGACCGGGAAGGACTTCCAGCCGGACAACCTCTTGCTGCTTCGGGTGCGGACCCGCGACGCAGGCTACAAGGACCCGGCCGGCTACCCGGTGCCGGAGACGGTCTTCTCCGGCCGCGGCCAAGGGGTCCTGGTACACGGCGACAAGGCGCTCAAGGTCACCTGGGCGAAGGCGTTTCGCGGCAGCCCGCTCAAGCTCAAGCTCAAGAACGGGAACGAGGTGAAGGTTCCCGTCGGCCGCACCTGGATCGAGCTGGTACCGGCCAACGGTGGCAACGTCACGTTGACGAAGTAGCTGCCGGGTCAAGTCGGCCGGGCTCGGTATCGGCCAGCGTTCGGAGCCCGCTGAGCACGATCCCCAGCACGGTCTCGACCTCCTGAGCAGTGCGGTCGGGGTCTTCGGCTGTCGCGACCGACATGCCTGCTGCGGTCATCGCCCCGTAGAAGACCCGGGTGAACGTGTCGACGATGCTCGCCGGCACTGGGTAGGGCCGAAGGACCTTCTCGACGATTCCCCTGACGAGACCGTAGGTGTTGCGCTCGTCCGCCTCGCGGAAGCGCTCGAAGCCGAGTGCCACCGGACCTTCCTGCATCACGATCCGGCGGAACCGGGGCTCTCGGCACACCTCGAGGAACGAGCGGACGGCGACGATGGCGCGCTCCCAGGGGTCCTTGACCTTGCGCATGTCGCTGGTGATCTGTTGGACGGCGGCTTCCTCTGTGGACTCGAACACCGCCTCGAAGAGCGCCTGCTTGCCGGAGTAGTGGTGATAGAGGGCACCTTTGGTGACGCTGGCGCTCGCCACGACCTCGTCGAGCGAGGTGCCGGCGTACCCCCGTTCGGTGAACAGCTCGGCGGCGTGGGACGAGGTCGCCGGCGCCGCCGACATCTTCGGCACCACCGCCGACCTGCTGCGCGCACTGCAGCTCCGCTGGCACACCCGGCTGTCCGGTCGTATCGACGCGGTGCTGGCCGACGAGCCGATGGACCTCGAGGCTGCGGTGGTGCACGCCTGGCGCCGCGCCGCCGCGGACCTCCCCGGCGCCCGAGCGATCCTCGACGCCAGCATCGACCACCCCGCGATCCACGCGGGCCGCCGTGCCGACCAGGGCTTGCTCGCCGCAGCGGCCGGCCGGGCGACGCCCGGTGACCCCCGCGCGGTGCCGATCGGCGCGACGATCGAGGAACGCGCCCGCGGGATCAAGGTCGAGACCTCGATGCGAGCAGCGGCGGTGAGCGGGTTGAGACGATCACGGGAATTGTTGTCATGATGGACGCATGCCGACAGCTCCTTCCGTGTCCTACTCGATCACCGTGCGCCTGGTCGTGCCCGCCGGTGGAAGTGCGGTCAGCCAGCTGACGCAGCGCGTCGAGGAGGTCGGCGGCATCGTTACCGCTCTCGACGTGACCTCGTCGGGTGTTGACCAGCTGCGCATCGACGTCACCTGTGCTGCGCGCGACACCAACCACGCCGACGACATCGTCGAGGCGTTGAAGCGGGTCGAAGGCGTTGAGGTGCACAAGGTCTCCGACCGCACCTTCCTGATGCACCTCGGCGGCACGATCGAGATGGCTTCGAAGCACCCCATCCGTAACCGCGACGAGCTGTCGATGATTTACACGCCCGGCGTTGCGCGGGTGTGTCTGGCGATCGCGGCCAACCCCGAGGATGCGCGCCGGCTGACCGTGAAACGTAACTCCGTGGCGGTGGTGACCGACGGCTCGGCGGTGTTAGGACTGGGCAACATCGGACCGTCCGCCGCGCTGCCGGTGATGGAAGGCAAGGCAGCACTGTTCAAGCGCTTCGCCGGCATCGACGCGTGGCCGCTGTGTCTCGACACCCAAGACGTCGACGAGATCGTGCGTACGGTGCAGGTGGTAGCGCCGGTCTTCGCCGGCATCAACCTGGAGGACATCTCGGCACCCCGATGCTTCGAGGTCGAGGCACGGCTGCGGGAGCTGCTCGACATCCCGGTCTTCCACGACGACCAGCACGGCACGGCCATCGTGGTGCTCGCCGCGTTGACCAACGCACTGCGAGTTGTCGACAAGAGCATGGCCGACGTACGCATCGTGTTGTCCGGCGCAGGCGCGGCCGGCTCAGCCATCGTCCGTCTGCTCCTGGAGGCGGGTGCACGCAACGTCGTGGTCGCCGACATCGACGGGGTCATCCATGGCGGCCGCGGCGAGCTCAACGCCTCGCTTCAATGGATCGCCGACCACACCAATGCGGCCGACTTCGACGGATCGTTGCGAGAGGCGGTGCGCGGCACCGACGTGTTCATCGGAGTGTCCGCCCCCAACGTGCTTACCGGTGCCGACATCGAGGCGATGGCCGACGGTGCCATCGTCTTCGCGCTCGCCAACCCCGATCCCGAGGTGGACCCCGGCGAGGCAAGGCGTTACGCGGCCGTGGTTGCGACCGGCCGGTCGGACTACCCCAACCAGATCAACAACGTGCTGGCCTTCCCCGGAGTATTCCGTGGCCTGTTGGATGCGTCCGCGCACACCATCGAGGACACGCTGCTGGTCGCGGCGGCAGCGGCCATTTCGGCGTCGGTGTCCGACGAGGAGCTCAACGCCAACTACGTGATCCCGAGCGTCTTCCACGAGGACGTGCACAAGGCGGTCGCCGCCGCGGTCAAGGAGGCCGCGGTGGCCACCCAGTCGCGGACGGCGACCGGGGCTCCCCGCCTCGATGACGTGGACGACCTCGTGCCCGCAGACCTCCCCGACGTACCGGTCGGTGCCGACGGAAGCCAGGTTGAGTGATGGTGTCGTACGCGGGACAGCTGCTGGTGGCGACCCCACGGCTCATCGACCCGAACTTCGCCCGCGCTGTCATCTTCGTCCTCGACCACGACGACGACGGCGCACTCGGGGTCGTCATCAACCGGCCGTCTCAGCTTCCGGTGGGGGCCGTGCTCCCGGCGTGGGCGGGGGCGGTCAGTGAACCACCGCTGCTGTTCACCGGCGGACCGGTCGCACAGGACTCAGCGTTGGCAGTCGGGATGTCGTCGGGAGCCGGGCCGGAGGTCGGGTTCCGGCGCCTCGTGGGGAACTTCGGACTCGTTGACCTCGATGCCGAACCGACCGATCTCGAAGTGGGTCTGCTCGGTGTGCGGGTCTTCTCCGGGTACGCCGGCTGGAGTCCCGGTCAGCTCGAGGAGGAGATCGTCGAGGGCTCGTGGTACGTGGTGGCAACGCAGGCCGAAGATCTGCTGAACCCGACCCCCGAGCTGCTGTGGCGCAGCGTCCTGCGGCGCCAGCCGGGCGAGCTGGCCTACCTGGCGACCTTCCCCGACGACCCGACCATGAACTGACGGCGTCAGCAGGCTGCGTAGACGTACGCCGGGCTGCGGGGTGTCACCAGGTCGCGGTCGCAATAGACGATCGACCACGCGCCGCCGTGGTGGCGACAAGCCAGGCGAATGCGGCTCGGCCGTTGTCGGAGTACTCGACCTCGATGACGTGCCGACCGTACGCCGCACGGTAGGAACCGCACTCGGCGCAGACAGCGCACTCCTCGGCGACTGCGAAGTCGAAGCCGATCGACAGCCGCTGCCGGCGGGTCAGATCGGCAAGGTTCTTCTGGGCGATCGCGAGCCCCGCGGCATGAGCGGGACCTCATCAGGCATTCTCACCCGGGAGGCAGGAGCGCGGTGCGGCTTCGCCGTAAACTGCACGACGTGAGCACTCAACTGAGCCCGGGCGTCGAGACCGTCGAGGATCGGCGCACGCAAGAGTCTCTCGACGAGGGAGATCACGACCGCTTCAGTCACTACGCCCGCAAGGACCAGCTGACCGAGGCAATGGTGATGGGCACGCCCATCGTGGCGCTCTGCGGCAAGGTATGGGTGCCCACCCGGGATCCGCAGAAGTACCCGGTGTGCCCCGAGTGCAAGGAGATCTGGGAGTCGCTGTCGCCGGATGATGACGGATGACGCGCACGACGTCGCTGGCGAGCGCGATCGGGATCGCCCTGCTGGCCTTCGTCGTCCCCGACCACGCCGCCCCGGCCGCAACGCTGGCGCGACCGCACCCGTCGCAACCGCAGGGCGCTGCCCGGGCGTGCGTCGAGAAGCCCGTGATCGCCCGCGGCTCCACCATCGCCGACCCCGACCACCTCAGCATTGCTGAGGTGATCGCCGCCGACCAGCAGCTCGCCCGTGCTGAGGCAGAGCAACAGAGCATCACTCGCCAGGGCCCAGCACGCCCGGGCCTGGACAACAGGCGACCGCGGCCGACCGTCGTGCTGGTCTTTGTGCACGTCCTGCGAGACGCCACCAGCGGGGGAGTGGCGCGCGCTCGGATCGAACGTCAGATCGCCGTGCTCAACGCCGCGTACGCCGGCGGCCAAAGCTCCCGCGCCGCCGCTGTCCCGTTCGCGTTCCGCCTTGCGCGGGTCGACGTGACATCCCACGCGGACTGGTACCGCATGGAGGAGGGGTCTGTCGCCGAGAAGCGTGCGAAGCGCGCGCTCCATCGCGGTGACGCGAGCGACCTCAACCTTTACATCACCGGCAGCCGCTCCGACCTGCTTGGCTGGGCCACCCAACCGACGGCCTACCGTCAGGCACCGCTGCTCGACGGCGTCACCGTCTCCCGCCGTGCGCTGCCAGGTGGCATATCCGGCCGCTACAGCAGCGGCGACGTCGCCGTGCACGAGAGCGGTCACTGGCTCGGGCTCTTCCACACGTTCACGGGGCGATGCGGCACGCGCGGCGACCTCGTCGCTGACACGCCCGCCGAGTCACGCCCGAGCTACACCTGCCCGCGCGCTCGCAACACGTGCACTGCGCCCGGCCGCGACCCCATCCACAACTTCATGGACTACTCCTACGACGGGTGCATGGACCGGTTCACCGTCGGCCAAGCTGCACGGATGACGCGCGCCTGGTCGGCTCTACGCGCAGCGCCAGGGGCCTGATCGCCGGTGACGATGACGCACCAGCCCGTGGTCGGGCCGTTCGACCGCGAGCACCGCCGCCTGTCGATCGGCATCTTCGGCCTCATCGTCGGGATCGCGTTCGAGTTCATGGCGGTGGCCACGGCGCTGCCGGTAGCGGCGCGCGAGCTCGGCGGTCAGAGCCTGTTCGCCTTCGCCCTCACCGGGTTCCTCGGCGCGGTGATGTTCGCCAACGGGCTCGGAGGCGAGATCTGCGACCGCATCGGTCCGCGGGTGCCCCTGGTCATCGGCGCCCTGACCTTCGCCGGCGGCCTGGTCGTCTCCGGGCTCGCCCCGACGATGCCGCTGCTCATCGTCGGTCGGGTCGTGCAGGGGCTCGGCGCGGGCTTCACGATCGTCGCGGTGTACGTCGTCATCGCGCAGTGCTACCCCGACGAGCTGCGGCCGCGGGTGATGTCACTGATCTCGACCGCCTGGGTCGTGCCGTCTGTCGTCGGGCCCCTCATCGCCGGCACGCTCACGGAGTACATCTCCTGGCGCTGGGCGTTCCTGTCGCTCGTGCCACTGATGCCGATTCCGCTGCTGGCCGTGCTGCCGAAGCTGGCCACGAGCAGCGCCACCGGCACCCGGCGGCCGCATCGCGTGCAGTACGCCGCCGCGATGGCCGCGGGCGCCGCGCTGATGCAGTGGGGTGGTCTGCAGGCCGAGCACTCGCGTTGGCTGTTGGCGGCCGCGGCGGTGCTCGTCGGGCTCGCGCTGCTGGTGACGTCGGCGCGGCAGATGTTCCCGGCCGGGACGTTGAGGTTGCGCCGCGGGTTGCCATCGGTGGTGGCGTTTCGCGGTGTGATGGCCGGCGGGTTCTTCAGCACCCAGGCCTACGTCCCGCTGATGATGGTCGAGCACCGAGGCCTGTCGCCGACCATCGCCGGCTTGTCAGTCGCCGGGACCGCGCTCGGGTGGTCTGCCGGCGCCATGTTCCAGGGTCGGCCGGCACTGAGGATGGCACGCAGCGCCCTGGTCGTCCGTGGCGCCATGGTGGTGACGGTGGGCGTCGTGATCACCGCCTCCGCCGCGGTGGTGACACAGGCCCTGACCGTACCTGCCTGGTTTGCCGGCGTCGGCCTGCTGATCGGTGGAGTCGGCATGGGTCTGTCGATGGCGAGCAACGCGGTCTTGTTGTTCGACTACTCCCCGGGGGCCGACCGGGGCGCCAACTCTGCGGCGATCCAGATGAGCGACTCGCTGGGCGGGCTCACCGTGATCGGCGCGGCAGGAGTCGTCTACGCCGTGTGGCGTGACAGCTGGTCCGGGACCGAGGTGTTCACCACGATCTTCGCGTTGTCGAGCGCGGTGATGCTCTTCGCGATCTTCGTGGCGACCCGGGTACGCCGCCCGACCTGACCGCCCGGGCTCCTGCGTACCCTCTCGGAAGCCGACCCTGAGGCGTGCGGGCGGCTCGGCGCCGCTAGCTCACGAGTCGAGGCGCTCGCCCGAGTCGGTCGCGAACACGTGGACGTACTTCGGGTCGCTGGTGACATGGACGGTCGAGCCACGCTCGAACTCCCGGCGCGCCTCCACCCTCACCACCACGTCCGTGCCGCTCGTGAGTGAGCCTTCCTTGGCGGACTCGGCCCCGGTGTCGGCAACGCCGTAGAGGTAGGCGTCGGCGCCCAGCTCCTCGACCACCGAGACGGTGACGGGGATGCCCTGGCCGTCGTCGCTGACCAGGAACCGCTCCGGTCGGATGCCGAGAGTGACAGAGCCGTCGTGGCCCTTGCGGTCGGCAGCCGTGACCGGCAGTCCGATCTCGTGCCCGTTGACCACTGCGCCCTTCTCCGTGAGCTCACCCTCGAGCAGGTTCATCGCGGGCGAGCCGATGAACCCGGCGACGAACAAGTTCACCGGGTTGTCGTACAGACCGAGGGGGGTGTCCACCTGCTGCAGGACGCCATCCTTGAGTACGGCGACCCGGTCGCCCATCGTCATCGCCTCCACCTGGTCATGCGTGACGTAGACGGTGGTGACACCCAGGCGCTGCTGCAGCGACGCGATCTGTGTGCGCGTCGAGACACGCAGCTTGGCATCGAGGTTCGACAGCGGCTCGTCCATGCAGAAGACCTGCGGGTTGCGGACGATGGCGCGACCCATCGCGACGCGCTGTCGCTGCCCGCCCGACATCGCCTTCGGCTTGCGCCCGAGGAACTCGGTGAGACCGAGGAGCTCGGCGGCGTCACGCACGCGGCGCTCACGCTCATCCTTCGGGGCGCCGGCCATCTTCAGCGCGAAGCCCATGTTGTCGGCGACCGACATGTGCGGATACAGCGCGTAGTTCTGGAACACCATCGCGATATCGCGGTCCTTGGGCGCCACGTCCGTGACGTCGCGGTCCCCGATCAGGATCTCACCTGACGACACCGCCTCGAGGCCGGCGAGCATCCGTAGCGAGGTCGACTTGCCGCACCCCGACGGACCGACCAGCACCATGAACTCGCCGTCGCCAATCTCGAGGTCGAGAGAGTCGACGGCGGGGGTGGTGGAACCCGGGTAGGCGCAGGAGGCGTTCCGGAAGCTGACTGATGACATGGGCGTACACATCCCTTCACCGGCAGGAACGTGCCGGACGATCCGTTGCAAAGGTGGACGCGCTGAGTCTGGCAGAGCCCGTGACGGCTGTCACGCGGGCTACGTCGTCATGACCGTCCGGCCTCGTGCACCAACGGGAGCAGGCGATGGCGGATCTGGCTGGTGAGTGAGATCATCGTCGCCGACCGCTCGATGCCGGGATGGGCAACCACCGTGTCGAGCACCCGCTGCAGGTCGGTGTTGGACCTGGCTACGACCCGGCACCACAGGTCGCCCGGACCGGTGACCGTATGCGCCTCGATGACCTCTGGGATCAGCGCCAGATGGTCGCCGACCGGGTCATGCCCTCCGCCTTGGCTGATCTCCAAGGTGATGAACGCGGTCACCGGATATCCGAGGGCCTCGGCGTCGAGCTCCGGGCCCCACGACCGGACCACACCCGACCTCTCCAGCCGGTCGAGCCGCGACTGCACGGTGCCACGGGCGACCCCCAGCCGCCGCGACGCCTCCAGTACGCCGATGCGCGGCTGAGCGGCGAACAGCGCGACGATCCGGGCGTCCAGCGCATCGACCGACATCGCGCTCCCTGATGCGTGAGTGGGGCCTGGGCAGGCTGCGCAGCACGTGCAATACAAGTGCTGCAGTAGTAGACAATCTGCATAGTATCAGCACGTCCGGTTGCGCAGAGTGCGCGACAGCCGCCACGCTCAGGCCATGAGTGACACATTGACCACCGAAGAAGTCCAGGCTGAGCTCACCCTCGACCAGCTCAAGCAGCTCGTCGGCCTCGTCGAGTACGACGTGGAGTTGGACCCGTTCCCTGTCACCGGCTGGGATGCGGTCGTCTTCATCGTCGGCAACGCGACGCAGGTCGCTCACTACTACCAGTCGGCGTACGGCATGCAGCTCGTCGCCTACAGCGGTCCTGAGACGGGCAACCGCGACCACAAGGCGTTCGTGCTCAAGAGTGGCTCGTGCCGCTTCGTCATCAAGGGCGGCGTCGCTCCCGACAGCCCGCTGCTCGACCACCACCGGGCCCACGGGGACGGTGTCAGCGACATCGCGCTCGAGGTGCCCGACGTCGACAAGTGCATTGCCCGGGCCCGCGCGACCGGCGCGACGATCCTCGAGGAGCCGCACGACGTCTCCGACGAGCACGGCACCGTGCGGATGGCGGCGATCGCGGCGTACGGCGACACCCGCCACTCGCTGGTCCACCGGTCCCAGTACGACGGCCCCTACCTGCCGGGGTATGTCGAGCGGGAGTCCACGGTTGTCAAGCCCGCCGGCGCCCCCAAGCGATTGTTCCAGGCGCTCGACCACGTCGTCGGCAACGTCGAGCTCGGCAAGATGGACGACTGGGTCTCGTTCTACAACAACGTGATGGGCTTCGTGAACATGGCCGAGTTCATCGGCGACGACATCGCCACCGACTACTCGGCGCTGATGAGCAAGGTTGTCGCCAACGGCAACCACCGGGTCAAGTTCCCCCTCAACGAGCCCGCGATCGCGAAGAAGAAGAGCCAGATCGACGAGTTCCTCGAGTTCTACCAAGGCCCTGGCGCCCAGCACCTGGCACTGGCCACCAACGACATCCTCGGGGCCGTCGACCAGCTGCGCGCCAACGGCGTCGAGTTCCTGGTGACCCCGGACTCGTACTACGAGGACCCCGAGCTGCGCGCACGGATCGGCAACGTCCGGGCACCGGTCGAGGAGCTGCAGAAACGCGGCATCCTGGTCGACCGTGACGAGGACGGCTACCTGCTGCAGATCTTCACGAAGCCGATCGGCGATCGGCCTACCGTCTTCTTCGAGCTGATCGAACGGCACGGCTCGCTCGGTTTCGGGAAGGGCAACTTCAAGGCGTTGTTCGAGGCGATCGAGCGCGAGCAGGACGCGCGCGGCAACCTCTAGGCGGTCCCTGCGGCGTCCTCAGAAATTGTGGTGGCCGGTTGCAACCAAATGCGCCGCCATCGCGTCTATATCTATGACGAGGGAAGCGAGACACAGCGGGCTCCGGGCGACCGGGGCCCGCTGCTCCCTGTGACCGTGTGACCGTGTGACCGCGTGACCGTGGGCCAAGAGCGCCAGCGACGGCCCGGGCTCCATCGCGCGACACGTCGGCCGAAACTGGTCATCTCACTCAGATGCTGAGTAGCATGCCTCCACGGAGCAGACTATTTTGCCCGATCGGCCCTCGCATCGGAGGCCGTCGGAGCAATCGTCGAGAGCTGGAGGTCCGATGGCCGACCTACCCGAGACCACGAGGAGTGCAGAGCGCTCCGACCACAGCCCCTGGAACTGGTTGCTCGTGGTGCCACTCATCGCCACGCTGATACCCCCCTTTTACAACCGGTTGCAGCCGGATCTGTTCGGGATCCCGTTCTTCTACTGGTATCAGCTTGCCGCCATCGCCATCGGCGTCACCACCACCCTCGTCGTCTATCAGAAGACGAGGCGATAGGCCATGTTCGACAACGTCAACGGTGTCGAGCTCACCGTCTTCACCATCTTGTTCGTCGCGGTCAGCGTGCTGGGTTTCGCTGCCGCCCGCTGGCGTCGCGCCGACGACCTCGAGCATCTCGACGAGTGGGGTCTTGGTGGCCGCAACTTCGGCTCGTGGATCACCTGGTTCCTGATCGGCGGTGACCTCTACACCGCGTACACGTTCGTGGCGGTGCCGGCCCTGGTGTTCGGCGCAGGGGCCATCGGGTTCTTCGCCGTCCCCTACACGATCGTCGTCTACCCGATGCTCTTCTTGGTGTTGATCCGCCTCTGGTCGGTCAGCCACGTGCACGGCTTCGTCACTCCCGCCGACTTCGTCCGGGCCCGGCACGGATCGTCGACGCTGGCACTACTGGTTGCGATCACGGGCATCGTGGCAACGATGCCCTACATCGCGTTGCAACTCGTGGGCATCGAGGCCGTCCTGAAGGCGATGGGCGTCACCGGCCACGTGCCGATCATCGTGGCGTTCGCGATCCTGGCGGCCTACACCTACAACTCGGGGCTGAGGGCGCCCGCGCTCATCGCCTTCGTCAAGGACGCGCTCATCTATCTCGTGATCATCGTCGCCGTCATCGTGATCCCCTACAAGCTCGGCGGCTGGGACGTGATCTTCGGGGCGGCGGAGGCGAAGTTCAAGGCCTCACCCAACCCCGGTGACGGTGTCGTCTTGGCCGGCCCGGCACAGCTGCAGTACGCGACGTTGGCCTTCGGCTCCGCGCTCGCGTTGTTCCTCTACCCACACTCGATCACTGGGGTACTCGCGTCGCGCGACCGTAACGTGATCAAGCGCAACATGGCGGCGCTGCCGGCGTACAGCCTCGTCCTCGGCCTGCTGGCACTGCTCGGCTACATGGCCGTCAAGGCCGGGGTGGTGCCGATCGGAGCCGACCCCGAGGCGGGAGTGCCGGGAGACGGCAACACGATCGTCCCGTTGCTCTTCGACCAGATGTTCCCGAGCTGGTTCGCAGGCGTCGCGTTCGCGGCGATCGGCATCGGTGCACTGGTGCCGGCGGCGATCATGTCCATCGCGGCGGCGAACCTCTGGACTCGCAACATCTACGTCGAGTACATCAACAAGGACGCCACGCCGAAACAGGAGGCCAAAAGCAGCAAGCTCGCGTCGCTGGTGGTCAAGGCGGGGGCACTCGTCGCGATCATCGCCCTGGACCCGGAGTTCTCCATCGACCTGCAGCTCATCGGCGGCATCATCATCTTGCAGACTCTGCCGGCGGTGGCGATCGGCCTCTACACCCGCTGGTTCCACCGGTGGGGGCTGATCGCTGGTTGGGCTGCCGGCATGGCGGTCGGCTTCTGGGCGACGTACCAGATCCAGCAGAAGGTCTTCACGTCGCCGACGGAGTTCACGGTCAAGAAGGAGCACTTCGGAGGGTCGGCGTTCCCGCTCGAGAAGCTCGGCTTCGACACGACCTACACGATCTACGCAGGGTTCCTCGCCATCCTCGTCAACGTGATCGTCTGCGTGCTCGCGACGTTCCTCTTCCGAGCCATCAAGGTGCCCGACGGCGAAGACGTCACCAAGACGTCGGAGTACTTCGCCGACCAGGGAGACCCGCGGTTGAGTGACCTGCCTAAGGTCGTCCACTAACCGCACCCGGCGTGTCCGAACGGGGTTGACCCATGACTCAACGAGCTTCGGACAGGTCGGGGACGTACCTGGCGTTCCTGCGAGCGGTCAACGTCGGCAAGCGACAGGTGAAGATGGCGCCCTTGCGTGAGCACCTCGCCGAGCAGGGGTTTGGTGACGTCCGGACCTTCATCGCCAGCGGCAACATTCGGGTGACGTCGTCGTTGCGCCGTACCGCTGAGGTCGAGCACAAGCTCGAGGCGGTTCTCGAGAGCTGGCTGGGGTTCGACGTGCCGACGATGGTGCGGACACCGCGGCAGCTGACGCAGGCGTTCGCCGCGGGCGAAAGACTTGCGTGCCCGCTGCCTGGGGAACCGCGTCACTACCTTGCGTTCCTGCGTGACCGGCCGCGGGCGGCTGCGGCACAGGAGCTGGAGGCGTGGGACGTCGACGGCGAGCGGGCTCAGGTCACTGGACGCGACGTGCACCTCTGGCTGAGCTCGACGACCCCCAGGCTGACGAACGCCCGGATGGAGAAGATCCTCGGCACCGTCGGCACGGCTCGGGACTGGAAGACCGTCACCAAGCTCGCAGCCACGTGGTGTTGAGTGCGGTACTAGGCGACGGTGACCCCGGCGGCACGCATCTCCGCGATGGCTGACTCCGTCGAGTCGGGTGCCACCCCTGCGACGAGCACCGTCAGGAGCCGGGCGCTGAAGCCCTCACGGACAGCGTCGAGGGCGGTGGCCCGCACGCAGTAGTCCGTGGCGATCCCGCACACATCGGTATGCGTGACCCCGCGCGCGCGCAACCAGTCGGCCAGCAGCATGGTCCCGTCGCTGCCCTCGAACCCGGAGTACGCCGCCTGGTGCTCACCTTTGAGGAACACGGCGTGGAACGGCTGCGGGTCGAGATTGGGGTGGAAGGCGGCGCCCTCCGAACCGACGACGCAGTGCGCCGGCCAGGAGTCGACGAAATCGGGGTCGTTGGAGAAGTGGTCGCCGGGGTCGATGTGGTGGTCGCGGGTGGCGACGACGACGTCGTACTCGCGCTCCTCGGGCTCGGCCTGCTGCCAACGGTGCAGCAGCTCGCCGATCCGGAACGCCACCTGAGCCCCGCCGTCGACCGCCAGGCTGCCTCCCTCGCAGAAGTCGTTCTGTACGTCGACCACGATCAGTGCCTTCGTCACGGCAGGTGCCCTCTCCGACGCTGTCCGAAGGAGCCCACGGTAGTCCCGCACCTTGAGCGCGTCGGTCAGGAGGCGCCCGAGGCGGCGGCGGTACGCGGTCAGGACGCGAACGGGTCCACCGACGTGCCGCGGGTGTCGCCGATGTAGTGGGTGGGGATCGCCGGCGCACCCCCGGAGAGCTTGTGCGCCTCCTCGGGAAGCTCGGCGACGGCCAGCTGGTGGCGCTCGCGCGCTGCCTCAAGGGACTCGCGGCCCACGATGTCACCGCCCTGCACGAGCCGGAGCAACAGCTCGCGGTCGTCGCCGTCGTCGACGGGCGGCTCCCCGATGCCGATCAGCTCGACCTCGGCGACGCCGTCGGTGTCGCGCCGACGCAGCGCCCACTTACGGCCCCCGATCGACAGTTTGTCCTTGCTCTTCTTCGCGACCGCCACCAAGGGCGCAGCGGGGTCTGTCGAGGCCGCCCTGGCGACCAGCTTGTAGACGAAACCACTGGTGGGCTGGCCCGAGCCGGTGACCAGACAGGTGCCGACGCCGTAGCCGTCGACCGGCGCGGCGGCGAGTCCCGCGATGGCGAACTCGTCGAGGTCGCCGGTCACGACGATGCGGGTCGAGGTGGCGCCGAGGTCGTCGAGCTGGCGACGCACCCTGCGGGCGAGCACCGCGAGGTCGCCGGAGTCGATACGGACAGCGCCGAGCTCGGGGCCCGCGATGTCGACGGCCGCGCGCACCGCCGCCGCGATGTCGTACGTGTCGACCAGCAAGGTGGTGTCCTTGCCGAGCGAGGTCACCTGCGCCTGGAAGGCATCGCGCTCGGTGTCGTGCAGCAGCGTGAACGAGTGCGCCGACGTCCCCGAGGTCGGAACGCCGTACTCACTGCCCGCTTGCAGGTTGGAGGTGACCTGGAAGCCGGCGACGTACGCCGCCCGCGCGGCCGCCACGGCGGACCACTCGTGCGTCCGGCGCGACCCCATCTCGATGCACGGGCGTCCTGCGGCCGCGCTGATCATCCGCGACGCCGCCGACGCAACGGCCGAGTCGTGGTTGAGGATCGACAGCAGCACGGTCTCCAGCAGCACCGCCTCGGCGAACGACGACTCCACCACCAGCAGCGGGCTTCCGGGGAAGTAGACGTCGCCCTCGCCGTAGCCCCAGACGTCGCCGCTGAAGCGGTACGCCGCCAGCCACTCGAGTGTTGTGTCGTCGACGACTCGGTGCTCGCGCAGATACGCCAGCTCCTCGGCACCGAATCGGAACGCCTCGAGGGCATCGAGGACCCGCCCGGTTCCGGCGACGACACCGTAGCGACGGCCGCCGTTGAGGCGCCGGCTGAACAGCTCGAACGCGCTGCGCCGGTCGGCGGTCCCCGACCGCAACGCCGCCTGCAGCATCGTGAGCTCGTAGTGGTCGGTCAGCAAGGCGGTGGGTCGCACAGCGCAAGACTAATGCCGCGGGTCGCAGCCCAGCAGTCACTGACCAGCGTCGAAGGCGGCTCCGTCGTACGCTTCAATGGCACCGATGACTGCCACGCCCGACGCCACCACTGTGGAGCGACCCGACACGACTGAGGTCGTGCAGCCGGAGCTGCCTTGGATCACGTTGGTGTGGGACGACCCGGTCAACTTGATGTCCTACGTGTCGTTCGTGTTCTCCGACTACTTCAAGTACTCCAAGACCAAAGCGAACCGGCTGATGATGCAGGTGCACACCGAGGGCAAAGCAGTGGTGTCTGCCGGCAGCAGGGAAGAGATGGAGCGCGACGTGCAGGCCATGCACTCCTACGGGCTGTGGGCGACCTTGCAGAAGAGCGACGAGTGACCGTCTTCCGGCACCGTCGAAGAGGCAGGGTGGCCGTCGAGCTGCCGCCGTACGCCGCCGGACTGCTTGCCAGCCTGGTCCGGCAGCTGGTCGAGCTGCTCAGCGACGGCGAGGCGCGCGCAGTCGCTACCGAGGATCCACTCGAGGCCATGCTCGACCTCGGTGGGCCACGTGACACGCCTGAGGACCCCGCGCTGCGCCGCCTGTTGCCGGACGCACACCGAGACGACCCTGAAGCCTCTGCCGAGTTCCGGCGCTTCACCGAGCGTGGGCTGCGGGAGTCGAAGGTCGCCGACGCCATGGTGGTGCTCGAGACGCTCGGAGTGCCCGACGACGAGCAGGGCGAGGCCGACCTCGAGTTCGAGCTCGACGCCGAGCAGCAGCGGGCATGGATGCGCTGTCTCACCGACCTGCGGTTGACGCTGGCAGAGCGGTTGGGCGTGACGGCTGAGGACGAGGACTTCTGGGCCGGACTCGCCGAGGACGACGACCGTCTCCCGATCTACGAGATCTACAGCTGGCTGAGCTACCTGCTCGAGTCACTTATCGACGCGGCGAGGGTGTGAGGATCGGCATGGACGCGACGTGGGTGGATCCGCAACCGCTGCGTCAGGTTGTCGACCGGCTGCGCAGCGGCTCGCTCGACCTGGATGTGTATGTCGACGAGCTCTGCGACCGGCTCGAGCGCGCGGAGACCGACGTGCACGCATACGTCGAGGAGCCCGCTCGCCGCGAGCGCCTGCATGCCGAGGTCGCGGAGCTCAAGCAGCGATGGCCTGACGCGCACGGTCGGCCGCCCCTCTTCGGCGTACCGGTGGCGGTCAAGGACATCGTGCAGGTCGACGGGCTGCCGACGCGGGCCGGCTCTCAGCTGCCGTCGGAGGTGCTGACCGGGCCGCAGGCGGTCATGGTCGACCGGCTGCGAGACGCCGGTGCGTTGGTCGCCGGCAAGAGCGTTACCGCGGAGTTCGCCCACTTCGCGCCCGGCCCGACGCGCAACCCGCACGAGCTCACCCGTACGCCAGGTGGGTCGAGCAGCGGCTCGGCAGCTGCGGTGGCGGCGGGCACCGCACTGCTCGCAACGGGCACCCAGACCGTCGGGTCGGTGGTGCGTCCGGCCGCGTTCTGTGGCGTCGTCGGCTGGAAGTCGACGCACGGGCGAGTGCCCAAGGACGGTGTGATCGACCACTCGCCGTCGCTCGACGCGCTCGGGATGTTCGCCGCCGATGTCGACGGCGTGACCGCCGCCGCGCGGGCGTTATGCCACGACTGGGCTGAGCCGTCCGCCGTGGACCACCTGGTGCTGGGGCTGCCGGTGGGGGAGTACCTCGACCAGGTCGAGGTGGAGGCGCTGATAGGGTTCTCGCGCCAGCTCGACGCGCTGCGCAGAGCCGGGCACGAGGTGGTCGACGTACCCTTCGCCGACCTGCTCGGGCCGTACCCGGATCTGCTCGCCCACCACCTGACCGTCAACCGCTACGAGCTGGCCGCCACCCACGAGAAGTGGTTCGACGAGTACCGAGAGCACTACCGCCCCGAGACGGTGGCGGGCATCGAGCTCGGCCGGAGCATCAGCGGATCGGCGTACGCCGAGGCATCCGAGCATCTGCAGCAGCTGCGCGCCGGCCTCGACGACCGGTTCGCGGCCGCTGGGGTCCACCTGCTCGCCGCCCCGTCCGCGCTCGGGGTGGCTCCGGTCGGGATCGACAGCACCGGTGACCCGGCGATGGCGCTGCCCTGGACGTACGCCGGCGTACCCGCCGTTAGCCTGCCCGGGGCATCCACCGCCGTCGGCCTGCCACTCGGCTTCCAGCTCATCGCGCCCGCAGGCTCCGACGAGGCGCTGCTCGCGGCCGCGGCCACCCTCGAACCCGTCCTGCGCGCCTGACTCTTCCGATTCGTCCGACTGGCTGCCGCTCAAGTTCTCCACGAGCGCCCGGACGAATCTGGGGTATTCCGATTCGTCCGACTGGGTGCGGCTGACGTTCTCCACGGTCACTCGGACGAATCGGTGACGCGTACGCCGACATCTCAGGATCCGGACGAGCCTCACGTACGCCGCCGTGCCCGCGACCCCGCCCGTACCCTGGCTCGGTGCTGAAGATCAGCGGTGAGATCCGCGACGCGATCGTCGCCCACGCTCGCCGCGACCATCCCGACGAGGCGTGCGGGATCGTGGCCGGGGCCGAGGGGAGTGACGAGCCGACCCGCTGGGTGCCGATGCTCAACGCTGCACGGTCCCCGACCTTCTACGAGTTCGACTCTTCGGAGCTACTCGGGCTCTACCGCGACCTCGACGAGCGAGACGAGGTGCCGGTCGTGATCTATCACTCGCACACCTCGACGCAGGCCTATCCGTCGCGGACTGACATCGGCCTGGCGATGGAGCCGGAAGCCCATTACGTCCTCGTGTCGACCCGCGAATTCGGCAAAGGTGAGGGGCCGGTGGAATTTCGCTCGTTCAGAATTGTTGACGGAAACGTCAGCGAAGAAGACGTCGAGCTCGTCGGCGAGACAGCCAGCTAGTGGCAGACAGACCACTAGGCAGCGTCCGCTGCGACAAGGAAGGCACCGCACGCCATGGCAGTTGAAGTCCGGATCCCGACGATCCTGCGCCCCTACACCGACGGCGCCAAAGCCGTCGACGGGCACGGGCAGACCGTCGCTGAGGTGATCAACGACCTCGAGTCACGCCACGGCGGCATCAAGGAGCGGCTCGTCGAGGCCGGCGACCTGCGGCGCTTCATCAACGTCTACGTCAACGACGAGGACGTCCGGTTCACCGGCGGCGTCGAGACGCCCGTCAAGGACGGCGACACCGTGGTGGTTCTGCCGGCTGTCGCCGGCGGCTGAGCAGCCCTGTGAGGTACGACGACCTGCTCGACTCGGTCGGCCACACTCCGCTGGTTGGCCTGCCGCGGCTGTCGCCGTCCCCCGACGTACGCCTGTGGGCCAAACTCGAGGACCAGAACCCCACCGGCTCGATCAAGGATCGCGCTGCGCTGAGGATGCTCGTCGAGGCGGAGAAAGACGGGCGGCTGCGCCCCGGCTGCACGATCCTCGAGCCCACGTCGGGCAACACCGGGATCTCGCTGGCGATGGTGGCGAAGATCCGCGGCTACCGGCTCGTCTGCGTCATGCCGGAGAACACGTCCAGCGAGCGACGCCAGCTGCTGGCGGTCTGGGGCGCCGAGATCATCGACTCCCCAGCGGCGGGTGGGTCCAACGAGGCGGTGCGGGTCGCCAAGGGTCTCGCCGCCGAGCACCCCGACTGGGTGATGCTCTACCAGTACGGCAACCCGGCCAACGCGGCGGCGCACTACGAGACAACCGGCCCGGAGATCCTCGCCGACCTGCCGTCCATCACCCACTTCGTCGCCGGGCTGGGCACCACGGGCACCCTGATGGGGGTCGGGCAGTTCTTCCGCGAGCACAAGCCCGACGTGCGGATCGTCGCTGCCGAGCCACGGTACGGCGAGCTCGTCTACGGCCTGCGCAACCTCGAAGAGGGCTTCGTGCCTGAGCTGTACGACGAGAAGCTGATCGACTCCCGCTTCTCCGTCGGCCCGCGCGACGCCGTACGCCGAACGCGCGAGCTGCTGGAGCACGAAGGCATCTTCGCCGGCATTTCCACCGGCGCGATCCTCCACGCGGCTTTGGCGCAGGCGGCCGCATCGGTCACGGCCGCAGCGTCCGCCGACATCGTGCTGGTGGTGTGCGACGGTGGCTGGAAGTACCTGTCGACGGGCGCCTACGAAGGCACGATCGACGAGGCCGAGGACCGCCTCGACGGCCAACTCTGGGCCTGACCCGCCTCGCCTCGAGGTTTGGGAAGTCTTGACCCCTGAATCGGGGGGCAGTAGTACCCCACATTCGTTGTTGCGGGTCGTTGCCCGCTGGCGCCTCGAGGTTTGGGGGAAGTCTTGACCCCTAAATCGGGGGCAGAACTTCCCCGAACTGCCGCAGCTCCCGAGTTCCCACGGGCGCTTCCGCTCGTCCGCAACCGTCAGAGGAAAGCTTTCCCCAACTGCGGGGGGTGCTGCCTTGTCCCCAGCCGGCGATCTCGCGCCCGTGACGACCGCGATCTCGGTCCACGATGCGAGGTGTGAACCGTGACCTCATCGCCCTTCGGCCGCTACTGACGCTGCAGCGCGGCGTGTTCTCGCGCGAACAGGCGCAAGCGGTCGGCCTGTCACCCAAAGCAATCGAGGCGAACCTTGCGGCACGACGATGGCAGCGCCTCTTCGACGGTGTGTACGCCGCCTACACCGGCCAGCTGACCCCGCAGGCACGCGTGTGGGGTGCCCTGCTGTGGGCCGGACCGGGAGCGGCGATCAGCGACATCACCGCCCTGAGGTGGCACGGCTTCACCGGTGGCGATGACGCTATCGTCCATGTCAGTGTCGACCATGGTCGCCGAGTCATCGAACCTCCCAGCATCGCGCTGACCCGTCGACGCAGACTGGACCGGTTCGTGCGAGCGAATCGAGTGCCTGCGACGCTCGGCGTCGATGACGCCGCCGTGCACACTGCCTCGCGCCTGGGTGCGTCCGCGGGCGGCCTTGGGTTGCTGGCCGATGTCTGTCGCCATGGGTTCACGACGCCGCGACGACTCCGCAACGCCCTTGCGGTCCTGCCTGAACTCAAGGACCGCAAGGTCTTGTGGGCGGTGCTTGACGACGTGGCCAGCGGCGCTCACTCGTTCCTCGAGCCCAGCTGGCTTCGCAGGGTGGAGAAGCCCCACGGCCTGCCCGCCCCTCGCCGGCAGGTCCTCGGCTCGACGTTGCGTGGCAAGTCTGGCGGGACGGTGTCTACGACGAGTTCGGAGTCGTGCTCGAGCTTGACGGGAGGCTTGGCCACGACACAGCAGCCGATCGGCTGTCCGACCGCATCCGGGACGCTGTGGCCGCAGGCGACGGCCTGCTGACACTGCGGCACGGGTACCACGAGGCTGTCGTCAGTGCGTGCACAACAGCCGTACTGGTAGCCCGGGTGCTGCAGGCCCGCGGTTGGTCGGGCGCCACGATCGGCTGTCGACCCGGTTGCCCGGCCGGCATCCCCGATCGCGATCGCCGGCCGGGGACAGGCGGCCAAGCAGGCAGCAGGGCAGTGTCTTTCGGGGGTTTGGGGTAACCGTGACCCTCACAGGGGTGCAGGACTTCCCCAAACGACGTACGCCGAGGCGCTGAGCCGGCTCCGTCCGCGGCCTGTAGCGGTCCGACGGTCTCGGGGTAGGCTGCTCGCGGAACCACACCCCCTTCTCTGCGAGGTTGTCGTGCGCGAGATTGTCGTCTTCAGTGGCAGCGCCCATCGCGGGCTCGCCCGCTCGATCTGCGCCTCGCTCGGGGTCAAGCCGTCGCCAGTGGAGATCACCCGCTTCAGCAACGACTGCCTGCAGGTTCAGCTTCAGGCCAACTGCCGTCAGCGCGACGTCTACGTCGTGCAGCCGCTGGTGCCGCCGACGCAGGAGCACCTGATGGAGCTGCTGCTGATGATCGACGCCGCCAAGGGCGCTTCGGCCGCGCAGATCACGGCCGTGATCCCCTTCTACGCGTACGCCCGTTCGGACAAGAAGGACTCCTCCCGCATCTCGCTTGGGGGGCGGCTGGTGGCCGATATGCTGCTCGCGGCCGGCGTCAACCGCATCCTCACGATGACCCTTCACGCCCCGCAGGTGCACGGGTTCTTCTCCGTGCCGGTCGACCACCTCACCGCCCTCGGCATCCTCGCCGAGCACTTCCGCGACCGCGATCTCAGCAACACCGTCGTCGTCTCACCCGACCTGGGCAACGCCAAGACCGCGACGTTGTTCGCCCGCCTCCTCGGTCTGCCCGTCGCCGCGGGGAGCAAGCAGCGGCTCGCTGACGACGCAGTGGTCATCGACGCCATCGTCGGTGACGTCGCCGGCAAGAAGGCGATCGTGCTCGACGACGAGATCGCCACCGGTGGCTCGATCGTCGAGCTGCTCGACAAGCTGCGCGAGCTCGGCTGCGTAGAGGCGGCGGTGGCCTGCACCCACGGCCTCTTCGTCGACAAGGCGGTGGCGCGGCTTCGCGACCATCCGGCGATCAGCGAGGTCGTCACCACCGACACCGTGCCCCCTCCCTCCGACTGGCCGGAGCTCAAGATCCGCACAGTCGCCGGGCTCTTCGCCGAAGCCATCTCGCGGGTGCATGCGGGGGAGTCCGTCAGCTCACTGTTCGACGGGGTCGACCCCACCCACGCGCCGCCGCAACCGACGCTGCCTTTCGACGAAGCTTAGGACGGCTCCGGCCCTCCACGACCGCGACGCTCAGTCCGGCACAGGCCGCGAGACGATGTGTCGTGCGTCGCAAGCGGAGCCAAACGCACCGGCGTCGTCGTACGCTCGCAACCGTGGCGGACGCTCCCATCGGCATCTTCGACTCCGGCTTCGGCGGCCTGACGGTCGCGCGCGCCGTGCTCGATCAGCTGCCGCACGAGCCGGTGCTCTACCTCGGCGACACCGCCCGTCAGCCCTATGGGCCCAAGCCCATCGGTGAGGTGCGCGAGTACGCCTTGGAGTGCCTCGACCATCTCGTCGAGCGCGGCGTCAAAGCCCTGGTGATCGCCTGCAACTCCGCCAGCGCCGCCATGCTCCGCGATGCCCGCGAGCGTTACCCCGTGCCCGTGGTCGAGGTGATCTTCCCCGCCACTCGGCGCGCTGTCGCCGCCACCCGCTCCGGCCAGGTCGGCGTGATCTGCACCGAGGCCACCCAGCAGTCGATGGCGTACGACGACGCGTTCGCCGCCGCCCCCCAGGTGACACTGACGACGCAGGCATGTCCGCGGTTCGTCGAGTTCGTCGAGGCCGGGGTCACCAGTGGACCGGAACTCATCGGCATCGCCGACTCCTACCTTGCTCCGCTCGTCGAGCAGGGCGTCGACACCTTGATCCTGGGATGCACGCACTACCCGCTCCTCACCGGGGTGCTCTCCTACGTGCTGGGCGACCAGGTGACGCTTGTGTCCAGCGCGGAGGAGACCGCTAAAGACGTCTTTGCGCTGCTGCTCCGCGAGGGTCTCGAGCGGCCATCTGACCTGCCACCGCCCACCCACCACTTCCTCACCACCGGCCGGCCTGACGAGTTCCGCACCATCGGACGCCGGTTCCTCGGTCCAGAGCTCGACCTGGTCGACCAGTTCGCCTGGGTGGGGGCATGACCTCGCCCTTCGGTGCGGAGCCGACATCGCCGCCGCGCGAAGGCATGACGTTGACCGTGGTCGGTTGTTCGGGGTCGTTTCCCGGCCCCGACTCGGCGGCGGCGTGCTACCTCGTCGAGGCGCCGCACGACGGCCGCCGGTTCCGGCTGCTGCTCGACCTCGGCAGCGGCGCCCTCGGGGCGCTGCAGCGGATCGCCCCGCTCGAGTCGATCGACGCCGTCGCCCTGTCGCACCTGCACGCCGACCACTGCCTCGACCTGTGCGGTTTCTACGTGGTGCGCAAGTACCATCCTGGCGGGGCTTGGCCCAAGCTCCCGGTCTACGGTCCCGACGGCACCGCGGAGCGGATGTGCCGCGCCTACGACATCGCACCGAATCCCGGAATGCGGCAGGAGTTCACCTTCCACTCCTACCCAGACGGTGAGTTCGAGATCGGGCCCTTCACCGTCACCGTGTCCGCGGTCGACCACCCGGTGGCGTCGTACGCCTTGCGTGTCAGCGACGGCGAGCGCACGCTGGTGTACTCCGGCGACACCGGCCCCTGCTCGTCGCTCAACGTGCTCGCCAAGGGCTGTGACCTGCTGCTGGCTGAGGCTTCGTTCGTGGAGACGGCGGTCAACCCGCCCAACCTGCATCTCACCGGCAAGCAGGCCGCACTGGCCGCCGACGTGGCCGGTGCGGGTCGCCTGGTCCTCACGCACATCCCCCCGTGGCACTCCGGTGCGGTCGCCCTCGCCGAGGCGGACCCCCACTTCCGCGGCCCCATCGATCTGGCTGTCCCCGGTGCGACGTACACGGTCTGACAGCCCTCGCAGCCCGGCTCGGGAGGCAGCTCAGCGTATCCGCGTGCCGGTCACGTCTGCCCCCGCGTGGACCACGGTGGCCGTGAAACGGAAGTGGTCGCTGCGGATCACGGATCGCAGCAGCGCGAGGTTCGTGCCGAGAACGCCGCTGACCAGCGTGCTCAGCAAGAACATCGGTGAGCGATCGGGGATCCGCAGTACCTTCGCCTCGAACTCGTTCGCGGTCGTCGCCTCGATGCTCAGCTCGGTGCGGTGGACGTGCAGCCCGCATTGGGCGGCGAGCTGGTTCAGCACGTCGTGGCCGCCCACTTCGAGTGGCAGCGGCGCTCCCGAGGCTGCCAGTGCAGCGAGCTCGGGCGAGGCGTCACATCGGACGTAGGACTGTGTAAGGGAGATCGGCTGGTCGACGGCCCCCACAGTAGTGATCTCGAACAGCCGGTCTGACGGCGCGATTGCGAGCAGGCTGCCGAGGCTGCCACCCGCATCGACCAGGCGTACGTCGATGATCTCCGACAACACAGGCGCGCCCAGTCGTTCCTCGTGCCATCCCTCCTGAGCGCTCGGGATCACGGCGTACCGGAGCTTTGGTTCGACCACACTGGTGCCGCGACCCTTCTGCCGCTTGACCTGGCCATCGGCCTCCAGCACGTCGAGAGCCTTGCGAATGACGGTACGGCTGACACCGAGATGCCCCTCGAGCTCGCTCTCCGACGGCAGGTACTGGCCGGGCTGCCAATGACCCGCGTCGATGTCTTCCTTCAGCCGCCCCTGCAGCTGGTAGTAGAGGGGCACCGGGCTGTCGCGGTCGAGTTGGCCGACACGGCCGAAGAACCGCTCCGTCTGCTCGCGCTGCCTGCCTCTTAACCCCGCCACGCTGCTCCCCGATCAGACTCGTGATCCGCCGGATTCGCCGGCGACGAAGATAGAGAAACTGTCAAAACAGGCCTCACGGACTGGGTAACCCAGGCAGTCGGTGTTGTCGCGGAACGCCGCCGTGCCCGCCGTCAGCTGCTCGAACCCATCGGCGATCTGCTTGAGCAATGCAGGTGGGTTGTCCACGCGCATGAAGTGACACACGAACAGGCGGCTCACTCCGCTCGCCAGACTAGCCAGCCTGCGCGTCGACGAGGCGAAGGCCACGACGTCGGAGTCTTCGAGCTGTGCGTAGATCGGACCGGTGTTGATCGTGTCACCGCCGAAGAGCAGCCCGTTGTGCTCATCGAAGAGACAGATGCTGTCCGGCGAGTGGCCGGGTGTGTGCATGACCCTCAGTGAACGGCCGCCGAGGTCGAGCACGTCGCCGTCGTCGAGCAGCTGCGTAGCAGCAGTCGGCACCACCGTGTAGCTGGCAGGGTCGAAGTCCGCCGGCAGAGGTCGGATGAGCGTGTCAGCCGTGATGAGGTGGAAGTAGCTGTCGTCGAGCATCCGATAGCCAGGCCAGGCGTCGATCAGCCGTTGCGTGTAGGCCATGTAGCCATCCGCGAGACCCTCGGGTGCCGGCCGCGCCAGCAGCTCTGCTCCAGCCCGGTGAATCGCGATCTCGTCGAACTGGCGATTGCCGCCTGAGTGGTCGAAGTGGTAGTGCGAGTTCACCACCGAGACCGGTTTGCCGGCAAGCGCATCTGCCACGGATTTGATGTCGGCCACCCCGAGGCCGGAGTCGAGAAGAACCGCCCGGTCGTCTCCGACGACCAGGAAGCTGTTCACGTGGCCCGGCTCGGCGATGAGGAAGACCCCAGGGTCCAGTGGACGGATATCGAACCAGGTAGAGCGAGGATGGTCGCGTCCCCAGTCGGTGCCCTCCACCTCGATGAGTTGGCTCATACGCTCCCTTCCTCCACGCGGCTCGCGGACGCCTTCGCTGACGAACGAGAGGGGACGGTGACCGTCTGCGGGCCGGTGACGACCCGGCCACGCATCATCGCGTAGTACCCAACGAACGCGACGATCAACCCGACGAAGATGGAGATGTCACCACCACCGATGCTGTCGACGAGCGGACCTCGAAAGACCGTGCTGTTCGAGAACAGGGCGGCGCAGATGATGCCTACAGCGAACCATCCCAGCGCAATAGGATTGAAGCCCTTGCGGTACCAGTAGCCACCGTCGCGTCGGCCGAGCGCCTCCATGTCGTAGCTGGCACGACGCAGCAGCATGTCGGCCAGGTAGATACCGCACCAAGGGGCGATCCACAGCACCATGATGGACAAGAACGCGATGAACGAGTTGGTGAAGTCGAAAACGAAGAGTGCGTACGCCGAAAGACCGGTGCCGATTGCTGCGTCGATGAGCACCGCCTGGTAGCGCTTGGCCTTCAGGCCGAAGGCGAGCAAGCTAAGGCCGGAGGAGTAGCTGTTGAGGAAGTTGTTGGTGATGGTGCCACCGACGATGACCAGCAGATACACGACGAAGAACCACTCGGGCAGGATTGCCTGCAGTCCTGCGACGGGGTCGCTCATATCGGTCGCGGTGGCGGCCGCAACGCCGATCACCGTGATGACGACGGCGGGCACGAAACCGCCCAGTGCGGTCCATACGGTGATCCGCGCTCCCGAGGTCGCGCGTGGCAGGTAACGGGAGTAGTCCGCGCCTGTGTTGACCCATGACAACGGAGCCGCCGCCATCACCACGAGGGCGAGCAGCCACGCCCCGCGCTCCGTGGGAGCGCCCAAGGCAGGATGGGCATCGAGGTTGATCTTCGGCATCACGAACAGACCGAGCACCACCGTGCCGATGCCAAGCGCGTACGAGAAGAACTTGTTGAGCAACTGGATGGTGGCGTGCCCGAGTACCGCGACGCTGAACGTCAGCAGCACGATGAGCACCAACGCGAGGACGCGCCATCCGACGCCCGTGCCGCTGCCCACCTCGACGAAGATGGCGGCCAGAGAAAGTGCGCCGATGACGATGTTGACCGCTTCCCAACCGACTGCGGTAAGCCAGCTCAAGAACGCGGCGGGCGCATTGCCCAGCACGCCGAACGCGCTGCGCGAGACGACCATGGTTGCGGTGCCCACCCGTGCTCCGGGGATCGAGCAGAGCCCGAGCAAGATGTAGAAGAGGTTGCCGATGAGGACGACAGTGAGCGCGGCCCAGAATCCGAGTCCGAAACCGACGATGATTGCGCCGTCGATGATGTAGGTGAAGATGACGTTGGCGCCGAACCAGATCCAGAACAGGTCGAGAGGTCGACCACGACGTTCGCTCTCGGGGATGTGGTCGATGCCGTGCTTCTCGATCTCGAACGCTCGGTTGTCAGAAGTGGCGACGGGAGCACTGTTCGACGGGTCCTGCTTCATGGTGATGATCTCCTGACGCACGGTAAGTTCCCAGTTCCTAGGATCATAGGATCCTAAGTTGTGGTGCACAAGACCTGCAACCGTCCAGTCCTGCGCCAGCGGGTCGGCGAGCCCCACCATGACGGTGGCGCACAGGAGCCGGCTCGACCTCCAGGTGTGCCCGACGATGGGGGCTTCGTCATGCGGCAACGTCACGATCACGGTCGCCCGCGCGCTCTGACCCCGGTTCGTCCGATCGCAGCGCGCTCGATGTGTCCGCTGTCAGTCGGACGAATCGGAGAGGGGTATGCCGGCGATAGGGTCACCTCCATGACCCGAGCTGACGGCCGCGCCGCTGACGAACTCCGCCCGATCACGATCACCCGCCACTGGCTCGACCACGCCGCCGGGTCGGTGCTGGTCGAGTTCGGCAAGACCCGGGTGCTGTGCGCCGCGAGTGCCTCGACCGGCGTCCCCCGCTGGCGCCGCGACAGCGGCCTCGGCTGGGTGACCGCGGAGTACGCGATGCTGCCGAGCTCCACGCACACGCGCTCCGACCGCGAGTCGGTGAAGGGCCGCATCGGTGGCCGTACCCATGAGATCTCGCGTCTCATCGGCCGCTCGCTGCGCGCCGTCATCGACTACAAGGCGCTCGGTGAGAACACCATCGTGCTTGACTGCGACGTGCTCCAGGCGGACGGCGGCACCCGTACGGCCGCCATCACCGGTGCCTACGTCGCCCTCGCCGATGCCGTCGCTCACCTTCGGGCGAAAGGCGCGCTGGCCGGTGAGCCGTTGACCGGCTCCGTGGCCGCAGTGTCCGTGGGCATCATCGACGGTGAACCACGCCTCGACCTGCCCTACGAGGAGGACGTGCGCGCCGAGACGGACATGAACGTCGTGATGACCGGCGAGGGCGCCTTCGTCGAGGTCCAGGGCACGGCGGAGGGCGCCGCCTTCGGGCGCGACGAGCTGGACGCGTTGCTCGACCTGGGCGCGCAGGGATGCGCCGACCTGACGCGCAGGCAGAGGAACGCGCTCGCTTCGTGAGCAGGATTTTCCTCGCGTCGCGCAACCCCAAGAAGCTCGAGGAGCTGCGCCGCATCCTCGCCGTCGCCGTACCTGGCATCGAGGTGCTCGGGCTCGATGACGTGGCGCCGTACGACGAGCCGGCAGAGACCGAGCCGACGTTCGAGGGCAACGCCCTCATCAAGGCCCGGGCCGGCGTCGCAGCCACCGGTCTGCCATCGCTGGCAGACGACAGTGGGCTGTGCGTGGACGCCCTGATCGGTATGCCGGGAGTCCTCTCGGCGCGCTGGGCGGGCCCCGCCAAGGACGACGCAGCGAACAACCGGCTGCTGCTCGATCAGCTCCACGACATCCCCGACGAGCGGCGAGGTGCCGAATTCCAGTGCGCGGTGGCGTTCTGCCTCCCGGGCGGTGACGAACGGGTGGTGTTCGGCCGGATGCGCGGCCGGATCATTCGTGAGCAGCGGGGGGCCGGTGGCTTCGGTTACGACGTCGTGTTCGTGCCGGACGGGGAGACCCGCACGAGCGCTGAGATGCCGGCAGCCGACAAGGACGTCATCTCGCACCGTGGCGCGTCGTTGCGCGCGATCGCTCCCGCCGTGGCTGCCGCCTGGTTGCCGTGACGGCGCACGAGTAGAAGTGGCCCGCGCGGGGTATCAGTGCGTTGTCCACCACCCCACGTTGAGGAGCGCCAATGTCCACCGATGCCATCGTCTTGCTCAAGGCCGATCACAAAGAAATCCGAAGGGTCTTCACGCAGTTCGAAGCGTTAGGGGAGTCGGCGTACAAGGAGCAGGGTCGGCTCGTCGACAAGATGCTGGAGCTGCTGACGGTCCACACCTACATCGAGAACGAGGCCATGTACCCGCGGACCCGGGAGCTCGTGCCCGACCTGGAGGACGACGTGCTCGAGTCCTACGAGGAGCACCACGTCGCCGACGTCTCGTGCATGGAGCTGTCCACGATGTCCCCGGCGGACGAACGCTTCGTTGCCAAGACCACCGTGCTGATCGAGAACGTGAAGCACCACATGGAGGAAGAAGAAGAGGAGTGGTTCCCGAAGGTGCGTGAGGCGCTCGGCCGCAAGCAGCTGCAGGAGATCGGCGCTGAGATGATCAAGCTGAGGAAGTCTGCTCCCCGGCGCCCGAGCCAGCCCAGCGCGCTCAAGAAGGCGATCGACGCCCTCGTCGACTAGAAGCGTGTCTCGCAACTCCACGCCGGCTCGCGTGCCCCCGCATCCCGACCGGCTGCGTTGGGCTCGCTCGCGGGAGTTTCGGCTACAACTTCGCTCGCCCGCCTTGCCGGCCCGGGCGCGGACGACCCGCTCTCTGATCAACGTCGAGTTACGAGACACGCCCTAACCGCTGACCGGAAAATCCGTACCAGAGAAGGGATTCGAACCCTCACGCCCGTTGGGGCACCGGCTCCTAAGGCCGGCGTGTCTACCGTTCCACCACTCTGGCTGGCAGGGAAAGTCTAGTGCCGCGGCAGGCAAGGTTTGCCCTGGCGAGCGTCGTCCAGGGCGTGCCCTGGCAAGGCGCCGATGCGAAGGCAGACCGGGCGTCTTTCGAGCTCGGCAACGCCGCCAGTGTGCGTCATGGGCGGCGCGCAGCGGGCAAAGGTTGCCGGACGCGGTACTAGGACGACGGGGGCGTTCCTCGATCTAGACCGCGAGTTCCTTGCGCAGCTTCGCGACGTGTCCGGTGGCCTTGACGTTGTACATGGCCTTGTCGACCCTGCCGTCCTCGTCGATGACGAAGGTGGACCGGATGACGCCTTGGACGGTCTTGCCGTAGAGCTGCTTGTCGCCGTACGCGCCGTACGCCTCGAGCACCTGCCTGTCAGGGTCGGACAGCAGCGGGAATGTGAGGTTGTCGTGCTCTCGGAACTCGCGAAGCTTGTCCGGGGTGTCGGGCGATAACCCCAGCACTACGTACCCGGCGTCGACGAGCGGGTTCAGCGAGTCGCGGAAGTCGCATGCCTGCGTCGTGCATCCCGGGGTCATCGCCGCCGGGTAGACGTAGAGGATCACGCGTTGACCGCGGAAGTCGGCCAGGCTGACAGCCTTGCCCGCGTCGTCGGTGAGGGTGAACTCGGGAGCGGTGTCTCCCGGGGTGAGTCGACTCATCAGGTCCTCCATCGGTGCCTTGCATACAAGTGCTTATTGCAAATCGCTCGCAATTGCATACACTGAGCATCTGCGCGGGATGACGCACGTTGATCCTGCCATGGCGCTGAGAGGACGTGTTGTGCACATCCCCGATGGGTTCATCGACGCACCCACCTCGGTCGCGACCGGTGTGGTCGCCGCCGCCGGCGTCGCCCTCGCGCTCCGCAAGGCCGGTCGTGAGCTCGACGAGAAGACTGCGCCCATGGCCGGGTTGGTCGCGGCGTTCATCTTCGCCGTGCAGATGCTGAATTTCCCCGTCGGAGCCGGCACGAGTGGTCACCTGCTGGGAGGCGCCTTGGCTGCGGTCCTGGTCGGACCCTGGACCGCGGTGTTGTGCATGAGCGTCGTGCTGATCACGCAAAGCCTGCTGTTCGCCGACGGTGGCATCACCGCCCTCGGCAGCAACATCACCTTGATGGGCATCGTGACCATCGCTGTCGGCTTCGCCGTCTTCACGACCGTGGTCCGCTTCGCGCCGGCCTCGGCGAGGTCCGTCGCAGTGGGCGCCTTCCTCGCTGCTCTCGTCTCGGTGCCTGCCGCTGCAGCCGCCTTCGTCGGTCTCTACGAGGTCGGTGGCACGGCCGACATCCCACTGAGATCACTGATCGCCGCCATGGTCGGCTGGCACGTGCTGATCGGTGTCGGCGAGGCGATCATCACGGGGCTCACGGTGAGCAGCGTGCTAGCGGTGCGCCCCGATCTCGTGTACGGCGCTCGGGGTTTGCTCATCAAGAGCACGCTCGAGCTACGGCCCGGCCTCAGCGCGCAGGTGCGCTCGTGAGGCCGAGAATCTCCCGGAAGACCTTAGCCGTCCTCGCCGTCGTGGTCTGCCTGGCGCTGGCGGGCTTCGCCAGCTACTACGCCTCCGGCAGCCCCGACGGCCTCAACCGGGTGGCCAAGGATCACGGGTTCGACAAGCAGCAGAAGGACCACGCAGCCGCCGGCTCACCGCTCGCGGGGTACGACGCCAAGGGTGTGGACGACAAACGGCTGAGCCGCGGACTAGCAGGCGTCGCCGGAGTGGTCGTCGTCCTCGCCTTCGCTAGCGGCCTTACCTATGTCGTCCGCCGCAAGCGCGACGATGACGGGCAGGCGGACTGACCGTGGGCGCTGGGCACGGACATCGACTGCACTACCACGGGCACTCCGTGGTCCACCGAATGCCCGCGCAGTGCAAGATCGTCGCGCTCGTGCTCTTCGTCCTCGCGGTGGTGGCGACACCGCGGACCCAATACTGGGCTTACGCGGTCGACGCCGTCGTGTTGGGCATCGCGGTGACGGCCTCCCGGGTGCCACCGGCGTACCTCGCCAAGCGGATGCTGGTCGAGGTGCCTTTCGTAGTGTTCGCCCTGCTGCTGCCTTTCGTGGCAGTCGGGGAGCGCACCCACGTGCTCGGCCTGACCGTCTCGGAGCAAGGCCTCCAGGCCGCCGGCTCGCTGCTGGCGAAGGCGACGCTGGGCGTGGTTGCCGCCCTGCTCCTGGCTGCCACCACCGAGCCCCGCGACATCATCGCCGGCCTGGAGGGCAAACTGCCCCGCCAGCTGGTCCAGATCATGGCGATGATGGTCCGCTATCTCGACGTCACGAGCGACCAGCTCCGGCGGATGCGCATCGCGCGGGAGTCCCGCGGGTTCGTCGCCCGCAACCCGCGCCACTGGCCCGTGCTCGCGCAGGGGGCCGGTGCGTTCTTCGTGCGCTCCTATGAGCGCGGCGAGCGGGTCCACCTGGCCATGCTCTCTCGCGGTTACACCGGCCAGCTGCCCGGCCTGCGTAGGGACACCGCCAGGCGCCGAGACTGGGCAACGGCACTGATGGTGCCGTTGTGGGCGACCGTCACAGCGTCGTCGGCGTGGCTGCTCTCATGACAGCTCAGCCCGCCGCGCTGCCGGTGCTCGACGTCCGCGGACTCGCCTACGCCTATCCCGACGGGCACCAGGCTCTGTACGGCGTCGACCTTGCCGTCCACCGAGGCGAGCGGGTCGCCCTCCTTGGACCTAACGGAGCGGGCAAGACCACGCTGGTGCTGCACCTCAACGGCATCTTGGAAGCCGGCCACGGAAGCGTTCACGTCTCAGGCATGACCGTCGGCAAGGAGACCGTGGCGGAGGTACGCCGCCGCGTCGGGCTCGTCTTCCAAGACCCCGATGACCAGCTGTTCATGCCCAGCGTGGCCGATGACGTCGCGTTCGGACCGGCGAACATGGGGGTGAAGGGGGCCGAGCTCGCTGCTCGCGTGGAGCACGCCTTGGAGCAGGTCGGGATGGCCGAGTTCGCCAGGAGGCCTCCGCACCACCTGTCCTACGGTCAGCGGCGGCGCGTCGCCGTGGCCACCGTGCTGGCGATGCAACCGGAGATCCTCGTGCTCGACGAGCCGTCGTCGAACCTCGACCCGGCCAGTCGCCGCGAGCTCGCCGACATCCTGCTCGCGCTCGAGATCACCGTCTTGATGGTGACTCACGACCTGCCGTACGCCCTCGAGCTGTGCCCACGATCGGTGGTGCTGTCCGATGGCGCGATTGTGGCGGACGGCGACACCCGCACCGTGCTTTCCGACGAGCAGCTGATGAAGGCGCACCGCCTCGAGCTGCCGTACGGTTTCCACCCCGCTTTTGTACCCCGGGTGACGCCCTGAGCAGGGATTCAGGCTCCCGGCGTGCATCGGGTGCAGCAGAGCCCGGCCCGGCATGCAAGACTTGCAGCGCACTCGACCCGCAGGAGGACTCGTGAGTTCGGCAGCCCGCACGCCTGATGAGATTTCGACCGAGATCGCCGAGGTGCGCAATCGCCTCGCGGGCACGATTGACCAGCTCGCCTACCGCGTCAAGCCGAAGACGATCCTGCAGCGACAGCTGGAGAGAACCAAGGCGTCCTTCCAGAACGCCGACGGTTCGCTGAAGACCGACATGGTCGTGAAGGTCGTGGGCGTCGCAGTCGGCGCCATCGCGACCATCATCGCGATCCGCAAGATCGCCGGCTGACTTTTCCGCCGGCATCGTCATCCCGGCCGTGTGACGGGCGTCAGCCGAGCAGGCTGCCCATCCACGCCTCGACGTCGTCGGCGGTTCGGGGCAGGGCAGCTGACAGGTTGCGGGCGCCGTCGTCGGTGACCACCAGGTCGTCCTCGATCCGGATGCCGATACCCCGCAGCGACTCCGGCACGAGCAGGTCGCTTGACTGGAAGTACAGGCCGGGCTCGACGGTGAGCACCATCCCAGGCTCGAGCTTTCCGTCGAGATACCCCTCGCTCCTGGCGGCAGCGCAGTCGTGCACATCGAGGCCGAGCATGTGGCCCGTTCCGTGCAGGGTCCAGCGCCGGTAGACGCCGCTGTCCTTCTCGAGCGCCTCGTCGGCCGACACCGGGAGGATGCCCATCTCCTCGAGCCCGTGCGCCAGCACGGTCATGGCGGCGACGTGGAAGTCGCGGTAGGGCACACCCGGCTTGACCGCGGCCATGCCAGCCTCCTGGGCTGCGTACACGAGGTCGTACAGGTGCCGTTGATCGGCACTGAACGTGCCAGAGATCGGCAGCGTGCGCGTCACGTCGGCGGTGTAGAGCGAGCGGTTCTCCACGCCCATGTCGAGCAGGATCAGCTGGCCCGGGCGTACCTCGCCGTCGTTGTCGATCCAGTGCAACGTGGTGGCGTGGGGTCCGCCGGCAACGATGCACTCGTAGCCGACGTCGTTGCCGGCGGCGCGGGCCCGGCGCCAGAACGTGCCTTCGATCCAGCGCTCGCCATACGTGCCGACGTTGGCCCAGTCGCGTACGGAGTCCTCGAACCCAAGGATGGTGGAGTCAACGGCGTCTTGGAGCTGGGAGATCTCCCAGCTGTCCTTGGTGAGCCGCATCTCCGACAAGAAGACCGCCAGCTCACGGTCGGCGCCGGGCTCGGGGTGGACGTCGATCAGGGCGTCGACGTCGAGGTCGACGCCACGGTGCACGCGGGCCGGCCCGCCGCCGGGCAGCGCATCAGGGAGCTCATAGAGATGACGGCAGGGGAGACCGTAGACCTCCGTCGCCTCGGTCAGCGACAGGCGGCGTCCGGCCCAGGCCTCGCCGTACCGGCCGTCGCGCCAGAACGCGTCGTCACTCTTGGAGTGCCGGGGCCGGAAGAACAGCGTGGCTTCGCCGTCGTCGATGACCAGCACCGCGTCGGACGTCTGGTTGCCGCTGAGGTAGACGTGCGCAGTGTCGGCGCGGAAGCGGTAGTCGGTGTCGTTGGCCCGCGGCTTCAGGGGACCCGCTGGGATGACCAGCCGGTCGCCCTGGAACCGCTGAGCCAGCTTGGTGCGCCGGGCAAGCGCCCAGGGAGCGATGTCGAGGCGCTCGACCGGGTCGTCGCCGTCGGCCCAACCCTCACGCATGAAGCTCACCAGCGCGTCGCTCGCGGGTACGGGATAGGTAGCGGGCTGGAAACGGTCAGACACGGCTGCTCCTTTGCAGGTCGACCGGTCCATTATCCACCTCGGCCGACGGCGTCGAGACGGCGCGATGGAGACGGAGCGCAATCGCGACCGCCGCACCGTTGATGGCCACGTGCAGCAACACGAACACGTGGGGCAGTCCGAGCGCGAGCAGCAGCCCGGCAACCAGCGGACCGGCGGCGCTGATGCCGGTTCGCAGAGCGGCCAACGCGCCCAGCGTCGTTCCCACCATTCCGGGTGGTGCCACCGCAGCTGTCAGGGGTCCGAGGATGGGTGCATACATTGTCTCGCCGACGGCGAAGACGGCGAAGGCGGACACGAAGAGCACGCTGGCGTGCTCAGGTGACAGGAACAGTGCTCCCTCGAGCATCAACCAGCTGACCACCCAAAGCGTGCCGACGGCCGCCAGCAGTGACGCGCCACTGCTCCCACCGGTGACGCGGACGACCAGCCACTGGACGCCAACGATGACGAGACAGTTGACCGCAGCCGCCGTCCCCACGGTGCTCGGAGAGACCTCGAGAGACTCGAGCGCGAACGCCGGCAGCCCGGTCTCGAACTGGGCGTAGAAACCTGCCGCCAGCGCCATCCAGACGAGGGCGAGCAGCCGCACGTTGCGGTGCCGGGCCAGGAGCCGGTACGTCGCCACACCCCCGAGCTGGCGGGCCGGCGGGTCGCTCATCGCCGCTGGGCACGGGTACGCCGAGCGACGCGACGCCATGAACAGCAGACCGGCAGCAGCCGCGAATCCCAGGAACGAGCCGCCGAACGCCGGCCACATCCCGGTTGCGGAGCTGAGGTCGATCAGCTGCCCACCGGCGAACGCGCCGACTGCCATCCCGAGCGCGAGGCTCGTGAACTGGTAGGCGAACACGGCGCGGCGCTGGTCGGGAGCAACGCACTCGAGCACGAGCACCTGGGCCGCCGGTGCGGACGCGGTGATGGCGGCGCCGAAGAGCGCGATCGAGACCAGGAAGAGCGCCGCGTTCGGCGCTGCGCCCATGGCAAGGCTCGCTGCGGCAGCCAGCAGGTGGAAGCCAACAGCAACATGCCCGGCGACGTAGCGGTCTGCCATCCGGCCAGCTAGCGGCGCAGCCAGCACCGCTCCGACGCAGAAGAGCGTGCCGGTGAGCACGCCGATCAGCGGGCCCCAGTCGCGCGTGTTCACGGTGTAGGCGTACTGAAACGGCAAGATCAGACCCCACCCCAAGCTCCCGGCGAAGGAGGCTGCGGTGATCAGTCGTGCCCGCGCCATCATGCTGTTCAGCCTTTCCTTCGATCAAGAAGAGTTCGATATGAAAGTATAACCTCGATATCAAACACTTTGAAATCGAACTCTGTGACGTGGCACACTGAGGTGCATGGCGAAGCGCGCAGCGAAGAGCTCAGCGACAGAGGCGTACCGCAAAGATGTCGAGGTCTTCGTCGCTGCTGGGGGTGACGAGGCAGTGCAACGGGTCATGACCGCCGTGCACGGTCTCGCCCGGCGCCTCAACCAGTGGTACGACGCCCAACTGGCGGATCTGGATCTGTCGTCGGGGGAGTGGGCTGTGATGAGCGCGCTCGCTCGCGACCTCGAGGCCAAGGGGCTCACTCCTAGCGCGCTGGCCGAGATCGCCAACGTCGCTCCGTCCTCCATGACCCATCGTCTAGATCGGATGGCTGAGCGTGGGCTGGTGGAGCGCTTCACCGATCCCGACAACCGGGTGCGCGTGCGCGTGCTCCTTACGGACCGTGGCTGGGACCTGTTCAAGCTCGCCATCCAAGAGTCCGACATGCTCGAGTCCGATGTGCTTCGCGCCCTCAAACCCGCGGACCGCACCAAGCTCGCCGAGCTGCTCGAGCAGGCCATCGGGGGCGTGGACCGGATAGACAGCTGACTCAGGCTCGCCACCACTCAGCGATGCATCGGCCGCATTTGGTGCGAGGTGTAGATTTCCCGCGACATGGGCGGCGAACTAGGTGCGGTGGCGTTGCTCGCCGCGGTGTTGGTTGTCGCCGTCGTCCGGCCGCACGGACTGCCGGAGGCCCTCGTCGCGGTTCCCGCTGCCGGGATCGTGCTTGTCACGGGACTCGTGAGCACCACAGCAGCCGCCGAGGAGATCGGACGGCTCGGGCCGGTGCTGGTCTTCCTGGTGGCCGTCTTCGTACTGGCCCGGATGTGCGCGGCGGAGGGTGTCTTCACAGCAGCCGGGCATTGGCTGGCGCAGTCGAGCGACGGAAGCGCACGCAGGCTGCTGGTGCGTGTCTTCGTGATCTGCGTCGTCGTCACAAGTGTGCTGAGCCTCGATGCCACGGCGGTGCTGCTCACTCCAGTGGTGGCGGTCACGGCCGCACGGATGCGGGTGCCTGCCGCTCCGCACGTCTACGCCACCGGCCACTTGTCGAACTCGGCATCCCTACTGCTCCCGATGGGCAATCTCACCAACCTCTTGGCCTTAGCGGCCAGCGGACTCACGCTGGTGCATTTTGCTGGGCTGATGCTGGTGCCTTGGCTCGCCGTCATCGTGATCGAGTACGCCGTGTTCACGACCGTGTTTCGGCGCGAGCTCGGTGGTTCGGTTCTCTCGACACCGAGGGAGCCGCTGGAGGCACCGGTCTTCGCGCTTGTCGTCATGGCAATGACCTTGGTCGGGTTCGTCGCCACCTCGTTCGTGGGCATCGAGCCCTACTGGGCGGCGATCGCCGGCGCCGTCGTGCTGACAGCGCACGCACTCCGCCGGGGGAGCGTCCGACCGCTGAACGTGCTCACCGCGATGGACCTGCCCTTCATCGCCTTCGTGATCGGCCTTTCGCTCGTGGTCCAGGCGGTTGTCTCCGAAGGTCTCGGGCGGTGGATCGATGGCCGGCTCCCCTCGGGTGACGGTCTCGCTTCGCTGCTGCTCCTGGCGCTGGGGGCCGCCGTCCTTGCGAACGTCGTGAACAATTTGCCGGCACTGCTCATCTTGTTGCCGTTCGTCGAAGGGACGGGTGCGTTGGCGGTTCTGGCCGTTCTCATCGGTGTGAATGTCGGTCCCAACCTGTCGTACACAGGCTCATTGGCGACGCTGCTCTGGCGTCGAGTGGCGCAGGACAACGGTGTCCAGCCGACTCTGTCTCGCTTCACCGCGCTGGGCTTGGCGACCGTGCCGGCGGGCATCGTCGTCGGCGTACTGGCCCTGTGGGCGTCAGCGCGGGTGTTGCCGTTCGCCTGACGCGTCTCGGACGGCGAAACGAGACTCACGGTTTTGTCGGCCGGGCCCAGCGGTCCATCCGTATCCAACCGGCGTCGGGCACAGCGTCTTGGCAGATGATCGGGAAGCCTGCGCCTCGGTTGCAGTTCGCCGACCAGTTCGCGTGGAAGGTGCTGACCCAGAAGTAGGAGCGTGCGCCATCAGCTCGCGCGAACCTGTGATCGCAAACGTTTGGCGGTCGACGCGGGTCGCCATGACGGTAGCAATCGTTTCGCGGGTGGCGTTGGAGATGACCTCGGCGAACAGGTGGCCGGACCTGGCCGAGACCCTGACGTTACGTTCGGAGCCGCGCTCACCATCGCGGTCGAGCTCGAGCACGAAGTTGCGCCAGCGGGGGTCAAGCCGACTCGCCCGAAACGCGTCGTGCGTCGTCACCGTGAAGGCGACACGAACGTGGTCGCGGTCGAAGACTGTCAGACGATGCCGGACACGTGCGACGTCGAGCCGTCCAGGGGTGTCGTCGCGGTCGGTCACCGTGGTCGTGACTTTGATCGGGACTGGGTCGGCCTGGGTCGGGGCAGCTGTCGCCACCGGGAGGTAGGCGAGCAGTGGCAGGCCGGTCGCCAGTAGGAGGAGCCACATCTGCAAGCGACGTCGACGTGGTGGAGGTGGAAGGGTCGTGGAGAGGGTGTGCATGAATCCCCCGAAGGTCGTCTGATGCCTATCGGTTGACAGGCGAGACGGACGCTACGGTGAGCGGCCCACGGTTCAGGGACCGACTAGTGCGGCCTGTGGACGAAGCTGGAGACAGCTGAGACTGCGGTACTAGGCGAGAAGATCAGCGCGCGACAGCGGCTCGGTGTCTTAGCTCGACTGATGGCGGTTGGTCCGGTGTCGCTTGATGTCGGTGACGTTCGAGCTGTCCACGGCCGCGCGTCGGGCTTCGACGTTGTTGTTCCAGAAGATCTCGAAGTCGCTCTCGGTCAGCGGTCGTGCGGTCAGGTAGCCCTGCATGAGCGGACAGTTGAGCTGCACCAGCATCCGGCGCTGGGCGTCGGTCTCCACGCCTTCTGCCACGGTGGTCATCCCCAGGGCCGAGGAGAGCCGAACGACGGCGCCGGCGATCTCCGCGTCGACCGGGTCGGTGACGAGCCCTTCGATGAAGGTGCGATCGAGCTTGACCACGTCGATAGGAAACCGCTTGAGATAGGACAGCGAGGAGTAACCGGTGCCGAAGTCGTCGATGGCCACTCGGACGCCGAGACTGTGCAGTGACTCCAGAGTTGCCAGGGTCGCAACGGTTTCTGTCATCAGGACTGTTTCAGTGATCTCGAGGCAGAGCTGTTGCGCAGGTAGCCCGGTCGTCTTGAGGATGCGCGCGACGGTCTCCGTAAGGCGGTGCTGCGAGAACTGCAGCGCCGACAGGTTCACGGAGACGGACAAGGCCTTGCGGTCGGGGTGCTGGACGTTCCAGCGCTGGGCAGTGCGACACGACTGCTCGAGCACCCAGCGGCCCATCGGGATGATCAGGCCTGTTTCCTCGGCCATCGGCACGAACTGTCCCGGCCACAAGACGCCGCGCTCGGGGGACCGCCAGCGGATGAGCGCCTCGGCGCCGACCATCTCGCCGCCGTTGGCCTCGACGATCGGCTGGTAGTGCAGCTCGAGCTGGTCCTCGTCCAAGCCCGTCCGCAGGCTGACCTCAAGGTCGAGGCGTGCGCGGGTCTCATGCACCGAGGCGTCGGTCGAGACGCAGTAGCAGTTGCGACCGGCGGCCTTGGCGGCGTACGCCGCCGCATCGATCATCGCCAGGATGTCATCGCGCTCCTGGCCTTGACGCGTGAGGCCAACGCCGATCGACGCCGAGGAGAAGATGTGGTGACCGTCGACGTCGAATGGCTCCTGGAGCACGTTCAACACCCGCTCGGCGGCGAGGGTGACGGCATCGATGTCGGAGACGTCTTCGATCAAGATCACGAACTCGTCACCCGACACCCGCGCCACCGAGTCCGAGGGTGATAGCCCGGCGACCAGCCGAGCAGCAACCTGCATCAGCAGCTTGTCGCCGACGACGTGTCCGTAGGAGTCGTTGACCAACTTGAAGCGGTCCAGGTCGAGGAACAGCAGTCCGTGGTGGAAGCCGGTGGTACGCGAGCGGCTCATGGCGTGGTCGAGCCGCTCGATGAGCAGGCGGCGGTTGGGAAGACCGGTCAGCTCGTCGTGCAGGGCGCGTCGGGTGAGCTCGTCTTGGAAGGCGCGGCGCTCGGTGACGTTGCGCATGACGAGAACGGCACCGACGTGGACGTCCTCCGCGTGCAGCGGCGTGATCGAGTAGGCGATGTCGACGGTGTCACCATCGGACGGACCGAGGATCGCGTCGGCGTCGTGTGCGCTGACGCGCTGGGCGACCATGTTGTCGAAGTCGAGGGTGCGGCGACGGTGGCGCAGTGTCAGCTTCTCGCGAAGCGGAGCCCCGAGGAGGCTCTCGGCATCGCGAGCCTTGAGCATTGCCACGGCAGCGGGGTTGGCGAAGGTGATGCAGGCGTCCAGGTCGAGAGCGATGACACCCTCGGTTTGCGAGTTCGTGATCGTGCGCAGCCGGGCAATGACCTCGGCCGAACGCAGTACATCACCCGCCACCCCGGCCAGTGCGACCAACGTCGAACGGTCCCTGTCGTCCCACAAATCCCGACCGCGACGATCAGAGACCCGCAGCAGATTCCCGTTACCGAACGGAGTGCTCATCGAGCGGGCGCCGCCGACGCTGTCGTCTGTCACGATGTCGGCTCGACCGGCGCCCAGCAGCTCCCGGGCCGCGTCGAGAAGGTCGTTGGTGACCAGCTCAGGGTCGGTCCGGCTGCGCAGCGACGCGATAGCTTGCTGCAACTTCTCGGCCTGCCGACGCGCAATGACCTCGTGCACGCTGGCGGTGTGGGCGCGAGCCACGAACAGGCTCAGTCCCAGCACCAAGAGCGCCGACCACGGCTCGGCCCCGTAACAGATCGCGGCCACGCCGCCGAGCGTGACGGCACCCGCCCACGGCACTGTACTGTCCAGGATCGACTTGAGCAGCGGTAGTAATGGGAGGCCGGTTGCGTACGACACCATTCCCCGCACGCTGACCGCGGAGATCGTGCTGAGCGCAATGGCGCCCAGAATGCCTGCGACCGCGTCTGACAGTGATGGCGTGTTGGAAAGCGTGCCACCGGTCGCCCGCACGACCCAGACAGCACACACGCTGGCGAACAGCAACTGCGAGAGGTTGAAGATCGTCTTGGTCGGCGATCGCCGCATCGAGACGCTGCCGGCAATCGAACCTAGGGCGATGACCACACAACTTTGCCAAGGGTGCAACAGCAGAAGGATCGGCACGATCAACACTTCGTCGAGCTGCACGAGCTCGACATGGTTGGTCGATTTCACACTGCGCTCCGGGCGCGTGTGGAGAAAGACCAACAGGATGGCGAGAACGCCTCCCGCGATCCAACTGCCCTCGAAATTCATCTTTGGGTAGAGCAGGATCAGGCTCAAGCCGGCCGCCCCTGCAACGCCAAGCGCCCCGCAGGTCGCCACAAGGAGACCGCGGGGCGAGGCCGCTGAGCGTTGTCTATTCAGGTTCACTGTGGGCGCCCCACCTTTGCCGGATCGTGCTGACCGCGGTGGTCACGCCGTGACGCTGATCAGCCCCAGGATGACGTACTACGGTCCTGCTTGATACCCCAGGAAGATGTCTTCCCGGCCTGATTGGTCGCCTTGGTCACACCCCAAGAACTGGTGGCATTTGAGTCGCCTTTGATGCCCCATGACGAGGTCTTGCCGCCCCATGCTTCCGTCTGGGCTCCACCCAGGGTAAGAGCCGCGGTGGCGGCGACGGCAAGAGTCGTTGCGGACAGACGACGGAAGTTGATCGTGGACATGGCGGTCCTTGCTGTGAGGGGTGACGATGACGACCGGTGTGTCGTCCTCGCCCGCACAGCATGACAGGGATTCACCGAAAGAGATGTGACCAGAGCGAAGAAAGTTTACTTCGACGCCCGGTATATACCGATTTTAGCCGAAGAATTTTCTACGCAGAGTGACATCTGACGCTTCGGTGATCGTGGAGCCCCACTTCCGGAGCTCGAGCAGGTCTTCTTTCGGTTACCTCAGTTCGTTGATGGATGGTGCAGCTTCGTCACCCCTCACAGATGACACAAGCACACATTGTCACGGCATGGGGCGAGTGTCCCGGCTTTACGGCAATATCATCCGTTCGGCCGATGTCGACATTCACCTTGACTCATCAACGAACTTGTTCACCAGAGGTAACGCCTTCAACGCCGTCAGTTACACAAGAGTACTTGAACAAGGTGTCTTGTCTAAATACACTACACAGCGTGACGACTCCTCAGGCTATTCGACCAGACGCCTCACGCATCGCCGCGCTGCACCATCCCGTCCGGCGACGGTTGGTGGAGGTGCTGACCCTCGACGGCCCGGCGACGGTGACCAAGCTTGCGCACCGCACCGGTCAGGCGGTCGGAAACGTGAGCCATCACCTCAAAGTGCTGGCTCGTGCCGGCCTGGCCGCGGAGGCGCCCGAGCTAGCGCGCGACAAGCGCGAACGCTGGTGGCGCCAGGTCCCGGCCGTGACGCAGTGGTCCATCGCCGAGGTGGGCGACGACGTCAGTGATCGCATCATCGCCGAGGAGACCGAACAGGAAGCTCTCGCCTACCACGTCCGATGGGTCCGGCAGTGGTCGAGGCGACGAGAGGCGTACGACGAAGCGTGGGTACGGGCAGCGTACGCGGGCGATGCCTGGGTGCGGCTGACGGCCGAGGAACTCACCGAGCTCGGCCGGCGCATCGACGCCGTGATCCGTGAGTTCACCGCCGATCGTAAAGACGACGAGCAGGCGCGCGAGAGTGTCTTCGTGTTTGCCCATGCGGTGCCGGCTGAGCCGTGAGCATGCGAACGCCCCCAGCTCTGCCCGAGAGAGGGGGCGTTCGACGGCTTACCGCACCTGAGCTGAAGTGACGTCAGGGCGTCCTGTTGTCCGGGTACTCCTCGACGGTCTCGTCGCGAGTCGAAGCATCCGTGTCGGAGGTGTCCGTCCGCGGATCGACCTCGTCTGCCCTGCGGAACGTCTCGTCGACATCGCTTCGCTGCTCTGCCGCCACGCCCTTCTGGCGTTCGGCCGTGGCTGCCAGCTGCTCGGCTTCAGCAGCCTTCGCGTCAGCCTCCGCCTGTGCGACACGCGCGTTCGCTTCGACCTCTGCGGCCTTGCTTTCCTCCTGCCGTACCGTGGTGGAGCGCTCGTCGGCCTCTTGCCGAATCGAGTCGGCGTGCTCGATCTTCTTGGACTCGCGTTGGCGAGATGCTGCGACGAGTGCTGCCACGATCGCGGCGATCACGACCACGGCCAGGATCAGCAACAGCCAATCTTTGCCCTCCATGTCGGCCTCCTTTGTCTAGGCGACATTAGTGTTCCCACCCAACCGCGAAGTCAAACCTCGAACGCTTGAGTCCACTTGAAGTCGGCACCCAGCAGGCGAGCGAGCCCGTGGCTTCAGGACAGATCTAGAGCGTTCACCACGTGGCCGGCGCGAGCTCCCCGCGAACGACGGCAAGGGCGACATCGGTGAGCTTGAGATTGTTGCTCCGGGAGTGGTGACGCAGCGCGGCGAAGGCTGTGTCCATGCCGATGGCGTTGCGCTCTGCGAGCACCCCCTTGGCCTGTTCGATCACGACGCGGCTGTTCAGCGCGTGCTGCAGCTGCTCGGCCGTCATCGAGCTGCGATGGGCGGAGCGCCTTTGCAAGATGCCGATGGTGGCAACGTCGGCAAGCGCCTGGGCAAGGCGCTGCGCATTGTCGCGCGCGGTGATGCCCGCGCCGTAGAACATGTTGAGACCGCCGATCGTCTGGTCCCGGTGTCGCAGCGGGACCGCGCTGACCGACGCGAAGCCGATGTCGAGGGCCGCGGGGACGAACTGCGGCCACCGCGCACGGTCAGAGTTCAGATCGCCGCTCGCCACGGCGGTGCCGGTGCGGAAGCAGTCGAGGCAAGGTCCTTCGTTGCTCTGCAGCTGAAAGATCTCGAGGAGCCGGGTCTCCTCACTCGTCGACGCCGCGACAGCGAGGTGGCCTTTCTGGCCGTCGAGCAGCAGTCCAGCGGCGGTGACGCCAAGCAACTCGACGCACGCTGTGACCAGCCGGTCGAGCAGGTCAACGACGTCGTAGTCATCGACCAGCGTGTCTGCCAGCACGACGAACGTGTCGGCGAGTGCTTGTTCGTATGTCCGGATCGCGCCAGGGAGGCTGGTCGCAGTGATGTTGTCGCTCATCGATCCTCCTGAGAAAAGCGTAGCCGTAGCTCCACGACATCGCTCGCAACCTCGCCGAGAGCCCGGTCGGTCGCGAAAGCGCGTGCACGCAGGACCAAGAACGCCTCCTCGGTGCTGACGTCGAGCTGCACTTGCACCATGCCGGTGGCCTGGTGCACCTGAGCTAGATGGCCGGAGCCGACATCGAGGCCGACGGCGTCCCTGACGGTTTCTTGTTCCCATCCGGCTTTGAGATGCAGCAGAGACAATGCGCATGCATCCGCGGCAACCAGCGCCTGAGAAAGCTGATCGCGTCCGAGGTCTCCTGGTCGGTCGCGATAGAAGACCAACGACCCCAGCTTCATTGCACCGATGCTGAGCGGAAAGGCGAAGAGGCCCCGCACACCTGCAACGCCTGCGCCGTCCATGAACCGAGGCCAGAGTGTGACTGCTCTGTCGCCGGGCTCATCGACGTCCCCGACCAGGATGGGTGTCCCAGTGCGCAGCGTGTCGATGCATGGGCCTTCGCCGAGGGTGATGTGCAGGTCTTCGATGCGCGCGGAGACGGCGTCGGTTGCGCAGATGGCCTCGCGGGTCCCCGTTGAAGTCGCCATCGACACACCAGCGCCCGCGACCCCCAGCTCAGCCACGGAAAGCTCGCAGATCCGTGCAGGCTGCGTGGCGCGATCTGCGGCCAACTCGGCCAGCAGGGCTGCCCAGGGGGTCAAGGTCACCATCGTCACTCCTGCGGCGATTCGTTTTGCTTCAAGGATGCCCGGACCGTCGCAAAAAGGCCACTTGCGCGTCCGAACTGGCCGATCTCGCCGCTTTGGCGACGCGCCGCCCACCCCGGCGGTAGCCATTTCGCTCCGAGACGGGCATGCTTGAGGGGCGCGCCACGGTCACGAACGCGCCCCCGCGACCAACATGTGCCGCACGTGAAAACGTGATTCACCGCCGAGTCCCCGCGGTCCACTCGTTTCTGCTGCCTGTGGGGGGTGCCGCCTTGGAAACTGATCAACGACTGTCCAGCGTGTTGAGCGAGTTCGCCCGGACGCTGGCGACCGACTCTCCCATCCAAGCGATCCTCGACCACTTAGTCGTACGGATCGTCGATCTGCTGCCGATCAGCGCGGCCGGGGTCACGCTGATCTCGCCGGGCTCCGGCCCGCACTACATCGCTGCCTCCGACGCCTCCGCATTGCGATACGAACAGCTGCAGAGCGACCTCGCTGAGGGACCTTGCCTGGCCGCATTCGCTACGGGCGAACCGGTCACGATCCCCGATCTGCAGGAGGACCACCGGTTCCCGAGGTTTGCCGAGCAAGCGGTCGAGGAGGGTCTTCTCGCGGTCTTCACGTTCCCCCTCCATCATGGCGATGAGCGCCTCGGTGCGCTGGACCTGTATCGAGGGACTCCGGGCCGGCTGAGCTCCGGATCGATGGCCGCGGCGCAGACCCTGTCCGACGTAGCAGCGGCCTACCTGTTGAATGCGCGGGCCCGCGAGCTCTTGCACGAGTCCACCCACCGCGCTCAGTTCACCTCCATGCATGACGCGCTGACGGGACTGCCCAACCGCACGCTTCTGCTCCAACGACTCGACCATGCGATACGTCGTTCTCGCCGGTCCGAGAAGCAGGTGGCGATCCTGTTCGCCGATCTCGACCGGTTCAAGTCGGTGAATGACACCTACGGTCACCACGTCGGAGATGAGCTCCTGGTAGCTGTCGCGGAGCGGCTCACGGCGCTGTTGCGCCCGGGCGACACCTTGGCACGGCTGGCGGGAGACGAGTTCGTCATCATGTGCGAAGACCTTGACGATGCCACTCAGGCCGACCACATCGCGACGAGAGTCACCGACGCGCTGGCGGACGCCTTTGTGCTGTCAACGACGGCTGTGCAGGTGAGTGCCAGCGTCGGTATCGCCTTCGCCGGCCCACCAGACAGCATGCCCGACAAGGTGCTGCGAGATGCGGATGCGGCGATGTACCAGGCGAAGCGCAAGGGGGGCGGCCGACATGGAGTGGTCGACCTGCGCGAGCAGGGACTCGCCACCCAACGCGCCAGCCTCAGCCGTGACCTGCTCGAAGCCTTGGCCAAGGGTGAGCTGCGAACCGCCTATCAACCGATCGTCGCAACAGCCGGTGGCAAGGTCGCCGGGGCCGAAGCCCTTCTGCGCTGGGCGCATCCCACCTGGGGCACGATGCACCCAGCCGCGATCGTCCCGCTCGCCGAGCAGTCCGGTCTCATCTCCGACGTCGGACGCTGGGTGCTGAGGTCAGCCTGTCGTGACCAGCAGCGCTGGCAACACCAGGGCGCCGAGTCCGTGGGGATCGGGGTCAATGTCTCTCCCCACCAGCTGATGGAGCGAGACTTCGTCGAGGGTGTCGAGGCGGTCCTCACCGGGATCGGAACCGATCCGTCACGGGTGACGATCGACGTGACCGAGAGCGCGTTCATACAAGACAGCGAGCGTGCCTTAGTGGTGTTGCAGGACCTCAAAGATCTTGGTGTGTTACTGGCTCTTGACGACTTCGGGACGGGCTACTCCTCCCTCAACCATCTGAAGCGGTTCCCCATCGACATCGTCAAGATCGACCGCTCCTTGATCGCGGAGCTAGGTCGCGACCCGACCAGCCGCCACATCGTGCGGACGCTCGTCCAGCTGGTGCACGCGCTGGGAATGCGTGCCGTTGCCGAGGGAGTGGAGTCATTCGAGCAGCACGAGGAAGTGCTGGCGCTCGGGTGTGATGCCTATCAGGGCTTCTACTGTGCAGCTCCGATTTCCAGTGACCAGATGGCCGCTCTGCTCGCTGGCTGGGACGACAAGAACGCGCCACACTCTTCGAGCTCGGTGACGCTTGGGATGAGCAGGCGTCAACCACCAGGCGCCCCGCCTCCCCAGCGACGTCACCTCTGAGGTTCGCCCGCGTCCACTCCGCATCCTCACTTCCGACCGTGGCAGCGGATGTCTCAATTATCCCTCTGACCAGGCCACTTGTGCTTTACAAGGGGGCAACCAACCGATAGAACGTCAACACTATGAAGTCGGTAACCGTGACGGCGGACCCTTCGTTTCGGCTGGGACCCGTCGACCCTCGGCTCTTCGGCTCCTTCGTCGAGCACATGGGCCCCTGTGTCTACACCGGTATCTTCGAGCCCGGGCATCCGAGCGCGCGGCCGGTTCGTTGACGTCTGGGGAACTCTTCACCCCGGATCCCGGGTCGGAACTTCCCCAAACCGTTCCATCGAACGGCTCCGACGTGACACCGTAAGCGCCGCCCCCCGTTGAAGGCGCTGCTCACGCTGGCGAGCGCAGCCCGAACTTGTCGAGGGAGGCAACCAACAGGTCAGGTGGCAGAGCGTACGCAGTCACCATGTCGCGACCCGTCATAGTCTCCGCGGCAACCAAGGCGTTGTGGATAGCCTCCTCTGTGGCCTCGATCGTTGCGTAGAACAACGCGTCAATGAAGGCATCCGACAACATCTGAAGATCTTGGACGACGGGGGGCCGGGCGCCATAGTCGCTGGCGATGATGCGGTTTCCAGTGGCGAAGGCGATGAAGAGGTCGCCACTGCTGTGTTCGCCGGCACCACCCGTGCGGGCCACTCCACGACCGTCACTCCTGTCCGGATAGGCCCTTTCCCACGCACGAGGGATCCTTCGCCTTCGATCAGCGTGCAGTGACCGACCCGGACGCCAGGCACGTCGGTGATCGCGTTATGAGCCCCTGGGGTCCCGGTGCCGATGGTGATGCCCAGGTCGCGTGCGCGCACGGCTGTCCGTTCTGAGAAGCCCCCGATGCTGGTCGCGCCGGGTGGAGGAGGCAGGCAGAGCTGTGTGCCCCTAGTTGGGCACCATCCAGTCGAGCACCGGGGTGGCCTGCAGTCCGACCAGGACGCACATCAGCAGCAGCAGCACCAGGCTCCACCCGAGGACCTTGCGGAACAGCTCGCCCTCACGCCCGGCCATGCCCACGGCAGCGGCCGCGATCGCCAGGTTCTGCGGAGAGATCATCTTGCCCATGACCCCACCCGAAGAGTTCGCGGCCGCCAGCAGCACCGGATCCAGGCCGGCCTTGGCGGCGGTCTGCACCTGGAGCGCGCCGAACAGTGCGTTGCTGGACGTGTCGGAGCCGGTGACCGCCACTCCCAGCCATCCGAGGATGGGGGAGAAGATGACGAAGATGCCACCCGCACCGGCGAGGAAGAACCCCAGTGTGGACGTCTGCCCGGACTGGTTCATCACGTAGGCAAGGGCCAGCACCGCCATCACGGTCACGATCGCTGTACGCAGTTGCACGAGAGTCCCGCCGTACGCCTTGA
>JAABUS010001227.1_pt1 | contig 57847 bp, 38 predicted proteins | sample 5560161 | NCBI WGS metagenome assembly JAABUS01 (sample SAMN10711885, study PRJNA513376) | rock metagenome | isolation source: Antarctica rocks | place: Antarctica: Victoria Land, Trio Nunatak nord | collected 2016-01-04
GCGATTGCGCAGAAGGGGCAGGGGAGTGGGGCTGTCATGGGTTATGTTTGGGGATTGATGGAAGGAAGAGGAGGAGCAACAGCGGGGGTTACAGTCGCATTTCGAGGGGAGTTGTGAGGGTTAGAGAAAGTTGGAGTGTAGATCGACGGGTTCACGCTTTGGATGTGTGAGAAACGTCATCGCGTCATCTTCACATTATTGCTGAAGCTACTGTGAAATCTCCCTTTATTCTCTCATAAGCCCCGCTCATTTCATCCTAACCATCTACTGAATTGAGTTCCCGGTCGATTGACATCTTCAAGCAGCTGACAACAATGCCTTAAAGGCTGCACAACCTGTTCCTGCAAGTCTTCTCGCCATTGTTGTTCATCAGTGCCCCCACGATTGCCACCACCCCGAAGGGTCGGATTTCGTAGACACCAATTGATGGCATCGGCGAACTCCGGGCCGGCTTCGTCAATGGCATAGCGATCGCACCATTGCACTGCAGCAACAAGATCAAGTGCTAAGAGGAAGTCAGCAAGAGAGGTGGGACTTCAGCTCGAACAGGGATGGCAGGGTGAGGTACGGTAAGGAGATAATAGAACACAAAAGTGATTCATGAATAGGTGTCGTGTCGTGACTGCGATCTTCCTGCTTCATACTCATGCATTGCACAACATGCATCCAGACTCAACTTGTTGAGAAGCTGGTATTTTTAGGAGCCGCCCTCCCCCCTTGGTCCACAATACAAAAGCAGAAGAACCTTGGAAAATTCCATTGCAGCAGCTGTAGACGTACCGGGATTTGATCGGCCATCAAGCGCGACGAAATTATTCCGGATCTCATGATCTTCAAGAGCGATACCAAAGCAAAATTCGAGCAGCAAGGTACCCAACGTCGACAGACCATGATCCGCCACCGCATATGCTGGCTGGCCGCCCAATGCCTCATCAATTGAGTGGAAAGAACGCGTAATGTATGGCTTTTCACCAACAATCCTGTGATCCTTGCTGCAGTGGAAGAAGATGTCTTTCTTGCTCCATTGGGCGGCCAGCCATGGTGAGTCGTGTAATCGAAGGTGAGAGCAAGCGATTGTAAGGGCGATTACGTAGCGTTCGCGCCGTGTAAGCCGAACGAGAGACGTTTTGCTCGGCAGGCGTTCCAGTGATATGGACTCTGATATCGATTCCGCTGCGGCCTGTCTCACTGATTGGGAAGATATAATCTCTGTTCTCTGTGTCTGCGAGGCAGCCAAGACTCGGTGACACCCCAGAGTATGTGATCGTGTGGCAGAGGTCTACGACCCTCGACTCGACGATGGCTCGTTTTGCTTGACAACTGGTGGTTTTTGGTTTGCGAGCCGCAGTAGCCCATTTAACTCCTCCCTCAAGATTTCGCGCCAACAATCGGACACTCGATGAAGGTCGTAACTTTAAACCAGCACCACTCGTCGATAAAGGCTGGCATAAGAATCACCTGTACGCGGTGCCGGCTACGAACCTACTATTGTGTCTGCCTGCAATAGTAGAGCCAAGTATTCTTACCCGAAAGCGCGTGCGCGATAGCTACGTACGCGATCGACGTTAAAAAAGATTGAACGCAATAGCAAAGTCGTGTTTACGACGAGCTATGCTCACTCAAAACAAAATCGATTTGAAGGATCGAGAATCTATAGATAGATTCGCAACTTTTCTAAGCAACAACGTATTCGACACGTTATTATTAATCGACACGACACATCTAAGAATTGCACTTGAGCTTCGTTCGAGATATTACGTCAAGATAACGTCTTTTACACTTTACAAATCGACTTCAAACCTAGCACGTTGTGCTTCGAGACAACAAGTTATCAAAAGAGCAAGCTTACGTGCTTGGGAATTTTCTTCTTGTTTGCGATGTTCGCAAAGAAAGAGCTATACAATTAACGTAGCACGTTACGTTACGCACGCACGTTGATTATCTTACTACTATTCGATCTTTACGATATGTTACAAGACAATCTATTGACGAAATTGAATCTATATGTTTACGAAGACAAATTTTAGTACTTGTAATTCTTTTATGTTATATTTAAATAAAACGCAAGATAAAGCAAGTACATAGAACAAAACAAATTTGACATGTATTGTAGACAACTACACGCAAACGCGATTACGCATAGCGAGAGTATGTTGATTTTGAATTTTTTATGTTGGCGTACATACATGTAATTGCTCTACAAATTGTACTTAATCGAACATGATCTAGCGATCGAGTGGATGCTGCTTCGCAGCATTCTCCGAGTAGGAATTACACACACACACACATTCGTCGATGGAGTTTAAGGCAGAACTGGGAAGAGGGTACTGTGAGCTTTGGCGCCACATTTTTGTCGGCCGCTTTAATCGGCGTCTTCTGAAACATTCACGGCCGCTGCACTCCATACACTCGTATCGGAGGGAAACAGGTGTGATACCCGCATGTCTACATCTATTGTGCTATCAAGAGCCTGTAGAAGCAAATTTGCATGATGGGATGCCGAACATTCGCAGCGTCATGCCACGGCAATGATCTCTTATGGCGATCGGTGCAATTGCTTCCAAGGCCAAAAACAGTGCCAGGCCATTCGACAAGCTATGCTACCTCTCGGAAACAGACTTGACTGCACGAACAATTCCAGTTGACCAATCAGGCCGTTTGAAGCTTTGGGCAGCAAATATTGGGCGCATTCAATGAGACTCCACTGCTGAGCTCCCTTGACCACCGCCTAAGAAGGGCGCCGAGGGTCGCTGATCAGATCAGAGGGCTTCTTGGGGACCTGGTCGAAGCGCTGCAGGAAATACGTCAATAGTCTCGGGCGATAGAAGATACCGCACTGGCTCCGTTGATGACTTGGTCTTTGAATCCCGGGCTCTCAATGATGCTGTGAAGGCTGACTCACATAGTTACTAGACGACCTTTGTAGATGAAACAGCCTCAAGGTCGTCTTAGTTTGGTGTAGAAAGATCGCCAGGCGGTCTAGCAGAGCATGCGGCGGCCAAAGCTGCCACTAAGTCTGAATCGAATGTCGAGGAAAGCCAGTCCAGTGATGTTAGTCATGATACAACGGTCTTTCTGGAAGTGCTTGTCGCAGTAGAGAGATCTCATAGCATTAGCAGCTCGAACAAGTCTCTAGAGTTATCGCCGAACTTCTGTTTTGGCCATATATGTTCACGTCTCAAGTTGGGATATCTATTTACGAGTATCGAAATAGAGAGCTCGTCTTTGTTTACAATCGTTGTATGATTTCTTTCCAATCTAGCCTCGAGGCGAATCTAATTCATGTATAGAAGAGACCTAGGGAGAGTAGAAGCCGCCAATAGAGCCTATTCAATAATGATTTGCCCTGTAGTCCTTTGTTCATCAGCTCTGTAGCCTCTCTCAATCGTCCTTGCTTTCGAACCGTGCCTGCCAATCTCCTCATACTGCTCAAGGCGTTCGGATATTTCTCGCCTTGTAGCCTCACCATTGTTTCCAAGATCTTTAGTTGCAATATTTCAACCTCCTTGTATTGTCTTTGGTCTCCCAGAATCCAAATCAGCGAATTCGCACGGCTCAAAGTCCGAGGGTGATCCCATCCGAGGATCTTGGTACTCAGTTCAAGTACCTTTCGATGCAACGTACCGTCACACGTTTGTGATTTTCCGGTTATTAGCGCCAGGGACTCCTTACGCTTCATCTTCCAGTTATATGCGTTCGCCAGCTCGGCCATGCACTCAAGAGTGAGTGGGTCCTCTTTGCCAAGGAATGACTCACTTTCTTTGATCGTATGCCTGAAAAGCGTTGCTGCTATTCGCCACAGCCTTTGCTCAGACCATATCACCGCCAGATTGCTCGTGGAGCCAATCGTACGACGATGGTCTCGACCATAAAATCCGATGAATTTTTTCACCACTTCCGTTTGTTGGGCTTCGATTGTCGTCCATTGGCGTTGACGCGGTGGTCGCTGATGCTGTTGTAGACCCCTTATACTCACGAGGTAGCTCACATAGCTGATAGAGATTTGATGCTCCTCACCCAATATTTTCAGGTTTGCCTCTGTTGACCGCGCGACCAAAGTCTCGGCCTCTTCCAACTTGTTTTGCTTAGCGTATATAACCGCTAGATCTATAACACGTGCTATGTTGTCGACATGTGTCGGGCCTACCTCTTTCACGCTGGTCTCGATCGTTTGTGTCAAATATAGCTCCGCCTCCTCCAACCGCTCTTGATTTACCATTATCGTTGATAGGGCCCATAAAATCTCCGTAGCTGCAGGGTCACTAATACCATACAGGTCGGATACTGATGAAAGTGCCCTTTGGCAAACTTCTTCCGCTTCCCTTGCCCGTCCTGCGTACTTTGAGAGTGAAGTCATTGCGTCCAGATTGTATTTATCGCCGGGTGTTCGGGATGGATCATATTGTGACAGCCTCATATATCTATCTTTGATTTGTGCTTTTATTTTCTCGGCCTCGCTCTGGTGTCCACGTTGGATTAAGATGTCTCTGAGTTCTCTCTTCAGCGCAAACACGAAAGGATGGTTCGCTCCTAGGCCGTTTTCGACATCTATAATCTCTTTCCGGTACTGAAGCTCGATGTATTCGATATTTCTCTGCCTGATATAGGAAACTGATAGGCTGTTTTTCGGAGCTCCATTGCCTGTTGTAGCCAGGTACATTTTTCTGTAATTGGTGCTCACCCGATCATAAAGCCCCCAGCCGTACGTATTGGCTTTCACTAATTCCAGCTCGCGAGCGAAGTTGATAAGGTCATATTCCTCACACTTGCTTATTAGTTCCTGCGATTTGCTTGGATCTCTGGCAACACCAAAGCCAATCTCATAACATAGGGCACACTGGAGAAACAGGTTCTGCAATATGGGATTCCTCCTTTGACCTCCTTCCAAGCTGGCTAATCTTCTTAACAAAGCATTGAACACATGTATACGCACTCGGAAATCGGCATCGTAGAACTGATACATCGATGATAGCACCTGATCCAAGGTCAGACAGCTTTCGTTGCGAATATGAGCAAACATGCCTGGAACTCATCAGTCTCTAGATTAACACTATCCTTCAACGTCTCTACGACGATGCCACTACTGGTTCTGACGAACCGGGAACCATCTGCCTTCCTGAAAATCTCCTCACGGCGTGCGATCCTATTACACTTAGTCCTGTCCTACAAGGGATGACAAGCAAATTACTTTTCCGGAGTGGGAAGCTCCTGAAGATATTCAAAATCCCAGGAACGATTCGTTTCGTCATGGGTGAGAGTCGCACTGAAGAATTGACGGAGATCTAGCTTATGGACCTCAATTATGGACTCAGCCAGTGGACGTGCAAGGTCGGCTGCTTCTGATACTACATATAAATTCCTTTCGAAACTGTTGACTGGGTCTTTCAGGGCAGCGTAGCCTAGTAGCCATAAGACCACCATACCAAACGAATAGGAATCCATTTTTATGGCTTGCGCAGGCGTGAATCCACGATGATGCCATTCAGGAGCATCCCAAGGCGGAGATCTGGGCATCTGGATAAGGTCATTCGGCAATGCCCACTGAGTGGAATATCCGAAATCTGCCACTCTAGTGATGTATCCTCCTGCCTCGTTGTCGAATATCAATACATTCTGAGGCTTAAGATCACCATGAATAATATCTATTGCTGGATCAAATCGATATTTCCTTGATCATTCTTCGTATGGCTTACCGTGGTAATGCATTTCTGCAACTGCCTTTGCGATGTCCGTGGAGAGTTCGATCTTTTGTGCAAAGGTCACGTTCTTTCCCGCCTCTTGCATCATGAAGTGGTGCAAATCACCATATTTAGCTTTTTCAAATACGAGGATTGGTACGATCCCTCCTTTGCCGGAGGTGCATACCGCTTCTCTCGAAATACTTTCGTCTTCGGAAGAGATTACTTCCCAACATATACCTTCTAGATTGACAATATTAGGATGTCGGCGGATCGACTTGAGACCTAGAGTCGAGAGCTCAGCAATCAAGCAGGGTAATAGTCGACTCTCGAAATTCTTGAACTCGAGACATGGGTTCAAAACTGGACGCTTAAAAGCGAAGCTGAATTGCAGATTTGCGGACACTTCCCTTATCTCGGCTGTTGCGCCTTTGCCGATACGATCAAGTGCCGGCTCCCAGGTGATGGGGAGAAAATCAATGTTGAGCCTTTGGGCGACTCCGAGGAATGTTACTAAGTCACCGCGCACTAGTCGCTTTTGTAGAGTAGCTGATTCTAGATTGAAGGCGGACCTTGAGTAATAGTAAGTGTCAAAGGACATGAGGTACGTAGAAATCTAGTGGTTGTTTTGGTGGTTGATGATAATATCGAGGATCTAAACTACACGAGACGAGGTTGCCTCAGTATTCAGACCCTATGGAACAATCATTGTAAGAGTGCGACGCTTAATGCGACGACGCACTAAACACCGGCGCATCCCTACAATAATTATACCATAGGATCTGAGGGCGAAACCTCGAAAACCTGTCAAAACAATTTATGTGTTTTCAACTTTATGTTCGTTATGCAATAGAGTCTTAATTATTACATTACACATCAATTAGACTACGTTCGTCACCAGATTTTGGTATATTCAATTAAGTTGTACTCAAAAGTAAGTATATACTAATAGTGTGCTATATAATATGTCTTTCTTTATTTCGCTCTTAGATCTTATGCGAAAGAAAAAAAAATCCGACTAAAACCGCCACCTTATCGGATTCAGAATTAGTAAGTGAATATAGTGTTGATACGAAATAAGGTCTGAGATCTGAGGCAAGGACGAGGCGCAGTTTATGTACTTCGTGTTCGGAGGGTTAATTGTTAGCGTGACAGGGGTTGATTTGGCCTGAATACCACCAAAATAAATAAGGTAAATTAACATTTAACCCCGTGGATAGGAGACGTTCAGGGAGCGCTACACCCGTTGTGGTTAGCCTAATCTCTGGCCTATTCCAGTGGATTCACTATCGATCCTTTCAATACTATTGACCCCACCCCCTGTTCAAATAGCACTATTTATCGAATGACAAGCCAATGTCTTGTTCCGCGATTTAGAGATCAGGCCACACAGCATCTAGAGAATGAACTTACTCTCCACCTATGTCCGACATCAGCGAAGTCAGACCCTCATCGTTTTGGACAAAGGTCGAGAGAAGTTGTTCAAGGTTTTGTTGCCTCAGTAGTCAGACCTAATGCAAAAAAAAAAAAATAACCCTGAACCGAACCCTAGCGGGTTCGCTTATGTTAGGGCCGCGCTAGGGCTATCACTAGAGATTAGTTTCAGCGCAGTGTTAGCACTAGCATTTAGTATGTCTAAGCACATTTGCGTCGAATATAATGTTCGTTATAGCATTGTTTTCTTTTTTTTTGTATTAAATTTAAGAGCAAAACTTCTATTTCTCGATATTTTGAAATTATTTTGATAATAGTATATCAAAAAAATTCTTATTATATATTTGAAAATCGCATATTTAGTATTGCTACTTTAATTATATACTTACTAATAAATTAATTACAATACTACTATTTATACTTTATTTAATAGTATTATTTTAAAAACTGACTAATTTAACTATTAACTATAATATTGTTTTAAAAATAAAGATTAATTTTTTTTTAAAAATTGCAATCTATATATAAATACAACTACTTTCTACGTATTTTTATTATTTTGCTTGATATTTCTTCTAGTTGTATTATTTTGTCGATCTAGATTTATAGTTTTCTCGATTTATTGTATCGACTACAAGTAATATTTATTATCAAATTTTCTTTTTTAATTTCTACGATATTCTAGAATAAAGAACAACATAAATAATAACAAAATGTAAAACAAAAAGACAATTGAGAAGAAGATTACTAATATTGTAAAAAATGCGTTTAAATTTAAAATTAAACAAAAACAACTAAAAACGCTTAATATAGTTCTACAAGAAAACATAATTATAATTGCAAAGATAGAATTCAAAAAAAATTTGCTATATTAGATATTGTTGTTTATATTGTTGTTAATAAAGATTGCGTTAATAATTATATCTTTTCTTGTTTTAAAGAACAATTAATATAAAAAGTTAAAAAAAATTATTAATTGTCGATTGCTAGTCTTAAAAGACAAAAATAACAATTTAATTATATTAAAGAGTATACGCAATAAAGACTATATATATAATTAGTATTGCTACTATATTTTTTGTATAATATTTAATAATCGAATTTAACTAAAACAATATTTATAAGTTTAGAGATTACTATATTTAAGAATTTCTTTAACAAGTTTTTGCGTTATAAGTTTTATTAATTAAGATTTTATATATTTGCTATTAGCAAATTGTATTTTATAAACAAATAAAAAAAGTTTTAAACAAATTATATTTATTTTAAAGTTCTTTGTACGCAATTACGTTCTAAAATATTAATAATAAATATATTGATTATACTTAATAACAAGATTTTAGAGAATATAAAGAAGCAATGCAAATTTGTCTTTAATATATAAATTTTTAAGATATCTTTAAATAGATTAAAAATATATATGCAATTTAATTTTATAAAATATATTGAAAAATATATAAAGAATTTGCAACATATATTGTTAATATAAGTTAAAAAATCTTAAAATATTTTAAAAACAATTATTTATATTAACAAGATAATTAATATAAATAAAATATATAAATATATTTAACAATAAATAAAGATCTTAAATTATTTATTAAAAACAATAGAATAAATTTAGTTAATAATAACTTCTATAGTTAAAAACAACAAAAAACATATTTAGAAGACTTTTAAAAAAAGATTTAAAAATTGTCTATATTCGAGAATTCTAATTTGCACAAATATATATAAATTAAATATTAACAATTTAAATATTTAAAAAGTCTATATTTAAATGCTTTTCTTGTTTATCGCAAAAATATATTAATAACTTAATAGAACAAATTAATATAACAAAGAATTAATATATTTTATTTTTTTGTTTTCGAAATAATATAAGAGTATTTAAAGCAAAAAAAATATATTAAATCGAATATTAATAGAGAAATCTATTGTAGAAAAACAAAATTTTGTAAATTGCAAAAATAATAACAAGCAAAAAGATTTAACAAAAACAAAGAAATTTAAATTTAAAAAACAAATAACAAAAACAATAAATCGAAAATATAATATATCTTAAGATATATAAAGATTAATTAATTTTATATTAAAGAAAAGAAATAATTGCTATTATAAAACTAAATTAAGATTTTTTATTAATTAAGATTTAAACAATACAATATTATTAATATTCAAAAAAATTTGATCAAATTTGTATTGCTCGATTTGTTATTTTAAAAAGAAAATCTCGATTAATTAGCATAAAAAGTTAAATTTAAAACAAAAGAAAAACAAATTTAAGTATTTTTAATTAAAATATCAATTAGAGAAGTAAAGAAAGCGCAAGACAACAAATATTTTTAAAAATTCTTTTTTGCAATTTATCTTAATTTTAATAATGTTAAATACAATATTAAAGATTTTTAATATTTTTAATATTTAATTATTAATAACAAAAATCTAAAATACAAACTCGACAATATTTGAAATATATTATCAAAATATAGTATTAAGATTCTAAATATTTTAAAATAAGATTAAATATTAGATAAAAATAACAAAAAAATAATATTAAAGATAAAAAAAGACAAAAATGTAATTAATGCAAAAAATACTAAAATATTTTTGTTTATTAATTCGATTTTAACAAAGTATAAAATACAAAAAGCAAAATAATTGTTAAACAATATATTTAAAGTATTGTTTACAAAAAAAAAAACAAAAAAGTATTAAACAAAGATTTAATACAAATAATAAAAAAGATAAAATTAATATATTAAGTAAAGAATTTTAAAATAAAAATATCTTCGATATAGAGTTTTTTCGAATATTATAAATCTTTTGTTAATCTTATTAATTGTTAAAAAAGATAGCGTTAAATATATTGCGAAAAATATCTTTTCGAAATATTATATTCTTATTGAGTAACAAAAAGCAAAAAAAATCGATTTATTTAAATAATTGTAATTTAAGTACAATTAAAGTTGTATAACGTATTTTTAATTATAATTTTAACGCACAAAAAGATACTTAAACGCACAAACAAAAAAAGAGCAAAAGAGAAAGCAAAAAAGCTAAAGAAAAAAAAAATTGCGTTGTTATGTATATTTTAAAATTGAAAAAAACAATATAATGTTAAAGTTTTGTATTAAGTTTCTATTCTAAGATTTTTAATATCTTAAATTCGAATTCTTGCTAACAAATTTTGCAAATAAATCGAAATTCTAAATTAGAAAAATAGTGTAGTCTATAATATCAAAAGTATTTTAATCGAGTTTATAGAAATAAACAAAAGTTAAGAACTTTTTATAGTATTTAATATATTAATTTTAGTATTAATATCAATTTTAACAATATCGAATTCAATAATATTGTCGAAATTAATCGAAAATATATAATATAAATTGTATTTTATCTTGTTATTATTAAATATTTTTAATTTGTTTTTTCAAAGATTAACAATAGCATTCTCTATATATTTTTCTTTTAAATTAAATATTAGTAATTTAATTAATAGTATCTTAATTAGATTTTATATATTTTTTATATTTTTTTTCTTCGAATAATAATTAATGCTAATTAAGTTAAAAATAGATTTAAATATTAATTAAAGACGTATTAAATATAAAGTATTAAGTATTTAATTTTCGAATAATTAATTGCTATTAAAAAAGAAGTAAGATTGTTTTTGTTAAAAAGTTTTTAAATTAAAATTTAATAATTTTAATAATTAATTAATCTTAAAGTTGTTATTATTTTTTTCTAATAAATTTATTAAATTGTTAAAGAGAATAGCATTTTGCAATTCTTTAATAGTAATAAAAAAGTTTATTATATATATTATATATAGCAAAATCTTCGCATAATTAAATGTTTCGATTATTTTTGTTTAAAATATAACAATAACTTTGCGAAGTATATAACAAAGCAATTTGATATTTATTATTTTTATAACGTATTTAAGAGTAAGACATATCTCTACATAAAAATAGAAGTTTTAATAATTACAAAATTTCTAATTTAAAATCGAAAATCGATTGAATACAAAATTTGTAGAAGATTTCGTATAAAGATTTCGATTAATTTAATACAATATAGTTATTTAGAAATTGTTTTAATTATAAGATTGTTTCTCAAGTTAAAAAGTTGTTTTCTTAATTCTATTAAAAAACTTGTTTTGCGACAAATTTAATATATATTTTATCTAAGTGTTAACAACGCAAGTAGCATAGCTTTAAAGAATTAATCTTTTAATAATTTAAAAATTATTAAAACAAATAATACGTTATTGTTGCTATTTATTTGTTGCGTATTGCAAGAAAATCTAATTTATATATGCGATTCTTTTTATATATATTGTATATATAAGTTGAAATATATTAAATTCTAGATACTAGAATTTAATAAATAATATAATTCAATAAAATTTGTTAAACAAAATTCGAAAAATATAGTTTCAAAATCGAATTGTCTCTTCTATACGCTTATATATCTTAAAATTATTTGTAATAAAATATATATATTAATTGTAAACGAAATTGTTTAAATTAACTTCTAATTGTTTAAAATAAAGATTTTTAATTATAAAAATATTATTAGTTGTTGTGCTTTTATTTCTCTAAATTAATATTGTAGAATATAATTTTGTTTTATACAATTTTAGTATATTAAGCTTAAATATAAATACAATTTAAAAAAAGTTTATATCGATATACTTTAATAATCAAATTTTTTTTTAAATAACGCTCTTAATATAGAAGATTTAAATCTTATTAAATTAAATATAATATATACAAAATAAAAGAGAATGCGTTGTATTTTAATATTAAGATTTTTATTAATTAAAGTTAAAGCAATAATTATTGTTAATAATAAATACTCTTTTGAATTTTATATATAATAAAAAAGAAATACAATATTAAAATTTCGAAATTCAATTATTATAGCAAATATAATTAATCGAAATTTTTAAATTTTTTTAATTCTTTTATCTCTTTAATCTTTTAGAAACTTAAGATTATTATAAGTTAAAATTGTTATAAAGAGCTTTTTTATTATAATTAGATATATCTTTAAGAAACTAGTTAATTTGTTTAATCGATTTTGTATAATTTTATAAAATATTGTTAAATTAAACAAATATAGCAAGTCTATTACTTTTTGTCTTGCTTTATTTTGTTACAAATAAAGCGCAAAAATAATTTGAAAATTAGAAGACAACTTTAAATACAACAAATAAAACAAAACAAAGAATATAATTAGTTGTTAATCAATTGTATTTTTAAATTTTGTTATATTTAAGTTTTAACAAGTAATTGCAACAATAATATTTTATTAACAAAAAATTGCAATTTTTTTTATTTTCTTTGTATTTTTAAATTTGACAAGTAAATTTTAATTAAAATTAATAATAGACTTTTAAAATAAATTAAACAACAAATCTTTAATTAGTATTCGAAACTCTTTGCAAAAATTATTGATAATTTAATTTTAATTGTATTGACGCATAAATTGCTTTTTGCAATTTTCTAGTATTAATAAAAAGTTTTTGTAATTAATTATTTTATTATAGATATAATTGAAAAAACTTCGATATTTCTTTTTAAAAGTTTTGTCTTTTTAAAAACAAATAAAACTTTAAAGATAATTAGATAGAGTCTATTGTTACTTGTTAAATAAACTATTTATTTGTATTATTTTGTTTAAATTATTTTTTCTTAATTTTCGACAACAAATAAAGAAAAAGAATTGTCTTTAAATTGTAAATATTAAAAAGCAAATTAATAAAATTTGACAAAATAAACTTAAATTGCAACAATAAATAGTTAAGATAAAAAACAACAATAGAGATAAACTCGAATTAAATAAAGAAAGAGAAGACAAATATATAGAACAACTATCTATAACAAATAACTACTTTAATTGCGATAAATAATAAAATAAAATAATTATTTATATTTGAAAGAAAAACTTTGTACAAATTAATTAATTGCACAAGTAGAAATAAGCTTGTTATTAAAGAAGCTAAATCTTTGAAGCAATAAAAATATATTCTGTATTTTTGATTGTTCAATTAGCAACTAAATTTTATCGAATTTTTAATTTCTTAATTAATACTTGTCTTTTTTTTTCTTTATTTTTTTGCAAAAGCAATTTTGTCTTTATTGTATAATTATTTTGATTTTAACGCAAAGACAAATTTTGCAAAGCTTAATTAACTTTTGTTTGCAAACTTTTATTTTGCTTCTTAAAAAAATTGTTAAAAAAATAAGTTTATCTCTTTGTTTATATAACAAATATTTAAGCGTTTTTGAATATTTAAAGAGAATTAATTTGTTAGCAATCGATAATTTTTCAAGTTGTAAAACAATTGCTATTTAGCAAAATATTAATATTAATTTTAATTTGCAAGTTGTTTTAATTTGTTTTATAAATTAAAATATTGTTAATAAAATTTCTTAAAATAAATTAAGTAAACACAAAAAATCTATTTTTAATTCGATTGTATTAATTAAATTTTTTGAACACTAATAGAATAAAAACAATTTGTTAAGTATAATAAATTGTAAGTTAATTTATATTTTTTAACTTTATATTGTTAAGCAACTTGTTGTTAAACTAAATTGCTATATATTAAAGTAAAATTGTTTTTTAAATAATTTTTCTCTTTTTTGCGATAAAATTATATACAATTTTTGATCTTATTATACAAATATCTTTGCGATTGCAAATAATAGATTCTAGACTTTTATATTTTGCAAAATTGATTTGTCTTTATATTGCTATATTTTTGAAACTATAAATATATACTTTTTTAATATTAACTAATATATTGTTTCTTTCTATTATATTAAATTATTAAAATAGAATCTTTTAATAAAAGCTTTTAATAATTAAAATATAGCTTTTTTTAAATTCTTAATTAAGAAATACGAAATCTTGAATAATATTTTTTCTTTTATTAAACTCGACGTATTTTGAAATATTAATATCAATATAAAGAAAATAAATATTATTACTCTCGCGAACGTATTTAATATAATAGAGATAAAATATAAAACAACAATTGCAATTCGAACACAATATTGTATAAAGAAGTTAATATAAAAGATCGATACAAATAATTTGTTATATAAGAAAGTAAAATATATTGCAAAGTTATTTTAGATTTAACTTCTTATTGCAAGTATTAAAATAATAAAAATATATATTGTATTTAATATTAATTAGATTTTCAATTTTCAATTTTCAATTGTTTTTGTTAATAACGTTATTTTAAAGCTATTCGAATATTTGCAACGCAACTATGTTTTTATCTCGATTTTAGTTTTTTTATATTTTAGTATTTGCAATTTTAAAAACAATTATATTGATTGCATTCTTATTATACTTTATTAAAAAAATAAATTTCTCGACAATATATTTGAAAATTTCTAAGTTATTTGTTTTATTTCTTTGTTAATTTGTTATTTTTTATCAATTTAGATTTTGACGCTTTAGCAAATTTAATATATAACGTTTGTTATATATTTTAATAAAACAAGTTTTAATAATTGTAACTATTATATTTGCTTTACTATTTATAAGATTTACAAATTTAATAATATTGCAAAGATAATTAAAATATATATACTTAAGATATTTAGTTAACAATAATTTTAACAACAAACAAACAACTCTAAAGTATTACTTTTTTATATATATATTTGTTTCTTTTGTTATTAATTTTCTTATATAATTTGTTAATATTTAATTAATATTGCAATATTAATATTGCTTTTTAATAAAATTTGAAGTTTGTATTTAATTTGTAAATTTCTTAATTTATAAAAACTTCTATTTGTTATTTAATATATTGTTTGTTGTTTGCTTTAATATTAAATTTATTTCTTAATATAATAATATTAATTTTCGATATTTTTTTTTGCAAACTTTTGTTTAATTTTTCGATAAAGTTGTTGTTGTTATTAATATCGAAATATTGCTCTCAATAATTCTAGTTTTTCGATTTTTAAATATATCGAAAATATTTAGTTTAATTTAATTAAATTTATAAGTTTGCAAGTTAGAAAAAGTTAATGCAAAACTCTTAAAAAATAATATTATTTTGCAATTTAATATATTGACAACTTCTTTTTAATTACTTAAGATAACTAGTTTTTTTAATTTTTAATCTTTAATATTGCGACACAAATATTAAAGAACAATTTGATTTAAAAGTTTATATATTTAACTTATATTTAAAATTCTTTTAACAATTTAAACTATTTGTACAATATTGTTTTCTAAAAATCTATTAAAATCTTAATTGATTATTGTTTTATTTTAGAATCTTTAAATAGATAGAATTTTTTTTTTGTATTTTTTGTATTGTTGCTTTTAATTATGTTAAAGATTTTTTAAAATAGATATTTTTAACTTCGCAAATATCTTGCGTTTGTTTTAATAAATTATATTTTATAACTTTTAACGCTTTAATAATATTTAGATTTTTTCTATTATTTTTTTAACAACTTCTATATATTTATTGACGTAATCGAAGTATTTAACAATTATCTTATATTGTTTTTCTTTAATTTTAAACAATAAAATTTAATTATTTGTTTCTTTTATAATATTATGTTAACTACAATTAATTATAGATTTTGTTAAATATTAAAAACTAATATATAAGTCGACAAATGCAATAGCAAGATTTGCACTTATTTTATTATTTATAATTAAAAAGAAGCTTTGTTTGCAAAAAAATAAAAATAAAAATAAAGATTTAAAAATAAAAAAAACAATTAATAAAATATATTAATAATTAAAAGTTTAATATAATAATCTTTTATTTAAGAATAACTATTAGAATAAAGATATACAACGTTTTTTTGCTATTTACTTATTATTGTTTGCGATTTGTTTTAAAATTGCTAATTAATTAACAAATAAAAAAACACTTATATTGCGTTTTTGAAAAACAATATTTGTTATTAGATAGCAATATTCTTAACATTTGCAAAATCTATTTACTTGTAAAATATTATCTTTATTTATTTATTACATAGTGTTATTAATTTTGCGAATTTTATATATTTGTTGTTATTGCTTAATTTAATACTCAATTATTTATATCTTTTGCTAAAAGATTTTTTTAAAAAATAAATTCTTTTGTCTATTAATTTTTTTTAAGTAGAAAATAGCTTTTTTGTGCTTCTTGTTACGTTGCTACTTCCTAAGAGATCTTAGAAATATTAGAGAGAGTTGTATTGTTAAAGAAATTTGTAAACGTCTTTAAACAATGTAAACAATTATTTGATAACAAAGGTTGCAACTAGATGTAACGATAACAATAAATAAAAATTTATCTTAAATTAAACACGATTCATAAGAAAATCGTATTTAAGAATCTATATATATTAAATAAAATTCTTTTTGCTCTTTTTGCTTTTTCGTAAAACAAAAAGAGCAAATTTTTATGCTTTTATTGCTCTTTTAAGAAGCAAAAAGAGCAATACTTCTAATGTTCTCTCGCAAAGCTATAAGAGCATATGTAGCTATTCGTTTCTAGTGCTACATATTGTGCGTAGACTATATATTGGCGTAGATTCGTAACACTATTTTTTTCTCTTTAGACTTTCGTTTTAAAAGCAAACTTTAACATGTCTTGTATCAAGTTCAAAGTTTCTTTTTATTAATGTCGCCTTATTTAAGTTGTAAAACTTGATATTTTTTGTGTTGCAATGCGCTTTTGTTATTAATGTGTTCGCTTAAGCAAACAATGTCGTGTTGCAAAGAATTTCAATAAATGTGTGAAATGTCTTCGCGATAGTTGTTCGTGCGATTTGACGTCTCTAAATATCGTTCGATGACGTTGTCTTAAAAAATAGCGTCAAAAATTAAAAGAAAAGCTTTGTGAGACGAATGCGAAGTAGCAACGACTACTTCGTCAACTTAATTATTTAAAAAAAAAACAACAAACGATAATAAATAACGAGCTAAAAAATTTGAAGAAAATGACTTCATTAAACTCTTTTGTCAATTCTTTTTTTTTAAGTTTTCTAATCGATGTGACTTCGAAATAAGTCGTCTTTCCCAATATTATAAAAGAATGATCGTTTACTTTCTTGATTCTCTTAACAAGAAACAATTCGACTTTGACATAATTTAATTTCTTGCTTAGTTTTCTTGTTTTAAGATTTTTTGTAAGAAGATATATTTTATTCTTCTCTTTTAGTTGAGATGTCGTTTTTTGCTTCTTATTTTAATACTTGATCGACTTTTTTTGCATTTTTAAGATGTTGTCGTGTATCTTTTTTAGTATTGCTATTCTTTCGATAATTAATTGCGCAAATAGATGCGTACGTTTTTTCTTAAAGAGATTTGATTTCTTATTATAGTTGGCGAAAAATAAAATTACTTTAGTGATATTCGAAACCTTTGCATTAAATGCTAGTTGTGTCATAAATAAAAGTAATATTTAATTGCTATAAATATTGTTGATGTAGTGTCTCAAATATTGCTTAAGACTTTGATTTGTTCTTTCTATTTAATTATTCGTAATTAAATAGTAGACAATAGACATTTAAAGTCTTGTATCTAACATTAAAAGAAACGTCTTTTAATAGTTAGACGTAAAGAGCTTGTCTCTATCACTAGTTAATCTCTTAAGTATATCGTGATATTGTATAAGTCGATTTAATATAATGTATTTTAGTTGTTTTGCGTTGAACTTCTTCTTATATGCGATAATATATAAGTACTTAATAAGCTTATTAATTATTATTAGTATCGAATCATATCTATCTTTAATTGCTAGATTCGTTAATTTTGACAACTTAATAATAAAGTTTATCGTAACTTTATCTTATAACAATTTAGATAATTCCTAATATTAGATTTCGTCATAGTTCGCATGCGTATTATGTTTGTTTTGCTAATAGCTAAAGCATCGTTTAATATATGTTTCGATAACTTATTTCATTTGTGAAAACTAACAATGCTAGCGTAAAAGCTAAAGAGTTTTAGTCACTCTTAAATATCTTTGCAATAATTTGTCATAATGCTCTTTTATATATTCGTCAATCTTGTTGATAAATATTTGAAGTTTTTCTTTCTTTATTAGAAACTCTTTTGTATTATCTTAAAATATTCGTAGTATAGCATTTAGCTTATGCTTGTTTGTTAATAATAATTCATTTTAATTAATTTTAAATATGTTGTGATTAAACGATTCTTTCGTTTTTATATAATTATTTCTTCTATTAAGTGCGTTTGCTTTGTCATTATCTTTGTCTAAGATATATTGTATTCTAAACTTGTATTGTTTAAGTCTCTCTAATTATCGCATTTGTCTTCTATTAAGTTGCTTAATAATAATAAAGTGCACAAAATTTTTATGATTTATAAGAATCGTAAGTTTAAGTAATTTTTTCATATATATTTTTTATAATTTCAAGAAAACTACTATAGCGAGTAGTTTTTTATTGTAAACATTATAATTTTGTTCAATTAATAAAAGTTTTTTCGAAAGATATATTATTAAGTGTTACATGTCTTCATGTTTTTGATTAAAGTATACATTAATAACTAAATTTAATGCGTCGATTTTAATCTTGTTTAATAATTGCGAATTGTACATTTTTAATATTGACTTTTTTAAGCATTCTAGCTTAAGATTCTAAAATGATTTCTCTTTTGCGAGTTTCTATAATTATGACGTATTCTTTTTTATAAAATTCGTTAATAATATCACGTTTATTAAGTAGTTTTTAATAAACTTCTTGTTGTAGTTTATAAAATCTAAGAAGAATTGTATTTTTTTAATATTTATTAATAATTTTTATTTTTTAATTGCTTGTAGTTTTTTAGAATTCATGCGTATTTTATGTCGTTTAACGACAAATTTAAGAAAGTCAACTTTTTTTTAATAAAATTCGCATTTCTTTAATTTAAGATATAAGTTTTTTATGTTTAGATATTCTAATACTTTGAAAATATAACTAATATGTTCTTTTAAAATTTTTAAGTAAATTATGATGTTATTTAAGTATATTATAATAAATTGATTCAAATATTGTCGTAGTATATCATTAATTATTTCTTGATACGTTGTTGAGACGTTCGTGAGTTCAAACGACATTATTGTGTATTTGTATAATTTATATTGTATACGAAAAACTATCTTTTACTCTTCTTTTGTCTTTATTCTAATTTGATTGTACGCTCTTCATAAGTCTAGTTTAATAAAGTACTTTACTTTAAATAGTCAATCTTAAAGTTCGTTAATATTAGATAGTGAGTATCAATTCTTAATTGTAATATTATTTAGCTTTTAATAATTAACACATAGATGAAGAATTTTATTCTTTTTTAATACAAAGAGAATTAAGTATCTTGTCTATAATTAAGATTTTTTAATAAATTTTTTTTTTTCGTTTTTTGCTAGATATTTGCGAAGTACTTCGAGCTTTTTCTTAAATAAAATATATATAAGTTTAAACGTAAATTGCTTGTTTAGTTTAAATTTAATTTCGTAATTTCACGATTAATGTTTAAAGAGAATCTTTGTCGTTTTTTTTTTAAAATAAATGCTCTCAATTGTTGTATATTTGTGATACGTACTTTAGCGATTTCTTCGTTGTACTAAATAGTTCAAAGTTTCTAAAAGATTTATAATTTTTTTCATTTATTTTAACTTTATAACTTAATTAATCTTTATTAATGCTTATTAAGTTAAACTTTGTTAAATCGTTTTTTTGCAAAAATGCAAATTCGTTGCTTGCGATCAATTTTTAACTTATTCTTTTATTTATTATTAAACGTTATTGATGCGTAAATTAAATATGAATTACGTGATCACATTGCGCAAATTTAAGTACTTGTGTATTTTAATTAACTTCTAGATTGTGTTGCTTTAATTAAGACATTTCTAAAACAATATTATAAGTAACTATTTTCACTATATTAAAGATTAATTTCTTGTAATGTTGCTAAATAGCTATTGATAGTAATTTCGTTTCTTTGTTCACTTTTTCATTCTCGTCGAATAATGAATTTTTATCTACAATTATTAGATTATATGCGTTAGACTTCTTTTAAATAAAATACTCTTTCCTCTTAATAAAAGCTTTAATCATAAAATTATTTATCGCATTAAAATTAATCATTGCGATAAATTAACAATTATTAATTTTAATTAATGTGATAAAACATTGTACGTATGCTATTAAGTTTAATTGCTATTGTTAAGCTAATATATTGCATTTCTTTAGTATGTTCTTTATTAAAAAATTTAGACTTTTTTTTGTTTTTGTGTTATAACTTTCGCTTCGAACGTCTATTTGCGTTAAGCGTTCTTTCTATGCTAAATTAATAATTTTAACTTTCTAGAAAATTAATTGACTTTTTCTTTTTTTTTTAGATGAGTTTAGCATAAGTCGTTATAACATTTTGTTCAATTAAGTGTCGCATGTTTCTTTGCTTTTTTTATTTTTTTTTAAGATAAACTTACATTGCTTAGTTGTTGTTCGATTTTATTAAAAAAAAATTCTTCTATAGTGACGTCGCTTTTTAGCGCTTTTTCGCATTTATTTACGATTTAATTTATTTGTCGTTTCTTCGATAAACTAATTAAAGTCTTAAGATGCTTCGTGATGTCGTCTAGACATTCGTGAAAAATTTTTTAATTGTATTCGTCGTCTAAGTTTGTTACTAAATAAGAGTATAACATTTTTGATCGTTTCGCTCTTATAATCTCATTAAGTATTTGATTAATTTCTTGCGTAAATATGAATGTCTTGCTTAATAATATTTTATTTAGAACTTTCTATAATTGATTTAGATTTTTTATTAAATAGTAGTTGTTATTTGATCTAGTTTTGAGAGTGTTCGTCTTTGTGTTAATTTGCTCTCTAATGTCGTTTTAATTATTAGATCTCTCTCTTAACATAGCATTGATTTGTTAGCGATTTATTAAATCTCGTGATTAGTAATCTCTTGCGAAGTGACTCGATTTGCCACATAAATAGCACGTTTTTTGGAATTTGTTATTTTGCTTTCTTTTAGAATTTTTCTTTTTACGTTGTTAAGTAAAATTTAATTTCATAGATGCAAACTTATAATAATTAAGATTATTATACTTTTAATTAGAACGAAATCCTTTTTGCTAATATTTAATCGTTAATTCAAAGAAGGTTTCTACTTTTTCTTAGAATTAATTATATTTTTTTTTATAACTTTTTCATATAGCTTGTCGTTAAAATCGATAACTACTTTAATGAGATTAAATATGTCGTTAAGAGTTTTCTTATCACGCATAATTTCGTTTTTTAGATTGTTTTTAAAATTTCGTCGAAACATTGTTATAAGTGCGACATCGTCTTACTTAATTAAATTAATATACTTTTGAAATCTAGTTGCGTAGTCTATTGCAAAAATTCGTTAAATTAAATGTTAAATTATTCTTTTTGCGATTTGTTTTTCGTTAAATGTTTTAAAGATTCTTCGAAGCTCTCTTTTAAAGTTATTAAAATTTGTGAACATTGCACAAGAGTTTTCGTTATTGTTTTTCAAATATTTTCGTAAGTTTGATTTAAATCAATGTTAAACTCTCTCTTTGAAAAATGTTAATGCGAAAATTGTCTTTTGATTCGCTAGAATAAAATAGAAGATAAAATAGATATTCACTTGCATAAGTCAATTCTCTAGACTAGTACGATCTTCATAATAGATATTAGGTTTATTGATTTTGATCTTGTCGTCTCTTATAATCGATAATTGGCGTAATATTAATAAGTTAGTGCTTAAAATAGAGACGCATTGATCTAATACAAACATTCTTAAAGTGTTCAAAGTGTTACGCTATTACTTTCTAAGAAATTTTAAAGATATTAGAGAGAATTGTATTATTAAAGAGATTTGTAAACGTCTTCAAGCAATGTAAGCAATTATTTGATAACAAAAGTTGCAATTAGATGTAACGATAACAATAAATAAGAATTTATCTTAAGTTAAACACGATTTATAAAGAAGTCGTATTTAAGAATCTATATATATTAAATAAGATTCTTTTTGCTTTTTTTGCTTTTTCGCAAAGCAAAAGAAGCAAATCTTTATGCTTTTGTTGCTCTTTTAAAAAGCAAAAAGAGCAATGCTTCTAATGCTTTCTCGCAAAATTGTAAGAGCATATGTAGTTATTCGTTTCTAGTGCTACATACTGTGCGTAGACTATATACTAGCGTAGACTCGTAACACTTCTTTATACTTCTCTATATTTAGCTATATCTTTTTAATTACAAAAATCGAAATTTTATTTTATATTTATCTTTCTCTAGTTGACATATTCTCTTATTATAAACGAAAACAACTTTTCTTTAGAAATCGAGTTAATTAATATTATTAAAAAATTAACATTTTTGCGTATTGTCGAAAATTTAATATTTTTAATTATTGACAAAAGTTTTATATCTTTTAATATTATAGAAATTTTAATATTTCTAAATTCTTTTATAATTTCTAATTGACAAATTCTTGTTAAAACAACTATTATTTCGACAATTTTTTTTTTAATTTGTCAATTTTGTTTATTAATTAGATATTAACTACTTTTATAAAAAAGAGTTTTAATAAATTAATTAAAAATTTAAAAAAAAGTCTTTTGTTTGTTAAATGTACAAAAAAATTCAAAAATATATTTTAGAAAATTGTCAAAAACAAGAAAAAGAGCAAAAAGATATCTAATAGTAAAAAGAAGATTTTATTAAAAATTCTAAACAAAATTGTTTTTATTTAGAAGTTAATAAATTTTCTTTTTTGCAATTTGTGTCGAATTAATTTTGTTTTAATATTTTTGCAAATAGAATTATTTAAAAAAGCGAGTTATCTTTAATAACTAGAATTTTAGCAATAATAACTTTTTGATTTTTGCTAAAATTTGTAAAAACAAAACTATAATATTTTCTTGTCTTTTCTATATTTTTAAGCTAAAATATAATATTGCGAACTATATTTGCTACAACTAACAAAAAAATAATTAAGTCGAAAAAATCAAAATTATTAATTTGTTAATTTTTGATTAGTATAACAACTATTTGTTTGTAATTAATAAAAAAATCTTTACTATAATTGTTTTTAACACAAAAAATATATTCGAGTTCGAAGTATATCTTAAAAACAAATTAGTCTATTTAACAACTTATTTTAATTATATTATAGCACAATTGCACAAAGCATAACTAGTTAAATTTAATAAAAAAGACAATTTGCGCTTTTGTTGCATTTTATTTAAGATTGCAATTAAACAATAGTTTAATATTAATATTAAAAATATTAATAATTGTATTCTAAAGTCTAAATAATAAAGCTACTATTATTTTTAATATTAAGATATCTTTTTGTTTTGCAATACAAAAAAGTTTAATTTAAATATTTTTTTTGTATATTTATTATATTACGATTTGAAATTTAGTATTAACGAACTTTATTTCTTAAAACAATTTTTTGCTAAATTTTTTTGTAAAATAAATATTACAAATTTTAAGAAATCTTTGCTTTGCTTGTGCACTTTAAGAAGATTTTTTTACAAAATAATTAAATTCGAATTTATAAAAAATATAAAGAATACAAAACAATAAATTAAGTTTATTGAAAATATAAAGCAATAAAATAAAGATATAGCAAAGTTAACAACGTTAATAGACAAAATTTCTAAGTTAAAGAAAAAACTAAATATTAAAAAATATTGATTTGAAACTTAACAATTAAGAGAAGCTTAAAATATAAATATAAAAAAAAAGAAAAAAAAACTTGTTAAATCTTTTAAATTTTCGAAGAGCAAATATTGTTAATCAAAATAGTTAATTAAAACGCTTAATATTCTTTAAATTTCGCAAGAGTTTGTTTTCGATATTAAAAATATCGACTTTGCATAAGTTGTTTAATAAAAATACAATTTAAAACAATTAATAAATAAATAAACAATAATTTATATCTATATATTTGTTTGTAATTGCAATCGATTGTTTATTTTTGTAGTATTTTTTTATTTTGTTTGTAAGATGTTTGCGTTGCTAGTAATTCAACAATAATATATCGAAAATCGCGATCGAATTTTATATATCAATAGTAAAAAATTGTCTTTATTGAACTTTCAATATATTAAAATTTGTTTTATTTTAATAAAAAAATAAGATTTTGCTCTTAAATTCTATAAAAAAATTATATTTAAACGCGCGCTTTATCTATTAAAATTAGTAGATAAATACTAAACAAGACTTCGCATTTAGCGTTGAGCTATTTTACTAAATATTTGCTTCTAAAAAAAGATTTTAAAACTTGTTTTAGAATTGAGAATTTATCAATTCTAATCGAAGGTTAGGATCGCGAAGCGACAAATTCAAATATAATCTTTCTCATAGGGTCTGACTACTGAGGCAAGGTTTTGTTCGACTACCAATCTTAGAATTTCCAGATCCTGCTGGCACTTCTTGTACTCTCTTGTAGCTTTAAATCAGCCCTCCATCAGTTCCCATCCTGCACAATGGTCCTCGAGGGCAGTGATCAGGAGGGGAAACGCCGCAAGCATGAAGCCAGCGGCCGCGCTACTAGCCCTCAGCGCTCTAAGGGTCGACCAGATGGCTGGAAAGTCAATCCGGCTTCGTATTGGGGCTCGCGATAACGAAAACCGCCTCCACTTCTCTGCTACTAGACCGTACATCTAGCAAGCTGATTGACTACCCGATCAGAAAACCTCAGATGCAGCTCTGCATCATCGGTAGTACGATTCTTCCTATCTTCTGCAAGTTTGAATTCGTCACTCAAGCACAATCTGACCACATCTTCATATATGCTTCCCACATTTTGTCCCACGCGAGGGACCTTGTCATTCACAAGCTTCTCCCGCATCTCTTCCGGGCTGCCCCTGCTTGCCGACATTTTCTGCAGAGATTCCCAACGTCCGATTTCAAGCAGAACCAATCCAAGGCTGTAATAATCAAATCGACTCCGATATCGTACCTTACCGCGACCTTTCAAGTAATCTGGATGCTGGTAATCCCTCTCCTGTGGGTCTTCGATGTATTGCGTGAAGGCAGAGGGCTCATTTGGTCTACTGTTCAGATACCCGAGGAAGTACGGCTTATCCATCCCACGTACCCAAGGCTCGGTTTCAAGATGGAAGAAGCCGATGTTGAAAGATGAGATGTTCTTTTGCAACCAGCCCGCTTCATGGAATTTCAAAAGCGAGACGGCTAAATCTTTTGCTAGTTGAAATCGATTTCCAAGTTCGAATCGTGGGAGTGGTTTGCGGTAGTGTTGGTCCAAGCCAGCTTTCAACGTGGTGAATTTCAACTGAGAAGGAGGAGTTGTCGTCGAAGGGTATTCATATACCAGACCGCAAGAGTCGCGGCCTGGATCGTGGTAGAAGCCGGAGCAAGAAAGGATTCGAAAGCCTGGGCCGGCTTCACGAAGGAGCTTGGTAATCATTGATGTACGACTCACAAGCTCTGCCAACTCGCGCTCGCTGGCACCATGTGCGTATTCCTTGTTTTCAATAATTACTCTGGTGTACTTGTTTGACCCCATGCGAAGTATGCCAGAAGCATGTCTGCCAGCAATTTCGCCGTGATTAGCGGACTTGTCGTCTCTTTCAATCTGCAAGGGATCGATCATGAGATCAGGGCTCGCTAGTGAGTGATTATCCGTCAAATCACTCAGAAGCCTTACTTTTGCCAGCACCATGAATTGTGCTTGGTCGGTGGGAAAGGATGTCATCTTTGCCATACTTTCAAGGTGAGTCTTATTGTCCGTACTGATCGTATGCACTCTATAGTATGCCTGAGCTTGACTTTGCAAGTCCGGAGAGAGAGCAGTATACAGCACGTTGTTCAGACGGTGCAACGGATCGTACAGATGTGTGGTGGGGCGTTGGCAGTCAGGAAGTATAGTGATCAGGGTGTCGCTCATGTTGATTAGACACGTTCTGGCTGATTGATAATCCGGGTAACGCCCCGAATACCATTGCTCTAAAGGATCGTGGTTGTCCACGTTGCAAACATGCATCCAGCCTCGAAGCTTTTGAAGACTTATCCAGGCCTGCATGGATACGCTTTCCTTGAGAACGCGGCGAAAACCTGCTTGGACTTCCTTGGTTAAAGTCTCAATGGTTATGTATTGCATTTTCGCGTCCACTACAAAAATTGAAGGCCGATCTCTGGGATCTTGCTCAAGCATGTTCCGAATGAGGATGAGTAATTTTCCTTCCGATCGATCTTTTGATTGGGATTTGAGACGACCAAATTGTTCGATCACCGCTGGCGACTTAGAATGAACTCCATGATGAAAGCGGTGACGGGTGTAATTGTCAATCTTCAAAGCTCTGCTTTCTTCAAACTTTTCAACTCCTCTTGGGCCAAAGGCCATCCAGGTCAGTACTTCTAACATTATACAGCCAAGGGACCAGACATCGCTCGATCTGCTAATGACATTTCTCGTCGATAGATTCTGAAAATCCTCGCACTCGGGGGCAATGTAGTCGCCTCGAACCTGTTTGAAGGACGTGTCTGATCCTTTTGCTGAATCCTTGAACGTGGAAAGGCCAAAATCTGCAAGGAGGAACACATCGTTGTGGACTAGAACATTATCGGGCTTCAGATCGTGGTGGCAGCCAATAAGGGATAGATCAGGGAATGTGAAATCATGGACTGCGTGTAGTGCTGAGCATAGGCCAGACAGAGCGTTCATAACGGATCCGAACGATTGAAATGGAGGCGAACGTGGGTTTTCAAGTAAAGTGCCGAGGGTTTTGCCGCCAGCCTTCGGGAAAATTAGGTTGTGTTTGCCCTTGAAAGTGTAAGCCGCAAGCATCTCCACAATATTTGGATGTTTTATCAATCTAAGCATTGACAGGTTATGCAATTCCTTCTCGTAGGTGGCTTGTGAGTCGCCGGCGGCTTCAATCTCCTTGCGCACTATCTTCGAAATATCAGTCGCCGAAAGACCATGAATTAGGGGTAACTGCAGCGCACCTCTCCCTGCCAAGATGCACCAGACGGAAGGTAAGAACGCTCGATGACAATCTCGAAGACTCGTCCCAAGGCCCCGGTTCCCAACAACTTATCCTTCTTGAGAAAGGGCAAAATGAACTCATCAGGGAGGACTCGCGCAAACAGGCTTTCCGAGAAGAATGGGGCTGTGAATTCCCACTGTTTGTCCCAGAATTCGTGTGAGACTGGAGGACACAGTAACGCCTCCAGCTTCTCCTGCCCATAAGGTAGCCTGTGGTCAGGATCTGAGCCCTGTAATTGATCGTCTTTGATAAAATTGGGAAAAAGATCTGGTCGTTTGAGTAGAACGAGGATAGCAAAAGTCCTGCGTCCCCCCCGTTCATCTATATAACGGGCAGCCTCTTCCAAGTCATAAGGTTCCATCCGATTGGACCCAACCCCAAGAGTTTTGCGAACAATCCCCGGATCGATCAACTCGCAGACGGCCTGGTGAGGGAAGAAGTAATGATTCTGGTCTTCATTCTTGCAGCGGATATCGTTGAGCTTGACATGAAGATCTTCTAAGGGTCCCATGGCAGTCCTTTTTTTCAAAGGAACTGACGTAATGCTGTGCACCAAGATGGTCTTAGATTTTGGTGCTACCTTCGCAATGACCCTTTCCTGACGAACGGGATTACTGGGTGAGCTTAGACTGCAGGTATTCCCCAATGTTAGAGCTCAAAATAGCAAGCAACTCAAGGAAAAAGCGTGTCCATTTCTAAGTTCTCGCAGATTGATCTTCCTTCTATAGTGTAGAATCTGGACGAATTGTAATGGATTCGATTTCGTCCTGGCAAACATCAATACTAGTTGGCATACGCATGTATAGAACCAACTGAACCTTTGCAAGCAACCGAGGAATTGTAAGTACGTAATTCCTCTTTCTTTCCTGTTGATGAGCCATACTCAGTCTCAGCTCTTCCCAAGAATTCGACAGAATCGAGAATCATGAGCCAAGTCACACACCTCAATCTCCCAATCCCCACCGAACAGCTTTCGAAGTAATTTAATAAGGTTATCGGATGCGATATACCTATTTTCTAAGGCTTGGATGGGCATGTTGGCGTCTGGATGGACCAACGACGTGGCAGCTGGCTTGCGAACGAAGTAGTGTCGAAAACGCCGTGGAGCACAGGTCCCCGCTACCATCTATATCTGATAAGATGAAGGATAGAAGGGATAGTGAGGCATTGAATAGTGAGGCGATGAATGAAAATGAATGAGGCGGCCAATCAGACATGAGGGAGGGTGCGCAGCTTTCCTCATTGGATTATTCAATTGGTCTCGGGGGGCACCAGGCAGTACAACAAACGGAGAAGTGCAAAAGCAGCCGAGCTCTAAGCCTTAGGGGCATGCTCTGGGGCTCAATCTGGCCTAGATTTCGGCTGGTGTTGCACTACCACGTGTGTTGTACACTTGTACTGCTTGATTGAGGCAAGGGGTATAGGGCTGCTGTACGAGTATAGTGAATATTATTGAGGCTGTAATATTATATGAGGCTCATGGCCGTCGGCCGTCCTTACCTCATACCTTAGCAGGACCGACACACTCGGTGTAGAACAGCAATCCTTGGAGATTCGTTCATCTACAAATGTCGTACTCTCAATCTCTGGCAAAGGCAGAATCTTTTAGCTATGAACCTCTTGATGCTGCCCCTGCCGACACGTGGGACTCCCATTGCCGTCTGCTTGAACAATCGCCTCGTTTGTTTTCTGAAAATGCAGTGGTATTGGAGATGTTGAAGATTTCATCAGAAAGCGGAGGTGAGAGCTTCTATACACAGGCATCTCCATCTCTTGACGTCTGCTGCTAATAGTCGAATCGATCTCGATAAATCATGTTATGGCGCTCAATGACCAGATCAAGGTAGAGTGTTATGTTCCAGTCGACACTAGCTACGACTTGCTTACCATCTTCATCCAGACTGAAAGGGGTACTGCGACGGATGTGTTCTAGTCAGTCTCTGCACCATTCGAAGAGACACCTTTTGGGAGAAAGTCTATTTCTAAGGCCTGTAGTAGCCTGATTCCATCAGAATTCTCTTGGGGCCCGCTTCGCATCTCAGAGAGAGCCTTCATGGATATGTTGGAAAGTCATCGCGTCTTTGCCCCTTTTCTGGATGTTGTCCAGGCGTATGGCAGCAAGACTGAAGAGAATTATCATGACTGGAGTGGATGTCGTGGGAGCTCACCGGAACAAGTTAGGAATCCGTCGAGTTGTCACACTTATGGTATGTACTGAGGTCTTTAGCCGATTGCGAGATCTGACCGGCTCTTGCATAATTCTGCTACAACATGAGATATGTGGAACTGAATGGCCGAAATCGGGGCGATCCATGGTCTGTTCGCCAGACAGCAGTGTATCATCAACTTTCTCTAGACACCAAGCGTTCCAGGTGGATCATTTTGCAGCCCTCCGAGTCTGTACGAACGAGATTAAAATACGTGCTGAAAGGCGAGTATTTGAACGATCGAAGCTCAGGCTTTGACTGTCTGGTTCCCCACATGCTTTTCTTGTCTGCCATGGTAGCTAATTGGCAAGAGTACATTGAGCATCTTCACTCAGAGCTTTCAAGACTGGTAAGATGACTAGAGAGGATCCCTCTTGATGAAAATAGCATGTTAACATCGAAAAGGATGAGAAGGCTTGTTTTTCAACCGTAGGGGTCAAGAAAACTCACGATTATTCAGTCAGCTTTATGGACTGCCAAGAGCTGCAGCTGTTACATCACACTCTTCTGAAAGCATCATTGCTTATCGACTCCTGTCTTGAAGTTGTTGAAGGCTGCGAGAATCATTGCCACAAGCTTGCGTCTCTAGAGGCAACAGCACTGTGTAAGCCTAGTCTAGCAGAAATTGCGATCCATTCTGCTAAAATGCAATGCCACCGACGGGACATCCATAGAGTGATCGAGCAATCCAAAGGGACAAGCAGTCTGGTATGTTTTGCTTGCCAAACGCCGGTATCATTTCTGACGCGTGGACTTCTGGTGCCGCGTAGCTCTTCCGAATTCTAGACATCCGCGGCAATCAGACGCTACATGATACAAACCATGCCATTTGTGGCAACCTTGAAGTCCTCCAGCGCATATCATCAGAGATCCGACGGGAGAATGCTACCTTAACAGATCTAGCGCATCAAGGTCAAGGTGACTCAAAGATGCTCAAGACTTTCAGCTTCATCGGGGTTATGTATGTACCCGCGTCTTTACTGGCGGTATGTACACCTCGGCGGGTCTATATTATTCAATATCTTGCTAAAGCGAAGATCTGAAAACTCCAGGGAATCTTCAGCTCCAACCTTGTTCGTGCGGAGCCAAGAAATTCGGGAGATGGAAGTAACGGAGATCACATCGTCGTATCATCGCAATTTTGGATATATGTGATGGTTTCAGGAGGCTTGACAATAATCACATTGGCCTGCACGATGCTTCTGAAAGCAGGCTGGCTCAAATGGTTACCAGACGGCCCTTGTAGATGAGCGGGGCTTGAGGTCGTCTAGATTTTGGTGTAGAAAGATGGCCAGGCGGTCTAGCAGAGCATGCGGCGGCCAAAGCTGCCACTGGGTCTAGCTTTAATGTCGAGGAGAGCCAGTCCATTGGCGTTATTATGACGCAAGAGTCTGTGCAGAAGTGCTTGTCGCAATAGAGAGGTCTTATAGCATCAGCAGTTGATCAGGCTCTTGAGGTTTGGAGATGTTTAATAGAAAAGGGATCTCGGCACTAAGACCCAACGCAAGTACGAGTAAGTCATATGAAGCAATGGCAGTGGTATCGGAGAATAAGGCGCTGCGTGGTGTAAAAATTGTGTTGGGTTGCTGAGGGATGGAAGAAACCAAGGTCTGAGGCACCGCTAAAGAAATGTTCGGTATCACGTGATATCTCCTTCTCAGCGCTTAGGTGAGGCTTAACTTCCGATACTAAGGTCATTAAATACGTAAAAGAAGAATGCTTTTGTGCCATTATGGCTATGTCCATCAGTGAAATACCACCACACATCACTAAGATATTCCAATTTTGCTTTTGCTCCCAATAATTCGACCAAGTCGTCGAACAGGCCTGGAAGCAGACGTTGAGCCGTAAATTATTCAGTCACTACTTGATCGAATTACATAATTCATTCTCTAGGCAAATTTCGCCCGAAGTGTGTGGAAACATTACGTCGTGTAAGATATTCGCACCATTGCATTCTCCGCTCCCGGAAGTACGCCACCATGACCTGCGGCTGGCTGAAAAGAGCCCTGCAGGACAGGGGGGCTAGTGCCGGGGATGAGGGAGATTAAGGGGTCAGTGCTTGGCCGTCTGCCATACTATTTAGTATAGCAATTGCCCATTGCATTTCTCTCTTTTCTTTTCTTCTTATTGTATTTGGCTCTTTTGATTATTGCACATACTATTGTCTTTTTGCAATTGTTTTCTTTTATATTATTGTTTTGTAGTCTTTTTCTTTATATTATTGTTTTGCAATTGTTTCTTTTATCTTTTACTCTATTCTTTTAATTTGTTGCTTTCGTTGTTATAGTATCTTGTAAAAACAAGATTGTTAATGTTGTCGCAATTAGAAAGTTATCTAATATTTAACGCACGTTTTGTATTAAAAAGTTTGTTTCTAAGACGCAATTAAATACTTGTTTCGATAAAGAATTCGATAATTTTTTGCAATAAATATTTAGAAATGTTTTACAACGTTGTTAATTATTGTTTGATTTTTCACAATTATAATCTTTTTGTTCTTTATTGTTATCTTTGTTTGCGAAAGAAAAAAACAATAAACAAAATATTATTTTAAACAATAAGATTGTTGCTCTTTGTCTTAGAATTAAGACAATAACAAAAAAGATTATTGTACAAAGATAAATAACAACAACAAGAGAAACTCTTATTGCACAAAAGCTTTAATTGCAAAATCTAACAATAAATAATATATATATATATTTGTTTCTATAACTTTTGTTAATTTGATAATATTGTTAAGTTATATTATTGAAATAATACTTAAAATTAATACTTTTGTTGCTATATTTTTTAGTATATTGCGTTGTTATTTAAACAATATCTTCTATAGCAAACTAAATATTAAAAATATTATAAAATTTATTGTTAATCTTTTTTTTATTGCAACAATAGATATATTTGATTTTTTTAATACAAGAAGTTTTTTGAATTTAATTCGTATTTTTAAATATTTTCATTTTTATTGCTCTTAGCTTTGTTTTGTATCTAATAATAAAATAAAAGTTTTATTAAAATATTATTTTCTATTGTTAATATATAATAGATATAATAGATTACAAAAGCTTTGTTTCTATTAGACTCTATTATTAAGAGTTTGTTATTTATACTATTTAAATAGATTAAAACAATTCTCTATATTAAATATTAGCGTATTTTAAAATAAAGTAAAAGCTTGTCGACGTTTCTAAGAAACAATTTAATTCTTTGTTCTTATTAATATTCTTGCAAAAATTATATTCTATTGTTAGTTTTGCAAAAGATATCTCTATATTCGTATTTAATAAACAACTTACTATTATAAGCAATATTTGTTGCTAGTAAATTAGATATAACAAATATAGCAACAATATTAATTGCAAATATAAACATATATATATATCTTATCAAAAAATTTACAATTTTAATTGTTGTCTTAATAAAATATAATTTTTAACAATTTTGTTGTCTTCTTTGTTTTTCGATATATTTAACTTGTTAATTTTTGTATCGAAGAACTTTTTATATAATTTAGTATCTTTAGACAAATTTAATTTGTTATTAGATAAATCTTTATTAATAAACAAATAGTATAGATACTTAAAAAGATATTTTGATAAATATTTTGTTTTTGCTCTCTTAAGTATAATTACACAAGATGCTAAAATTAAATATATTAATTTATATATCTTTTGCATAGATACTAATTATATCTTCGCAAATAAAGCTTTTAATATATTTATTGTTAATATTAATAAATAACTATAAATAGATTGTTTAATTGTACTATTTGTTTTGCTATCTAACTTATATATATATTTATTATTAGATTTTGTATCGAAATACAATAATAATTAAAAATGCATCTATAATCTTTTCTCTTCTAAAAATATTTTTGTCAATAATAGTATATTTTGTAATTAAGAAGCTCTTAAATACGTTGCAATTAATAATACTATTGCAATTCTTATTATACAAGAACAAGAAATAGTACTTTTTAAAAAGAATTTTGCTAACATTTTTAAATATATAATAATAATAATATTTGATTAATAGTTGTTAGACTTTTAGTAAAATCTTATTTTCTATATAGAAAATTTTCTTCTCTTTGAATTGCAAATTGTCTCTTTTCTTTTCGATCTATTTGCAAAGATCTTATATTAAATATTAATATAGTTTTTCGAATAACAAATTCTTCTATATTATTTGAACAATTTCTTTGTTATTTTATTATCTTTTATTAATATTTTGTTTTATTAAAAAAAGTAAAATTTGTTTTGCAATCTCTTAGAACTTCGAAGCAATAAAAAGAAAAAACAATTAAATTAGCAAATAAAGTTTCTAAATATTAAAATAGATAGTAAAACAATAAAGATACAATTGTTTTTTGCTAAATTGTAATAAGTTTATAATTTTGTTGTTGCAACAATAAAAGCAAAAATACTTTTATATTAAAGTCTAAAAATTCTAATAAACTTTTTATTCTTTTGTATTAAAATAATAGTATTAGAATATGTCTTTTTAAGTACTTTATATATCTTTTTAACAAAAAATATACAATATTACAGTATTATTGTTTCTATAATAAGAGATATAATTTAATAGTATTATTTTTTGTTATATTAAAACAACATTAAGATTCTATAGTTTGTTGTCTCTTGTTCGATCTCTTATATATAAACAAATATATTTAATTTCTAAAATATAGACAATTATTAAATATCGTATAAAGATAGCACGTCTATCGATATCTTTTTTAAGCGCTATTTTACTTATAAAAATAGTTTTTTATATTTTTTGTCTTTAACTATTTTGTCTTTGCAATAGCAAAATTATTATTTATAGCGATAACATTATTGTTGTTGTTAATTTTAATAAAGAATTTATTTGCGACAATTCTATAAATTTATTGCAAGATATTGCTATAATTCTTGTTTTTAACAATATATTAATAGAGTCGATTTAAATTAACTCTAAATTAAACAATTTTATAAATCTACTATTACAAAATAAATACAAAACTATTGTTAACAAATATTTATAATTATTATATTTTATTGTTTAAATTTTTGCGATTTTTTCGATTTCTAATATATAGAGATATCTTTAGATCGAAACATAGTTCTTTTTCTATAATAAAAGTTTATTACTATTATAAGAAATCTTTATTCGATAATCTTTAAAAACTATATACAATATTGTTGCTTTTATTTTAATTGTAGTATTTTGTTTGCTACTATTTAAAGTTTTATTAGTTAAATTGTTTGTTTAAGTCTCGATTATATTAAGACAAAAACTATTAAAAAATATATTTGCAACTTTTGTTCTATTTATATTAATAAAGACTATTTTAATTATATAATCTTTAGTAGCTTGCTTCTTCTTTACATTATATATAATATTAAATATTGTTAAAACAATAATATTCTTCGTAAATATAAAGCTATTATACAAAATATCTTATTAGATATTCTATTTATTTTTAATATTATTACACAATTAAATACTACTTTTTATACTATTTTTTATCTTATCTTTGCAAACTTTTTGCGAACAAATAAATTTATATAAAATATATATAATTTAAATAATGTAAACTTTGTTAATTAATTTATTACTAAATTATTTATTAAATTTTTTGCAAATAAACTTAAACTCGATATTTTTATCTTTATGTTACGTCTACTATTTACTAGTTAAAGTATTAGAATAGATTAATATTGTTAAAGAGATTTGTAAACGTCTTCAAGTAATGTAAGTAATCACTTAATAATTAAAATTTGCAATTATATTTATAATAAAAAGTAACTTAATAAATAAATTAAATACGATTTATAAAAAAGTTGTATCTAAAAGATCTATATATATTAAAAAGATTCTTTTTGTTCGTTATGTTTACTATTGAATACGTCGAATTTTGTTCGCTTTGTTCGTTGTTAAACATGTTAAATTTTGTTTGCTTTACTTGTTGTCAAACACGTCGAACTTTGTTCGTCTTGTTCGTTGTTAAATACGTCGAACTTTATTCGTTTATTAAATCGTTAAACATGCAAATAATTGTACTATGTGCTACAAACTACTTTGTAGATAATATACTAGCTATAACGAACTAGAGTCGTAACACTATTCTTTTTTTCAAATTTTTTCGTTTTAAAAAGCGAATGCTTACATGTGTCATATTTTCTCATTAAAATCGTATTCGTCTTGTCTTCGAAATAAAACATTACGAGACATTCGTCGATTTCGCTTGTAAACGCTATTGTTGCTCTAATAGATTTTGCATTGTCATAAAAGATTTGTCATTTTATTTAAAGTGTTCGAAATGTATTTATGCGAACAAATCGTGCGTAAATATGTCGTGAGCTTCTTTGAATTATACTAGAGAAAATTTGTTCTCTAAAGTGATCAAAAATGAAATTGTGTTAACAATCGTAATTACGAAATTACTTCGAAATAAAAAAATGTTGAAAGAAATTGATGCAAAAGCGAAACTAAAGATACAATGTTTGTTGTTAAATATAAAAAAGTTAAATATTACAAAGTTTTCGAATTGTTTTGTTGCGAATGCTTTAATTAAAATATCTTTTATTATTTAGTTTTTTCTTGCTATGTTAAATGATTTTTCGAACGTTAATAAAATTTCTAAATAAAAGCATTGCAATCGTCGAGATTGCTAATAGATTCTTACGTATTTTTCGTCGTAGAATATTCTTTTTATTTAACAAAATATTGTTGACTTTGTTGTTTCAAAATTCTCTTAATCTTAAATCGATTTTTTTCTTATAATTTATAATGAAATGTTTCTTGTATAAACGTATTAGAGTCGACTAATTTCAATAATAATACATAAAATACTAGAAATACTTTAGCGTTCTTAGATAAGTCAAGTTCGTAATTAATTAATTTCTTAGTCTTCCTAACGAAAAACGATTTAACTTTGACATGATTTAATTTCTTGTTTAACTTTCTTGTTTTAAGATTTTTCGTAAAAAGATATATTTTATTTCTCTCTTTTAATTGAGATGTCGTTCTTCGTTTTTTGTTTTAATACTTAATTAACTTTTTTTGCATTTTTAAGATGTTATTGTGTATCTTTTTTAGTGTCGCTACTCTTTTGATAACTAATTGCGTTAATAGATGTTTACGCTCTTCTCTAAAAAGATTTAATTTCTTATTATAATTGACGAAGAATAAAATTATTTTAGTAATATTCGAAATCTTTGCATTAAGTGTTAATTGTGTCATAAATAAAAGTAATACTTAATTGCTATAAATATTGTTAATATAATGTCTCAAATATTGTTTAAGACTCTAGTTCGTTCTTTTTGTTTAATCATTTGTAATCGAATGATAAACAATAGATATTTAAAGTTTTATATTTAACATTAAGAGAAGCGTCTTCTAATAATTAGACGTAAAAAGCTTGTCTTTATTATTAATTAATTTCTTAAATATATCGTGATATTGTATAAAACGATTTAATATAATGTATTTTAGTTGTTTTGCGATAAATTTCTCTTTGCATACAATAATATGTAAGTACTTAATAAATTTATTAATTATTATTAATATTGAATTATATTTGTTTTTAATTGCTAAATTCGTTAACTTAAGCAACTTAATAATAAAGTTTATCGTAACTTTATTTTATAACGATTTAAGTAATTTTTAATATTAAATTTCGTCATAGTTTGTATATGTATTATGTTTGTTTTATTAATAATTAAGATATCGTTTAATGTATATTTCGACAACTTGTCTTATTTGTAAAAATTAACAATGTTGACGTAAAAGTTGAAGAATTTTTGTCACTTTTAAGTGTTTTTGCAATGATTCGTCATAATGCTCTTTTATACATTTGTTAATTTTATTAATAAATATTTGAAATTTTTCTTTTTTTATTAAAAATTCTTTTGTATTATTTTGAAGTATTCGTAATGTAGCGTTTAGCTTATACTTGTTTGCTAATAATAATTCGTTTTTGTTAATCTTAAGTATGTTGTAATTAAACGATTTCTTCGTTTTTATATAATTATCTTTTTTATTAAGTGCGTTTGCTTTGTCATTATTTTTGTCTAAAATATACTATATTTTAAATTTATACTATTTAAGTTTTTCTAATTATTATATTTGCTTTTTGTTAAGTTGTTTAATAATAATGAAATGCACAAAATTTTTGTAATTTGTAAGAATCGTAAATTTTAATAATTTTTTTATGTATATTTTTTATAATTTTAAGAAGATTATTATAGCGAATAATTTCTTATTGTAGACATTATAGTTTTGTTCAATTAATGAAAGTTTTTTCGAAAAATATGTTATTAAATGTTATATATCTTCATATCTTTAATTGAAGCATGCATTAATAATTAAATTTAATGCGTTAATTTTAATCTTGTTTAATAATCGCGAATTGTACATCTTTAATATTAACTTCTTTAAGCGTTTTAGTTTAAAATCTTGAAATAATTTCTCTTTTGCGAATCTTTATAATTATGACGTATTTTTTTTCGTAAAATTCGTTAATAATATCGCGTTTATTAAGTAGTTTTTAATGAACTTTTTGTTGTAGTTTATGAAATTTAAAAAAAATTATATCTTTTTAACATTTATTGATGATTTTTATTTTTTAATTGCTTATAGCTTTTTAAGATTTATGCGTATTTTATATCGTTCAACGACAAATTTAAGAAAATTAATTTTCTTTTAATGAAATTCGCATTTCTTTGACTTAAAATGTAAATTTTTTATGTTTAAACATTTTAATACTTTGAAAATATAATTAATATGCTCTTTTAAAGTTCTTAAATAAATTATGATATCATTTAAATATATTATGACAAATTGATTCAAATATTGTCGTAATATATTATTAATTATTTCTTAATACGTTGTCGAGACGTTTGTGAATTTAAACGATATTATTGTGTATTTGTATAATTTATATCGTATGCAAAAAGTTATTTTTTACTTTTTCTTTACTTTTATTTTAATTTAATTGTACGCTTTTCGCAAATCTAATTTAATAAAATACTTTGCTTCAAATAATTAATTCTAAAGTTCGTTAATATTAAGTAATAAATATTAGTTTTTAATTATAATATTATTTAGCTTCTAATAATTAATATATAGATAAAGAGTTTTATTCTTTTTTAATACAAAAAGAATTAAGTATCTTGTCTATAATTAGAATTTTTTAATAAATTTTTTTTTTCGTTTTTTGCCAAATATTTGCGAAGTACTTTGAGCTTTTTCTTAAATAAAATATATATAAGTTTAAACGTAAATTGTTTGTTTAGTTTAAATCTAATTTCGTAATTTCACGATTAATGTTTAAAGAGAATCTTTGTCGTTTTTTTTTTTTAAATAAATGCTCTTAATTGTTGTATATTTGTGATACGTACTTTAGCGATTTCTTCGTTGTACTAAATAGTTCAAAGTTTCTAAAAAATTTATAATTTTTTTCATTTACTTTAACTTTGTAACTTAATTAATTTTTATTAATGCTTATTAAGTTAAACTTTGTTAAATCGTTTTTTTGCGAAAATGCAAATTTGCTACTTGCGATCGATTTTCGACTTAATTTTTTATCTATTATTGAACGTTATTAATGCGTAAATTAGATGTAAATTACGTGATCACATTGCGCAAATCTAAGTACTTATATATTTTAGTTAACTTCTAAATTGTGTTGTTTTAATTAAAACATTTTTAAAACAATATTATAAATGATTATTTTCACTATATTAAAAATTAGTTTCTCGTGATGTTGCTAAATAGCTATTAATAATAATTTCGTTTTTTTGTTTACTTTTTTATTCTTGTTGAACAATAAATTTTTATCTACAATTATTAAGTTGTATACGTCAAGCTTCTTTTAAGTAGAATACTCTTCTCTTTTAACAAAAGCTTTGATTATAAAATTATCTATTGTATCAAAATTAATTATTGCGATAAGTTGACAATCATTGATCTTAATTAATGTGATAAAACATTGTATATGTGCTATTAAGTTTAATTGCTATTGTTGAACTAACATATTACATTTCTTTAATATGCTCTTTATTAAAAAAATTAAACTTTTTTTTATTTTTGTGTTGTAATTTCTACTTTAAACGCTTGCTTGCGCTAAGCTTTCTTCTTATGTTAAATTAATAACATTAATTTTCTAAAAAATTAATTAACTTCTTCTTTGTCTTCTAAATGAGTTTAACATAAGTCGTTATAACATTTTGTTTAATTAAATGTCGCGTATTTCTTTGTTTTTTTTATTTTTTTTTGAGATAGACTTACATTGCTTAGTTGTTATTCAATTTTATTAAAAATATCTTTTTCGATAATGACGTCGCTTTCTAGCGCTTTCTCGCATTTATTTACGATTTAATTTATTTTTCTCTCTCTTAATGAGCTAATTAAAGCGTCAAGATGCTTCGTGATGTTATTTAGACATTGGTAAAAATTCTTTTAGTTGTATTTGTCGTCTAAGTTTGTTGCTAAATAAAAGTATAACGTTTTTAATCGTTTCGCTTTTATAGTCTCATTAAGTGTTTAATTAATTTTCTACGTAAATGCGAATATCTTGTTTGATAATATTTTATTTAGAACTTTCTATAATTAATTTAAGTTTTTTATCAAATAGTAGTTGTCGTTCGATTTAATTTTAAAAGTGTTCGTCTTTGTGTTAATTTACTTTCTAATGTTATCTTAGCTATTAAATATCTTTCTTAACATAGCATTGATTTGTTAACGATTCATTAAATTTCGTAATTAATAATCTTTTGCGAAGTGACTTAATTTGTCACATAAATAGCACGTCTTCTAAAATTTGTTATTTTGCTTTTTTCTAAAAAAAATTCTTTTACGTTGTTAAATGAAATCTAGTTTCATAAATGCAAGTTTACGATAATTAAAATTACTATATTTCTAATTAGAACGAAATTCTCTTTGCTAATATTCGATCGCTAGTTCAAAGAAGATTTTTGCTCTTTTTTAAGATTAATTGTATCTTTTTTTTATAGCTTTTTTATACAATTTGTCGTTAAAATCGATAACTACTTCAATGAGATCAAATATATCGTTAAGAATTTTCTTATCACGCATAATTTTGTTCTTTAGATTGTTTTTAAAATTTCGTCGAAACATTGTTATAAATGCGACATCGTTTCATTCGATTAAATTAACATATTTTTAAAATTTAGCAACGTAGTTTGTTGCAAAGATTCGTTAAGTTAAATGTTAAATTATTCTTTTTGCAATTTGTTTTTCGTTAAATGTTTTAAAGATTCTTCGAAGCTCTCTTTTAAAATTATTGAAATTTGTGAACATTGTACGAGAATTTTCGCTATTGTTTTTTAAATACTTTCGTAAATTTAATTTAAATTAATGTTGAATTCTCTCTTTAAAAAATGTTAATGCAAAAATTGTCTTTTAATTCGCTAAAACAAGATAAAAGATAAAATAAATATTTACTTGCATAAGTTAGTTCTCTAGATTAATATAATCTTTATAATAGATATTAAATTTATTAATTTTGATTTTGTCGTCTTTTATGATCAATAATCGACGTAATACTAATGAGCTAATGTTTAAAATAAAGACGCGTTAATCTAATATAAACATTCTTAAAGTGTTTAAAGTGTTACGTCTATTATTTATTAGCTAAAGTATTAGAATAAATTAGTATTGTTAAAGAGATTTGTAAACGTCTTCAAATAATGCAAGCAATTACTTAATAATCAAAATTTGCAACTATATTTATAATAGAAAATAATTTAATAAATGAATTAAACACAATTTATAAAAGAGTCGTATCTAGAAAATTTATATATATTAAGAAGATTCTTTTTGTTCGTTATGTTTACTATTAAATACGTCGAGCTTTGTTCGTCTTGTTCGTTGTTAAATACGTCGAGCTTTGTTCGCTTTGTTCGTTGTCAAACACGTCGAACTTTGTTCGCTTTGTTCGTTGTCAAATACGTCGAATTTTGTTCGTTTATTAAGTCGTTAAACATGCAAGTAGTTGTGCTATGTGCTACAAACTACTTTGTAGATGATATACTAGCTATAACGAGCTAGGGTCGTAACACTTTAAAACAAATTTTTTTTGCAAAAACGTTACTTTTAGAATCGCAATTGTTGATAATATTAATTATGCAATTATCTTTTTAAAAAAAATGCTTCTTATAGTATTTAATTGCTCTATTAATTTTTTATTTAATATTAACAAAGATATCTTTAATAAAAAAAGAATTATCGATATTCTTTGTTAGAAGTTTTGCTCTTTAGATTATAATAATTACTATATTAGTTATTTTTTTTGTTGCAATATAACTATTAAGATACGCAATTCTAATATATTAAAGACTATAATTATACTCTTAGATTATTAAAAGTTTAATATATATTTTTGCTATATTAAAATTAATTTTAATCTAATTTTGTAAACTTTATATTGTTATTAGAATTGCTAGTTCTTATTATTTTTATTTTGACAATATTATTTTAAAGCTTAAAGAAAGTTAATCGATTTTAAAGTAGTTTTAATAATTTTGTTAATAGCTTTGCTTTATCGACAATTTTTTTTGCATATATTAGACAACAATAAGATGCTTTTCAAAATAATTAATACTTAAATATTTGTATATAAAAAATAGATATCTTTGTTGCATTTTTTCTAACTCTTTGTTAGATCTTTTTTGTTCTTTTTGAGTCTTGAAAACAATAGCAAAGCTCTACAAAACAAAAGAGCTAATATTAGAAATAAAAAAAATAAAGAAATTAGTACTTAATTGTTTGTTATACTATTTAGTATAGCAATTGTTTATTGCACTTCTCTCTTTTCTTTTCTTCTTATTATATTTGGCTCTTTTGACTTGCTTTTTTACTTCTTTTTTGCTTTTGTCGCCTAGATAGAAAAAAGTTAGTCGACTTCGAAACAATTCTAGTAATCTTGTCGATAACTTTGCTCTATTGGCAACCTCTTTCGCACGCATTAGACGACGATAAGATGCTTTTCGAGATAATCGATGCCCAAACACCTGTATATAGAAAATAGGCATCTTTGTCGCATCTTTCCTGGCTCTTTGCCAGATCTTTTCTGCCCTTTTCGAGTCCCGAAAGCAGTAGCTTCATGCATGCGGATGTCCTAATGTAATCTGCCTTTTTGTGCGGCGCCCCGCATGCTTTAGTCAGCAGTCTCATCAGGCTGGCAATATCAGGTATTGGTTCAGGATTCTCCTTCGAGCCTTGGACCGGAGAACCGTGCGGAGACCCCTACCTCTTGAACGAAGTCCCTTAGGTCAACAGGGGTCGAGTTCTTGGAGCCTTACACTCCAACAATTATTAACAAGATCGATGGATGGCACGTTTAGACCATCAAGATGTCAAAGCTCTCTACCAGCAGCACCAGCAGCCATGTTTCAGGTCTGATTGCCTACACTACCTCTGGAGAAGCTCACCAGAGTTCGTGCGCGACTTCGAACAAAGAATATGACTTCCTCGATTTTCTTGGAGTCGCCCAAAGTCTGAAGCTCGACTTGCTTCCGTTCACATGGCAGCCAGGATTAGACACATTCGCCGAAGGTGGTACAGCTGAGATACGTCAAGCATTGGTCAATGTTCGCTTGACTTTTGCGTTCAAACATCTGAAGCGTCCTCGGTCATCGACAGAGGAGTTCCGAAATCTGCGGGCACTCATAGCAGAAATATCGGTGCTAGGCCATCCTGTCATCCAACGCCATCCGAACATTGCGACTATCGCAGGAGTATCCTGGGACGTTGTTGCAGGTGGCGAGAATGTTTGGCCAGTCTTAGTGTTTGAGAAGACTAAACATGGGGATTTATTCAGATTCATGACATTTGGCCCTGGAAAAGAACTAGATATCAAGGATAGACTTGATTTATTATTCGATGTTGGTTTTGCTATCAGAACTTTGCATGGCACTGGTAAGTTTTCAAATACACTTTCAAGTTTGCATAACTAAGGGAGAAGCAATCATCCATGGCGACATCAAGCCAAGCAATGTTTTGATCTATTCTGAAGACGATGGCCGCTATAGGGCGAAAGTAACAGATTTCGGTTACTCCAGTCTGTTTGCGACAGATAACGACACGATCACGATGCCATGCTCCCAGCCTTGGACAGCTCCAGAACAGCATCATCGGGAGATCCCGCCTGCACAAGCTAGGAAAATGGACGCCTACTCGTTTGGCATGCTCTGCCTATGGCTTCTCTTTTACAATAGAAGTCCAGATCAAGACCGTAACTTCAGGGAAGATTTCGAAGAATTGGAAAAGGAACCATTGAGTCCCGCCTGCGAATTGTTAGGAACAGAGATCGAGCTCCAAGATCAGAGGAAAGATGATCTCAGAAAATTGTTCACTTCAACGCTCGCTCGTGACTTAGCTGAACGCACAGCGGACTTCACTGGACTCTTACAATTTCTATCGTCTAATAGGTAAGACTGAGCTCCGAACAGAAATGATATTCCTAATCCTTGGTCAGGACACGGAATTTGATCTATCTCAAAGAAGAAATTTCCATACCCCAGGGGGACTTTCAAGTAAGTTGGATTCGGCAGCACTTACTCGATACGCCATATTTTGCATAGCAAAGTAACAGTGTCCAGCTTGTTCAATCATCACATCAGCTTATCAAAGCTCACTACGGCGTACGCCGTTATTTAGTAGAATGCCTGCGGACAAGGGACAGTCAGCGTTTGTTGAGCCAATCTCAGGCTTTGGACCTCGCTCTTTGTTATGAGCTCGGCTTTGGAGTGGGAAGAAATAAAGTGAAATGCAAGATAGTGCTCAGAAAAAACGAGATACCAGTGGGAAAGCTCAAGAATTTGATCGAGCAGTTGAGAGGCAACCCGGATCCTTCAACGTTTCGGGGGGGGGATCTTCGAAGACTCTCTAAGGATGGCTACTTTCCCGTATTTGACTTTGGTCGGCAATATCGTGAGGAGCAAGAGTCTTGGGACAAAGCAGAGAAATTGACGCTACAGCTCATAGATCTACGGAAGAGGCTGAAGGGTGCAGAGGACCTAGACACGTTGGACAGCATGGGCAATCTGGTCTCGATATACCAGAAGCAAGGGCGGTGGAAAGAGGCCGAGGAGCTGGACAGACAGTCAATGCAGACAAGGAATCGGTTTATTTGGATTGATGATAGCTGCTGAAAAGGTGATAGGCTGTTGACCACCAACATGATTGCATTGATCCAACGATCGAGAACGAAAGGCGTCAGATTACGGAGTCTGTTCGCAATAATCCTTTCGAGGTAGCGCCCACCGTTCAGACCGTGCATGACAGCTCAGTAACACCAGAGGAAACTCGTCATGCCACATTGATGGCATTCTCGAGGCTCATAACGGATGAAAATGGACTCTATGATGTAGATAGTGCAATCAACGCCATCTAGGTCATCATCAAAGAGTCACATCTTGCTTGGACAGAATGATACGGACTGGGCCCGAAATTATGCCTTCGTTGGGGGGCCGGAGAAAAATTTAATTCCTCAATGCTCAAGCCGATATTTATATTCCGCGGTATTCACCATGTCCGCTCTCCATAATTATTGGTAATGCTCAACCTTACAAAGACCGAGCCAAATAGGTTTGTTGCTTAGATCAGGCCTCCATGCAACCAGAGCTATCCTAGCTCTCGACGAGCTATCATTGGGCTTAACAGATCCATGAACAACGAATGGCTTCTGGTTACATGTCGTACTTACCTTCTGCTTGTCGGTATACTCCAACATAAACGCACGAATGATGGCGAGTCTCAGTCGCATCGTCTCGAACTCTCGCTTTGCTACCGTACGGATTTTAAATGTGAGACTAAACTGTCTATATCATTCAGTCCGGCATGGTTTAAAATCGAAAAGGAGGCTTCTCTGATCAAGACCCTCTCTGGTCGATATGAAATCACTTGGCAATTGGATAAAGTACTTGCCTACCGACGATTGACTTACGCAATGAAGAAATATCAAGGTAAACTCAAGGCTGCCGACGTCCATGACGATAGCGATGAAGAAACCAGCGAGTCTCCTTCGGATGAAGGCGATATGGTGGTGGAACAGGGTGGCGAGCGCCGCCCATTGCCGTGGGTCTTCGCAAGTAATTTGCAGAGTTATCAGGAGCGGATTGTCTACGAAACAGTCACGGCTGGGTGGTTGGGGAGAGCTGCTTCTCTCGGACCCTCACAAGCCCTCGATGAGCATCTCGCAAAGATACAGTCGATGCTTCGGCAACTAGAAGAGGAGGCGGCCTTTCTGAACAGCTTCAAAGAATTCTATGATCCCTGTCCCAATTATCCAGCTGAATAGATAGATATATTGGATCAATATTGGAAGAAATGCGACCGGGCTCAGAGTCAAGGGCAAAGATTTCTCGAGCATAGCATGCCATGAAACACCAACAACTTGACCGCTGAGCACATCTTGACAGTGGACTGGGACGCTGGGAAGTTTGTGCTTCGGCAAGTCGTGATCATGTTGCGCTGGTGGCACTAGGCGATATCGTAGACAGGAGCGACGAGGTCGGGGCCGCAGGAGATAGGCGCGTGCTGAGGGGGGGAGCAGGCGAGGGGTGGAGAGAAGCACGTGCGCTAGAGGGAAGCGGGAGAAGAGGACCGTTGAGGGCTCTTTGGAGTGGTGCCCTTAGCGGAGAGGAGGATGGTGACTCTGTTGTGGTGAGTTGGGTGTCTGAGAAATTGAAGGAGGAGAGTGTGAAGACGGAATAGAAGTGACCGATTGCGCAGAAGGGTAGGGATATCCGGTTGGAAGACTAATGACAGAGATCGACGAGTTCACGGATTGAGCGTTTGAACGCATGGGGAACTTGTAAAGTGGCCATATCAGATCCACGATGAATTAGCTAATGACATGCCAGGGCTCCTGCAGAACTTCCTTCGCCCCTTTAGTTCCTTCCTCCACCTGCCAAAATCAACGACCATGATTCATTTTTCCGCGAACGCAAGTTACACGAGAAACTTTTCTCCATCGAGTGAATCTTTGGGACCTCCAGAGCCATTGAACATCGTCTTGCAATGCCATGAGCTTGCGCTGTAGAAGCTCGACGGGCTTCGCCTCCAGGAAACCCAACACCAGGTAATACGCAAGCCGAGTGTATGTTTATGGAAAGGCGGACCAGACGTTATCTCCTTCCTTCGAAGGGAGATGCAAAGATCATCGTGGCAATGAAGATGGCGTTCGGGCTGAACGTCTCGTAGTTTCTCGCAAAGGCTGAAGAGGCCGAGATGGTAGGATGGAGATGCAGATGTTGTTGACGGGCATGCCAACGCTGCTGATAAGGATGCCGACTCTCCCAAAGCTCCAGCGACTATGCTCTTGGCTTGAGGAAGACTTTTGTTTTTAAAGCCGTCGAGCTCAGTCCTGTGGATCGCGGACTTCATCCTCAGGGCTCGAAGCTCGTCGACTGCTCTGGGATCGTCCATGGCGTTTCGCGTGCCCTGGAGATAGCGGCTTGACGGTGATCGCATGGCCATGGCTCGTAAATCGGAGGAATCGATGTTTTTCTTTGGTGACATGCTGAGACGAAGGTTGTTCAGCCTGAAGAGCGTCGAATGTCTGCAGAATGATGTCTGAGTACATGTTGAAGGTGAAGTTGGAGATGGCAAAGCGTAGAAATGTGTCTCTGAATTCTACAGGGGTAAGAGATTTTATTATCTAAAAGATTCTCAGCACAACACTGGGAAGGACTGGGGATGAAGGTAATATATATATTACTTCTATGCCTGTGCGAAAGACCGCTGAGATCGGACTCGTTTCATAAGCGGTTGAACCCAAAGTCCGCGATAACAAAGCAAGCCTCCGGCCCCGACCTGCTAAAGTCCGGGTTACTGAACAATCGGCTTTTGAAGATGCATCAGCACCTATAATAACCAATCTTCCATGACGCGCCAGAGTCTAGGCTGCAAGGGAATTAAGAGAGGGAGACATTGCGAATAGCACACCAATTGAAACACATTGCGCTGGTGGTAGGTTGTAGATAGGATCAGGCGCAAGATGGAACAGACTATGTGACACTAGGCGCAGGCCTTACGGATCGATCGGAGGTCGTAACACTTCCAATACAGGACGACTCTGATCCAAGTCCTCCCCATTGTCGCAGAAGCTTTGGCGGCTCTGGTGCCACGAATACATCGCCGGACGAATTGTAGAGATGGTGAAATAATCATGATTTGTGCTAACCATATTCGGTTTTCCTTTTGCCTTTATTGGGCTTAGTGACGGGGTCTGTTGAAGCGAAATGGTGTCTAGATCCGACAGAAGATCCATAGAACCTCAGAAAGGCTAGTCTGAGTCTCAAGCTAACAATATCCAGCATCGGTTTGGGATTTGCATGGAGCGCACAACGAATTGTACATTTCTACACTGAACGTCTCAATCGCCTCCACCATGGCGGCCGATCTGCTGTGAGGGGATAATGGTCCAACATATTGTACAAAGACTAATGGATCTTTAGGAGGGAAACTCCGCTGAAGACCGTTCAGGTCGAGGCGCTGGTAGGTCCCCAATCCATTCATAAAATTCGCACCTCAAGCTGAACGCATCATAGGTTGTCATGAAGATAATCAAGCACTGCTCGCAAACCTTCCCCACCACCGCGACCGGCTTCCTCGTCGGCATGGACATCTCCTCCCAACTCCAAGTCACCAACTCCTTCCCCTTCCCCACCGCCGAAATCCCCCAGCCCGACAGCCACCACGACAACAGCAACGCCGCCTCGAACCTCGCCGCCGCCGCCCCGCGCGCCAAAGCCAACGCCGCCTACCAGATCGACATGATCCGCAAGCTCCGCGAAGTCAACGTCGACGCCAACAACACCGGCTGGTACACGAGCGCCAACCTCGGCAACTTCGTCACCCTCAACATGATCGAGAACCAACACTTCTACCAATCGCAGCTCAACGAGCGCGCCATCGCCCTCGTGCACGACGTCTCGCGCTCCTCGCAGGGGTCCCTCAGCCTGCGCGCCTTCCGCCTCTCCCCATCCTTCATGACCGCCTACAAAGAAGGCAAGTTCACCACCGAGGCCCTCCAGAAATCCAACCTCCGCTACCAAGACATCCTGCACGAGCTCCCCCTCACAATCCACAACTCCCACCTCCTCACCTCCTTCCTGCACACCCTCCCCACCCCACCCCTCACCCCCACCCAACCCCCCTCCCTCGCCACCTTGAACAAAGCCTCCTTCCCCCTAACCCCCAACCTCACCACCGCCCTCACCCTCACAATCGACCCCTTCCTCCTCCAAACCACCGAGAACCTCCTCGAAAGCATCGAGACGCACAACACCGAGCTCAACAACCACCAGTTCTACCAGCGCCAGCTCGCGCGCGAACAGACCAAGATCACCGCCTGGCAGCAGAAGCGCAAGACCGAGAATGCGAGCCGCGTGCTCGCCAAGCAGGCGCCGTTGCCGGAGGACGAGTGGCAGCGCATCTTCAAGCTGCCGACGGAGCCGGGGAGGTTGGAGAGCTTGGTCAATAGTAGGCAGGTGGAGCAGTATGCGAGGCAGGTGGATGGGTTTACGGCGGCGGTGGGGGGGCGGATGTTTGCTGTGAGGGGGAATCTGCTGCCGGGGGTGGGGATGGGGCCGGTGGAGGAGCGGTAGGTGGGGTGGGGCGTCGGGGAGAACCATGGGTATGGTGAAACAGTAAGTATCGAAGAGAGCGTCTCGTCTGCTTTTGTTGCAGCCAATAGATGTGTGGAAAGTTCTCTTGAGAAAACGGATATGAGTTCTGGCAAGAGAGAATGCATTGCTACAGAGGTGCCTATTCTCGTACTCCAAGGCATTCAAGGAGTCTCGAATGCTCAGGCTCGTGGTCTTACTTCACTGTCTATCCCATCTGCTGGGCAGGGTGCGCTCTTTAGAGCGTGAGACGAACATTCAAGTTCTGACACTCTAATGAAAACGTATTGAAGGATGGACGGTGGACTGATCGGCCATTGATGACCTGTTGCTCAAGATGGAAACAGCCTAAGCGTATTCTGTATCCTGTCATAGCACTCGTGCAGGGAGCTTGGGGAGGAAGGGATAAGCTGAGGATTTTTCAGAGTGTGTATTGCTGAGACAGAGTTGCACGACAATCCCCAGAGTCTCGACGGGCGCATGTGATAGGTAGCATAGGCTTAACCGCTAGACCAGTACCAGCCTCCTTGCATGCAGTCAAAGCACTCTCTGAATGCACAATGGCATGTCCAACAACGATATGCAGATGACCTCATGAAACCATCGCTCAAGGCAAGCCTCTGCCCGAATTCACCGCATTAGCCACCTGGCTCGTGTCCGGCCGGTTTTCTGTCCTCAGTCATCAGTCGCAACCCCTGAAAAACCCCATATCTCAAGCATCTCACTCACCAGCATATCGCTCATAGCTATCCAGATACAGCTCATCCCCACTCGTCGTCGCCTTAACCCCCTCATTGCGCTCAATGGCATCCACCCAATTCGCCCAGCGCGTGCCGGGCTCTGGATCAGGCCAGCCCCGATACGGTTTCAGCACGCGTCGCATGCGGATTACCCACGGCGCCATTTGGATGTCGACGAAGGAGATGGTGGGGCCCAGGAAGAAGGGGCCGGAGGGGTCGGCCGCGTCGATGAGTTTGGCGATCTGGAGTTTCAGGTCTTCGGCGGCGTCGATTTGCTTTTGGGAGTCTTGTGCTTGGAGATACTGGTAAAACACGGGGACGATGTGGCGATTGATCTGGAACATTTGAAGTCAGAGGCGATGTCTGTTGTGGGCGAGAGAGAATGGTATAATGTTTGATGATGGATGACTTACATGGTCAGTCCATAGGCGCGAGTGGGCTCGAATCTTCGGGTCCTTTGGCAGTAGAGCTTTGCCTTCGTTCAGGTCTTCAAGCTGTCGTTGATCAGTATCCATTGTGGGAGAGTTCCAGCTCTCAAAGCTTACATATTCCATCAGGACTGTGCTTTCGTAGCATGACCAGTCGCCATGCCGGAGTGCTGGGATCAGGCCGCGCGGGTTGATATCGAGAAGCCAATCTGGTTTCTTGTATGGATCTACCTCAATGTATTGGTATTCCAGTTTCTTGATTTCCATTGAGATCCAGACTCGCTGAACAAAAGGGCTATCGCATGATTAGATCTAGACATTAAGGATCGAGAACCCGAGAGGTCTTACCAGAAGCAGCTCCCAATCAATTTCAAGTCATGATCTTTGGAACGCTTCTTGACCGTGTTCAGCGCTTGCCCAGTTGCTCGCTTGTGGTAGGTTTTCTGTTCAGATTTAGATTTGTCAGACATCTTGCATTTCTATGATGAGGTTATGGGTGTATGATCTGCTGTGGACTTTGAAGACAATAGTAGAGTGACAAGGACTCGTAAGAGTCTTCTGGCGCATTGTTTCTTAAGCCGTTCGCACCGATGGGGATATGGATTTGTCCAATGACGGAAAGATGACGCGCAGGCTGCACATGCAGATGAAAGGCCTCGCTGCTTGAATTTTCGGTTGCGTTTCCGGACCTGACAACCGACCCGCTACTGAGGCCTCATGGCCTCTTCACAGGAATCGAGGTACGCCAGAAATCAACATTTTCACGACAACACGTTGAATGCTTTGACCAGTCCAGGCAGGCCAAGGGCCGTTGAAAAAATTCCTCCTAAGCACTAACGAAGAAAGATTGCTTACCTGGAATCTCCTCTTCACCTTTTCCTCCTTCAACATATGTCGCTGTATGCTGTTTCTCTTCACACGGTCGCTTTCGTCTAGTGTATGCTTATGGCCTCCTCCTACGCCGTCTGCCTGTCCGTTGCTGCCGTTGACCCTCTGAATAGTATAGTATCTACTCCCATCACTACCGGGAGGTCCACTTCGAAATGTCCCGTCATTGAGCATTGAAGCACCTGGTTGTGCCGGCCCAAATAGGTTATTGGCGCCTGGTTGAGTAACACCAGGATCAGACTCGCCCATCGCTGCTCTGGCCCCTGGAAAGAACTCGGTGATCTTGATCTTCACATCACACAGATCACGCACTCGTGCTTGACGCTTACGCTTCTTCTTGTTTGGATCGTCGGATTTGGCCGTTCCAGGAGGACGACCTTTCAGCCTACAGTCCCAGTAATGTGACACGAAGGGTTTGCGCTTATATTTCTGGGTTGACCGATGCGAGTAGATGTTGTCCACATGAGGGAAATAGGTTTGGAATCTAAGAATGTTCGTTAATTGTGGCACTTGTTGGTATATTGTTTTGACGCAATGGCGGTGGCACGAGTATTCGAATAGGCCCATCGCCAAAGGGCAAACACGTCGAATCGGAACATGACTTACTCCTCCTCAGTCAAGTCGATTGGCTCATTGACATTGAACAGACGTTCCCTCCATGCTTCCAGATCTGGTGGATCTGGTACGACCTTTAGGTTCCCGAAATGTGTTGTGCCTCCAGACCCATCAGCCGATGATTGTAGATCATTTTCGCCCTGTAATCGTCCGAATGGTTGATGCTGAGCCTGAAGATTGTTCGGCAACTGGTTATGGGGTGTTAAGATGCCAAACTGCCCTCCTTGCGGACGACTGCTCGCCGGCCGGGCGCGCGCCGGAGCAGGTTGCAGTGGCGCTTGTGGTTGGATATCATGGAAGTGTTGGTGCTGGAGGCTTGGATCCAAGACATTGTTGCGCGTCTGGGGTTGGGGGATGGGGCTCTGGACGTCGAATTGGGCGTTGAACTGGAAGGGGTCATTGGGGTCGAGGTCGAACTGAGAGGGCAGAGTGTGTGGTGGGGGCTGGTGGAAGATGTTGTTATCTTGAAGAGCATGAGGGTGGTAATGGTGCAGCGCCCCTTCCATTTCGAAAGCTGGTACACGAAACGAGCTTTCGACTTGTCGCCGCTTCAACGCTCTTGCCAGAAAAGCGGCAAGCACATGAGGGAGAAAATAGTCTAGCTAGAAACGACGACCGGGCTTGGCGCGTCTTTCAGCACCAGCGCACTAGAACCTTCTAAAGTACAACACATATAACACACAGTGGTTGTCATTCTTTCGCACATCTTGGACGAACACTGTTGACGAGAGAGACCCATAGCTGATCGGGCGGATCGTCAAAGTATCTATCTGCCTTGCTTCATCATGATATCTAAGAGGAGGGTCCATAGAGAGCATTCTTCATGCTCGCTCGATGAGAAGGTGAGCATACCGTATAATCGAGGTCGCCTAGTGTATGGATTGTTCTGTTACTTCCTCCACTATGGGACATCTCAGTACCGAGGATACTGGTTGAATGTCGTTGCATATATTCCGCGACATCCACGGTGTCCCATCCTGCCATCTGACAGAGCAGGCTTTGCGGATGAGCCCAGAGACCTTCAGAAGATATGCCGAGTACTTTGATTTACGTTGCAATATCTGTTGATGCTTTGTATAACATGTAGCGAACTCTCGATGCATCAATCTCTCACCTCGTCTTGTGAAGATTTATCAGCCATGGCGGTTCATGGACCATGGTAACATGCTTGTTGCACAAGCCAACGCCTCTGTGGCGTGATGTCGTTGCATTGTCGACTGTCTCTACCGTAATCCTTGCCTTACTTGGAAAAACTTCCGTCTTTCTCTTTTGTTACCCTGCGGCTATTACACATCAAGATCTGTCCACTGCAGACCTGCTCACCGCCCAATGAGTGTCATCTTCGTTGTCCATATACTGGAATGCTGAAAAATCAGCGAGAATTACTTTATTAGATTCGAATCTTCTCGGCCCGTGTGTAAGAGCCATCAAGACAGTCCTTCATCTACCTCTGAACCACACCGCTTGACAACAAAGACCCCAGAGAGCTCATGAATATGAGTGCCTTGCCTTAATCGTCAAGGTTGCATCTCGAGATAACGCCTACTGTTCCTTTTGAGAGCTCTCTGAGTAACACTTGGATTCGACAGCCATCGATTATGAACCATGCCACAACTTGACGGATCCACAACCGGGACGTACTCGAATCTTGATTCAAGCGAGATCGAGGACGGGAAGAGATGGCTGGTGGTCTCACCATACCTGGCTCATGCACATCTGTTGAACCTGGCTACGATTACGGAGCCACAACGGCTGTTGGCGAAAGCCTTGACAGTCATGAAGCCAATACGTTCGGACTATGCCACTGCCTCTTACCAGGAGAGCTTCAACTGGAGCGAAATTATCTGCACGCTCAAAGACCTGATAACTGCAACAGGTCTACACTGGGCTCAGCAGAGTTTCTACCTTGTGGCTTTTAGGTCACAGGTGCTGGCCTCGACAGATCGTGTACGTCTAGCTGCTTTGGACGAGCACTCGCATGCCGAAGCTATGAAGAGCGGAGGGCTCCTCAAATATTGGTTCGGAATACCTGACGGCGGTTATAGAAACCTGGCCACCTGTGAGTGATTCTCCAGATCAACTGGCATACATATGACTAACCTTGCCAGGCATCTGGAATACAGGTGAAGATGCTAAAAGGGGTGGCAGAGGTGAGGGGCATAGGGAGGCTGCTCGAGCGACCATCAAAATGTATTCGGAATGGCGTGTGGAGCGCCTGAGATTCGATATTGGGGAGAACGCCGAGCGGTGGAGCATTCGGGACTGGGACAACTAAAGATGGACGCGACTCGAGATGGAATACTTGAGTACGGTCAAATCGATGAGCTTGCATACGCTTGTTTCTTCCCCTTCATTTTCGCGGGCATGCCTTAGTACTGGGAGGTTAGAGGTCAAAAATTCGGCATAATATTATATCAAGTATCTAATGAGCTTATGGGCATGGGCATGGGCATTAAGCCGTTCAAGCTTTTTCTCCTGTGAAGTAGACAGATAGATGAAAGCATTCCTCTGCGTCATGTCTCTCACTGCTCCCATGATTCAAAGCTGTGATGGGCCGTGGGCACCGAAACGATGCCATGCCAAGCCAAGTGGACCCCGAAGCTAAAGTAATCGATCGAGAAATTCTCCAAACAATCCGGACCCACGTCTCAGCCTTCAATCACCGCCTTTTGACCTCGATTGTTTTCTTCTACATCCCAGGGCCCACGACTCTCTTGTAGTACTCAAACCTGACGCCTCAATCAGCCATCCCTCCAGACTCACGCTCTACTTCTTCGCATCTTCACGTTAATCCGTCATCATGAGTGGAGCACCAGCACATAAGCACAAGGTTGCAGACCTCGTAAGTCTGCCATCGAGAGTTGGAAGCTCTTACAGCTAAGCACATGGAATGCTAGTCGCTCGCTGCCTTTGGGCGCCGCGAGATTGAGCTTGCCGAAAATGAAATGCCCGGGTTGATGGCGACGAGGAAGAAGTATGCTTCAGATCAGCCATTGGCTGGTGCGCGCATCGCAGGATGTCTACACATGAGTATGGACGAGACTCGGTACCTTTCGGAAAGGAAGGTCGATTGACAGCCATTCTAGCGATTCAGACCGCGGTCCTGATCGAGACACTCACCTCGTTAGGGGCTGAAGTCACCTGGTCAAGCTGCAACATTTTCTCCACACAAGACCACGCGGCAGCTGCGATAGCAGCATCTGGTACTCCCGTGTAAGTGAACTACTGGACGCCATATCGTGTACCAAAAATGACGTGAATTAGGTTTGCCTGGAAAGGTGAGAGCGAAGAAGAGTACCAATGGTGTTTGGAGCAGCAACTACTCGCTTTCAAAGATGGCAAGCATCTCAACCTGATCCTCGACGATGGCGGTGATCTCACAGCAATGGTCCACAACAAGTACCCAGACATGCTCAAGGACTGCCATGGCGTCTCGGAAGAGACGACCACTGGTGTCCACCACCTGTACAGGATGCTCAAGGGCAAGAAGCTCCTGATACCAGCCGTCAACGTTAATGACTCCGTCACCAAGTCAAAATTCGACAACCTTTACGGATGCCGAGAATCACTAATTGATGGTATCAAGCGCGCAACGGACGTCATGATCGCGGGTAAGGTCGCCGTCGTTGCTGGGTTTGGTGATGTGGGTAAGGGATGCGCACAAGCTCTGCAAAGCATGGGTGCCAGAGTTATTGTCACGGAAGTCGATCCCATCAATGCTCTTCAAGCTGCCGTCTCGGGTTACCAAGTCATTACTATGGAGGATGCCGCGCCTGTTGGTCAGATCTTCGTCACCACTACCGGCTGCCGAGATATCCTCACCGGCGTGCACTTCGAGCAGATGAAGAATGATGCCATTGTTTGCAGTAAGCGATGTCCATTCCTCTCCAACATTCTTTCCAACGTTAGACTTTCCGCTAATCGCAGGCCCTTTCAGACATCGGACACTTCGACATCGAAATCGACGTCGCCTGGATGAAAGAAAACGCCAAGAGCATCCAGAACATCAAGCCCCAGGTCGACCGCTACCTCATGAAGAACGGACGTCACATCATCCTACTCGCCGAAGGTCGTCTCGTCAACCTTGGCTGTGCAACCGGCCACTCCTCCTTTGTCATGTCATGCTCCTTCACCAACCAAGTCCTTGCGCAGATCATGCTGTTCAAAGCTGAGGACGAGAAGTTCGGCAAGCGATACATTGAGTTCGGCAAGACTGGCAAGAAGGACATCGGTGTCTACGTGCTGCCCAAGATCCTCGACGAGCAGGTTGCTCTGCTGCATCTTGAGCATGTGAACGTCAAGCTGTCGAAGTTGACAGAGAAGCAGTCGGATTACCTTGGCATACCAGTCGAGGGTCCATTCAAACCCGATATGTAAACATTTCCCCCCCTGGACATGTCCAAGTTATTGTACTGACTTTATACGTAGCTACCGCTACTAGATTTCGAAAATGGTCTGTTTCCTAACGCATAGCATATGTTCAACACGGAGTTACGAAGAGATGATATCCATAAAAGCATGTCCTTCAACGGCTGTTTCCCGTTACTGGTCAGGGCCGCCACATCAACAGGCGGCTCGATAGCTAGACTTAGAAGCTAGGTTCAACATAGAAGAAACCGATCCAGCGATGATAGATGGAGAATCATCCAATGGAAGCCTTGTTTCAGGCGGCAAGCAAGGGCGCGGTCTGATAGACAATACTCTGATAGCTACTTACACCCTGATCTACGCTTTGAGATGTCTGCCTCCTTGGCAATGCGTGGCCTTGCCGATGATCAATCGAACCATTATTGTTCCGTCAACATACACTGCCAGCACCATGGAACAACTCTCTTTCCGCCCCAAGACAAGATTCTTTCCACCCATTCCCATCCCATCTTCCCCATCATCTTCGACTTTGCCCCCGAACCAAACTTCCACTCTTATACGCAGAAAGTCCGCGCTCAAGCACGGTACTGCTATTCTACAATCTTCCCCTACTCTAGTCATTCTAACACCCACCCTCGCTCTCCTATCGTCCATCCATCATCCCTTTGACTCACTGACGATCCAAGAGGCTCGCACCCCTTTTTGTTTCATGCGTGTATTGCGTTCACTCCCAATTTAAAGTTTACACATCAGCATCTGCCGTATCAGACGCCTCGATCAACGGAAATAACCACTACATGGACAAACCAAAGCTCGCGATGAGAGCACTGCAATTCGAGACACGGCGGGCCAAGAAGCGCCAGCACCGCACCCCCGTCCCCAAAACCCTCCAGGGCCGCAGTCCCAAGTACCGGGGTCCACTGAACTCCTCCAGAACAATATCCCACAACGCCGTATCTCCCACGACCCTCGCGCGCGCTCCAGAGAAGTCCAGCACCCAGGGCGTGCGAATGTCGGAGGATGAGAATGGATAGATGACCGCGCGATACCGAATACTGGGGCCCCTCACAGGAGAGGGGAAACCTCCCTCGAAGTGGCAGGGGACCCCCGCGCCCCAGTCGGTTGATGCGTCCGACCAAGTCGCATGGGCTCCCCGCCCAACCGGACCCACCAAACCGCATGAGCCCGGCACGTTCTCGCCTTGCAGCATGCTCTCACCACGACAGCGGCCACGTTCCGCACCTCACGCCCCACGAGCCCAGATCGAGAGCGTGCTGACTGGCTCCGTCCCCCTTCGAAGACGGGACGTGTTGGGACGTACGGCAGGCCTGCGTAACGGGTTGGTGAGTGTTTCGGCTTCGGCCCGGTGTTGGTTTCCTTTTCCTTTTCCTTTTCGCGGCAACAGCCCCCCACACGACGAGCGAGGCTTTGATCTCGGATCGACGGCCGCGTTGTTTTTTCACAGGCATGTCTCTCGCCTCACTGTCCCCCCTCGCCCCTTTCCCAATTTCGCTTGCCGCCCTTTCCCAGCTCCCCGCTCCGAACATCACACCGCTCCTCCGGCCCTGTTCCTGTTCCGCAAGTCTGCTGCCCTCTCGATCGTCCACGGCCCATCCTTGATTGCCTTGGTACTGGGTGTTGGGGTTTTCGATCCGGTCTGGAACTGCCGGTGGAGGGGGGGGAGCGGGAGAGTGTACTGGCGCTTGGAGTAGGGAGAGTTGAGTGGAGGTGGATCTGCGGGGGATGAGTGTGGGGGGGGGGGATTGCTGTGGTGGGGGCTGGAGGGGCGAGATGAGTTTTGGGAAGGGGATTTGGAGAGA
>JAABUS010001228.1_pt1 | contig 57815 bp, 55 predicted proteins | sample 5560161 | NCBI WGS metagenome assembly JAABUS01 (sample SAMN10711885, study PRJNA513376) | rock metagenome | isolation source: Antarctica rocks | place: Antarctica: Victoria Land, Trio Nunatak nord | collected 2016-01-04
TGAAGCTCAGATGAACAAGCATAGACGAGACGTCATCTATGAAGTAGATGATCAAGTTTGATTAGTCTTCGAAAACATCAAAATCACTAGATCATGCAAAGATTTGAAAGACAAGCAGCTCGATCTCTATTCAATCACAGTCAAAGTTGAAATCTTCTATCGTCTTCAGCTATCTAAAAGCATGAAGCATATACATTCAATGTTCAGCTTGAAGTATCTATGAACTTCATCAAATGATCTTCTATCAGAACAACATTCTGAGATTTCTAGATCAATGATCATTGAAGAGAATGAAGAGCACTGAAAAGTAGACGATATATTGAACTTCAGGCGATATAAAGAAAGACTACAATACAAGGTCAAATGAATTGAGATAGATCGTGACGATGAATGATACTATGTCGATAAAGGGAAATTCGATGACTCGAAGAAAGTTCTGAACGAATTTCACAAGCTATACTTGAATAAGTCGCACTAAATTGAAAACACGATGAATTTTTTGCTTTTATTTCTTTTCTATTCATGCGAACATAAATGTTCGAAGAGAGAGAGTAATGTTATGAACATGTCTGAATCGATCAGAATTCAGATCTAATTCTAATCAATTTGATTAGAACAAGTCATGACGCTATGTCTAGTTTGAATCTAGCGCACTTCTTTGAGTCATTCTCAGCACTTCTTCTCGTTGTTCAGCACTTTCTTCATTCATCTCTTTCATCATTCTTTTAGACAAACACATCTGATTTATTACATCACATCTGTATCGAGTCTAGCGCAGCCTCAAGTCATTATTTATAGAAGAGCTTGCACTCTTTCTCTTCTGTATTCTTAATGTCTTGTTATAGCTATCTCTAAAGAACAATACATACATATCAGCCTCGAGTTTCTTTGATTGAATGATCTAAGCACGATTTCAACAGATATTATCATTTATAGCAAGATCTTGAAGAAACATAAGTGACATGTATGATTAATTTTGAATAAACTACGAGAAGCTGATTTACAGATAAACATAAACAAATGCAAGTTTCATGTGCAGAAAATCATCTTTCTAAAACTTCTAATGTCAATTGAAGAATTGAAAATGAATTCATGAAAGATGCAAACAATCATTAATTGATTTACACTCAATAATCTCACTCAAATGCAGTTCTTCATTGACTTCTGCAACTTTTATCAATGCTTCATCAAGAACTTTTTGAAGATTGTTCATTCAATGATTCAACTTACTCAAAAGAAAATAATATTTGAATGAAATGAAGTCTGTCAGATCATCTTTGATCATATGAAGAGACATATGATCAAGACTTTTATACTACGTCACTTTAATTAAACTCATGATGTCATGATTCTAGTCTTGCTAGACTCAGTCTTCTAGCCTTGTCAGATTTATTCTCGCTTCGTCATCTTAATTAGTTTCTATTGAGTTTAGCGTTGACTGAGAAATACATATATATAGTCAGCTTCTTTTCTGTAGCTATCTTTCTTTCTTAGCATTTATCTTCTAGTTAAATGACACTCATATTGACTCACTCTATACTGATTTCTAACATTAGATAAATGCTCATCAACTACTTTGCTATCAATGAATAAATGATACGAAACAATCTATTCAGTAAGAAAAATTTGCAAGAAATTCTTCAAATTTGCATCATCATTTTAGATTGCAAGAGATTCTTCAATTCTACATTTATTTTCATCATTCTATTTGCAAGAAATTCTTTGAATAAAGCACTCAATTATTATCTGAAATTCACAAGAGATTCTTTGAATTTTCACTCATCAAAAAACATCAATTTAAAACATTAATCTCTCATTTATTCTTATCTCAACAACTTCTATCTTCTCTCATCATGACATATAACGTTGAGTCAGTTGAGTCTTGAACAACTCATCTGCTTAAAAGCATTGTCAATAAAAGAGTTTTACTTCTACTCATTAATGCTTCAGTCGAAGTTGAGAAAGCTGTCATTGCATGAAACATAAACATCAAAGAACAACTGTTTCATTGAGTCAGCAATTAATTCAGCGAAGTCATCAATATGCTGCATGAGCTTTGAAGTCAGCAAGACTTGACTTTATAATTCAATGAACACTGACTTCTTGTACAAGATGATCACAAAAAGAGAGCGAAACAACTAGAAGTTGCTTTTGATAAGAATGATGAGCTAGAGAAAAAGATCAATCAGCTGCAAGGCAAGCAATTGAACTTCAGAGCAAAACAACGTCAAGCTGATCAACTTATGTCTCGTCAAGATACTCAGTCAGCTGAGCAACAAGTCAATCAGAAAGAAGCTCACTCTCAACGAGAATCTTCTACTCTATCTGATAACAAAAACAATCATCACAAGTTCATCAAGCTTTTGAATTCACTCATCTTCATCAAAACAGATGATTCTATCTGAAAGACATGAAACATCAAAATAGCTGACAAGCTCAATGTCAACGCGAATCATTACTCTACTGAAAAGATTCATATTGTCTATGTGATTTTCAGAATAGAAGGCAATGCTGATCAGCAAATTTATGCAAAGTGTTGTATTGATGCTTTCTCATTCTATTAATTATTATCAAAGCTACTGAAACATCTGAAAAAACTTTACGAAGATCAGAATCTGATTTGAAAGTATCATTGCAAATATGTTACTCTGAAGCAGCTCAACAAGCTCTTCAGCTTCTTTTATTCAGAATTCACTAGAATATTTAGCTTTCTAAACTATGATGATATCACTCTGATGAACAACATTCAGAATAAAATCAATAATCATCTTCAAAATGCGTTGTCAGTTTGCCTCATAGAGTTTAGCTTACTTGACAAGCTTAAAATCTTTCTTCAAGATGTGAATAACAAACAATGAGTCAATTATCAGCTACGTGACGAGCAATGAACAGTCAAATCAATAGCATTTTCGAAAAAACGTTTTGTTTCTTCGTTGACATCAGCTTCAGTCTCAATTACTAGCTATGTTTGACTTGCTACTTTTTTCATTCTTGAATCTGAATGATCAAGAATGTCAATCATCTGCTTCAACTGCAAAGTATTGAATCATCTTTCAAAGCACTGCTCTCAGCTGAAGACTAGTACTTCAACATCTTGTGCATTCATCTCTTGTCTCAATGAGATCATCATGTTGAAAAAAGAGAAGAAATTATTTACAGAGAAATTGAAGAATGAGACAAAAAACTAGTGACTTTCATCAAAGATGCAATGAAAGATGTGTTAATTTCTTCAACAATGAGCAGCTCAAATGATCTCTTTGCTTCAAAATCTTTGACTACTGAATGTATACTATCTAGCAATGAAATTAGTTACTCATTAAAGTCATTGATTGACACTGAAGCAGCTGACTATTCATTCATTGATAAATTAATTACGCAGAATGTTTATGATCATTTGCAAATCAAATTGTTATCTTTAATCAAGCTCAAGTCAATAAGAAGATTCAATGATCATTATGCAAAAAAGCTTATTACTTATGCAATTTATTTGAATCTGACTGTTCAAGATCATATGAAACGTTTCATCTTTATGCTGATTATTCAATTGAGTCAACATCAGATGATTCTTGAAAAAACATGAATGAACAAGATCAAGATAACTATTGATATGAAAGATGATCATCTTCAATTTTCTAGTTTCAAAGCTTATATCAAAGCTTCTATCAAAGCTCATTCAACTCTTCTTTCTGTCATCAAGAAAATCATAATAGAACAGAAGAGTTCAATCTTTATTCAAATACTAAAGAGATTTATTTCTTCTGTTATCACTCAACTCAGCGAGAAGTCATCTTCATTCAGTAAAATCATGAAATCATTTAATTTAATCAACTTCGTTTCGTCTTTCAATTCAATGAACATAGCAATGATAAAGACTGTAGCATATAGATCACTAGTCAAACGGTCGAATGTGACTACTTTTATGATCATTATCACGAAAATCGATCGACTTCTAAAAACAGCTAGAAATAAACTTGAAGATGTAAATCTACAAGAGCTTTCACATGAAGAGATCTTGAAAAAAGTCAAAGCTAAGCTTTCTTTGAAATATCATGACTATCTAGACGTGTTTGATCGAGCTATGACTGATTAACTATCATCTCATCGCTTTTATGATCACAAAATCAAGTTAACAGATGAGAGAACATCTTCTTGAAGTCATCTCTATCATATGTCTGACTACAAGCTTCAAAAGATGAAGAATTATCTGATTGAACATCTGAATAAAAGCTTTATATCTTTCAGCTCAATCTCATACACTTCACTCATACTATTTATCGAAAAGAAAGATGATAGTCTGCGTTTCTGCGTTGATTATAGAAAGCTCAATGCTTTGATTAAACAAGATCACTACTCTCTATTTTTAATAGACGAAACTCTCGCTCGTATTCAAGATAGCAAGTATCTGACTCAATTAAATATAATAGTCATCTTCAACAAACTACATATGCATTTGAAAAGCGAAGATTTGACTATCTTTATTATCTCTTTTAACTTCTACAAATATCACGTGATGTCTTTCAAATTAATCAACGACTCAACTTTTTATCAACATTATATGAACGACGTGCTGTTTGATTATTTACATCAGTTTTGTCAAATCTATCTAAATGACATTATCATCTACAGCAAAACATTGAAGAAACATAAGAAACATGTACAACTAGTTCTACATAAACTACAAGAGAGTGATCTACAGATGAATATAAACAAATGCAAGTTTCATGTTCAAGAGATTAGCTTTTTAGAACTATTGCTATTCATTGAAGAATTAAAAATGAATCTCAGAAAAGTATAAGCAGTAATTGAATGATTTACTTCTACAAATCTCACTCAGATGCAGTTCTTCGTTGACTTCTGCAATTTCTATCAACATTTTATAAAGAACTTTTCAAAGATTGTTCATTCTCTGATTCAACTAACTCAAAAAGAAATGATATTTAAATGAAATTAAGCTTGTCAAATGATCTTTGATCATATGAAGAAATGAATGACTAAAGTCTTTATTCTTCGTCATTTTGATCAGAATAAAAAAACTATTCTTGAAACAGACTCATTCAACTACGTCAATGATGACATACTTTCTCAGTATGATGACGAAGAAACATTGCATTCAATGATTTACTACAGCAAGAATCTGAGTCTTGCTGAGTGCAATTACAAGATCTATGACAAGAAACTACTAGCAATCATTCATGTTTTCAAGCATTAATGATCTGAGCTGAAATTGACTGAGTTACTCATTAAGATGTTCACTGATCATCAAGCTTTAACGTCATTAATGAAAGATAAAGAGCTAAGTAGACGTTAAATGCGCTGAGTACAAAAGCTCGTTGACTTCAACTTTAAAATCATGTATTGCTCAGGCAAATAAAACATCAAAGTCGATGCATTGACTCGTCAAGTCAATTCAGTTTCTAGAAGCTCAGAAGATGAGCGCATTTGCTATCAATGAATTACTATTCTGACTTCAAATTGAATGAAAATTGCTGATTTAAAGAAGAACATCAATGAATCAATCTATAAACAGATTCTTGAGACTAATGAAATTGACGAGAATTGTACGTTACTTCGTGAAGTTGTATTAAAAGATGAAACTCAATATGAAGATACTAAATTAAAAGATTGTCGAGTTCAGAATGAAATACTATATTGAGATAATCTTCTATGAGTTTTCTTCAATGAGCATCTTCAAATGAAGTTAATTTAAGAAGTTGATCAATCTTTTATTGATCATTTCGAAATTCTCAGAACGATGAAGATCAAAAGAAGATACTACTATTGATCTTCAATGTGAAAGACAATAAGTCAATATATTCAAAACTGCTACATTGATCAGCAATCAAAGACTTCTTGAGATAAATTCAATGAACTACTACATTCTCTACTCATACTTGAACAGTAATGAAAGAACATAGTCATGAACTTCATCATTGACTTATTTTTTTCGAAAGGCAAAAACATCATACTAACAGTGATATGTAAATTGACAAAGAAACAACATTATATTTCTTGCTTCACTGATGACGAGAAAATCACAGCAGAAAAAACAGCTAAGCGAATGCTTCAGTGAATATATCAAATACATGATTTACTTGATTTTATTGTTTCAAATCGAGACTCTCAATTTACCTTCATTCTATGAAAGTCGCTTTGCAAAAGACTAAACATTAATCTTCAACTCTTCACAGTTTATCATCTTCAGATTGATGATCAAAGTGAATAAGTCAATCAAAACATTGAAAGATATCTTTGATTCTTCTGTTCATACATGCAGAATGACTGAGCTAAGCTACTACTCATGATTAAGTTCATTGATAATAATGCTCTGTTCTCAGTCATCTTCTCAACTTCTTTCTTTCTAAACAAAGACTTTCATTCTCATATGAGCTTTGAATTCAATGTCATTAAATATGAAAGTTCTTATGAACGCTTGCAGATGATTAAAGTCGAGAATATATCTGAACATATGAACAAAACATTGAAGTTTGCTTGTGAGTCGCTAGTCAAAACACAGAAACAAATGATGAAACAAGTCAATAAACATAGAAAAGAAGTTGATTACAAGATTGAATCAAAGATGTTTCTGAATGAAAGAAACATCGTTACAGCGAGATCTTTCAAGAAGCTAAATGACAAAATGCTCAATTCTTTCATCAATTTAAATTTCATCAACTCTTCATATAAACTGAAATTATCAGAGTCTATGCATGTTCATGATGTATTTCATTCTGATCTGCTTCGTTCTGTCGTCGATGATCTCTTGTCTGATCAAAAGAATGAATTCTCAGATTCAATAGTGATAAACGATGAAGACGAGTGAAAAATCAATGATATATTGAATTTTCGTTAATATTGAAGATGACTTTAGTATAAAGTCAAATGAAATGATTATGACAATGATCTCAATTGATACAACGCTGATGACGATGAATTTATGAATGCTCAGAAGATCATTGATGATTTTCATATTCAATACTTGAACAAATCGCGCTAATCAACAATTCAATCAATCATGATTTAACAGGTCTGAGTTTGTGAAATCATGATTGAGCAATCAATCAAGTCAAACAGAAAATACATTCATGCAAACATGAATCATCAAAGAGAGAAAGATAATGTCATGATTCTAGCCTTGCTAGACTCAGTCTTCTAGTCTTGTCAGATTTATTCTCGCTTCGTCATCTTGACTAGTTTCTATTGAGTCTAGCGTCGACTGAGAAACACATATATGTAGTCAGCTTCTTTTCTGTAGCTATCTTTCTTTCTTAGCATTTATTTTCTAGTTAAATGACACTCATATTGACTCGCTCTATGCTGATTTCTAACACATGAGACTATTCTTGAAATTGACTCATTCAACTACGTCAATGATGAAGTTCTCTCTCAATATGATGATGAAGAAGTACTACATTTGATTATCTTCTATAGCAAGAACATGTCTTCTGCTGAATATAACTACAAGATATACAATAAGCATTTGAACACTGATGATTCAAACTGAAGTTAACTGACATTTCTATCAAGATGTTCATTGATCATCAAGCGCTCACTTCATTAATGAAAGATAAAAAGCTGAGCAGACATCAGATGTATTGAGTTCAGAAACTCGCTGATTTCAACTTCAGAATAATGTATCAATCTGATAAACAGAACATTAAGATTGATGCATTAACTCATTAAGCTGACGTCATGCTCAAAGATTCAGAAGATGAGTTTATTCATTATCAATGAATCACTATTTTGACTTTAAATTGAATGAAAATTGCTGATTTAAAGAAGAACATCAGTGAATCAATCTATAAACAAATTCTTGAGATTAATGAGATTGACGAGAATTGTACGCTACTTCGTGAAGCAATAGCAAGAGATGAGACACAATATGAAAATATTAAATTAAAGAATTTTTGAATTCAGAATGAAATCTTGTATCATGATAATCAGCTATGAGTTTCGTTTAATGAGCTGCTACAAATGAATCTGATTCGTGAGATGCACAATCAATCATCAGTTGATCATTCTGATATTCTTAGAACTGTGAAAGTCATAAAGCGAAACTACTACTGATCATTCATGCGAAAAATGATAGATCAATATATTTGAAACTGCTATATTTGTCAACGTTCAAAGACATCTAGAAATAAATTAAATGACTTGCTTCAATCTTTATTGATATCTGAACAGTGATGACAAGACATAACAATGAACTTCATTATTAATTTATTTGATTCAAGTGAATACAACGCTATTCTGATGATCATCTGCAGATTGTTAAAAGAAAAACATTATATCTCTTGCATCATTGATGATGAAGATATCACTGTTGAAAAGACAGCTGAAATGCTGATTCAATGAGTATATTGAACTCATGATTTATCAAGCTTCATAGTATCTGATCAAGATTTGCAATTCATCTCTATACTATGAAAGTTTCTTTGCAAACAGCTGAGCATTTCGCTTCAATTGTTCATCATCTATCATTTTCAGATCAATGATCAAAGCAAACAAGTTAATCAGAATGTCAAGCAATATCTTCAATTTTTCTGTTCATATATGCAGAATGACTGATTTAAGTGACTATTCATGATTGAGTTTTTTGATAATAACATCTTGTTCTCAGTCATCTTTTTGACTTTCTTCTTCATGAACAAGAGCTTTTATTCTCATATGAGCTTCAACTCTGACATCATCAAGTATGAAAGCACTTGCAAACACTTGCAGATTGATTGAGTCAAGAATATATCTGAACAAATGAACAAAACATTGATCTTCGCTCATGAAGCTCTGATCAAAACATGAAAACAAATGATGAATTAAGTTAGTAAGCATAAAAAGAAAATCAATTATAAGATTAAATCAAAGATGTTTCTGAATGAACAAAACATTGTTACAGCAAGACTTTTCAAAAAATTGAATAATAAAATGCTTAATTCTTTTCAGATCATTGATTTCATTGACTCATTTTATAAATTGAAACTACTTGAAACTATGCATATATATGATGTATTTCATTCAAAGCTTCTTTGTCTTGTCATCAATGATTTTTTGTCTAATCAGAACAATGAATCTTCGAGATCAATAGTAATAAACGATGAAGACGAATGAGAAATTGATGATATATTAAACTCTCAATGATATCAAAGATGACTTCAATATCAAGTTAAATGAAAGAGTTATGACAATGATTTCAACTGATATAACGCTGATGATGACGAATTTATGAATGTTTAAGAAATGATTGATGACTTTCATATCAAATATTCAAGAAAAGCGCACTAAGAAATAATATTCATGTGAACATGAATAGTTAAGAAAGAGAAGTAATGTTATGATTCTAGTCTTCATTTATTCTTTATCTAGTCTTTGTCTGATTTAAAGATGATGTCATTGAGACTTTGCATCATATGTGTAAGACATCAACTTAATTGAGTTTAGCATAAAGCTGAGAAACATACATATAAGAATTGAGTTCTTTTTTGTAAATACTTTTCTTTCTTAACATTTATTTATTAGTTAAATGACATTTCTATGACTCACTTTAGATCAATTTCTAACAGAGTAAGCTATGATTTATAGTTTCTTTCTGTTCTGATATTGCTTGTCTTAGCTGATTGATTGCAAATTCAATTCTTTCACGTAGTCTCTTTATCTGCATCTTTTTAAAGATGACATTGTAGCACTTGCTAGTACTAACTTCAATGCTAGTTTCTTTTTGTAAACTTTTCATCACTTTTCGCTTTTTCATTTCTTTAAATTTCATAATCGCTTATGTTTACTCTTTTTGCTGCGAATTTGCATTTTGCAAATCGATTGTATTCTTGTCATTGTGCGCATTTGCATGTAAATTGAGCATCAATGTGTCAAGTGAACTAAATATGTATTATATTTTTCTATTTGCTGATGTGAGCGATTTTTGTTGATTGCAAAATAACTCAACAATGTTGTTTTGCAGTTGTTTGCTTGTTAATAAACTCATGCTAAGTTCATCTTATAGATTTATTTCAATCTCTAACGTTGACTTTTTGATTTCTATCATCAATGTTTTAAGTTCTGATGCTGAGCTATTGCTTCTGCTGAGTTTCGCGTTACTATTCGCGAAACGAGACGAGAAAAAGTGCATAAAGCGACTCTTTATATTTCTTTTCATGACGAGTTTTTTTGAGTTTTAAGCTTCAAGCTTCTAGAAAATTCACTTGATACTTCTTAAATATTTCTTTAATCTTTTATTCAAAGCGTTTCACATAGACAGTAACTTTAATGTAGAAATTTCTTAATTTCTATCTTAAAATCTGCAATAAATTATCTTCTATTATCAACTTATGTCAGATGAAAATGATATAAATTTAGTCTGCAAGACTTTAAATTACTCTTTTTGATAAAAAATGCTTGATGCAATTGCTTTATATTTCGTGTATTAAAGTAATCATGTTATCTAACTTAGAATAGCAATGACTGATCTTGACTTATTGTCTTGCATATTAAGAAACAATAAAACAGATAGTGATTTGATAAGAAACGCTGTACTTCTCTAAAACAACATTGTTCTCTGTGTGATCTTTGAACATAAAAGATTTCAATTTCAATTTTTGTGTCAGTACACAGTCTTCTGTGCTGTTCTAAAGTCGATTGATGACTTGTTCTTTTCATGTGAGTTTGCTCTTTAATTTATCAATCAAATTACTGTCTGAATTGATGATTCTTTCTTTTCATGTGAGTTTGCTCTTTAATTTATCAATCAAATTACTGTCTGAATTGATGATTCTTTCTTCTGCGTTGATGAACTTTCGTTTCGTCATTGATTTTGATCTGCGTGAACATGAAAAATTTCAATTTTCGATTTTTGACTTGCAACACATTCATCTGTGAAGCTATTAAGTTGAATAAGAGCTTGTTTTGATTGTACGATTGTGCTCTATAACTTGTTGATTGATTTGATATATCATATGCTTTGATAAATCGCTGTCGTCAATGCGTTTTGTCTTGCAGTCGATTTAATTTTTCCTGACTTCATCATCTTACAACTCTTTTTGAACGTTGCTGCGCATTCATGACTTATGATTTAGATCTTTTACTCTTATGATACAAATATACTTAAAGTTTGTTAAAAGTAATCATACAATGATAAAAATATGATCATTGTTAAAAGTCAGCATAAAGCGAGTCATATAAGTGTAATGTAACAAGTATATAAATGCTAAGAAAGAAAAGTATCTAGAAGAGAAAAGTTAACTATTTATATGACTCAGAAGAACATAAGCTAACTTTGAATAAAGTTGACTTCAAAACAAGTTTATGCTTTAGCAATGAGCGATCAACGATAGCTCTCAGAATAGTCATCAACATAGTCATTAATATAATCATCAACATAGTCATCAACATAGTCATCAACATAGCTATCAACGAAGATGCGTAGCTAGAATCATAATAATCATGATTGAAAAAAGATGAAGTTGAAGAAAATGAGAAGTTGAGAGAAATTGAAAGAGCAATAAACAAACAACAATTGTTATTTACTTTGATTTACACTTTATCATTTCAATTACATCATTTACTTAAAAGATAAACAATGTTTATGTGCTATTTACATGTCATCATTGCTGTCATTTACATCAACTACACATCACATATACTATTTATAATGTCATCTATATACATTATAATCAAAGATGAATCATCATTCAATTAAAAGTTTTTCTTTTTCTTATTTTCTCACAGAAATTTGAAGATTTTTATTGAGAGTTTCTAGAATGAATTAATGAATATGCATCATCATTTATCAAACTAAACAAAGACATTAATTATTGAAATTAAGAATAAACTCACTTAAAAGAAAAAACAATTATCATGATGAATTAACATGTAGAAATTAGATCAGAAGCTAGAATCAAAGACTGAGTTGAAGATTAAATCTGAGTTAACTTTGAAACTTTATAACTTTGTCAAAACATTGTTTAAACTACGTTATATCTTCAACTTAATATGTTATATGTCATGAATTATGTTATGTTCAACTTAAAAATGCTTGACAAACTCTCTATAGTTGATTGATTTTCTCAAGTTATTAAGAGCTTTTTAAATCTTAATAATTAGCTTTATCATAAAATATATTTATTCTATGTCTGCTTAAAATATCACATTGTCATATCATTCTTGTTACAAGCGTGCTCAGTCTGCTACTGAAATGTGTATTCTTGAGCGAGTTTAAGACTTTATCGAGCTTAGCGCTTTTCTTTCTTCTGTACATATAGTTTTCGCATCTCAATAAATCTTGCTTTTTAGCTTTGAATTCTTGTTTATCTGATTTATCTTTCATTTATCTGTATTTTTATGACTTGCTCTAGACATGATTCTAACATTATTCAAAGCTTCGTACATATCACATGATAGTGATTCACTTTCTAGCTTTACGATTGAAAGCAGAAGCTCTGCAACATGTATTACGAGCGTATCAAGACTGATTAAAGCTAGTCAACAATCTAGTTGAGATCTGATTTAGATCTGACTCAGATTTGACTCAGATATAACTCAACACTCTTTTTCTTTTTCAACATTCTTTTCTTTCATCAACATCTTGTTAATCTACATTATTTTCTTTTCATGTCACAAACACATCTCTTTCAAGTCTAACGCAGTCTCTGAACATTACATAAATAGAAGCTTTTGTATCAATCTTCTTCTGTATTCTTAATATTCAGTTATAGCTATCTTTAAAGATCAAGCACTATCAATTCTGATCTTCATTGATTTTATCATTTAAACATGATTCTGACATTATATTAAGAATTCGTTAATCACACAATGCTGATCTCATTACTCATTCAACATACTCATTTAGACAGAACAAGTCTAAAGAAATTCATTTATTTGATGATTGACAATAATTGAAAGATAAAACAACATTAAAGAATTGAATAGAATCAACAACAAGACTGTTTGAATTGCTAGACTACTTATTGCTCATTAAGTATGTAAAGTTCATTCAATTATGAAAATCATGATAAGAAATCTTCGTGAATTGCTCAAGAATCAAATTGATCAATAGATTCAACAATAAAGAATCTTCGTTGTTTGCTAGAGAATCAATCAAATCAATCAACAAACAAATCTCATCTTCTTTGTTGAAGATTGAATCTCATCTCATACGTCTTTCTTCTTCAATCATTGAGCATCATCATTCGTTCAATTCTCTTTTAAATAAATCTCATCATGTCTAGTCATTTATTTACTGAAGAGCATTCTGAAGAATTTCGAAATCATTTCTCTCAAATCTCTGATGCTGATTCATTGAAATCATCAAGTGCTGCGTCATTTCTTCATGAAGATGATAAATTATTCGCTGAAACAATAATATCTCTTGTGTTCTATGAAATTTGAAAGGCTTAAAGTCTAGTTCTTGATAAAGAAACAGATCAACTCTACAAGTTAAATAAACAACAAGAAGATGAAATCAAAGAGTTGAAGAGTAGACTTCAAGTTAAAGAAAATACTTCTTCTGATTCTATTCACTCTGAGTCTTCTAGATCTCAAAAAATACCTGATTCTTCGCTGTTTACTGATGAAAAGAACTCTATTTAAAAGAACTGATACGGAAAAATTCAGAATAAACTAGAGATCAACGTTGATCTCTTTTCTAATAAACGAGTCAAATTGAGCTATGTACATTCTAGATTATTTGATGACGCAGCAGAGATCACTCAGACTAGATGTGAACGTAATTGTATCAATTTCTATAAAATCGTCGAAGATCTTTTGAAAAAGCTAGCTCAATTGTTTAATGACTTGAATAAGAAAGTCAATTTTCGTAGAGAATACTACAACTTGATTCAAGAATCAAAGAAATTCAGCGAGTTTTATACTCAGTTTCAACGACTATTTTTCTATCTAGACTATCACGAAAAGTAACTAATCATTGATTTGAAAGATAAAATACATTCTTGTCTTTGATTCATTTGAATAAATCAACTAGTTCAACCTGATTTTCTAAAAGAAATTCGTTTCTATTTGATTCATTTGAATAATGATCAGCGAGTCATTCGAGAGATCAAGAACAAAATCAAACGCATTAATGACGTTTCAAAAACTATCTTTCATAGAGTAATTATTGTCACTTAACAGTCATTCAATCATTTGAAGTCTGATCATCTAAAGTCGTGTGACGCGATTTTAACTAGCGTCAAAGAAGCAAACATTTTAGTTGAAAGCTGTTTTATATGTCATAAATCAGATCATAGCTTTAAGAAATGCTTTGATCAACCTACTAGAATCAATGCAATGAACAAAGAATATGATCACTTCAATTTCAATTTGAATTTCGATTGAAACGACTCAGAATTTGAGAGATATTAAAGCAAAGCTGTCATCAAAATATCATGAGTTTCTAGATGTTTTTGATTGAGTTCAATTGAATAAACTATTTTCTCATCGCTTCTATGATCATAAAATTAAACTCATCAGTGATTCAATGTCTTCTTGCTGTCAAGTTTATTAAATGTTCTCTGTCAAACTTCTGAAAGTAAAGAAGTACTTAAACGAGAATCTGTCAAAGAGATTCATCATTCTCAGTCAAACTCTTTATTTCTTCTTCGTTCTATTTGCTTTCAAAGTAAATGAAGATCTTTGATTCTGCGTGAACTATTGAAAGCTAAATGTTATTTTCAAAAGAAATAAATATTCTTTATCGTTGATAAATGAGATCATTGATAAAATAGTGAATTGCATGCATCTGACTAGATTGAACATCATATCAGCGTTCAACAAACTTCAAATGCATCTTGATAACGAGAATTACATCATCTTTATTACTGCTTTAGAAGCATATAAATACAAGATGCTATTATTCAAACTGATTAACAAATCAATCTTCTTTCAACAATATATGAATGACATTTTATGAAACTTTCTGAACGACTTTTGTCAAGTCTATCTAGATGACATTCTCATTTATAGCAAAACAAGAAAAAAACATAAAGATCACGTCAAACTAGTATTGAAATGACTACGCGAAGCTGAACTGCAAATAAATATTCGAAAGTGTGAATTCAATGTAGAAGAGGCTGTCTTTCTAGAAGTCATTGTATCAGAACTAAATCTTTGTATGAATTTCAGCAAGATGACAGTCATAGTCAGCTGAATCACTTCGATCAATCTAAAAGAAATTCAAAGCTTCGTGAAATTTGTTAACTTCTATCGTTGTTTCATTAAGAACTTCTCGAAGCTAGTTAAATCATTCACTCAGCTGACTAGAAAAAACACATCTTTTGTATGAAATGAGATCTGTGTTCAAGTCTTTGACAGTTTAAAGAAACAAATCAGCTCAATCTCAGTACTTCATCATTTCAACTTTAAATGACAAGCTATTCTGAAAATCGATGCTTTAAACTATGTAAAAGATGAAATACTATCTTAATATGATGATGAGAAAGTTCTTCATTCAATGATCTTTTACAGCAAAAGCATGATTCTTGCTGAAATCAATTATCACATTTATGACAAGAGATTGCTAGTCATTATTCAATGCTTTGAACACTGAAGACTTAAACTGAAATGCATTAAACTACTCATTCAGATGTTCATCAATCATCAAGCTTTGAAGATTTTCATGAAAAATAAACAGTTGAGTTGATGACAAGTCAACTATCTGAACATTCTATCAAAGTTCAACTTTCAGATCATCTTTAAATCAGATAAAATAAACACTAAAGTTGATGCTTTAATCAGAATGCTTTTAGCGAACGTCTCTGAATCAGCTTAGCGTCTTGAAGATTATTTTCAGAGTATTCTGATCTTTGATAAAGTCAATGTTCTATCTGTTGAACTTGAAGCAAATCTCTATCAATGAGTATGTATGATTAATCAAACAGATGAGTTCTGCAGCAAATATAAACAAGCTATAAACAACAACAAGCTCAAATTTCATATCACTAAACTGAAGAACTGCAAAATCATTGACGACGTTCTATTTAGAAAAAATCTACTGTAAATCTCTGAGAACATGCATACGAAATTACTACAAGAAGTGCATGATCAATCTTTAATCTCTCATCTTGACAATAAATGAATCATTGATCTAGTTCAGCATTTCTACTATTGATCAGATCATTAAGCTACTATTTGATGATACATTCAAAACTATCATGCTTGTCAGCGAAGCAAAGTTTCTAAAAATAGCATTAATGAACTTCATCATTCTTTCTTAATTTCACAGAAATGCTGAAAAGATATAGTTATGAACTTCATCACTGAACTACTTCTGTCAGAAGACTATAACATCATTTGCACAATCATATGTCATTTCATCAAAGAACATCACTATGTTTTCTGTCATTGAAAAGATAATGACATCTCAGTCGAAGAAATGATTTGAATCATACTATAAAACGTTTATTGACTGCATGATCTACTCAATTCTATTGTTTCAAACAAAGACTTTTAATTTATATCAACTATGTGAAAAAGTTTTTGCAAGTGACTGAGAATCACAGCTAATTTATTCACAGTTTATCATTTTGAAATTGATAATCAATTGAAACAAGTTAATCAAGATGTTAAATGCAAACTTAGAATCTACTGCAATTACATGCAGAACGACTGAGCTAAATGAATATCTATGATGAAATTCAGCAACAATTTCAATATCTTCTCAATTACTTCAATGACTTTCTTTTACTTCAATAAAGAATTTCACTCTTGAATGAGTTTCAATTCAGATACAACTGACTATAAAATAACTTGTGAACAACTTGAAGCTAGAAAGACAAACAATATTATCATTTGAATGAAAGAGCTACTGAGCTTCAATCGTCAACAATTGAAAAAGACGAAGCTGATCATTGAAGTTTAGATCAATAAACATAGACAAAACATCACATATGAAGTAAATGACTGAGTTTAACTATCTTTCAAAAACGTCAAGACAATGAGACTCTGCAAAGATTTGAAAGATAAACAGCTAGATCTTTATCAAATTACTGCTAAAGTGAGTACATTTTATCATCTTCATTTATCAGTCAGCATGAAGCATTTGCATTCAATATTCAGCTCAAAGCTACTATGATCATATTCAGAAAACTCTTTATCAGAACAGCATTCAGAATTACTCAGATCAATCACTATCAAAGACGATGAACATTGAAAGATAAATGATATATTGAACTTCAGACGCTATTAAGGTCAAATACAGTACAAAGTCAAATGAAAAGATCTAGATAAAGATGATGAATGATACTATGTTGATAAAGAGAAATTCAATGACTCAGAGAAAGTTTTGAATGAATTTCATAAGCTATATTCAAACAAATCGCGCTAAATATCGAAATAACTATCAACAGAAGTGAGCAAATGAACTACATTCATGCAAACATGAATTTTCAAAGAGAAGATAATGTTATGAGTGTATCAAGATTAATTAAAACTAGTTAATAATTTAGTTGAGATCTGATCTAGATCTGACTCAGATTTGACTCAGATATAACTCAACACTTTTTTTCTTTCTCAACACTCTTTTCTTTCATCAACATCTTGTTCATCTACATCATTTTCTTTTCATGTCACAAATACATCTCTTTCAGATCTAGCGCAGTCTCTGAACATTACATAAATAGAAGCTTTTGTATCAATCTTCTTCTGTATTCTTAATATTCAGTTATAGTTATCTTTAACGATTAAGCACTATCAACTCTGATCTTTATTGATTGTATCATCTAGACATGATTCTGACAACGCGTTGCAGATGTAAATTGATTTCTCGATTGATTTCTTGACTGAGCTCGTCATCAAATAAAACAAGCTTTGCAACGCATGCAGACATGAATTGATCTTTCGACTGATTTCTTAACTGAGCTCATCATTGAATGAACACAACAAGTTCTATTGAACGCGATAAACATGAACAGAACAAGCTCTATTGAACGTAATAAACATGAACAGAACAAGCTCTATTGAATGTGATAAACATGAACATAGAAAGCTCTATCAAATGCAATAAACGTGATCAGAACAAGCTCTGTTACATGCGTGTAGTAAACACGAATTAAAGTGAGTCTGTTACAAGAGCAAATAATGATTGATCTTGTTGTTGAGTCAGTTACTCAATAGTGAGTCTGCTTGAACAACACTTGAAGTGAGTCTGTTACAATGACAACTCACTTGATTCTGCAACGAATCTTTTATTATTTGCATTTTCTACAATTTATCTCTATTCACAACATTGACAACAACAGTAAGATGATATGTACTGCAGACAGAATAAAACATGTACTATATATCTTGAAAGAATTGAACATATACTACATGTTTGAAAACATGAAGATATGAGCTGAAATTCATTCATCACTGAATATTTGAAGCTGAATAGAAAGAAAACTGCTTGAATGACAAGAATAGTAAGTCTGCTTGAAAGACATGAATCAACAGTGAGTTTGCTTCAAAGACGCGTTCTATATTGATCTCTTGATTAAGCTCATCACTCAATAGTGAGTCTGCTTCAATGATATGAACGAAATGAGTGCTATTGAATGTGATAAGTCTGAATCAGAAGTAAGTCTGCTATAATGACAAGTCAATAGTTGATCTCTTGATTGAGTCAATCAATAAACAAAACAAGCTTTACTACATGCATGTAGTAGACACGAACGAAACAACTCTGTTACATGCGTGTAGTAAATGTAAATCAGAAGACATGAGTTGATCTCTTAATTAAGTCAATCAATGAACAGAACAAGTCTTGCTACATACATGTAGTAAACAGAAATCAGAATAGTGAGTCTGCTATAAAGACAAGTCGATAGTTGATCTCTTGATTGAACTCATCATCAGAAGACAAGCTCTGCTACATGCGTGTAGTAGACATGAACAGAACAAGCTTTATTGAATGCAATAAACATGAACGAAACAAGCTTTGTTACATGCATGTAGTAAACACGAATCAATAGTGAGTCTGCTTCAATAACATCAGATATCAAGAAGAAATAGACTTGAAACGTCTGATAGAATGAGCTTGAAATGCTCTTTGATATGTCAAGAAGAAATAGACTTGAAACGTCTGATGAAATGAGCTTGAAACGCTCAATGAAATGAGCTTAAAACGCTCAAATAGAACGATAATGAAACAAACAAGAAAGAAAGAAGCTGATTGAAGTAATGAGATCATTGCTTGACTGAAGAAAGAAAAAGTAATGTTACAAGCGTGCTCAGTCTTCTACTGAAACGTGCGTTCTTGAGCAAGTTTAAGACTTTATCAAGCTTAATGCTTTTCTTTCTTCTGTACATATAGTTTTTGCATCTTGATAAATCTCGTTCTTTAGCTTTGAATTCTCATTTATCTGTATTTCTATGACTTGCTTTAGACATGATTCTAACAATTCTTATAAACTTCATTTATTCATTTAGTAAACTTAATTATTACAATGTATATTTTAATGAAAGTAATTCAAAGAATCTTTTGCGAATTTTCTAAATAAATGAAGTAAATTATTTCATATCATTTACATGTTGATAGAAAGATTAAAAAACAATTACAACATATACATAATAAATCTTGAAAAAGAGTACTACATGCAAGACAGAGTGAATCTAAAGAATGATTAAACAATAATGAATTGCATGAGTTGCAGCAATGCAAGTTTGAAAATGATTGTAAGCAACGTTGACATGTTGCAAGAAAACAGTGACGCAAGATCACAATGCTTACACAATGATGAAGAGAAAATAGCTGACATTATCAATTTATTAATAAAGACATTAACATTAAAGAAAGAAATGAGCAAAGATTACTCATGAAAAGAAATAGCATTGAAGCTGATGCATCATCTTTGACTCGATTCAGAAGAAAAACATCACATAACTCAAAACATGTTCATCATGAAGAATGTATAAAAACTGAAAACATCAGTTCAACTGCTAAGCAAGCAGTTATAAATGCAGAGAAATACACATTTCTTATTGAAAATCATGTCATGAGCAAACATGACAAGAGAAGAATTATCAATGAGAAAGCAACATTTCAGAGAAAGATCATTGTTGCTTCACAAGAAATGCAAAGTCATGATAAAGATAGCAGACAAAGAAGAAATAAAGAAGATGCAGAAGAAGATCATTAAGCAGATTTTTCAAAAAATAGCAGACGTGTCAATGAGTTAATAAAATCTGATCATGTCTTTTTGCAAGCTGAGTAATAAAGACATCTCTCTTCATGCAGTCAGCTCAGATGCATGAACAAATCTGAAAAAGACTTAAAAATGAGCAAAAGAAATTATGAACTTGATATACATATTGCGATAAATCTTTGCTATGCTGACACATGAAATGCATACTACAATCGACATGAACAATCAGAAGAAAGTTATCAAAAAGCTGATAAAGAATAATGTAAAATTTCATAAAAATCTGAAGATTTTAAAAATAGTTTGATTCAAGAAAGTAACAAAGAGTGAAAAGACTCATTCATTGCTCATCATGAAGATAACAATCAAAGTGATGATAAATCAATTGATGAACATAAGTATGTTAAATGCATATTATGAATATACATGTAAGTTGTTCAAGAAGAACTGTCACATCACACAATGCTTCAGATGTTAAGAATTTGATCATATGATCAGATTTTGAAAAAAGAATCAACATTACATCAAGTGCACAGATAAATATTACATCAAGAAGTGCATGATGTTTTTGAATAAAAGATGTTGCGTTAATTGCAACGAAAATCATGAACTCTGAAGACACATTTGTCTCAAATGACAACAGTAAATGAAACAAATGTTTGAAATTTATAGAAACAGATTGTTCAAATATTCAGAAGCGTTTAAATACAATTGCACATTCTCATAATTCTTGAACTCTTTGCTGTCTTTAAGCTCTGCAGATTCAATGAACTCTTCAAAGTTCATAAACTCTTTCAGTTCAGTGAATTCATTAAACTCAACGACAGTTATGTTGAAAACATGCAGTTTAGTCACTCATAAATTGACATGACAGATGATAAAAGTCAAGAAGAGACGTGTTGATCATTTCTCTTGCGTAAGTAGCGACTTAAATGAGACGTCACTTAAGCAGAGTTAAATACAACAAATCAGAAAATGAGACAGACTTTTAATGACTGAAAGCATTTAAAGAGTTTTCTCTTCGCAAAGTCAACAACAGCTACAAATAACTTTATGATAAAACAATCTTTTCTACAAATATTGCAGTACAACATCAGAAAATCATTGAAAATTCAGAAATCATTTTTAATTGACAGAGAAGTTCATGATTTTGACATCATAGTTATACAGAAGCAGAGTTGCAACATTGATAACACTTAATTATTTAACTCAGCTCACAACTTCTTTTATCTAGTGAAAAACACGTCATCACAGTCAAGAACATGTATATATGTAAACAAATGCTTAAAACTCAATCAATAAATGATAGATACAGCTGAGTCAGACATTTGCTTAATCAGAATATTAATTTACAACACAGATAATGAAATGCAGATGTTGCAACTTATAAACATTTACAATTCATGTTCACTGTTCTTTACATTTATAAAGAGATTTTCAATCATTTCTCGCTTAAGCGAGCTACTTAAAGACAATTGTGAATAACTGATCATGAAAAATTTCAATCTACATCACTCTCATTAAGAGAAACGAAGATGCTTCACTTAACATGCAGCAATCAATCGTTTACTTGATATTATTACTAATGTTAAGCTGAAATTATTGCTGAAATCAGACATTATTACTTGCAAGACTCACAATCAATTTACAACTATTGATTTAGTTTTTAACAGCGAGAAAATACAGTTCATGACATGCAAGTGCAAAATATGCATTGATTTACATCAAGAATTAAATCATTTTTCAATTGTTATAAAACTTTGTTTATAAACAACATCAGTATAATCTTTAACTTGATGATTATGAAAGAAAATGAACACAGAAGCATTGAGCGCATATCTGCATATGCATTTTTTGTTGAATCATTCTTTGAACAGCAAGATGATGATGAATAAAAGAATGTATAAAGTTATCAAGATGTTATAAAAAATCTTTTTTTTTATTCTTACTCAATTCAACACTCATTATGAATCTATGCGAGATTTATTGTAGCGAACGCTGCGCTAGCGTAGCGCCCTTTTCATATTTACTATCGCTTTTCTTTACATTTTATACTGTAACTGTTCTCAATGTAAAAACTCTATGAACTTGTTTCTTCTTTACTTCTTCTCTCTTTCATCTAACTCTTCAATGATGTCACAGTCTGAAATTGATTCAGTATGTTTATCAAAAGTATTATTTGAATGATTATTATCGTTGCGCTCATGATTTCTAGAAGCTTTCTCAAGTTCATGATGTTTTCTTTGCATTGCATCATTTTACATTCTGTCTTTCATTTAAAACATGTTAATAAAATGTGCTTGATTAACATTTAATCTTTGTTACACTTGCATGTTATCATAATGATATTAAGTACTCATCTCTTATGTAGAAATTGATTGAAGTCAATTTTTCTCATGCATAGCTGCGTCAATAATGCATTGTAAGATTTCACACAACTTTTGTGCAGTTACAGATATCAATGTGTCATCTTTGATGTCAGATATCAAAAATGAGCTGCATTGAATCTCTTTTTTCAGACTATTCTTTATGTTTATCTGATTTATTTCTGTATGAGTATCAATCTTGTTATCACTTCAATGCATTGATACTTAATCAGTGATAAAGATAAATTATGTGCATCATCAATCATTTTGTTCATTGCTTCATTTTCAAGTACTTCTGCATATCTCATCACTTAATGTAGCTTCAACATGACTTCTTAAGATCAAATGCTTTCATGCGTAGCTTGAACTCATTGCAAATGTGTTTGATCTTTTGTTGATATTATAACTTTCACTGTTTTCAAAGAAGTCTGATTATCACTGTATACTTTGTATATCTTTTCATGACACTCTTGATTTACTATCACTACGTTTGCAAGATGTTTTACTCTTGCAACTAATTCTTTCAATTCATCATGATGAGTGATGACTAAAGTTGATTCTCTCAGTCTCTTATTTAACTCTCAGTTCATTCTCATTGCAATTGCTGTAACATTATCTCTGTTATTATTATCATTTAAATTGATGATGAGATTCATCTGTACATGATGTTGACTATGAATCTTTTGATTCTATGTTCTGAATAAAAGTCAGAAGAGTCAAGAGATCTTAATTTAACGCAGTTTAAATGATGTTAGAACATTGCGTGATCAGAAAAGTTATCATGCAGAGTTTTCATTCATGTGACAACACTTCTTCTAACAGTCACAATCAATTTATGAAGAAGATTAATAACATGTTGATGTCAGTAAGAGATGAAAAAATATCTAGTAAAATAGTCAATCTCAGTATGAGAGTCATGATTACAAGTGATCAAAGAATTTGCAATTCATTGACTGCGTTGATATACTGAAACATCTTCATCACATTGACAATGTCATCAAGTAATTAATGAAAAGATATCAGATAGAATAGTCATTCTCAGTCTGAGAGTCGTGATTACAATGCTTGAAGAAGTAGTGACTTGTTGATCACGCTGATATTGTTGCAATCATGCACTTCGAGTTAGTCTAACATAGATCATGTCAAACTATCATAGACTAGTATAAAGCTGATGTTGACACGCTAGCGATCTAGCGTGTCTTCATGAGTAAAACTCATGACGTGTTGCATCTTCTTTCTTCTTCAGCTTTGAACTTCTAGTTAGAATACACTTATATGATTCACTTTATGCAGACTCATAATATTAGTTCAAAGCTCATTAATCTTGCTATCGACGTGTAGACAATATAAAAACAAGCTACATTACTCAAACTTGAATCAGAATTGAAATCAGAAAATTGAGTTCAGAAGACTCATTAGAAATCAAGAAATTTCTAAAACGAAACAGAAGAACATGAACATGTTGCTCTAGACTAACTCTTTACTGAGCTCGTCATCAGAACAGAAGAACAGAAGAACAGAAGAACATAAATGCATTGTTCTAGAACTGAAGTCAGAAATTTCAGTTGAATTTCAATCAGCAATTTTCTATTCACACAATGACTAGAAGCACAGAATTAGAATCAAAATCAGTGAGCACGACTCATTATGAAACTCGAAATGCTGAAAGAGAATCACTTCTATCACAGAATTGAACAGCATCAAAAGAAGAGAACATGAACGCGTTGTTCTTTAATCATAAAATGATTAAGATCAGCATCAGCACTGAACTGAATGCTTGAATAAGCGCTTATGAAGCAGATGATCTCATTGTCTTTATCAAGTACATATGTCAACAGCATGACATTGAAATCAAGATTCATAATGACATGATTCAGATGTTGAATGACATCAACAAGATCAACGTTGAATTAAAAGCTATCAACATTGAGTTAAAAGTTACGCAGACAACATTGAATGCTGTTTGAACGCATTTATAAAAAGAGATGAAGAAAAAAACGTGATTATACATCATTTAAAAGTGACATCAAGTCGATTAAGCACCTTAATTTCAAAAGATCAATTCTCGAAGTTGATTAAGCTATCTGACTCATCTCTGTTCAAAGATTCAAGACAGAATGTGAATAATTAATTGTTTCAAATGCAAAACAAGCTGAAGATGAACAAGAATCATTTTTCTATCAAAGAAATGAAGATTGCATATGTGAAAAGTTAAGTCAGTGAAACGATGATCAAACACATAGCACTCAGAATGAAAGACATGATCACGAACTCGTTTCTTGAAGCAGAAAAGATACTGTCGATCATAAATAAGATGTATGATGATTTCAATTAACATTACACGACTCAACGACAGTTCTTGAAGCTGTATTAAAACAAGATCTTCTTTCATGAATTTTGAATGAAATTTCAGAGACTTAGTGCAAAACTAGAATATAATAACGAAACTTTACTAAATGATCTTCAGCATAAGATTAGCTCAGATCTTCAGCGAGTCATGATCAACGAACGAACAATGAATTTGAACGAATTCGTTGACATCTGCATGCAAGTCGACGTTCGATTGATGAAATTGAATGCTCAATCAGCTCTCAAGACATCAACAACTTAAGTCGCTTGCTTTATTACTAGCATCTTGATGATGATCACTACTGCGATCTCAGCTTCAATCTCTGTATGAAAGAAACTCAGAATATTGAACGTTGATTCTGCTAGAGAGAAGTTGTTTAAAAAAGAACTTTGCTTCAAATGCAAGAAGTCAGAACATAGAGCATGCAACTGTCTTAAGTCAGCTCAGATGCACAAAATCGCAGCAAATTTGAAAAACGACTTGTCTTCATCAAAGTAGTGACTGAGAGCAATATACTCATATTCTGCTTCATCAGCATGTCTGATGATTCATTTAATTTCAAGTTGTTCACTGTTGACATCATCTTAAGTAGTTTAGAAAAGATATTCAGATTTCTTGCTCTGATAGATACTGAAGTCACTGACATGACTTTCATTGATGAATCTTTGATGTCAGAGCTATGTGAACACTTTGATATTCAGTCAATATCACTGTCAAAATCAAAGTTGATTCAATTGTATGATGAAATCTTTGATTGAAAGTCAATTACACACACTCTGTATACATTGATCATGATACAAGAACACAAGAATGAAATGATGTTTTTATTGATAACTTGTCTAAATCAACACAAGATAATCATTGAAAATCTCTGATTGAAAAGAAATCAAATGTTGATAGATTCTGCAAATGATTGATTAATATCATTGTTGAAGATTTGAACATTGAAATCTGCTGTTTTGAAAGCAAGTAGTCAATCAGCATTTCACAGATCTGAATCAAACAAGATCTGCAAAATGAAATGAAAGAACTTGAACTTGATTGTTACATCAACAATCATCTTGAAGAGACTCATGAATCAGAAATCAGTGAATAGATTCATTGAATCTGCTCTCATAGCAAAGCAAAGCACTCAAGTTGATCTCGATCAACTTCGCTCATTTCAGTCAACTGAGACAAAGAAATTCATCAATATTGTCATGATTGAAGTTGCTGTGTATTGAACTTTAGTCAAGAATAAGAAGATCAAGATCTTCTTCTTGATCATTAGTGAAATCAACAAAGCGCTTAGCTCAGTCAAAGATTTCACGAAACTGAATGAAATGATCTTTGTCATGTCATTAAATAAATTGAAGAAGAAGCTTTCAATAATTTATCACGACTTTCTGAATGTTTTTAATAGAGAAAAGACAACGCAGTTGTCTTTGCATCAATCATATGATCATAAGATTGAATTAGAAGATGAGAATCAGTCTTCTAGAAGTCAATTGTATTTCATGTCAAGTTACAAGTTGCAAAAGATCAAGAAGTATCTAGAAAAAAACTTGAAGAAGAAGTTCATTACTCTCAGCAAAGCTTTCTTCGCTTCGTCAATACTATTTGTCAAAAAGAAAGATGATAGTCTTTGCTTTTGCGTGAATTATTGAAAACTGAATGCTTTGATCAAAAGAGATCGTTATTTAATACTCTTGATAAACGAAGTACTAGCTCGAATTCAAGACAGTAAGTATCTGACTCAACTCAACATTATCGCTGCGTTCAATAAACTGCGCATGAGTTTGAAAAGTGAGAATTTGACTACTTTTGTTACTTTCTTTGATGTTTACAAGTATAGAATAATGCTCTTTGAATTGATCAATAAACTCACGTCTTTTCAGCACTATATCAACGATGTGTTGTTTGACTGTCTGCACAAGTTCTGTCAGACATACTTGAATGATATTCTCATCTATAGTAAGATCTTGAAAAAACATAGAACTCATGTGAAAGAAGTGCTAAACAAGCTTCGCAAAGTCGACTTGCAGATAAACATTAACAAGTGCAAATTTAAGATTCAGGAAATCTCGTTTCTTGAACTACTGATATTCATTAATGATCTGCGAATGAATTCTTGAAAAGTAGATGTGATTCGAAGCTGAAAAGTGTCTCGATCGTTGACTCATGTGCAGATCTTCATTGACTTCTGCAACTTCTATCAATGATTCATAAAGAACTTCTCAAAGATCATTTGACTCATGATAAAGCTGACTCGAAAAGATCATCTTTTTGAATGAACAGAGATCTGTCAGATGATCTTTGAAGAATTAAAGCAACAGATGATGACAGTTCTTATTCTGAAGCATTTCAACTTAATCAGAAAAGCTATTCTGAAAACAAACTTCTTGAACTACGTGAACGACGAAGTATTATCTCAGTATAACGATGAAGACATTCTACATTCAATGATCTTTTACAGCAAGAACATGATTCTTGCAGAATGCAACTACGAAATCTATGACAAGAAACTGCTGATCATTATTCGCTGCTTGAAGCATTGATGCTCTGAATTGAAATGTACAGATATTTTGATCAAGATCTTCATTGATCATCTGAATTTGAAGTACTTCATAATGATCAAAAAACTGATCAGACGACAGACTAAATGAGCTGAGAAGTTATTTGAATATAACTTCAAGATCATATATTAGTTGAAAAAACAGAATCTGAAAGTTGACGTGCTGATCAGAATGTCAGACGTCAAGTCAGTTGAAGCAAATGATGATTGAAAACTATATCAGCATCAGATGCTATTGTCAGAAAACAGATTTGAACTGCAGTCAATAAAAGCTGATCAAGAAGATGATCAGAAAGCTGATCAAGATCTGACTCAGATCTTGCTCAAATCTGACTCAGAATCTGACTCAGATTCGAAACATGAATTGAACGCTAACGAAAATTCGGTCGAAGAGATGATTTTTATTCAGAATCAAATTATAGTTAAAAATCGAACGAATCAACTGTGCTTTGATATTCAAATAGTCATGAAACAGAACAGAAAAACTTGTCAAGATATTGATCTAAACAATTGCAAAGTACTTGATGAAGTACTCTGAAAAGATGATAGACTATGAGTTTTTCAGTCAATGATCACTTGATTGATAAAAGAAGCACATGATCTTTCAATCAGTGATCACTCTGACATGAATCAAACGTTGAACTTGCTGAGATGATCATATTGCTGATCAAAGATGAGAGTGACAATCAAGCGTTACATTCGAAACTGTTACGTTTATCGTAGGTCAAAAGCATTGAGAGATCAAATCAATGAACTGCTGAAGTCATTGTTCTTATCAGAGCAGCGATGACAAAACATATCATTAGACTTTATTATCAATCTATCAGAAAGTGATGAAAACAACGCGATTCTGACAGTCATAGATCAATTGTCTAAGAAACAACATTATATATTGTGTTGATCAGATGATGAAGAAATTTTCGCAGAATAAACAGTCAAGCTACTGTTGATATGAGTCTTCAGAACTCATGAACTACTCAAATCAATAATGTTCAATCGTGATTCACAATTCATATCAATTGTCTGAAAGTTTCTATGTCTGAGACTCGACATCAAGATAAAACTATTCATTGACTATCATTTGCAGATCAATGATTAAACAGAAAGAGCGAATCAGAATGTGAAATGATATCTACGAAGTTACTGCTCATATATGCAAGATGATTGATTCACCTGATTATTCATGATTGAATTCGTCGATAACAATGCTATTTCATCATCAATTGAACAGTCGACGTTCTTTCTTAATAAGAGCTTTCATTCTCATATGAGCTTCGATTTGAACTCAATCGAATATGAGATCACTCGAGCTAGAATCGAAGCAGACAAAGCAAAGAATATATTTAAACACATGAAATGATCACTAGCATTGATCAAACAAGTCTTGACAAGAGTCAGAGTCACAATGAAGAAATAGATTGATAAGCATTGAAAGAAAATGATTTACAAGATAAATGACATTATGTTTCTGAATTCTAGAAACATAATGATCTTACAATCATCAAAGAAGCTAAACGATAAGATGCTAGAGCTTTTCAAGATTCTGATCGAGATTGAACATGTGTATCAACTGAAACTATCATCAACTATGAAGATACATTCAAAGTTTGCATCAAATCTGCTGCGACTAAATTCAAAGAACTCTCTGAATGAACAACGAAATGAATCGTCTGACTCTATAGTGATCAATGACGAAGATGAATGAAAGATGAAGAACATACTGAACTTCAAACACTATGAACAAGATAAATGACTACAATATCGTGTCAATTAAAAAGAATACAACGTCGATTTACATTGATACAACGTCAATGAAAGTGAATTCAAAGAATGCTTGAAGATCATAAATGACTTTCATGAATGATATTTGAACAAGTCAAGATAAAAATCAACTTAAGAAAGATCAATTAAACTGCAGCAATGAGAACATTGCTAGATGAAGAAAGAGAGTAATGTTGCAATTATGCACTTCAAGTTAGTCTAACATAAATTATGTCAGACTATCATAAACTAGTATAGAGCTGATGTTGACACGCTAGCGACCTAGCGTGTCTTCGTGAGTAAAACTCACAACATGTTGCATCTTTTTTCTTCTTCAGCTTTGAACTTCTAGTTAGAATACACTCATATGATTCGCTTTATGCAAACTCATAACAGATATATTGAAAGAACTTGAACTCATCTTCTTTACTTGACGTTAAGTCATGCATCTGTCTATGTGAAAAATTGAGAGCTCAAAAGAATGATCAGAATGCATTCTTTTTTATTGATTAGAATCAAACATTGAATGATTGCAATTGCATGTTTATACTAACAATTCATTCAACGTTTACATGACACAAGTCAAATTAAAAGAAGAAAAAAGTTACTCAATACAATCACACTTTATCTTCTCATCATGTACATTTCTCTTTCATCACATATTTCTCTGCGCAATGAATGATAATCATTGAGTGAGAGAATGCAGCTTTATGTACATTACAATCATGAACATCACAAGTGCAAAGAAAACATCTTTTATCTTTAAATTAAAAATCAAATTGAAACATCGTTGTATAAAATATCATCAATGAAAAGCAGAATAAAGATGATGCATTATAAATAAACAACACAGACACTCATTAAAAGTTTACTTGAGCATCATACGCTGAATAGAAGCTATAGATGCAAACTTGATACATAGTTTCATGATCATTGTTTCAACGACGTGAAGTCATCATGTAAACAACGAGTGATTTTCTTTCTCAGAGAGTTTTGTTCACTCAATATAAATAGCATAGAGTTTCTCATGAGTTGAGTCTAAATCAATGTCACAAAAGTGTATGAATTCAAATCAAATCAAATCAAAAATCAAATCAAATCGTTATCATTTAAGTAAACTCTTTGCTTCAATGCAAATGTGTCAAGATTGTGTTATCTTATTGACATTTTCTTATTTGCAACTATAACTATCTTCAATGATTCTGATCAGAAAATTGCTGTATAAAGATGACTTTGATTCATTTTCGTTTATTCAAATGTTTCTTTCATTTATTTTTGCTTCAGCTGTAAAAATGTCTTATACAGCTTTGATTTTCAATCTTTTTTTAATGTCAAGTCATTGTGAATTTGATGCACTGTTGTCTCAATGATCTCATCTGATTTTCAAGAATTCATGTTTATTATTGATTTTTGTATCAGCTTTTATAAGTGAATATTTATTGACATTATGTTTATTTTCATCTATAAAGTCTTTCTTAATGTTGCATGATAAACATTAATGATTTGTTGCAATGCTCTTTCTTACATTGATTTCAGCTTAACATTCAAACTTTTTTAATGATCTTTCACTTTTTATGATGTATATCATATGATGACTTCGTGACTAAGTAGAAAGTGTATTATCATGAAGTATATTTATTTACTTATTGTCATTGATGAGTCTCAAGTAAACTCAATGATTGTCTGCATAATCTTTTGTTTAATCACTAGTTTTGCTTCAACATGATGTATGTAAGTTACTCATTTCAGCTTGAAGTTCAATTAAACTTTCAAGATTCTGATATTTGATTTTAAGTTAATCTGATGTTTCATCAGCTTTACATCAGCTTTCATATTGAATTATTTAAAGATTCTTGTAAAGTGAATCAACTTATGCTTTGTCATTAAGAATTTGATGTCATGCATTTTTGATTACTGTTTGCATCTATCATAAATTTCGCTAAAAACTTTGCAGTTGCGTTTTATAAACTCTTTGTATGTCAAGATATTAACATCATTCACGAAGTTTATAAAGTTAGTTTTCAGCTTAATATCATCATATACTTCTAACAAGTTTGCATTGTAAAACAGATATAATATCGATGATAGTGAAGAATCTTGTGATATATCAATGTTCATGTTGCATTTCTTCATCATGTAATTATCAATTGTGATCATGATGCATTAATCTTTCAAAAAGTTCTTCACAGACTTAAGAAGTAATTTAGAAACTTTTCTCTTCTTCATGTCATGTAAAAGTCTGCTGTGCATCATATTATCAAATGCACTTTTTTTTATTCAGACTCAGCAATGAAACTACTTTTCTTCTTATGTCACTTTACATAGTATGTATCTTTTTTATAATTAGTTGCAAAGTCGTATTTGTTAATCTGTGCTTGCAAGCTCTCATTTGAATGTTTAATATTAAGTTGCAAACTTTTATGATATTTTGCAAACATTTGAATACAATAAACTTCAATACTTTGCTCAGTATATTAAGTAACATAATTGATTTATATATTTTTGCACTGAAGTAATCTTTCTTGTCTAACTTTTGCATCATTATTGTGATTGCGCTCTTGAACTGAGTTGACTGTATTTTCTTCTGTAAACATCTTTCAAAGAGAGAGCATACTTATTTTGATGCATCATCAATGAGTTTGCGCATTCTTTTATTTATATATTTCGTGTGTTTTAATGTCTTGTTAAATGTCGCTTTATAAATGACTTTCTTAATCTCATGATGCATCAGCGAAACATTATTCTCAATCAAGAGCAAGTACTTAAAATCTATTATGTTCAGCATGAGAATCTTTAAAGATGACAAAAAGTAAGTCTGAAACATCATCTTCACTTTATTCTGTGCTATTGTAATGATGTCAGAGAGAAAATTGTCGCTTAAGTCAATGTGTCTGCAATTGCATTTCTTGCTCATTTCGCAGTTTTGAACAGTTTTCTTGAGAATTGTTCAACGTTCTGCATGATCTTTCAATATTCACTGCGTTTTTATTTTCTGATGATTTTGCTCTTCTTGTTACATGCTTGAATGTACTTTGTTTAATTATTGATAATTCAACAGCTTCTTCTCATTTGTTGCATACTTTTGATGATTTTCATACACTTCTTTGTTCATTCTGCTTTGATCATTTCATGTGATCTCATTCAGAAAGTGAAAATCTTAATGATCTTCTTCAATGCATTCAGCAATTGCTTGATGTATTCATTTATACATTGATGTTTCATCTCATGATTTAATAATGATTTCAACATTTGTTCTTTCAGAATATTAATGAATTTCTCTTCATTCATTGTTTTTCAGTTGCAACATAATTTTCATGCTGACTCTTTGCAGATTCTAAAATCTATAATTGTCTGTATCAACAGATGATCTGAGAAGTTTTTCATTTCTTCGTTGATTTTACATCATATTAATTGATTCATAATGTTGTTTATCATGAAAATTAAATTTATTATCATTTAAGATTCTTGATAATCTCTTGTAATTGTATCTTGAGATAATGCTAGCGATGCATTGATGTTTGTGATCATTTTAATTAACTCATTCGACAGTAAATGTTGTTTTGAATAGAATGATTCTTCTTATGTAAAGTAATGCAAATTAAAGTCTTCTACAAGAATGTTTTCTTTCAACATGTGTAACATCTTTTCAATGTCTGAAAGATTTTCTTTTTCATGAATGATTTCATAATTTCTGAATGACAAATTGTATGCTTCATGAATGTGTATAACTCTCTGAATCATTTATGCATTGTTTGTTAATATTTATAATGTAATTGTGTTTACATTTTTGAAGTGTCATGTTGAATATCAGATGTTGCTGTCAATTTTCTTGTTTATGTAAAAACAGATTTTATCTTCATTATTCTTCAGTGTGAAGTTGACAGTTAATGAGCAGTATGCTCTGAAAATGTCATCAAATTGTCAGAGTTCTTGAAGAATCAAAATGTCATAATTCTTTATCTTTTTCTCATGTAATAGTGTTATCATCATCTTGTTTCTGAACTTGTGAATGTTGTACTGTAATATTCAAAGCTTTTTTTGCTGAAACATTAAAATTTACATTTCAAACTGTTTAATGTTCTTTTGAGTGTCTGCAAAACATTTGCTTCACTTGCAAGATTTTTAACAGAAGATGACATTGACAATGATGTGATTAATGTTGACTTTAATTCATTTGATCTTGATTTTTTAATTAAGTGATTCAGTATAATGTTTTCTGATGTAACGACTGCGCTGAGCAAATGACTTTCATTTATTGAGCGTCTCTACTTTCTCTTCAAGTCGTTGTTCATCAGCAATTTCAAACTGATAAATGTTTTTATGAATGTTTTTAACATCGCTGTCTTGAGTTCTTTCTGTCTTCATACAACATGATATAAAGATCTGTGCTTTGTGATTCTTTTTATTCTTTTTTTTTCAGCTTGTTGTTTATGACATTGAAAGTCAAAGACTTTGTGTATGTCTTAACATGCTTTACATTTTCATATGTTTTAAGTTTGTTTGTAAGAACAGTGCTTTAAGCGATGATTCAGCATGCAATAGACGCATCTCTGCTTGTTTTTGCACTCATACATTTTGTGATCATATTCTTGATACTTTAAACATTGATGCACTCTGCAATTTAAGTTGTAGAATTGTGTGATCTTTATATCAATCTCATGACATACTTTCTCATTAATCAGCTTGTTCATCATCTCAACGCTGATTATGCATATCATCAGCGAAATGTATCTCTTCTGCTCACTCTTCTTTGTAAGTTATTCAATCTTCTCGATCATCATCTTTGAATGTATATTTTTGTTAATCTTGATGAGCACTTTCACTTCTTTCTTTTCTATGTTTTTAAACATTTCTTCAACTTTAATCTCATGTATCACTACTTCAAAACTGACTTCATGCAAACATGCATTTAATGATATCTTTTTGATTCAAAAATCGTTTTTCTTCAATGTTCTTTTGCTGCTCTTTATCTTGATTCAAAATATCAGCAGTCTCAATTATCTCTTCATCATTTTTATATTCTTGTACATCAACAACATCTTGTTGACATCAATTTCTCTTGCTCATCTCACTATGTTTTTTGTTGTTATCATCATGATTTTCTTTATTTCTTCTTTTTCTTTAATGAAGATCTTTACTTCAAATTTCTCACAATGATTTTGCACTGATGATGATATGTTAATGTTGAACACAAAATGATTTTCAAATGATGTCATTGACTTTATGCTCACTTTCTTTGCTCAGCTGTCAACGTGTTTTCTCTTCTTTACGAACTTTTTTTCAAGTCTGCTCATTATCTTTTTCAGTCTCTTCAGCTAATCTTTCATGCATTGATTGACAGTCAACGCAGCAACGTGTTGACATATCAACTTTTCTATCATCTTTATCAAACTTTTCATCTTTTTTCAGAGCATCAGTTCATTGTTTTTACGTTTGTTAAACTCATAAAATACTCGCAACTTATGTAATTCTTTCTGTATATCTTTCGTCTTGACTGAATTCTTCTACAAGATAATAATAATTATTTCTTGTTCACTTGTTGATGTTGCATCAACAACGCTTCTCATTTGCTCTTGATGATCAGAATAAAGCATGAGCATCATGTCAATGATGTGTTCTGTCTTTAAATAGTTTAAGTAATTCATTTTCATTTTCTTAATTAACTTTTTCGTTTTAGTAGTTTAAAGATTCTACAGAAGATCATTAAGAAATCTATTTTCTTGACAAAGTTATTAAATTAAGCAAAAAACTTCTGAAATTTGAACTGCTCAAAGATAGTAACAAAATCAAGATGATTGCAAATTGTATGAAAAATACAAAGCACACTAAATACATGAAATGAATATCTGAAACATAATGATCATAAAAACAAGATCATTCAACAAGCAAAGCATGCACATTTCAGATCACAAATGCATGAGCTGAGTGATGCACTTAAGTTGATATGATGCTTTGCAAAATGAGTCAGAATCGAAAGTCAGTTATTTAAAAAACTTTCTCAGTTTTTGTCACTGAAGTGAAGTGACACTGATTAAATGATAATGACATTCAAGAAAAAAATCAAGATATTGCAAGAAAAATTCATTCTTTCATTCTTTCAGATAAACATCAATGATATTGCAAACTCATTTATACTTTTGACAATGTCATTTGACTTATGCATTTCAAAAAATGAAGTGAGACAGATAATTAAAAGAATAAAAGCAGACAAAGCATCAAATGTTTCAAACATTTTAAACAAAGCATTATAAACAGATCTTGCAGAACTGATCTTGATATTAATGAGTTTATTCAACGCATGTGTAATATACAGATATCATTCAAAGCAGTTCAAAAAGACTCAAATGATAATACTATGCAAATCAAAAAAGAATGATTATACTGATTTAAAAACATATTGACTCATTGCTTTACTTAATATCATAAGAAAAGCTTTGAAGTTGATCATGATTAAAAGACTAAGCAATATAACTGAGATTCATTACATGCTATCTGATGCTTAAATGAAAGCAAAATGCAAGCAATTTGTGATCTTAACATTAAATTTACTAGTAAATTAAATTCATATGATATGAGACTGCAAAATCAAATATGTAATGTTCATGCTAATTTTAAATATCATTGAAGCATTCAATCAAGTCTTGCACATCAGACTTCTGTATATTCTGAAAATGAAAAGAACTTCAGACTACATAGTTAAATGAGCATGCAGCTTTCTTGAAAATTGAGAAACATTACTGAGATTCAATGAGCAAATGAGTGACATGCGTAAAATAAACATAAACATATCACAGAAATTTCTCATTTTATTGATTTTCTTTCTATTCTTTAACGCAAGTCTGATTAAAAAGTGCAAAGCACTGAAAATTAAAATTGAAGTGCTTAACTTCATAAATGACATTAACATTTTAATATATGATAAATTCATTGAAGAAATTTGCAAAACATTAAGCAAAGTGCACGATATTTGTGCAAAATGAGTTTACACTCATGATGCAACATTTACATCAGAAAAGTATGAATTTATGCACTTCATCAAAAAATTCAAAAAATTCGACATGATGATTAACATATAAATAGAAAGTTCAATTATTAAGTTAAAATTAAATGTGCAAGTTTTGAAAGTACAACTGAACATGAAATTGCAATAAAATGCACATCTTCGTTAAATTAAAGTGAATCACATCATATGAATACTAGCACTTAGTTGACTTGAAGTCTTTACATGAGAAACAATTTTCACAAAAGCAAGATAAATATACTCAACAGTAGTAAAATCAGAAATTACATTTGAAGCATCAGTTTAACATCAGCAAGAAAAAGAGAAAAAATTGTCAGACAAAGAATGCAAACTTGAAACATTACAGAATCAGACTCTGCATCATGTTGCAGAAATGTTCAAAAAAGTAAGCATCAAGACTTTGAAAGCAGAAATGTATACAAGCTCACTGCATGTTTATTTGAACATGCTGCAAGACAAGATCATGTTATGCAGTCAAGTTAATGATCATATACAGAAAATCAGACAAGCATGCAAACTAATATACATTCATTTGATGAGTATCAATCACATCATCTTTCATTCTTTTATCATCAAGAAAGTGATGTTTCTGAACAACTTAATTTAAAAAGATGCAAAAATACAGTCAAAACATAAGTGATTAGCTTTCGCTGCGACGATTTTGACTAGTGACAGCATCATAATAGCGCAGTATCACAAAAGTCAGTGAAAGCAATGATGAGAGAAATACAGAAAATGCATTGCAGATGTTTACATCATCTCAACATAAAGATTGCATCTGTTCAACAAGATGATAAAGATGCAAAATGATTTTCAAAAGATTAAAAATACTTTTATCATTCACATCAAAATTGAACACATAGATCTGAATACTTATCTGCACTTCAGAAACATTTCAGATGCAAATAGTATATGATGTGATTATGACTGAAATCATCAGACAACAAAACATGTACTCATGCATTGCTTGAACTGATTGCATTTGCAATCAAGAATGTTATAAGACATTGACTTTTTAAACTATTGAATAATCATTATTATTACGAAGAATTTCAGAACAATTGCAAGAATGATGATGAAAATGAAGCTTTTGAAACAATTTAAAGTGACTAAGTCACTTATTCTTTAACATGCAATCAATGTAAACTAATTTGATACATAGTTTCATAATGATAGTTTTAACTGCGTGAAGCAGTTGTATAAACAGCAAGTGATTTTCTATCTCAGAGAGTTTTGTTCACTTAATATAAATAGCATAAAGTTTCTCATGAGTTGACTTAATTAATGTCATAAAAATGTATGAATTTATTATTATTATTATTATTACATGTTAATAGCAAAATAGTTGATTAGCATTTATCTACTGTTAAAAATTGATTTAAAGTGAGTCATAAAGATGTCATTTAACTAATAAATAAATGTTGAGAAAGAAAAGTATTTACAGAAAAGAACTTAATTTTTATATATGTATTTTTCAACTTTATGCTAAACTCAATTGAGTTGATGTTTTACATATATGATGCAAAGTTTCAATGACATCACTTTTAAATCAAATTCTCGCTAAACTTAATTAGAATAAAATCAAATGAAGATTAAATGAAAATTAAAATTGTAACAAGTTTTATCAAAAAGCAAATTTGCAAAAAATTGAAATTACAATGATTATAATTGTAATTGTAATTGTAATTCATACATTTTTATGATATTAATTTAAACTCAACTCATGAAAGACTTTATGTTATATGTATTGAATAAACAAAACTTTTTGAGAAAGAAAATCACTTATTGACTATATGATGACTTCACATTGTTTGTTAGAAATTTATCTAGAGTGAATCAGATAAAAGTGTCATTTAACTAGAAAATAAATGTTAAGAAAGAAAGATAGCTACAGAAAAGAAGCTGACTACATATGTGTATTTCTCAGTCAACGCTAAACTCAATAAAAACTAGTCAAGATGACGAAGTGAGAATAAATCTGACAAGACTAAAAGATTGAGTTTGACAAGACTAGAATCATGACATTATCTCTTTTCTTTAACAATTCATGTTTGCATGAATGTATTTTCTGCTCAACTCAATTGATTGCTCAATCATGATTTCACAGACTCAAATCTATTAAATTGTGATTGATTAAATTGTTAATTAACGCGATTTGTTCAAGTATTAAATATGAAAATCATCAATGATCTTCTGAGCATTCATAAATTCATCATCATCAACGTTGTATCAATTGAAATCATTGTCATAGTCATTTCATTTGACTCTATATCAAAGTCATCTTTAATATCAACAAGAATTTAATATATTATTGATTTTTCACTCATCTTCATCGTTTATCACTATTAAATCTGAGAATTCATTCTTTTGATCAGACAAGAGATCATCAACGGCAGAGCAAAGCAGATCAGAATAAAATACATCATGAACATGCATAAATTCTGATAATTTCAGTTTATATGAAGAGTTGATGAGATTTAGATTAATGAAAGAATTGAGCATTTTGTCATCTAACTTCTTGAAAAATCTCGCTGTAATGATGTTTCTTTCATTCAAAAACATCTTTGATTCAATCTTATAATCAACATCTTTTCTATGCTTATTGACTTGTTTCATCATTTGTTCTTGTGTTTTGACTAGTGACTTGCGAGCAAACTTCAGTGTTTTATTCATATGTTCAGATATATTCTTGACTTTAGTCGTTTGCAAGCATTCACAAGAACTTTCATATTTGCTGACATTAAGTTCAAAGCTCATATGAGAATGAAAGTCTTTGTTTAAAAAGAAAGAGATTGAGAAGATGATTAAGAACAAAGCATTCTTGTTGATGAACTCAATCATGAATAGTAACTTAGCTCAGTCATTCTGCATGTATAAATAAAAGAATCGAAGATATCTTTCAACATTCTGATTGACTTGTTCACTTTAATCATTGATTTGAAAGTGATAAACTGTGAAGAGTTAAAGATTAATGTTTAATCTTTTGCAAAGTGACTTTTATAGAATGAAGATAAATTGAGAGTTTCAATTTGAAACAATGAAATTGAGTAAATCATGTATTTAATATATTCACTGAAGCATTAGCTCAGCTGTTTTTTCTGCTGTGATTCTCTCATCATCAGTGAAGTAAGAAATATAATGTCGTTTCTTTGATAGTTTACATATCACTGTTAGTATGATGTTTTTGTCTTTTGAAAGAAATAAGTTAATAATGAAATTCATGACTATGTTTTTTCATTGCTGTTCAAGTATGAATAAAGAATGTAATAGTTTATTGAATTTATTTCAAGAAGTCTTTGATTACTGACAAATGTAGCAGTTTTGAATATATTAATTTATTGTCTTTCACATTAAAGATCAATAATAGTATCTTCTTATAATCTTCATTGTTCTGAGCATTTCGAAATGATCAATAGAAGATTGATCATGAACTTCTTGAATTAACTTCATTTGAAGATGCTCATTAAAGAGAACTCATAGAAGATCATCTTGATATAGTATTTCGTTCTGAACTCAATAATTTCTTAATTTAATATCTTTATATTGAGCTTCATCTTTTAATATGACTTCACAAAGTAGAATATAATTCTCATTGATTCTGTTAACTTCTAGAATTAATCAATAAATTAATTCATCATTCTCTTTCTCTTCTAGATCAGCAATATTCATTCAATTCAACATGAGAATTGTAGTTCACTAATAGCAACATCATTCATTCTCAAAGCTTCTAGAAACTGAATTGACTTAATGAGTCAATGCATTAACTTTGATGTTTTATTTATCTGAGTGATACATGATTTTAAGATTGAAGTCAACAAGCTTTTGTACTCAGCGCATTTAACGTCTACTTAGCTCTTTATCTTTCATTAATGATGTTAAAGCTTGATGATCAGTGAACATTTTAATGAGTAGCTCAGTCAATTTCAGCTCAAATCATCAATGTTTAAAGACATGAATGATTGCTAGTAGTTTCTTGTCATAAATCTTGTAATTGCACTCAATGAGACTCAGATTCTTGCTGTAGTAGATCATTAAATGCAATGTTTCTTCATCATCATATTAAGAAAGTATGTCATCATTAACGTAGTTGAATGAGTTTATTTCAAGAATAGTTTTTTTATTCTGATCAAAATGACGAAGAATAAAAGCTTCAGTCATTCATTTTATCATATGATCAAAGATCATTTAACAAGCTTGATCTCATTCAAATATCATCTCTTTTTGAGTTAGTTGAATCAAAGAATGAACAATTTTCGAAAAGTTCTTTATAAAACGTTGATAGAAATTGCAGAAGTCAACAAAGAACTGCATTTGAGTGAGATTTGTAGAAGTAAATTATTCAATTACTGCTTATACTTTTCTGAGATTCATCTTTAGTTCTTTAATAAATAGCAATAGTCTCAGAAAGAAAATCTTCTGAACATGAAACTTGCACTTGTTTATATTCATCTGAAGATCAGTCTCTTGTAATCTATGTAGAACTAATCATACGTGTCACTTATGTTTCTTCAGTGTTTTGCTGTAAATGATAATGTCATTTAGATAAATTTGACAAAACTGATAAAGATAATCAAATAGCACGTCGTTCATATAATGTTGATAGAAAGTCAAGTCGTTGATTAATTCAAAAGACATCATGTGATATTTGTAGAAATCAAAAAGATGATAAAAATAGTCAAATCTTTACTGCTTGAATGCATATGCAGTTTGTTGAAGACAACAATGATGTTCAATCAAGTCAAATACTTGCTATCTTGAATATGAGCGAGAGTTTCGTCTATTAATGATAAGAAATAGCGATTTCGTTTAATCAAAGCATTGAGCTTTCTGTAGTTTATACAGAAACGCAAGCTATCATCTTTCTTTTTAATGAATAATATGAGCGAAGCATATGAAGCTGAGCTAAAAGATATGAAGTCTTTATTCAGATACTTAATCAGATAATTCTTCATCTTTTAAAGCTTGTAGTCAAACATATGATAAAGATAACTTTGAGAAGATGTTTTTTCATTGATCAACTCAATTTTATGATCATAGAAGTGATGAGAAGATAGTTAATCAATCATCGCTCAATCAAACATGTTTAAATAGTCATGATATTTCAAAGAAAGCTTAGCTTTGACTTCTTTCAAGATCTCTTCATATGAAAGCTCTTGTAGATTTACATCTTCAAGTTTATTTCTAGCTGTTTTTAGAAGTTGATCGATTTTCGTGACAGTGATCACGAAAGTAGTCACATTCAATCGTTTGACTAGTGATTTATATGCTGCAGTTTCTATCATTGCTATGTTCATTGAATCAAAAGATGAAGTGAAGTTGATTGAATTGAATGATTTCATGATTTTATTGAATAAAGATGACTTCTTGTTGAGTTGAGTGACAACAAAAGAGATAAATCTCTTTAGTATTTAAGTAAAGATTACACTTTTCTGTTCTATCGTGATTTTCTTGCTTGAAAGAACAGTTGAATGAGCTTTGATAGAAGCTTTGATATGAGCTTTGAAACTAGAAAATTGAAGATGATTGTCTCTCATATCAATAGTCACTTCAATCTTGTTCATTCATGTTTTTTCAAGAATCATCTGATGTTGATTTAATCAAGTGATCAGCATAAAGACAAAACGTTTCATATGATCTTGAACAGTTAGATTCAAATAAATTGCATGAGTAATGAGCTTTTTTGCATAATGATCATTGAATTCTCTTATTGATTTGAGCTTGATTAAAGATAAAGATTCAATTTGCAACTGATTATAAACATTCTGCGCAATTAATTCATCAATGAATGAATAGTCAGCTGCTTCAATGTCAATCAATGACTTTAATGAGTAACTAATTTCATTGCTAAATAGTACACATTCAATAGTCAAAGATTTTGAAGCAAAAAGTTTATTTAAGCTGCTTGTTGTTGAAGAAATTAACACATCTTTCATCACGTTTTTAATGAAAGTCACTAGTTTTTTGTCTCATTTTTTAATTTCTCTGTAAATAATTTCTTCTCTTCTTTTGACATGATGATCTCATTGAGACAAGAAATGAATGCATGAAATGTTAAAGTACTAGTCTTCAGCTGAAAGCAGTTCTTTGAAAGATGATTTGATACTTTGCAGTTGAAGCAGATGATTGACATTCTTGATCATTCAGATTCAAGAGTGAAAAAAGTAGTGAATTGAACATAACTAGTAGTTAAGACTGAAGTTGATATCAATAAAGAAATAAAACGTTTTTTCAAAGCTGTTATCAATTTGACTGTTCATTGCTTATCACGTAGCTGATAATTGACTTGTTGTTTGTTATTCACATCTTGAAGAAAGATCTTGAGCTTATTAAGTAAGTTAAACTCTATGAGACAAACTGATAATGCATTTTGAAGATGATTGTTGATTTTATTCTGAATGTTGTTCATCAGAATGATATCATCGTAGTTCAGAAAGCTGAATATTCTAGTGAATTTTGAATAGAAAGAGCTGAAAGACTTGTTGAGCTGCTTCAGAGTAACATATTTGCAATGATACTTTCAAATCAGATTCTGATCTTCGTAAATTTCTTTCAGATGTTTCAGTAGCTTTGATAATGATTAATAGAATGAGAAAGCATCAATACAACACTTTGCATAAATTTGCTGATCAGCATCATCTTCTAGTTTGAAAATCACATAGACAATATGAATCTTTTTAGTAAAGTAATGATTCACATTGACATTGAGCTTATCAGCTATTTTAATGTTTCATGTCTTTTAAATAAAATTATCTGTTTTGATGAAAATGAGTGAATTCAAAAGCTTGATGAACTTGTGATGATTATTTTTATTATCAGATAGAGTAGAAAATTCTCATTGAAAGTGAACTTCTTTCTGATTGACTTGTTGTTCAGCTGACTGAGTATTTTGATGAAACATAAATCAATCAGCTTAACGTTGTTTTGCTCTGAAGTTCAATCACTCATCTTGTAACTGATTAATCTTTTTCTCTAGCTCATTGTTTTTATTAAAGATGATTTTTAGTTGTTTCACTCTCTTTTTGTGATCATCTTGTATGAGAAGTCAATGTTCATTGAGTTGTAGAATCAAGTTTTGCTGACTTTGAAGCTCATTCAGCATATTAATGACTTCGTTGAATTGATTGCTGACTCAATGAAACAGTTGTTCTTTGATGTTTATGTTTCATAAGAAGACAACTTTCTCAGCTTCAACTGAAGCATTAATGAGTAGAAGTGAAACTCTTTTATTGACAGTGCTTTTAAGCAGATAAGTTGTTCAAAGATCAACTGACTTGATGTCATGTATCATGATGAGATAAGATAGAAGTTGTTAAGATAAGAATAAATGAAAGATTGATGTTTTGAATTAATGTTTTTTGATGAGTGAAAATTCAAAGAATTTCTTGTGAATTTCAGATAATAATTGAGTGCTTTATTTAAAGAATTTCTTGCAAATAAAATGATGAAAATGAGTGTAGAATTAAAGAATTTCTTGCAATCTAAAATGATGATGCAAATTTGAAGAATTTCTTACAAATTTTTCTTACTGAATAAATTGTTTCATATCATTTATTCATCAATAGCAGAGTAAATAATGAGCATTTATCTAATGTTAAAAATCTGTCTAGAGTGAGTCAGATAGAAATGTCATTTAACTAGAAGATAAATGCTAAGAAAGAAAGATAGCTACAGAAAAGAAGCTGACTACATATGTGTGTTTCTCAGTCAACGCTAGACTCAATAAAGACTAGTTAAGATAACGAAGCGAGAATAAATCTGACAAGACTAGAAGATTGAGTCTGATAAGACTAGAATCATGACATTGTTGAAACAGTAAGATTGACACTATATTATCAGTAATAAATTTATAGCTTCTATTCAGCATGTGATGCTTAAGTAAACTTTTAATGAAAGTGTTTATGTTGTTTAATTATGATGCATCATCTTTGCTTTACTCTTCATTAATAATATTCTATATAATGATGTTTTAATTCAATTCTCAATTCAAAGATGAAAGATGTTTTCTTTGCATTTATGATGTTTGTGATTATAATATATGTAAAGCTATGTTCTTTTACTTAATGATTATCATTTATTGAGCAGAGAAATATGTAATGAAAGAGAAATGTACATGATGAGAAAATAAAGTGTGATTGTATTAAGTAATTCTTTTCTTCTTTTGATTTAACTTATGTCACGTAGATGTTGAATGAATTGTTAGTATAAATGTGCAATTGCAATCATTCAATGTTTAATTTTAATCAATGAAAGAAAATGCATTCTGATTATTCTCTTGAACTCTTGATTTTTCACGTAGATAAATGAATAATTTGACGTCAAGTAAAGAAGATGAGTTCAAGTTCTTTCAGTATATCAGCATGATTTGTTATGATTCTAGTCTTCAATTATTCTTTAACTAGTCTTCATCTGATTTCATTTTAATCAGATTTAGCAAAAACCTGATTTAAAAGTGATGTCATTGAGTCTTTACATCATATATGTAAATTGTTAACTCAATCAAGTCTAGCACAGAATTGAGAAATACATATATAAGAATCAAGTTCTTTTCTGTAAATACTTTTCTTTCTTAACATTTATTTATTAGTTAAATGACACTTTTATGATTTACTTTAGATCGATTTCTAACAGTAAATAAATGCTAATCAACTACTTTGCTATTGTTACAAGTGTATTAAGATTGATTAAAGCTAGTTAATGATTTAGTCGAGATCTGATCTAGATCTGACTCAGATTTGACTCAGATATGACTCAACACTCTTTTACTTTCTCAACACTCTTTTCTTTCACCAACATCTTGTTCATTTACATCATCTTTTTTTCATGTTACAAACACATTTCTTTCAAGTCTAGCACAGTCTCTGAACATTACATAAATAGAAGCTTTTGTATCAATCTTCTTCTGTATTCTTAATATTCAGTTATAGTTATCTTTAACGATTAAGCACTATCAACTCTGATCTTTATTGATTGTATCATTTAGACATGATTCTGACATTATATTAAGAATTCGTTAATCACACAATGCTGATCTCATTACTCATTCAACATACTCATGTAGACAGAATGAGTCTAAAGAAATTCATTTACCTGATGATCAACAATAATTGAAAGATAGAACAACACTAAAGAATTGAATAGAATCAACGACAAGACTGTTTGAATTGCTAGACTACTTATTGCTCATTAAGTATGCAAAGTTCATTCAATTACAAGAATCATGATAAAAAATCTTCGTGAATTGCTTAAGAATCAAATTAATCAATAGATTCAACGATAAAGAATTTTCGTTGTTTGCTAAAGAATCAATCAAATCACTCAACAAACAAATCTCATCTTCTTTGTTAAAGATTGAATCTCATCTTATACATCTTTCTTCTTCAATCATTAAGCATCGTCATTCATTCAATTCTCTTTCAAATAAATCTCATCATGTCTAGTCATTCATTTACTGAAGAGCATTCTGAAGAATTTCAAAATCGTTTCTCTCAAATTTCTGATGCTGATTCATCGAAATCATTAAGTGCTGCGTCATTCATTCATAAAGATGATGAATCATTCGCTGAAACAATAATATCTCTTGTGTTCTATGAAATTTGAAAGGCTTGAAGTTTAGTTCTTGATAAAGAAACAGATTGACTTTATGAGTTAAATAAACAACAAGAAGATGAAATCAAAGAGTTGAAAACAAGACTTTAAACTAAAGAAAACACTTCTTCTGATTTCATCTACTTTGAGCGTTCTAGATCTCAAAAAATATCTAATTCTTCGCTGTTTACTGATAAAAAGAACTCTACTTGAAAGAACTGATACGGAAAAATTAAGAATAAACTAGAGATCAACGTCGATCTCTTTTTTAATGAACAAGTCAAATTGAGCTATATACATTCTAGATTATTCAATGACGCAGCTGAGATCATTCAGACTAGATGCAAACATGATTATGTCAATCTTTATAAAATCGTGAAAGATTTTTTGAAAGAGCTAGCTCAGTTGTTCAATGATTTGAATAAGAAAGTTAATTTTCGTAGAAAATACTACAACTTGATTCAAGAATCAAAGAAATTCAACGAGTTTTATACTCAGTTTCAACGACTATCTTTTTATCTAGACTATCATGAAAAGCAACTGATTGTTGATCTGAAAGATAAAATACACTCTCGTCTTTAATTCATTTGAGTAAATCAACTAGTTCAATCTGATTCTCTAAAAGAAATTCATTTCTATCTGATTCATTTGAATAATGATCAGCGAGTCATTCAAGAGATTAAGAACAAGCTCAAATGCATCAATGACATTTCAAAGACTATCTTTCATAAAGCGACTGTTATCACTCAGTCAGTTAATCACTTGAAGTCTGATCATTTAAAGTCGCGCGACGCGATTTTAACTAGCGTCAAAGAAGCAGACATTCTAGTCAAAAGCTGTTTCATATGTCATAAATCAGATCATAGCTCTAAAGAGTGTCTTGATCAACCTACTAGAATTAATGCAGTGAACAATAAATATGATCGCTTCAATTTTGATTCAAATTTCGATTCAAAAAACTAGTCATCTCTTCAAAAGTCATTGAAGAGATAAAAATTATATCTTTGTGCAAACTAGATGAAATTCTATTGAAAGAGAATTACTTTGAAAAGTCATTTCTAATTAATGCTCATCTCATCTCTCAGAATTGATCTTTCAGTCTTCGTTCTTTAATAGACAGTGATTCAGTCATCTACATGATCATACATTCTAATCTAGTCAATAAAGTATGCAAGAAACTAGAAATTCAATCTATATCACTGACAAAAGAGAAGCTAATAAGAGATTATAATGAGAAGATATTTAAGAAGATCATTACTCATAAAATTCTATTCAATCTCATCATCAAAAGTCATAAGAAATTGATCATATCAATGTTGATAGCTGATATCAATCATTATGAAGTCATATTGAGTAAGCTCTGAATGAACAAAAACAAAATATTACTGAATATGCAAAACAACATCATTGTTTTTTTGAATCAATTGAATACTTCTATTTCTGTTTTTTCGATTTCGCTTAATTCAAAGCACTCAAGTTGACTGTGATCAACTTTGTTCTTTTCAATCACTCAGACTAAGATCTCTACAATGCTCAAATGACTCATTTCAATCACTGCTCAGAAAAAGTCATTCTCGATTCAAAGCATAAACATTGCTTCGTTCAAAACATTGTTGAATTATTCAAAGAAGAACAAGATTGAAGTTTTTGCTCTATTCATGATGAACATCAATAAAGAAATCGCGTACAATACTCAGTGCAATTTGAATGTTTTAAACATCTCTTTAATTAATGAAATGACTCAGAATTTGAAAGATATTAAAGCAAAGCTGTCATTAAAATATCATGAGTTTTTAGATGTTTTTGATCAAGCTCAATCAAATAAACTACTCTTTCATTGCTTCTATGATTATAAAATTGAGCTCATCAGTGATTTAATGTTTTCTCGCTGTTGAGCATATTGAATGTTTTCTGTCAAACTTCTGAAAGTAAAGAAGTATCTGAATGAAAATCTGTTGAAGAAATTCATCACTCTCAGTCAGACTTTCTATTTCTTTCTCGTTTTATTTGCTCTCAAAGCAAATGAAAATCTTCGATTTTGCATGAACTATCAAAAGCTAAATGTCATTTTCAAAAGAAATAGATATTCTTTATTGTTGATAGACGAGATCATTGATAAAATAGTGAGTTGCAAGCATTTGACTAGATTGAACATTATATCAGCGTTCAACAAACTTTAAATGCACTTCAATAATGAGAATTACATCATCTTTATCACTGCTTTAAAAGTCTATAAATACAAGATGTTATCATTTGAACTAACTAATGAATTGATCTCTTTTCAACAATATATGAATGATGTTTTATAAGACTTTCTGAACAACTTTTATCAAGTCTATCTAGATGACATTCTCATTTATAGCAAAACAAGAAAGAAACATAAAGATCACGTCAAACTAGTATTGAGTTGACTACGTGAAGCTGAACTGCAGATGAATATTCAAAAGTGCAAATTCAATGTAGAAAAGACTGTCTTTTTAGAAATCATCGTATCAGAACTAAGTCTTCATATGAATCTTAGCAAGATGATAGTCATAGTCAGCTGAATCACTTCAATCAATCTAAAAGAAATTCAGAGCTTCGTGAAATTTGTTAACTTCTATCGTCGTTTCATTAAGAACTTCTCGAAGCTAGTCAAATCATTCACTCAGCTGACTAGAAAGAACACATCTTTTGTTTGAAATGAGATTTGTGTTCAAGCTTTTGACAATCTAAAGAAATAAGTCAGCTCAGTCTCAATACTTCATCACTTTGATCTCAAACGACAAGCTATTCTGAAGATCGATGCTTTAAACTATGTAAAAGGTGAAATACTATCTCAGTATGATGATAAGAGAGTTCTTCATTCAATGACTTTCTACAGCAAAAGCATAATTTTCGCTAAAATCAATTATCACATCTATGACAAGAAACTGCTAGTCATTATTCAATGCTTTGAACACTGATGACTCAAGCTGAAATGTATTGAACTACTTATTCAGATGATCATCGATCATCAGACTTTAAAGATCTTCATGAAAAACAAACAGTTGAGTCAATGATAAGTCAATTATTTGAACATTCTATTAAAGTTCAACTTTCAGATCATCTTTAGATCAGACAAAATAAACATTAAAGTCAATGCTTTAATCAGAATGTTTCTAGCGAACGTCTTTGAATCAGCTCAGCATCTTGAAGATCATTTTCAGTCTATTCTGATCTCTGATAAAGTCAATGTTCTATCTGTTGAATCAAAAGCAAATCTCTATCAATGAATATGTATGATCAATCAAACAGATGAGCTTTGCAGCGAATATAAACAAGCTATGAATGACAACAAGCTCAAATTTCATATCACTAAACTGAAGAATTGCAAAATCATTAATGACGTTCTATTTACAAAAGATTTACTGTGAGTCTCTGAGAACATGCACACGAAATTACTACAAAAAGTGCATGATCAATCTTTAATCTTTCACTTCGACAATAAACAAATCATTGATTTAGTTCAGCGTTTCTACTATTGATCAAATCATTGAGTTACTATTCAATGATACATTTGAAACTGTCATGCTTATCAGTGAAGCAAAGTTTTTAGAAATAGCATTAATGAACTTCATCATTCTCTCTCGATTTCACAGAAACGCTGAAAAGATATAGCTATGAACTTCATCATTGAACTATCTTTGTCAGAAGACTATAATGTCATTTGCACAATCATATGTCATTTCATCAAAGAACATCACTATGTTTTCTGTCATTGAAAAGATGATGACATTTCAGTTGAAGAAATGATTTGAATCATGTTATGAAATGTCTATCAACTGCATGATCTACTCAGTTCTATTGTTTCAAACAGAGACTTTCAATTCATATCAACTATGTGAAAGAATCTTTGCAAATGACTGAGAATCACAGCTAGTTTATTCACAATTCATCATTCTGAGATTAATGATTAATCAAAATGAGTCAATCAAGATGTTGAACACAAACTTAGAATTTACTGCAATTACATGCAGAATAACTGAGTTAAATGAATATTTATGATGAAATTCAGTGACAATTTCAATATCTTCTCAATCACTTCAATGACTTTCTTTTACTTCAATAAAGAATTTCATCTTTGAATGAGTTTTGATTCAAATACGACTGACTATAAAATGACTTGTGAATGACTTGAAGCTAGAAAGACAGATGATATTGTCATTTAAATGAAAAAGCTACTGAGCTTCAATCATCAACAATTGGAAAAAACAAAGCTGATCATCAAAGTTCAAATCAATAAACATAAACGAGACGTCACATATGAAGTAAATGACTGAGTTTAACTATCTTTCAGAAACGTCAAGACAATGAGACTCTGCAAAGATTTGAAAGACAAACAGCTAAATCTCTATCAAATCACTGTTAAAATAGATATCTTCTATCATCTTCGTTTATCAGTCAGCATGAAGCATCTGCATTTAATATTCAGCTTGAAGCTACTATGATTGTATTCAGAAGATTCTCTATCAGAATAATATTCAGAATCACTCAGATCAATCATTATTGAAGACGATAAACATTGAAAGATAGATGATATATTGAACTTCAGATGCTATTGAGGTCGAATACAGTACAAAGTCAAATAAAAAGATCTAGATAGAAACAATGAATGATACTATGTCAATAAAGAAAAATTCAATGACTCAAAGAAAGTTTTAAATGAATTTCATAAGTTATATTTAAGCAAATCGCGCTAAATATCAGAATAACTATCAACAAAAGCGAGCAAAGAAACTACATTTATGCAAACATGAATTTTCAAAGAAAGAAGTAATGTTATGAGTGTATCAAGACTGATTAGAACTAGTTAATGATTTAGTTGAGATCTGATTTAAATCTGACTCAGATTTAACTTATATATGACTCAACATTCTTTTACTTTTTCAACACTCTTTTCTTTCATCAACATCTTGTTCATTTACATCTTCTTCTTTTCATGTTACAAACACATTTCTTTTAAGTCTAGCGCAGTCTCTGAACATTACATAAATAGAAGCTCTTGTATCAATCTTTTTCTGTATTCTTAATATTCAGTTATAGCTATCTTTAAAGATCAAGCACTATCAATTCTGATCTTCATTGATTGTATCATCTAGACACGATTCTGACAGCTATTGATGTGTAGATGATACGAAATAATCTACTTCGTTTATTCAGAAAATTCGCAAGAAATTCTTTGAATTACTTTCATCAAAACACATCTTTAAATTTACTTAAATTTACTTAAATTTATCAAATTTATCAAATTAATCACTCAATCTTATCATAGTTTATTTATCTTTATCTTTAATCTTTTACAATGACACGCGACTCTGAATCAGTTGAGTCATAAACAGCTCATCTGCTTAAAAGCACTGCTAGTAAATGAATTTCTCTTATTTCTATTGATGCTTCAGCAAGATTTCAGAATGCTGATACTTCATGAAATATCAAGACAGAAGAACAGCTTCATCAATGAGCTTATGATCAGTCAAATGAAATCATCAAGATGTTGAATGAGTTTAAATCTCAACAAGACATGACTTTGAAACTTAATAAGCAATGAATCATTGTTTAAGTTGAACATGACAAGAGATTAAATCAACTAAAGATTAAACAGATGATCATAAACACTTTAAAAGAGATAAATAAACACTATTAAGAAAAGATGTTGAATCTCAAGAATAAATTCAAAGAAGTATTATATTCAACGAATCAATCTTAATCTTGTTAATTTACTGAATCTCAAGTTTTTATAAAATCTTTATCTCGTCAATCTATTGAGAATTATACTTGATGAAAGTCATCTACTTTATTCGACAACAATCATCACAAGTTCTTCAAGTTTTCAAACTCATTTATATTCACTGATGAAAATGAATCAACATGAAACAGCTGAAGAATCAAGATAAACAACAAGCTTCAGACTAATGTTAATCACTTTGATAATGAAAATATCTATATTGTCTATGTGATATCTAGACTAGAAGATGATGCTGCTGAGCACATCTTCGCTCAACATTGACATGATGCTTTGCATTCATACATCTTGATCAACAAGCTATTTGAGCATTTGAAAGAAATATACAATGAACTGAATAAAAATCAAAGATGTTGTTGCAAGTATAACATTTTAAAACAAGCAGACAAGTCTTTCAATGTTTTTTACTTTGACTTTATGAAGTTATTCAGTTATCTTGAATACAATGATTACACTCTGATAAATAATCTTCAGAATAAAATTAATAATCGCTTGCAAAATGCTTTATCAGTCTGTTCAGAGAATTTTACTTCACTCATTTGCTTAAGAATCTTTCTTCAAGATGTGAATAATAAACAGCAAGTCAACTATTAACTACGCAGTCAGCTTTGCATTGTCATCATCAAAGTCACTGTCATATCTGATAAATGCATTGCTACTTCATTGTCAGTGATGACTTTGATAATCAATTATATTAAGTCTATCTTCTTTTCTATCTTTAAGTCAGCAAGATCATTTATCATCTGCTATACTTGCAAAACTTCAAGTCATTTATTCAAGAATTACTCTCAGAACAAGATCAATACTTTTGCTTCTTGAGCTTTCATCTCTCATTTACATGAAATCATTATTTCAAAGAATAAAAAGAATGAGAAAATGTCTTCTTTCAAAGATAGCGAGACAAAAAACTAGAGACTTTCATCAAAGATGCAATGAAAAAGATGTTAATTTCTTCAATGATGAGCATGTTAAATGATTCTTTTACTTTTGAATCTTTGATTACTGAATGTGTACTTTCTAGCAATGAAATTAATTACTCATTGAAGTCATTGATTGACATTGAAGCTGCTGACTATTTGTTCATTAATGAAGTGATCACGCAGATTGTTTGTGATCAGTTGCAAATCAAGCTTCTGACTTTGATCAAAGCAAAGTTAATTCAAGAATTCAACAATCATTATGTTAAGAAACTCATTATTCATATCATTTATTTGAATCTGACTGTTTAAGATCATATGATTGACACAGTCTTTATGTTGATCACTCGATTAAATCAACATCAAATGATTCTTAAAAAAACATGAATGAACAAAATTAATTTAGTAATAAATATACAAATTAATTTTCTTTGATTTTCAAATTTCATCTTTAGTCAGAAATCAATTGTTCTACTCTTAAGTCATAAAATAATCATGAAACAGAAGAGTTTAACTTCTACTCATATACTGAGAAAATCATTCACTTTCATTATTTTTTAATTCAGTCAGAAATCACTCTCTTTTGATCAGTCAAAAGAAAAGTTCATTAAATTAATCAAACAGTTAAAAACGCTTAAAGCAGTTTCGTTTAACGTCAATTTTAAATCAACGTTCAGTCTGAAATCAGCTTTCAGTTCAATCAACATATTCATGATAGAGACAGTTGCATATAAAATGTTAGTCAAATGATCAGATGTTAAGATCTTTGCTGTTATCATCTTGAAAATCGATTGACTCATAACTACAGTTGAAAACAAGTCTGAAGAAGTGAATCTGCATGAGCTTTTTCACGCTGAAGCTTTTGAGCAAGTCAAGATCAAGCTTTTCTCTAAATATCACAACTATTTAAATGTCTTCAATCAAGCAATGATTGATCAGTTATCATTGCATCATTTCTATAATCACAAAATTAAGTTGATCAATGAAGAAACACTCTTGCGAAGCAGACTATATCAGATGTTCAATCACAAGCTTCAGAAGATAAAGAAGTATCTGATTAAACATCTGAACAAAGAGTTCATTTTCTTCAGCTTTGCATCATACATCTCACTCATTTTATTTACTGAAAAGAAAAACGAAAGTCTGCGTTTCTGCATTAACTACAGAAAGCTCAATGCTTTAATTAAATGAAATTGCTATTCTTTACTCTTGATAGATAAGATTCTCACTTGTATACAAGAAAGCAAATATCTGACTTAATTGAACATCATTATTGCATTTAATAAACTGCGAATGCATTCAAATAATGAAGATCTGACTATCTTTATCATCTTTTTCAACTCATACAAATATCATGTAATGCTCTTTGAATTAATCAACAAATTGATGTTCTATCAACATTATATGAACGACGTGCTGTTTAAATATCTACATCAGTTTTGTCAAATTTATTTAAATGACATTATCATTTACAGCAAGATCTTGAAGAAACACAAATGACATGTATGATTAATTCAAAATAAATTACAAGAAGCTGATTTACAGATAAACATCAACAAGTGCAAGTTTCATGTTCAGAAAACTATCTTTCTAGAACTCTTGATATTAATTGAAGAATTGAAGATGAATTCGCAAAAGATGCAAACAGTCATTGATTGATTTACACTCAATAATCTCACTCAGATGCAATTCTTCATTGACTTCTGCAACTTCTATTAATGCTTCATCAAGAACTTTTTGAAGATTGTTCATTCAATGATTCAACTCACTTAAAAGAAAATCATATTTGAATGAAATGAAGTCTGTCAGATTGTCTTCAATCATATGAAGAGATGTATGATCAAGACTTTTATACTACGTCACTTTGATCAAACTCATGAGACTATTCTTGAAATTGACTCATTCAACTACGTCAATGATGAAGTTCTTTCTCAATATGATGATGAAAGAGTACTATATTCAATTATCTTCTACAGTAAAAACATGTCTTCTGCTGAATGCAACTACAAGATATATGATAAAGAATTTCTGATCATCATTTGAGCATTTGAACACTGATGATTCAAACTGAAGCTAACTGACATTTCTATCAAGATATTCATTAATCATCAAGCGCTCATTTCATTGATGAAAGATAAAGAGCTGAGCAAACATTAAATACGTTGAATTCAGAAGCTAGCTGATTTTAACTTCAAGATAATGTATTAATCTGACAAACAGAACATTAAGATCAATGCATTAACTTGTTGAGCTGACTTTATGCTTAGAGATTTCAACGATGAATGCATTCAATATCAAAGAACTACTATTCTGACATTAAATTAAATGAAGATTGCTGATTTAAAGAAGAATAATGATCAATCAATTTATAAACAAGTTCTTAATGTAAATGAAATTGATGAGAATTGTACATTACTTCGTGAAGCAATAGCAAGAGATGAAGCACAATATAAAGATATCAAATTAAAGAATTGTTGAACTCAGAATGAAATCTTGTTTCATGATAGTCAGTTATGAGTTTCGTTCAATGAACTTCTACAAATGAATCTGATTCATGAAGTATATAATCAGTCGTTGATTGATCATTCTGAAATTCTTAAAACAATGAAAATCATAAAGTGAAATTACTATTGATCTTCTATGCAAAAAACGATAGATCGATATATTCAAAACTGCTATGTATATCAACATTCAAAGACATCAAGAAATAAATCAAATGACTTGCTTCAATCTTTATTTATATTTGAACAGCGATGATAAAACATAGTCATGAACTTCATTATTAATCTATTTGATTTATACAACTACAATGCTATTCTGACTGTCATCTGCAAATTGTTAAAAGAAAGACATTATATTTCTTGTATCATTGATGATGAAAATATCACAGTCAAAAAGACAGCTGAAATATTGCTTTAATGAATATATTGAACTCATGATTTATCAAGCTTCATTGTATTCGATTGAGATTCTTAGTTCATCTTCATTCTTTGAAAGTTTCTTTGCAAACGACTGAGCATTTCTCTTTGATTATTCATCATCTATCACTTTCAGATCAACAATCAAAGTGAATGAGTCAATCAAAATGTCAAGCGATATCTTTGTTTCTTCTGTTCATACAGGCAGAACGACTGATTCAAGTGACTATTCATGATCAAGTTTGTTAACAATAATGTTCTGTCTTCAATCATTTTCTTAATTTTCTTCTTCATGAACAAAGACTTTCACTTTCATATGAGCTTTAACTTTGACATCATTAAGTATGAAAGCATTCATGAACGTCTGCAGATTGCTTGAGTTGAAAATATATTCAATTACATGAATAAGACATTGATCTTCGCTCGCGAAGCTTTGATTAAAACATGAAAGCAAATGATGAATTAAATTAACAAGCATAGAAAGAAGATCAATTATGAAATTGAATTAAAGATGTTTCTGAATAAACAAAACATCATTACAGCAAGATCTTTCAAAAAATTGAATGACAAAATGCTTAATTCATTTCAGATCATTGAGTTTATTGACTCATTTTATAAGTTGAAACTATCAGAAACTATGCATATATATGATGTATTTCATTCAGAGCTTCTTCATTCTGTTGTTGATAATTCTTTGTCTGATCAGAAGAATGAATTCTTGAAATTAATAGTAATAAATGATGAAAATGAATGAGAAATTAACAATATATTGAACTTTCAATGATATTAAAGATGACTTCAATATTAAGTCAAATGAAAGAGTTATGACAACGATTTCAACTGATATAACGCTAACAACAACGAATTTATGAATGCTCAAAAAATGATTGATGACTTTCATATCAAATATTCAAGAAAAGCGCACTAAGAAACAATATTCATGCAAACATGAATAGTCAAGAAGAAGAAGTAATGTTATGATTCTAGTCTTCATTTATTTTTCAACTAATCTTCGTCTGATTTCATTCTAATTGAGTCTAGCGAGAATCTGATTTAAAGATGATGTCATTGAGTCTTTGTATCATATGTGTAAGTCATTAACTCAATTAAGTCTAGCACAAAGTTGAGAAACATACATATAAGAATTGAGTTCTTTTTCATAGATACTTTTCTTTCTTAGCATTTATTTATTAGTTAAATGACATCTTTATGACTCATTCTAAATTGATCTTTAACATGATCAACAAGTTACTACTTCTTTGAACATATGTAATTTTGATTCTCAGACTCATCATCTGAAATTACTATTCTATCTGATATTTTTTCATCAATTACTCAACAACATTGTTAATATGATGAAGATGTTTCAGTATATTAATGCAATTGACAAGTCATCACTTCTTTAATCACTTGCAGTTACAACTTTCAGACTATGCATCTGAATTGTTTAATCACTAGTAGTATCTTTTCATCTTTTATTGACATCAACATGTCATTAATCTTTCTTGTAAATTGATTGTGAGTGTTAGAAAGAAGTGTTGTTGCATGAATGAAAACTCTGCACAATGATTTTTCTGATCACGCAACATTCTAACATCATTTAAACTGCGTTGAATTAAAATCTTTTGACTCTTCTGACTTTTATTCAAACACAGAATAGAATTAAAAGATTCATAGTTGACATAATGTACAAATGAATCTCGTTGTCAATCATTATGTGTTTAATTTATTCTGATTGAGTTAATTATTTTATAAATAAACTATATTTTTAAACAAATTGTTGATTATGTACTAGAATGCTTAGTAAAATACAGTAAAAAGTGTCATAAAAAGAGTTATAAAAGATGTTTTGATAAAAAGCACATTTAATGCTTAATAAAGAATAAATTTAATTCTTGAGTATAAAGTAATTTGAAACTTGATAGACAGATAAGTAGATAAACAAGCATGTAAAGTGATGAGTTGGTTGATAAGTATGTAGAGCGTTGAGTAAATGACTAAGTTGAAAGACGAAGGTAAAAACTCTGCATATGACGTAATATCTTCAACAAGTTCTAGAATTCTTCTAAATTATTTGACTTTGAGAATTCTGAAAGCTCAGAATCATTTCAGAGCGGGCTAATTTTCTGAGCCAAAGCACTTTTCCCGAGCCGGCTCAAAAATAGTCTATAAATTGTTGTAACTCTTCAGCAATTGAGATGTTTGCAGACATAAACTCAATGTCGAAGATTTTAAGTTTCGGACAAGCCATTCCTTTACTAGGGTATTGATTCACTAGCGTTGAAATTCACTGTAAAGTCTGTAATATTGAGAATCGCACTGTCGGCGAGTCGGCACCTTTCACATTCAAAAATATCCTCACAATATTTTGCCAGTATTAAGATACAACCACAAGCAAAATGGGTATTCAAAAAAAGGTTTGATTCCTAAGTTAAACCGCAGGTACTTTTGCTCGCTGACTGGTTCGTCAGCATGGAAAAGGA
>JAABUS010001229.1_pt1 | contig 57759 bp, 61 predicted proteins | sample 5560161 | NCBI WGS metagenome assembly JAABUS01 (sample SAMN10711885, study PRJNA513376) | rock metagenome | isolation source: Antarctica rocks | place: Antarctica: Victoria Land, Trio Nunatak nord | collected 2016-01-04
CAGACCAAATATTAGGTGTATATCTCAGGAGCTGTAGATAGACTGCGTACAAGCTATTTTTGATCCGGTTAGAGTGAAGCTAAAATTTAGTAGTATACTAGGGAATAATACCCCGGAGACGTAGTACAACATGGGTAGTGCGCCCAACCACAATGCAAATTGCCTTGAGATTAGCCCTGGGTACTACCTACCTTACTGTACTCGTACTGTACTCTCGAGATGCTCTTTAGTTTGTAGCCCTACAATAGCCGATTTCTGGGGGCGATAACTACTTTCATGCCTGGAATTCAGATGGTTTATCCCCTAAACTTAGGTGATGATCGCCTAGAGATTAACGGGGTTCGGCTATGGTAGGGCTAGGTAATTAGCTTACCCTCTCATTTCGCATTTTCTGGGTGGATACCTTTCCAGTTGTGCTTTTGATAGAGCTGGTGCCATAGCTTCAGAGGCGGAGACTGGTACGACTAAGTACTCCGCACAGGAAAGATCTCCAGGTCGTTTGCCAATTCTCCCAATTATCGTACTTGGCACATCAGGCGTTCCTGCCATCAAGATCTGCCCGCCATACGGAGTACTGTAATTTGATATCGTTCCATGAAGCCTCTAGAGTTTCAGATGTACCGAGTGCTTGGAGACGGGAAAATAGAACCAGTTGGTTGTTGCAGGGCGGTGCGACTAATGTCTAATTAATCCTTGCCACCTTAAGCTAAGGTACGCAGTATGTACTAAGGTACCACAGTGGTAAGAGTCGTTGAGTGATTTAGTTTATATTAGGTTCGATTCCTAACAGCGCTGGTACAATGGTGTTGTGGTTATCTTTTCTCTTTGTAAGTACTAGTAGTAGTATACGGTATACTCCGTACCAGAGCACTAGTCACATGACAGCTCCAGCCCTGCACCGTCGTGGTGATTGGTCGGGTCCCGAGTCCAGCTTGCGTTTACGGACGCACTAGCAGCAACAGAGCTTTAGTGCACGCCACCAACTGACTGTGAGGCTGCTTTCTTCACACGACGAAGCTTTCTTTTCAGGCCAATACATCCGTACTGTGTACAGTTAGTTAAGGTAGGTTATCGTCGCCGATATGATACAGCCCGTATGACTTACTACGTAGAACTAACTAGTACGTAGTAGGTGTGGTGATACCAACCCACCAACCAACCAACCAACCAACCCACCAACCCACCAACCCACCAAACAACCAACATGGTCTGGACCGATACCTACGGGTGCCTTTCGACTTCGCCATCTTCGTCTTATATGTACCCCAGCTGTGTGTGCCTCGTCAGGCCACTTTCATTAGTAGTACACTACGTAGTAGTATGACCTCTAAGGCATCCAAAGATTTGCTGCGAAGGTTTGCGGGGGAAACGCCCGTGCGGGGTCTCCACTATTTCCCCAAATAGGGTGACACGGTAATCTATAAAACCTCCGGTCGTCCTCACTACTCTGTCTCATTACTCCCAGTCGTCCAGCTACTACTCCTTGACAATCCCACCGCCGAGATGGCGTCGCATCCAGACCTTAGTACCAAGTATGCCCTCACAATCCCCTTGTGAGAAACGTCAATAGTGCTGCTGCTGTAGCTAACGGGGGGAATTAAAGGGCAGCCGACTTTGCTCACGACGAGAATCCGGCGAGGCGTGGCTCCATCTTTGCAGATGAGACTCATCGCCGCGAAAGTGTGGCCGCTTTGAAGAACAACGTCACTGGAGAGTGAGCGCCGACATTCTCCAGCAACGACGTTCGCGGCTAACATTGACAAGGATCAAGAACCCTCTCGTTGGAATCCCTAGAGCAGAGCTCCTACAAGATGTCGACAACTTCGCACAAGCGAATAGTCTCACCGATATCTTGCCTATGCTTCGAAAGGGTGCTTTGGTTGCACAAAACCCTCTCGGTATCGAAGACATTCCCGACCTCAATGAGAGTGATCGAGAGGCCTTGCGTAATGAAATTACACATCGATGGCGACACCCGAAAACACTCTATTTCACCATAATCTTGAATTCCATTGCTGCCGCTATTCAAGGATGGGACCAGACAGGTATATGCCATGGTAATGAACATCTGCTCCCGTTATTAACCTTCCGTTGCAGGGTCGAACGGCGCCAATCTTTCGTTCCCAGTGACATTTGGTATTGCTGACAAAGGCGACAAATGTACCGCTGCTGGGACGTGTGAAAGCAACTCGTGGCTTATTGGGTTTATCAACTCTTGCCCGTACATCTGTATCGCGCTTTTGTATGTTTGAAACTGCGCATGAACAAAAATCATGCTATGGGTTGAAAGGGCTAATTATGGTGGCAGTGCTGGTTGGCTTTCCGATCCTCTCAACAACTGGCTGGGTCGGAGAGGGACGATTTTCGCCGCAGCCATTTTCAGTTTACTTGCGCCCATCGGAGCGGCAGCTACGCAGTCTTGGGGCCAGCTCGTTGCATGCCGTATCTTACTCGGTGTTGGCATGGGCTTGAAGGAAGTCACCGTCCCAGTATACTCGGCCGAAAACGCACCGACAAACATTCGTGGTGGCCTAGTCATGTCATGGCAAGTCTGGACAGCATTTGGAATTTTCCTCGGAACTTGTGCCAATCTCGTCGTCATAGGAGCCGGAAACATTACCTGGCGGCTGCAGTTGGGGTCTGCCTTCATTCCGGCAGTCCCACTGGTACTTGGTATCTGGTTTTGTCCCGAGTCCCCTAGATGGCTCATCAAGAAAGGAAAACATGCGAAAGCTTATCGTTCTCTATGCCGAATCCGAAACACTAACCTCCAGGCGGCTCGCGATCTTTACTTCATTCACGCCCAGTTAGTTCAAGAGGAATTATTTGTAAACGAAATGGGCGTTGCGAAGACCGACAACTTCTTTACCAGGTTTATGGAACTCTTCACAATTCCTCGAGTTCGACGTGCTACCCAAGCCTCTGGAATTGTCATGATTGCCCAGCAAATGTGTGGAAGTAAGTTCTTGCAGCAAAGTAAGTACTTGGCGTTTGTATGAAAGCTGACGGATTTACCCGTAGTCAACATCATTGCTTTCTATTCATCGACCATCTTTGCAGAAGCAGGAGCCAGCAATATCACCGCTCTTTTGGCGTCGTTCGGCTTTGGATTGGTCAACTTTGTCTTCGCGTGGCCTGCTGTCTGGACAATTGATACCTTTGGACGCCGAGGCTTACTCATTTTTACGTTCCCACAAATGTTCTGGACCTTATTGGCCGCTGGCATGTCTTACTACATACCTAAATCCAGTTCCGCCCATCTTGGCATGGTCGCATTCTTCATTTACCTCTTCGACGCATTTTACTCTCCGGGCGAAGGACCGGTGCCATTCACGTACTCGGCTGAGGTGTTTCCAATCTCTCACCGAGAAGTCGGCATGTCCTGGGCCGTGGCGACAAACAACTTCTGGGCAGCCGTACTTTCGCTGACATTTCCGCGCATGCTTATCGCGTTTGGACCTCAGGGAGCCTTTGGCTTCTACGCCGCCCTTAACATCGTCGCTCTGATCCTGATCTTTTTATTTCTCCCGGAAACCAAACAGCGTTCTTTGGAAGAGCTAGACTACGTATTTGCCGTACCTACCCGAACGCACGCGCGCTACCAGTTTACGCAAGTTCTCCCCTGGTGGTTCAAGCGATACGTACTGTTCAAAAAGGGTGCTCCTTGCCCTGAGCTGTACAAATTCGACACCGCCGGTTCTGAGTCTGAAAGGTACGAACAGAGGTACGACGGTAGTGGTCATACGAAGGAAATCTGAGGGCTGGCGAGTTTGGCGAGTATTTTGAAATTACGATTGGCAAGCTCCTTGCGCGACTAGATATCAAAGAATGTCGCCTGCGCTTACCGGTCTGAGGGCTCTGTGCCATCCACACTGTATTTTGCAATTAACGTACATAACATTTTCCCACGATCATTTCCGGCTGTGCCCTGACAGCAAACGTAAAATTGCATAGATGCTCATTTCAAACTCACAGTCCCCCAGAACTCGAGACGTATTCCTCGATATCTCGGGGCGCTAAATCACACAGCCGACCAACAGCGGCGTTTGAACGTCGCCAAAATCCCGTGTTGCGGTAAATTCATCATGACCGCACGCATAGCTTACAGAAATTGCACACCCGTCACTTGTCTCCGATTATGCCCTCCTTCCCATTCGTAGGGCCATCCGTTACGAGGTATATCACATCACGCATATGAGCCCTTCCTTATCTTTGTCTCTATGAATTCGTTTGCTCGTTGGTACCTAACAATTTTTCACGCAGCTATCCGTTACTACAGTACATACCTTGCAATGTTAGCATAGCTCTCTCACCTTCGGTTTGTTTGTTGCGAGATATATCACTTCTTTCCCCCTAAGACGGCGGGATATGGTGTTTTTGAGGGTGGGGGGGGGGGGGTTTCGTATATATATATATACATTGTTCACCCAGGTCTCTCTTTTTTTTGGCACGCATTTATGTAAAACTTTCGTTACACCAACTAGATTTCATCTGTTTTTGATGAGATGGCAGGGATGGACTTGCCTAATGATGTCTTGCGTGGTGTATTACCTCACGATCTACCATTTTAGTCTTCAGGGTAATGGGGCTGGCTCAAAGGGTCGACTTCTACAACACGAGTCGTGAAAATTGGGCATTCGGCAGTGGTGCTATCGAGGTCGAATATCGACACTGCGATGTTCGATGAGATGGGGACAAGGGTGTTGGATCTATTGTTTCGACAACACGGAAGGAAGTGTCAAGCTTTACCTGGCACAACGGTCGTTGTTCATCAAATGTGTTACTGTTCAACTAAGTGCGGAGCTGACAATCGGTCGAACACGATGGAAAATGTATCGTTTTCTAGACTCTATTCTCCTTCGTTCCTATCAACTACAAACCTGACACCGAAGATCATCATTTGTATCAAGCTAATCTGACCTCTACTACACCGAAGTCTACTATTGTCCAGTCATCCAGCAACAGACAATATGACTTCAAGGAACATGAGGGATGTGGGAACTCAGACCGATCCTTCACCGCAGCCTGTCTCGCAAAGCATCATGGTCGACAAGGGGACCCAGACTGGTCCACCAACACGAGACATAGGGACTCAGACCGAGTGGAAAGAAGATGCTGGTATGCCGACGGAGCCAGAGACTCCTTCACGCGCATCTTTGATGGGTCTTCCAGCTGAGCTTCGAATGCAAATATACGAGCAGGTTTTGACAGTGAAGAATGACAGCGGCCAACCTCGCCTGCGCGAACGCGTTGATTTGGAGACCGACGAGGACATAGCATTCCAAAACCGGGAATACTCTGACAACTATCCGTCCCGGGTTCCAGAGGCACAGAGGTGTGACAACGCAGTTTTGCGTGTGTCTCGCCAAACCCACGAAGAAGCCATTCAGCTTTTCTATCGTGTGAATAACTTTCACTACTCGACTTATGTTCTCTGGCCTGAACCACGACTCCAGAACTTCCCGATGCCTTACGCCGTGATGGCCGACAAGCCTTTCCACCCTTCCCTAGAGTGGATGACGAATCTCAGCGTGGATTTCGCTGGCTCGGACCACCATAACGACAACAAGGCGCAAATCGACCAGTACATGTCCGAACACATCAACCTTATCGCCAGGACTTGTCCCAAGCTCCAGGTTTTCACCCTGCATTTCATGTGGGAGAACGGCCGAAGGCATATCAAAGTCGCCTTGCTAGGGCGGTCCCTTACAGCAGCAGCGCTAGCTGCGATGAAAGTCCGCGATCTGTTGAGCATCGTGGCGACAGCGCCCCTCGGACCTGTGGGCCACCTTGGATATGCCGACCTACGCCATGCGGTCGCGCCAGAGCGCTGCTGGGATAGCAGAACCTTGGAAGACTGGCCGGAGATTAGTATCACCAGGGGATGCTATGAGGGTTACCGCGGGATGTTGCATAGGCACGTGCTGTGGAGATGGGATCTCCACACCTCGCGGCGGCCGCGACCATGTTCGGAAACTCTCGAGGACAGATCTCTGCGAGTGGAAGAACTGGAGTAGACGGTGCTAGTAGGAGCAAATGTAGTTCTGGTGGAGTTTTGGAAATGCTTAGCCATTTCCTTTAGAGCAAAACTCTTACATACCATTCCAAATCTTCGAAAATGCTATTGTGATATACTTGGTGTGATAACATATTACTCTACCTAGGTAGTCAAATTTTAGTTCATGGCTTATAAATACCACAGGTTTTTCTATTTTCATTACCTTTGTCGAAGCACAAACATTACGTGGAGTGTCGAGAGTGAGAAGTGGTATTCTCTCTTCCCCGTGCCTATTCACCTCGTCATCCTCAGTGCGTCGGAGAAGCTGTGCAGCTATCACACTATTCTAGCCCTCTTGTATATCAGTGTAGGTTGACGGGGCTGGGTTCTACCTTCAGTGTTTTTTCTCTGTTGAGTGGGTTCTTTCTTTGGCTAGCCATTTCAGGCAGCTCACCGCCACCACCTCTCGTTTGATTGATGCCTCGACTCCGTCAGCAATAATGGCACCCCCAGCTACTCTACCCTCCGCCCGAGTGGGCCACTAATAATATCTCTGAATATCAGCAACCCCCAAATGAAACTTACCATCTAAACCCAAGTTCCACCCTCAAACCCCCTCTTCTCCCAAAACGCCCCCTCCTCTCTCGTCCTCGTCCTTCCTCTCATCGGCATCAGCAAAATCCACGTCCGCGCCCACCGTCTATCCCCCTCATACCCCTCCACACTCGTCCTGACCGTCGGCCACATCCGACACGTCGCTGTATGCCACATCTCCAGCGACGCCACCGCCCGCCTCAGCGGCCCATACGCGTTTCCGCTCCGCAGCCACGGGCCTGATCCCACCGCTGTAATCACAATCCTATCCCGTACGTGCAGATGCCGCAGCGCAGCCGGGGTCAGCGCGTTGTCGAGTGCAAGTGCAAGAAGTATGTCGTCCGGCTCGCCAGGAGGGGAGAGGAGATTCAGCGCGAAAACGCGCAGGGTCGGGCAGGCGTCGGCGAGATGGGTGAGCTCGTCGGCGAGGATGGCGTCGATGTGGCGCTGGCGGGCGAGAGAGCGGCGGGGTTGGGTGGGGGAGGAGGGGAGAGCGTAGTCGATGCTGAGGGTGGTTAGGTAGGAGGAGTGGGCGGTGAAGAAGAGGGGGGAGGAGGGGAGGCGGAGGGGGCTTACGAGGGAGATATGGAAGTGGTTGCGGGTGTAGAGGGTTGGGAGGGCGTCGTTGTGGATGAGGCGGGAGGTGCGGAGGAGCGCGGTGTTAAGGGTTGAGACATGTGGGCGGTTTGCTAGTTCGATTGGGCGACGGAGTGTGTGGGGAGATACGAGGACTATGTCGTATATTTGAAGCCGGATTTCGGCGGGGAGTTCCATGAATGATGGCCGTCGCCGAATAGCTTGTAGGCCAAGCTTTTCTAAGAGATTATTAGCTCCTATCCTGTTGTCGGGGTCGTGGACTCTGTAGAAATGGTAACGACGGTAAAGCGACATAACGACGTTGAGGAGAAGTAGGAATGTCCAGATGAGGAAAGACATACTTCCGGCGATAACTGACAGTCTCTTTTGACGAGCTGTCAATTAGGAGGGCTGAAAGATATTGCCTGGAAGAAGATTTCTAGTTGGAAAAGAGATTTTAGCATATCTATGGGACATAGTAAGGGGAATTTGTTTGTTCGGGACAAAGCTGAACAATAATATTGTGTTAGATAAGCAGAGGACAACGGAGAAATAACAGAAAGCCATTAAACAAAATCAATACAAGATGATACATATTGACAACGAATGACAAGCCTGCACCAAGGCATTGATCGGTAAGGAGTGGTAAAAAGATGGACGAATGTGGATCTTGACTGTTCAGAGGTACGAGGCTCGGAAAGCTCAGAGAATTAAATGGTTCCCATTGTAATGTTCTCTTACAATACCATAGGTGATTGGATAGTGAAACACGTGAACTTTAAACCTTTCTCAACGAACAAATCCAGAGACTCACCATTACCATGGAAAGAGATCCCCTATCGCATGTAAGCGTCGTAGCACCCCCTACCGTTCCAAAATCCCCGGAACCAACTCTACCGCACCTTCCGAATAGATGCTAGGAAATTGCATAGATATACGTGTCAGTTGGCGACATCAGAAGAAAATAGCGTATGACCCTCTCCTTTAGGCAAGAGCTGAAAGAAGAAAGGTACCCAGTAGTAGACAACAGTGGGGTTCCATATAAATCTCGAACAAGACCCGACCTGTAATTTTGAGAATTTTCAGGAACAGTACAATGGCTACTGCACTTGAAAGGAAATGGCTGGAAAGGAGTAAGCTATTGATAGAATATCCAGTAAATCAGAATTGATCAATGAAAATTCTCATGATGATCCAGTAGGGTGAATATATCGCAGGCAAGCTTATTGTCCTGGAATGACCTGGATCTTTCAGAGACTCGACAACCCTACAGGCTTAAGGCGGGATCCTTGAATAGGACGCCAGTTGTTGTGGCTCGGAATCTTCCAATGTATGTTGTCGGCTGATGCTAAAGGGGCTGCCTATCCGCAGCGCCTTGCTACTGGGAAGAGAACGTTGTCGCGGCTTTGTTCTTCTAGACTTCATTGTTCGTAACTTCGTCGTCCAAGTTCGCTCGTGGGCAAGCGAGGAGGTTCGGTCAGAAGAAGGGATACAGGTCCGCTCCTGTATGACCTACACGTCAGTACGGATGGAGTAGCTATGGGCGAAAGCCAAGTCCTGGGTAGAATGGTGAATTTTCTTCCAAATCCGGCCAACACATTACTTGTGCGCAAAGGATCAGCGCCTCTAAGCTCAACGTACTCGGCGGCGCTTCATGCGTAGATTCCAGTCCAGCAAGGGCAGTACTGGCACAGCAGTCACATCGCACTAATCGCTATAGAGCCTAGATCAAGCACACTAGCTTTCGCTTAACGACGCACCCCTAAATTCTTTGCACCTACCTTACTATCTAAGAAGTCTCAACAGTCTCACGGAAGACTTCAGATCTGTATAGGACACCTCATTTTCGCAACAAAGATGATTCACAACACGCTTGCCCCTGTGCAGTGACGGTGAATAGCGGTAAGTCGATGGTGTGCGCATATCTACGATGTATTGGTATGTCATTAGCGCGAATGATGTTAATGAAGCTGTCTCCTATCTTTCGCTTTTGGGCCAGTCTCTCATTTCGTGATTAGAATTTGGATACCATGAGTTCTTGTAGTCATTGAGTCTACAATGTTGAATCTATCTTGTAATCATCTTATCATAAATTTGAGACGTCACAGTCGTATCGCTTTTGACCTTAGTATTTTCGAACGATAGTCCTTAAGTGAGTATGTTGATCTATGCTGCGTTGTTCCTACCTCTATTTTCTGATTCAATATGGTATCAAAATTATCGTTTGCGTCACTTTTCGGGATCATTTCAGGGCTACAAAATCAGTTTTACCATTCCTCACAAGTCTTGCACTAGGTTAGACTCACAGTATGTCAGGCAAAGTTCAACGACCATTCCACTGAAGATCAGAAAGCAAAGTCAATAAAATTTCACACCTCCAGATGTATTATGTTGCACTGCAGGATATGTTGCGCGAGTTGCTTACCTTGGTCTCGGATGCCAAGATAAGACGCCGCAAAGTAGAGAGCCTGTCTTATAAAGGAGCCTGAGGCCGGTCGAGACACGGCATTGATCCACCTCGGTGAAGACAAGCATCTTCAGAACCAGTCTAGGCTGACTAAGATAGGGATTAAACTTGAAAGAGTAGGCTATACTCAAGATGTGGCTGAAAATTAGTCGCTCAGCACAATGGCCGCGACTTTACACTTGATGCCGGGTCGGTAGATACTCGCAGTTCCTTTTCAACTGACTCGATATCGTAGTATGCTGAAAAGCACAACTTCGACCTCGAAGCAACTTTTAATAGGTATGTTAGCGTGTTCCTTGAATTCATGAATTATCATGAACGAAAGTACATCACTTTCCCTTTATCATCCCATGGACTTCGGCTTGACTAAAACCATGCTGGTAGTCGCCATGGTCACTAATGCAGTATGCACTCATCCATTGACCTATTGAAGGAGTATGATTCGACCTTACTGGTTCTGTTGGAGGTCTGGTTACAGGCCTTCCTGTTATGCAGAGTCTTATCGCCCTCCCATGACTGCTCTGCATTGTAAACATCCATCGGCCAGGCGGGTCGAGTCCAGGAAGGAAGACAGAAAATCTTGTGGTACGAATCTTGAGTATGTTCGTCCTTTTGGAGCAGAGATGCACCTCCGCTAACCAGTCGAACACCATAGCTTTGTAACAGGAAAAACCTTAGGGCGATTCGCTCCCAAAAGAAGGGGTACGAAATAGCATGACTGGCCTTTTGATTAATCGTGGTATATCTCGGAGGGAAGTAGAAGCTGAGGCGGTTCTCCCAGCGTAAAGCATATAATCTTTCAAGAGTATCACCCCTAAATCCTCTAGCTCTTCTCATCATAGATTCGTGGGGCCCGAACCCATCGCAACGGCAAGCATGCTATGTATCCTCTCCAATCCTCGCATGTATCAAGCCCTCCTTGCTGAGCTCGGAGCTCACGACCTGCTCCCTCCGTCCTCGACCAGGGAAATTCTTCCGTACTATATCATCAAGTCTTTCCCTTATTAAAGGCCGCTATTAAGAGTCTCTCCGCCTTCATCCACCTTGTATCGTACTTCTCGAGAAGGCCGTTCCTACTGGGAGTGACATGCTTCCAGATGGCCGCTTTGTTCCTGTCGGTACAACGGCGGACTGCAGTGCGCGGGCGCTGTAAAGGATCCGTGAAGTCTACAACGACGACACAGATGTTTTCTGTAGGAGAGGTGGCTCGAGGTTGTAGAGAAGCTAGAGCTAAGAGGGAGCGAAATGCAGAGCTGGTCTCAGTACGGATAGGTAGGCATGCATGTCCTAAGTTAGAATATTTCTGGCTGAAGAAATTCCAACTGGGTGTCGAGGTAAGCTCCTTGGCCATGACCACTGCCCTGATCAGAAAGCTGACGAGGAAGACAGCTGATGTGAAGGTTGAATTTCGATCATGGGTTCGCTGAAGGTACGGAGTAGTGTTTCGAGACAAATCTTCCTGCAAAGCGGAAGGTAGCTGGGGATCTTAGAGTAAGTACAAAAGCGATCCCAGCAAATAGCTTGAAGACTTCATTGTACAAGAGCAACTCTGACGCGTCCCCTGGCAAGTAGGATGTTGGTTTAGTAGGTAGACAAGCACGCACCAACTATCCCTGTCGAAGACATGACTGTAAGCTATCATCTCCGCTGCGCTGATCTACAATGAGGCTTTCTAGTGGAGTACGAGCTCTAGAGATCTTGCGATTACTTCGTTTACTTGTTTTTGTACACTCATACTATAATCTACTCTCAGCTATGCAGCGTACCCATCTCACATATTCGCTCTGCAGTGAACACTGGCCTGCTATTCATGTCTTGTGACAGTACCGTTCATCCCGACTGTTATCCAATTCCATTGCAAGATGAAGTGAAGAACTGAACGGTAGCAGTGCTCTATGCCTCGGAAATCGATGGAAGCTTGATGAATCATTGGTCAACTAGTATGGTAATGAAAGATTCCTCGCTGATTCATCGACAAATCGCGGCCAATGGCGGTCATCCTGTACTATAAGAACCCCAACATCCTCGCACATTCTTGCACATCCTCGCACCAACACATCAGCACATCCGCACACCCATACCTCCCATATATACGTCGTCTTCTACTGTCCATTTCATCCTCATCATTACACGTGCTCGCTTTGCAGTTCTTATGTGCATCACGTTCCATCTTTCACCTACATGTATGACGAATAGAACCGCTTGTATTTCGATAATTAGGGCTCAAGGTGCCAGGCGAGCTACGTAGCACACAGGTCATCGACTCCCCGGCTAGACTCTACACAGCGACACTATATGATTGCCGTAAAGGACAGGCAGCTACGGTGACCGATACCAAGCGGTGGTAAGGCGTTGCAATTCACCAGCAGCACAGTGTTAACTCAAGTACTTACAGATTCTACCTTGTTACCAGAAAATCATGGTGATCTTAGGATTTTTATCACAAAGAGCTCCAGAAATGAGAAGTTATGGGACTCTTGACGAGACGACCACTGTGAGTTGAGCACTATTACTTACGGTGCGAAACTAACCAAGATCGTTTAGGGCAATCTGAGTCCCTCACATTTGGTATACCATCACCGATATTCCATGATTGCGGTGTCAAAGAGACCTCGCCTCGAGGCAATCGTGTGGCCCAATCTCAGTCACACCCTGAAGCAGTGACTCAGGGCACATTGCCTTACTTGAAAAAGCCATGAAAGGGCTTTTGCAAAGTTCTATTATTCCTATGACACATAGAGCGCGTCGATTGTGAGAGTAGGCTTTTCGGTCGCTCACATAGACACTAAATCGAGTTTCTTCAGATAGAAAGATGCCCGTTTCTTTTAGTTTGTGAGTTAGGATTCCTAAACTCAAACCGCAATTGGCCCGACACGCAACAGCATACCACAATGTCTAGAACCAACAATGAATGTTTCGGCACTCCTTCTGGGTAGCCGATGTTATATACGTCGCCGACGCCATGTGGCACTCCTGCATTGCGCAGCTAGACCTTAGCCTCAACGGTGAAAGACTTTCCCCTATACTTTACTGGAGGGACCGTGAGACGGAAGCCATAGATATTCCAATGATGCAGCAGACTCACGCATGTCCCATTGAAGCTTGGTCTCCATCAGTCTGCTTCAGAAATACACTCAAGTCGAGACCACCAAATATTCGAGTGAGCACTCAGATAGAGGCTGTCACTTCTCTGCGGTAGAATTCACGCCGCAACCGTCACATGGATGGCCAAATCAGCACCAGGAAGCAGGAGAAATTCTTGGAGGTAATTCCTCGCTGGGCTCGGCGCTTGTACTGGCTATTATTGCACGTGGTGCTCACATTTCACCTTACCCATGGATGCACTATAGATTGCTTTTGAGCCACGCTCCTTTCTTATGCGACTTAACGAGGTCGCGTCCGATTTATCGCCTTTATCTCAATCTCCAATCCGCGAGCAGTCGTTCTTGTAGACCCAAAAATTACAGAAAACGACAATCTGGGTCCGTGGGCTCTAAATGTTGTCTTCATACATTAACAGTTCAAAGCTTCCAAGTCAGTAAGCCGTCGCCTGAAGCCGTCGTGGTTCAAGAACCCATCGGATGTCTCGCATTGGCTATGGTCTTTATCCTGGTCACTGAACCGCTAACTGCGTAGTACACTGGTGTTACAAGGGATGCAAAGAGCGTACCGAATTTCGCAGTCTATCCTTATCCTTAGCCTCCGCAGGGAAGATTCTTTGGTACGCAAAGCGTTGAATTGTCGGATTGTGAAAAGAGTATGAATGAAGCGGCTTGCTATTGGTACAGCTACGCCAGTTTTACGGGACGAAGCCTTCTTGGTATTAGAAGCCGGGAGAGTTCTAGCTGCGCAAAAGCTGGCGGAACCGTCATTTTGGCTGTATGACTTACTCTTTTACAGACTTCTCTGCTTTGAAAGACGTGTTCGAGACTTTTGAATTTGACTGAGCATCAAAGATCATGGCCCAGCGGACTTTATGTTGAACGAGGCTGTGAAGCCGATCTGTGGAGGACAAGTCTTTGCGGGACTTGGAAAGACTTATGATATGGAGTGCTTGCACCTGTTATACACTCCACTCCTCACTTTCAGCATTCTTTTACCAGAGAAAGAAGTGCTCAACGTCAACGTCAACGATATGATATTAGGTTATCAAGAACGTTCTCTCAAACATTTCAAAAGAGATAAGAAAGACTTTAGACTGCGAGTCTATTGCGAGACCTAGCCAAACCTGATGTACTTTTACATAGATACCTACAATGGCTGCGATCCTTGTTGAAAAGAAATTACAGGAAGCGGATTTTCGCAAGGACGAAGCGCTAGCTTTCCCACCGATACGATCTTTTCCACAAAGAATGCTGCTATTCTCTCCTCAGGAAGACACTGCTAGCTGTAGAATACTCTGGGCAAAGACAATACCTACGTATTCATGTGCAAACATGGAAGGGATTTCATACGTTGAAAGCAACTGCAATGAACACTCTTAAACCTCGCCCATTGCTCTTTCCGCGCGGTTCCCGCGATCAAGAAACCGGTTCCAGTAACGTCGAAGGCATAATCACCCATCGTTTTCAACGATACTATGAGCTCGAGAAAATGTTTCAAAACAAGGTCGACCTCACTTCCCACTTCCTCAACCTCGCAGAGGTCAATCAATCAGCGAGCAGCAGTGGATTTATGTCGATATAAGGAATTTCCTACAACGATACTACTATTAGCTCGAGAGAAAGTTTCAAAACAAGGCCGACCTCAATTTCCACTTCCTCGACCTCACAAATGTTGACCTATGAGTGGGCAGACCTAAGCCGGCAGATCGAATCGCCCATTACTCTATCTTACCGTCGGTCTAAGCGCACGCAGCTACTATTAGCTCGAGAGAAAGTGTCAAAACAAGGCCGACCTCAATTTCCACTTCCTCGACCTCACAAACGTTGACCTATCAGTGAGCAGACCCAAGCCGAAAGAAGGAAGTTTTGTCCCTCTAATGCCAGATTGCCCTTGACGCAGACTAAATCGCCCATTACTCTATCTTACCGTCGGTCTAAGCACACGCAGCTACTATTAGCTCGAGAGAAAACTTCAAAAGCGGTTTCAGCGAACAAGAAGCCTTTTCCAATCGTCGAGATATCAAGAAGGTCTTTCGATTCAGCAAGATGCGAATTTTGGTCTTGCAATATGCACGTCCGCAAACCAGATATGTCGCCAAGAACTACAAGGTAGGGACCAGTAACATTACTAGGCTTTGGCGTATAGCCTGGGTTCCAGATTTGGGCTAAGAAGAATCTGATCCTTATGTCAGCTGCTGTTGATGCAGCTGCATTGTACATAACAAATAAAGGCAGCGGGGCAAAGGCATTCGAAACAGCTGCTATGTAAATATCACAAGTGTGTCTAGTTTAAAAGTAGACCAAAACACATAAAAGCCATAAACCATAAATATAAATATAACCGAAACTCGACAGCACTAACCCAAGGTCGGGAACGGGTCATCAATCTTTCTACCCATTATATCAAGCATCACTGTCTCCTATCTTTTCTGAACCCATTCATAGCATAGCCGTAAACACATGCCTAAAATAGGCAACGAAAAAAGGATAGTTTGAGAAGATAAGATGTACTATGTGACGGAATTTAATTGTAGAGGTCGAGGGTTTAAAGCATCAGAAGCTGAAAAGCAAGAAGAGATACTGTACGAGACGAAAGTTTGAAAGATGTGAGTTTTGACAGTAGAATCTTTTTTAAAATCGGAATATTCGAAGATTAAAGAGTCGGAGTTTGAGAGAATTATGACCTCGATCGTTCCACATTATGTGAAAGATGGGCATTCAAAGGGCTTTTGCTGTCCACTCACTTTTCCATTCCTGATTGGTCGATGTGTCGATCTTCTATGCCCCTATCTCTGCCTGGGGTTTTTTTTATATCACTGCTTCAAGATCCCAACGAATTTTCTCTTGAAGCTCTCTTGGTGCAATGAAGATTGGTTAAACGGAAGTTCTGGGGGGGGGGGGGGGGGGATTGTTGGTACCACTCATGTGGATCTACTGAAGCATAGTTCCAGGGGGGAATAGTAGCCGAGAATATTATGGTCTTGCTGTATCGCTTCTTGGAAGATCATCAGGTTGATATTGCTTTGAAACATTCTGATGATACATCACTGACACACAGTCTAAGAATGTCTGCCAAAATATTACTGGAGTCTGGTGAATTTGATTTGGCCGGCCAAGTCTGCTTGTCTTCTAGCTGCTCTCGGCATCAGAGGTATGGGGTACTCTGGTATTTCTGATGTCGTGTTCCTTATTCGTCAATTCAAGATCTGCAAAAGGCATTGAGGAATGAGGTGTCGACCATGAGGTTCAGCGATGGTTTTGTTTGTTGGCTATGGAAGGAGTAAGGTACCCTTGAGCTTAATAAACTCCTGTTCTACCCAGAGTTTCCAAACGCTTGTAATCGTACTTAAAGCTGAGATCGTGCCGTGCTCCAAGCGACGAACGTTTTGGTATATCATCAGCGAAACAGATCCTATTAGCGGTGGATGAGTAGGAGGGGCTGGCAGAGACAAGCAGAAGAGGGTATTTCAGGCATGATTAGTACCTTATGGAAATTGCTCACTCTTGCTAGATGATTGCATCAAGTAAAGTCGTAGAATGGATCTCTTTCCCTCGAAACCACAGCTGATATTGATCGACATTCAAGTATCGAGTGGGACCTTCACAGGTAGAGAGATGGTGATATTTTATAGTTAATCGCAGATAGTATACGAAACAGCTGGATGCGATTTGCTTGCACCCAATCATCCAGAATGATTCCGCTAGCAAAAAAGGGGTCGGTTGAACTCAAAGTGAGCCTGGGCAGACGTTCCAGCGTGGAGGTCTTGACTTACTTCTAGCTTGAATTGGAGAGACAATGCAATAACCAAACTTGAATGCATCATCAATAAGCTTTGCTCGGGCTTGTCCCCACTTTTTGGTTCGCATGGTAGCAAAAAAGGGACCATGCCCTTTAAGCTGCTTTGGACTGGTAGATCAGAATGGTTGCGGAATATTTCTATTCCTTGATCATAGGGCTCGCTACGGAACTGACATGGTGTACGGCCTACATTTTATATCCCCGAAAGAACCCTTTCATTCGCAAGCTCGACGGGCAGTAGTTCACGAGCTTGCTCCAGCCTCGACAGTGTGTAGAGTTACTGCGGCTCAAACTGGAAGCGCCGCATCAACGGCTACATCATCAATTCCTTTTGATCATACTCAGCAGGGATGGAGTACTTTGCATGATGATTTCTGGGGATTTGAGGTGCTACTGGTATGATCATGCTTTACGATCTGATCGTTCTGTGCGCTAAGCATTTCATTATCCATAAGGAGTCAAAATTCGCCCAGAAATTTGGCCATTGATTTCAACTTCTTCTCTATATCGTACCATAATAGGTATTAGCCCTGCTCGAGTCTTGTTGGTGGTATAGAAACCTTGCACAAGCGTAAAGCGAAAAGTCCAGATTCCACCTCTTGAAGCTCTCTGTCAATATTCTGTTGTCGCCTAAAGTCATATCCGTTGACCATCACCTCCGCAAGCGAGATGATCTTTCCAGCTAGCAGCTGTGTTATAGTCGGATCTTCCCATGTTATAATGTTTCCTTCAGCATATCTTGTTCATGTCGGCGAGATGAGCTAGCTACCTTAGGTTGTGTGCTTTACTAGGTACTCGTATAAACGGGGTTCCGGCGCAAACGGGGTTCCGGCGCACGCTAACTAAAACTATTTATATTAGTGTCATTTTTAGCACGCTAAACCCGATACTATCTGTTACTAACCTTTCTAGGTTAGAGTGCGCCGGAACCCCGTTTGCGCCGGAACCCCGTTTATACGAGTACGTAGAGCAATGCAGGGGCTCGGCTAAGGATCAGACCTTTCCTATTGGAGATAGCGTCTCTTTTCCGAATTGATACTGTTGTACCGTTTAGACTGGGTATGCTCAACTCTCCACCTTTAATACCACTCTATAGCTTAGGAGCAAGCGTAGGCTAACATTGTATAAGGCAATTCCGATCTTGGCCAAGTGCGGACTACCTGTCGTAGATTCAACTGGGACGCCGAAGACACTGAAGTCAAGCACGTACAGATCATCTATCCGTTCGCAAACAACAGCAGGTCTCCCGTTGCCATATTTGACTGTCGCAAATTTCTCCTAGGTCTAGGCGATGTGATTAACAACGAGTGGCAGACTAATGGAAAGATCATAGTCTTGGAAATGCCACCATATGCTATAGCATGTTGTTTTACGACCATCCTCTGTTTCGTACTAACATGGTTACAAGAACGATATCGATAGTGCATATGAAGTCATAGAGAGGTTCCTGGATGAATCTCAACCGTTCATCGAAGACCATTTGGTCAAACGCAGCTCCGACGAGTAATTCAACTTGACGCTGGCCGAAGCTCGTCGCTACGCAGAGCGGTACGATGTTACAGTAGCATGATTCGAAAAGCGCTAAAAGTTCGAAGCTGCGAGCAGACGGATCGCTGTGCTGGAGTCGCCATTTCATGGGGAGCGGCCTTCGTCACAATTTATGAATATGCAAATTGACATTACGATGAACCTCATCATTGACAGGCACCGCAAGGCTGTTCTTAAAGACCTGAAATCTTTGATGTTTGGGAATGACGCAGTGCAGTCGAGGTATCGAGTGTTTCTGACCGTCTACATCCTCCTCAGCACTATTGAGTTTGCGTACCAGTGGCAGTTTCAATACGTCAAAATGGCAGACGGAATGGTACGTTATTCCTCCTTCTATACATTCCTTCTGAAGCTAAGTATGATACTGATGCTTAACGCAATGGAAGACTCATGGCTTTGTAGACTCCGTGACAAAATCTATGCTCGAGGAATGGGAATACTCGGCAGAGAATCTGTCATACCACTTCCGGAGCATCTTTCGCGGTCAAACATCATTCGCGCAAGACTCGACTCAAGCGAGCGATAAATGGGCTCGGGCCGGCCTGGACCTGAGTCTGTGGTATACAGTACATACACAACAGAGGCCGAGTTCGTTGCTATGCGCCAGAAGGAGGATTTCCAGCTCAACACACCATCCGTATGGTTGTCACAATTGTTCCTCAACAAAGAACGAAGGGAGGGATGATCGGGTCACTTGACAAGCTTCTGGTGACAAGGGTAGTGCTAGAAAGAGCGAGAAATGTAGGTGGAAATCGAGGGTTTATGAATAAATATACTTCCCAAAAGAGCCTTCGTCTTCTCTTCCTCGTAATCTCGAAAAGCGACCGTATTCTAACAACAGCCACATCCAAACGGGAAGCATTGATTCCATGTATAAAACAGCCAACCGGATGGTGGCTGGTATAAAGGAACCCTACACTATTGCTGACCTGCGCATGAAATAAAAACGTACTGCTAGTTTCTAGAGAGAAAGGAACGAAACACCAGCACATCCACGCGCCATTCACAAAGACTGCCTCTGTTCGCTAGACGCTTTGCCAGTGTTGCAAACGCTATGGGTGGTACTCACCATATACCCTCCCGGATGTGGAATGAAGGGCGGACAAGCTGCAATCTTGGTGAATCTAGGGGTTGGCCTATAGTTGGTGCGTTGAGAATTTCACCACTTCTCTCTATGTTATCGAATTTCGGATTTTAGAAATGAATTCACTATATATATACTGAGTTTCAAAGAGTTCCGAGCTATTTCTTACTGTGTTGTTCCTTCTCCCCGCCATTGTTGATGATGATGGTTTTGAATCGGTTTTCAGCAAAGACTTGCTGGTGTTGCATGGATTATCATCTCCCCTGGGACTCTCTCCTCCCAGCAGACACGACGCAAAAGGACAGAGGCCGATGGTTCAATTTTCCGATCCTTTTTGTTGCTTTCACAAAACTGTAATCAAGACCGCTATTGCACGTTGCTGCTTGAACGTTTGAGATCCCGCTCAGTTGCTCGCTCTTTAGCTTTGGCTTTGGCTTTGAGTTTGGTAGCTCTACTAGCGTTTTTGGATCTTGAACTGTCGGCATTCGGATCTGCAAAAGTGTCGCTCCTGCGTGGACGCTTAGCTGCTCTTTTTTCGGTCCGACCACTGAACTCCAAGGACTTGGAAGCCATCTCCGGGATGTTGGCTTTGCTTTGAGTGGGAGGCGAGTCGCTTAAAGCGGAAATCTTGATGTTTATTGTTGAAATCGTTTGATGATTGGAGAAAGTCTGTTGAGTGGGTTCTGTCATGTGAAAGGACTGATGCTGAAATTAGAGGTGAAGAATCGAGGCTATATATGTAAAGACCGACACTAGGAAAGCCGTCGTCTTTTCATCTTCGTGTTCTTGGACAATTACCTTCTTGCGAGAACAGCAATGTTCAAATGGGGAAGCTTTGAAACCATACTCAAAGATTCCGAACAAAGGAATCTTACACATACGGTAGATATCAATATTTTCGCTTCTAGAGGTTTGATTGTGTTGCTCTAATGCTTGTTCTGTCGCTATTGTTGTTCTTCACTCTGTACTATTTGCTCTTGGCATCAAGAACTTCGAGATTCTCTGCGTCTAGAGAGGTCTCGGGATGAAGCAAAACATTTTCGATACTGGCTAACAAAGGAGATCTAGATATTCTAGAGGTTCTTCCCCACTAAAGTTTATTCTGTCAGTCAGAATGCTAGCATGTTCTGCACGTTTTCGTATCTGAGAGTGCTGGTGACGCTCTTAGTCAGCTGATCATTAATTTCCACACCGGTGCCTCAGAAAGTCTCTACAACAACTTCACCTACCGTACTAGGATCTCTACTTAGCAGCGATCTAGGGAGTTCGGCCTTTGATTTATCCATGAGGCATGATCTCGAGCCCGTCCGCAACCCGTTGGTTGCTTCCCCGCTGACTATATCAACAGCCCAATAGACCAGTATGAACTCCCAAGATATCTAGACGGTGGTGGCCATTCCGGGCATTTTCAAATCCTTAGAAGAACCTATGCTGCATATCCGATGTCGTGCTTATGTCGCCGTTAACCCTTGGTAACGAAAAAATCGCCCGGGCGTTCAAGATACTGCTACTTCGGACTGTTGTCATTCCTATATCTCCACGAGCTTAAAACTGCAGCCCGAATAGTCTTTCCTATCCAGAGCCATCAGAGCGTGGGACAACGCAATGATCTTAATATTCACTATCGAAATCTATACGAAAACAGCCACGTGTGCAGTCAGAGCCTCGTCTAGCTTCAGCTATCTGGGTTCGCGTCGAAACAGAGCCTCTCCTTGACCGATATGCCGCTGGCTAGGATACCCCTCGTCAAAAGTCCAATATCCGAAGTTCGATCTCGAAAATCTGTCGGCCGGGAAACAGCTTGGAGGAGAGACCAGCTCTTTTCTCTACATAGCAACATCGTTTGTAGCTCTTACGTCTGCTTGAAGGAAATTTCATTCCGTGCCCCAGATCCTAGAGACTAATTTGACAATTCGGGGATGTAGTATAGCCAGAAAAGCGTCGAGAGCGTCAGAGAAACAAAGGGTATTTGAGTTTCTGATCAGTCTCTTGAGGTTCTTTTACAGTTACTAACGGGACCCAACGAAGGTTGGCCCATGAATATATTACACGTCAGTAGGCTTCTAAGTTAAGCAAGCTAAATATGCAGCGGTCTTTTCAAACGAAGCTTAAGAGGAAGGAATGACTAAGTTGATGATAGATTCTATATTAGTACTCCGCGTTGGGTCTCGAACCAAATCTAATTTACTTGCACGCAACTCCTCGCACACACAGATTCACTCAAACACCCCAACAGTCTCACCTTCTAGATCTCCCGGTTCCCTAAGCTCTAAAAACCCCAACTATGGGACTCCTCTCTTCTCCTTCGACAACCAACACCCCTCTTCGTCTTAGAAGCTTGAGCCTTGACTCTCTCATGCCTTCCATCAGTGCCTGGAGAGGGGGTTCCGCGCCCGGACCTTTTCTTCTTAGAGGCGAGTCTTGCGTTGCGTGTGGAGGGGAGTTCAGCACGATGCTGATGAATGGAGGCATTCCAGGGATCAAAATCGGTTGTGGTGTCATCTGCGACTTCATGTTCGAGCTGGTAGTCTTTCCACCAGTCTTCGCATGGGGTTTTGGTGGTGTCAAAGTGTTCGGGTGGTGCGTCGAACGTTTCGAAGTATGTGCTGTCGGGGTATTGCTCGGGCGTGGCCTGTTCGTTTGCAGCGTGTGAGACGGTGCTTTCGGGCCTTTGCTCGTTTTGTGGGTTGGTCATGGTTGACCAATCACTTCGATCTTCGATAGAGGACATGTTCTGGAAATCAAGGGCAAAGAGAGGAGCTTGAGGGAAGTCTGGTAGGACGGCTGGAAATCGTTGGTATAGATATTGAAGTGTATTGAGCGCGATGGAGAACTACTGAGATGCACTTATAGGTTCTCACGTCCTTGGTCTTTTTCTCGGAGACCAGAGTAAGTACTGGGAAGCCAGGAGTCGAGTCTTTGGAGATTTTGGTCGAAGAAGATGCTTTTTCACTGTGAATCGATGATGAAATTTTGTAGCGAAATGAAGAACTCGCGCAGCGAGTATTTATCGTAGGGACTACAGGGATATGATCCATTGTTCAATGTGTGTTCTTTTGACAATAGATCTCGACAACACGATGGTTTGACCCAAGGAGGTCAACATTGCAAAAACAGACTTTGTCAATCTCAGGGCCAGAAGATAGCTTTTTTTCGACATCGTCTTCCTTTGAGACTGTGAGATATTGTACTGACTGATAGTAGATCGCTGGACGACGGTGTTGTCGAACAAAGGAGAACCTAGAGTGTCATGCCAAGGCGAGGTTTTGCTATCTCTGCGGAACGGGATGGGGGAGAGTATTGTCCTGAGCAGAATTTCGTGTGTGAACAAGCCACGCTTGTGTTGACTTGAGGAGTTCTGGGGTAGTACAGAAGCAATTAAGCATCAGAAGAGAAGAGTGTTCTATACGAAATGAGAGCTTGGTAAAATCTGGTTTTCTGTTCGACTGCTAGAAGCCGAGGTAACCGCTCTGACTTGTCTCATAGAATGATGTAGAAATGATCAAAGATAGTCAACGATGTGTCAAACTGCAATTGGAAGAAGGAATACGAGCTTGCTGCGGTAGAAATATCTCCCATTCCATCTTTCCCTACATCTTCTGTTGGTCTTTTCAGCTTTTACCAAACCAGGGAAACTGGACCATCTCAATTCGGCGTAGTACTCCAAATCTTGCCTTAGCAGTCCTGCCTTGCCGGCTTTGCTCTACCTGATCTCTTCTAAACCATACGTTGATACGGAAGAGAAGCTCGTAGGCTGAGGGATAATAGAATCATTTCCGTAGTAGAAGTATCTTTGAACCATAATATCTTTCCTATTCTCTCAACCAGGCCCTGGTATAAACTCAGCTCTTTAAACCATATATGTCGACATGCACATAGTATGAGTGTGTGGGGGTATTAGTAATGAACATATGTGGCAATTTGCAGGGCTCAAAGACAGCTCTAGGTATGATCTATCCTCGGCTCAGTTTATTAAAGACGTATATCAAGAAATCGCACAAAGTACAGAAGAAAGTTCAAGATGGCTGAAGGAATTTTATCTGAACGTTAGAAAGAAATAGAAATGAGATTCTGGAAGGTCAAATACATAGGTGCGGATGGGAAGGACAGTTTTGCCTGTTATCCAAGCCCAACCCCTAAAGATCAAAGTAAGTTAAACTCCAAAGGCGTGTATCTATTTACATTAATTAAATCACACTTCCGAAAAAACAACCACGGCGCCGGAATATAACGATATGCATAGCATGAGGGAGTGATGGAATATGCTATACATACCTGAATAGAATTGTTCCAAGGGGTGTTCACATTTTGACCGACTCGTCAACCAACACACACAATCTATCAGCCCATACTAAGCCTTTTCTTATACGACTAGCAAGTCAAGATGTGAAAGGTTCAAAATATCGAGCTATAGAAGACCCCATACGTCGCATAGTGGTGGCCGCGATTAGGGCGAACGTACCGTTGAAACAACCAGCAATTCAACAAAACCCCAATAACGGCCAAAACCCCAGCTTTCACAACACGCCTTAAAGCAGCACTTAGTATCTATTCAAAGAAGGTGCATCAGCGCTTATATCTCATCAAACAGCAACAAGGCTGCGTTCATGCATGCCACGGATCGTCGAAACGCAGCCGGGCGCTGCGAGAGCCAATCGGGAAATGTAAAACCTCTTTTCTATTCTTGTGGCTACTGTTGCGTTGCTGGAAGTTTTCAGCGCATCAATACCTTTATATATAGCAGGGTTTTGTTGTTTTTGATAATTCTTAGTGTGCGCTCTTTATGGTTCACGGAAAAGGGGATGCTCTAGGTTTTCTGAGGGGAATCTGAACGAGGTTCAATAGCACGTCTCGCAAAGAGCCCAATCCAGCAGCAAGCCATGACCGCTCATGAGCAGATCTACGGCATCCACGAGATCTCCCCCGGCGAGACCCCCACAATCGAGTCAGTCTCCCCTTCCGCACAAAAACCACTTCCCCCCTAAACGACCCACAGTATCGTCGCCGTCCACGGCCTCAACGGCCACCCCTTCAAATCATGGTCGACCGATCAGTCTCAAACCTGTTGGCTTGGAGCGCCAGACCTACTTCCCCATGCCATGAGAAACGCGCGTATTCTCACGTGGGGCTATAATGCAAATGTGACTTCTTTACTGGGAAATACGTCTTCGGATAGGATTCTGAATCATGCGCAAACTCTTGTTGCGCAGCTAGAGGCGGATCGTTCGGTTAGTGCAGTTCATCATGAATTTGTTGATCGACGCTGCCTGCTTACACCCAAGTGCGCAAGCTTGAAAACGCAACGAAGCGACCTATTATTTTTCTCTGCCATTCCTTGGGTGGGATTATTGTCAAAAAGGTTTTTTCGCATCTCGAAATACCCTGGCAATCTGCTAATTTTTTCCATCTAGGCACTGGCGTACTCCGCCAGTAGAACCTCGGCTCACATTGAGCATCTCCACTCCATCTACGTCTCCACCTACGCAGTGCTCTTCCTAGGAACGCCGCACAACGGAAGCGACAAGGCTAAGCTAGCAGGAATCGGCCAACGGATGCTCAGCGCGCTGGTGCCGAAAAAGGTGTGGGATACTGACAGTCAACTCCTAAACGCTTTGCAAGAGGGTTCCGAGACGCTGCAGGCCATAACCGATCAGTTCGCGCCGCTGATGAAGCAGTTTCGGATTTTTTTCTTCTGGGAACAGGAGAGGACGGATCTTGGTTACACAAAAGACTATGTAAATGGCCTGGTTGACATGCTAGAAGAAATGGTGGATATAGGCTGACATCTAGTGTAGGTGGTCGACGAGAGTTCGGCGGCGCCAATTCTGGACAACATTGAGCGCTCTGGAATTCCAGCGGACCATTTGCACATGTGCAAGTTTGAGAACAAGCATTCGCCAGGCTACAAGGTAGTTGTGGCTGCTTTGATACGATACGCAAGAGAGGCGCCGGCCAGGGTTGATGTCAGATGGCGTGACGCGGATGAAATGCTTCGCACACAAAGATCTATCGAGGCAGCTGAGTTGATTAGGATTTGAGGGTTCTTGAGATGTGATCCATCATTCGTTGGCGACCGCAACAGTCGGCCAGTCAGTGTCAAACAAATAGGTCTTAGGCTGGTAGAAACAAAAGAGGCCTTGATGTTCTAAATCATTGAATATCTGGTGAGAAAAAGTCGATGAACGCTGGAAGTGGCAGCCATAAAACAGGGGTGTACTCACGCTAACTTGCGAAATCTTATGGAGAGGTACTGCGCCTCTAGGTCCTCTTACACAATATTTCTATCACTCCTTAACGCTCATAGAAGCTGAGAAAGCCAGTGCCCCAGCGGAGGCACGTCTTTTTCATATCGAGTTGCAGTGCGATTTTCTGGAGGTCTTTAACAGCAGGCCATGGGAAACTCGTCGTAGTAGCCTCCGAGTGAAAAAGACCTTGCATAGCATAAGGATGGTTTAGTTTTCATAGCGCTTTACAGTGCATCCAGGTTCCTTACTCCACTCTCAGTACCTGGCCCGTACCAATGAAGAGTAAGAAAAAAGCGCGGCGTGCCATTGGTTTGGGCATTTGCATATATGGCGGTCGTGCTTTGTCGTAGGCTGGTTCCAATTTGTATCCTCAAGGATGTGTCGCGATCTCTTACTTGATATCTGCGTAATTTCGAACGGAACAAATTAATATAATATGGAATGCACAGATTCACCATGTAGGAGCTTTCGGTCGGTCAAGGAATGGCTTCTGTACTTCTTTCTTCGACGCTGTTGGCATTTCATCATGATGCTGAAGTTGACCCAACTGCTTTCGAGCGCTTTGTGTTCGTGGATGCTCTACGCCCAGCTTTTCGTCCATCATTGGGATTAGTTCAGTAAGTAGTCTCTGAGCTTTTTCAACCTGGCCTCGGTTGGCGTAGTTACGTGACTGCTCTTGCATTAAGACGAGCCGATCAGGATGTAGTCGATCAACTTCCCTCACCTCAATCTTCCGCATCAAGATGTCCTGAAGGTCGTTGAGTAAGATCTCTGTGTCGAGCCAGCGGCGCTGGCCACTGTAGGCACGTGCAAGATTAATCATGGTCATTCTCGTTCCAATGTGCTCTCGCCCTAATGTTCGCCTTGCAGTTTCCAATACGTCAACTAAGATCTCCTCGGCCTCGACTGGACGGTCTTGCGCGCAATATATCTTTGCCAGATCGTTGAGCGCCCATAACGTGTATGCATGTTCCTTACCAAGGATTCGCCGTAATCCAAGAACCACGGCCTGAAGCAATGTTTCAGCTTCATCAAGGCGGCCTAAATCACAGTAACTGACGCCAAGTTCCATCGATGATCTAAGCGTCAAGGTGTGCTCAAGTCCGAGTTTTTCCATGCAGATCTTCTGCGCGCGAGCCTGAAGCTCCATGGCTTCTCCGAAACGCCCTCTATGCTTGTAGACACGAGCAAGATTAAGTGTCGAAGTCAGCGTAGTAACGTCTGAAGGTCCAAACACCTCGCCCAAGCCAATCATAGCCCTAGTTCCCAACTCTTGTGCCTCGGCCATTCGACCACAAAGCCAATAAGTGTCTGCTAGTTTATCAATTGACTTCAATGTTTCTGGATGATTATGGCCAAGAGCCTCTATTCGAGCTTCCATTACGCTACGCTGTATTTCGGCAGCTTTATCCATCAAACCAATGTTCCAGTAGGTTGACCCTAAATCTGTCATTGCTTGTAGGGTATCCGGATCTTCCTGTCCTAGTATTGATTTTCGTTCAGTAACCACCTTTTCCTGTAAATCTCTTGCGCTTTGGAAGCGACCACCGTCGAAGTAAACTTGCGCAAGCTTAATTCCCTTTTCAGTCTGGCGATACTGTGTCCCACGGCCAATGAGCGGCTCCGTATGATCGCCACCAAAGAAACAGTCAATATGGGGAATCAAAGACCTTCGATAGGCATGCTCTGAGCCATCATTGTTGGTACTAATAGAGTCAGCCACTACCGTTGTAGTAATATCAAACCAAAGGCTCTGGTCTTCCTTGCTCAATCGGTCACGCGCCCAAAAGTGTACTAGAGGATGCATAGAGTAGCTACCCCACGACAAATGGTCGGTCGTGGGGGTGCGATCTTCGTCCATGTCCACATCTTTCACAATCAAGGAGAATTGCCTTAAGATCCAAAGCGCTCGCTGGAAACGAATAGTATCCCAACTCGAACCATCTTGAGCAAGAATGCGAGGGGGCTTTCGAGCATGGTTTGGTGCTTCTGCAAAGTGAAAAGCCTGTAGGAACCTTGATAGTAATGATCTCGAGGGCGCCGAATACCGAGGACGGGATGTATTCTCCCATGCTTTCTGTAAGATATTTGCGGGAACTTGCTGAAAGTGGAGAAAGGCGAAGATTTGCAGTATCTCGCACGCATCAATGGCCGCAGGTTTCTCAAGTTTTCTGATCATCTGGAAAGAAACCTCCCACGTGCTGTAGATTGTGTACTTGTAGGCCTCCCCTCCCTGAATAGATCTCATGCTCATTATCTGTCTCCGCTGGCGATGGTAAAGAGAAAGATACGTTTCTAGAGTGCAAATATTTTGCCTAATGGTTGCCCCTGCCTGATCGAGTGCGAGTGGAAGATAGCCAAGGGTACTCGTAATTGGTCTGGCTAAGCGCCGAAGTCGTGAGCTTGTTGGATCTTTGCCAGCAGCCCTCAGGAGAAGTGTATCTGCTTCCTCATGGTCCATCTCTCTAAGCTCTTGAAATCCAACTGTTTCATGATATCTGCATTCGGAATTTCGGCTTGTCACCAGGATATGACCTCGGTCTCCAGACGGAAAAAAGCGAGAAACATCTACTGAGGGATCATCTGCGTTATCAATGATAAGCATCCAAGACATCTCCAGACCGGTGAGCCATAATTTTCCATCTTCACTGGTGTCACCAAATCCATCAATCTTAGCAAGTTTCGAAAAGTCCTGTTCGGCGGTCTCAACAGTACTAGCGTCAATCCAGAAAATGCCCCAGAAACTAACAAGTATTGGTTAGGCCCATTGATAACGATTCCACACTACAGCAGAAAGCGAGATTTGATCTGACGTTGGGGACTGTACCTTTGACGATGGTCTTGCACAAATTTTAAGCAAAACTGAGTTTTGCCCGAACCTCCCAGCCCGTAGAGAATAAATCTTTTCTGTATTTGAGGAATAGCCGACTCGGATGAGCGCAGCATGCTTCGTTCAAGACGTTTAGCGACATCGGCTCTTCCTGTGAAGAAATTGCTTGCACTGAAAGGCACGCGGAAATGCTTGTTGCATTTCGCACTGTCCCTGATGTCATCCGATGGTTTAGTGGTGATGCGTATGTCATGTCTGAGTATCTCAGCAGCTTCAATGCTGCGTTGTCGCTCGATGTGCTGTTTTGCATCTCTCCACCTAGGAGTTATAACATCGTTAGCTTCCAGTGCGTAGCGGCGCAATGTGGCACGGACGACCGTAAAGCCAGGGGCATCGACACTTCCGAACTTGCACATCTGGGCATGGCTTGCAGAGATTCCAGAACGCTCGGTATTATCCCATATTGGCGCTGCGGATTTCTCCTCCACTTTATATCTTGCAAAGGTTTCTGTGACTGTCTCCTGTTGTTCCCAGAAGAAGTGTATCCGGAACCGCTTCACTAAAGGCGCGAATTGATCATTGATACTTTGTAGGGTTTCAGAACCTTTAGCAATGGCTTCTAATAGAGCGCTTGGGTGGCCTTCAGTATTTCTGGCCATCACTGACCAGCTCATCTGTTCAACGCCGTCGTGGGGTGTGCCCATGAAGAGGATGCCGTAAGTAGACACAAAAATTCCGTATAGATGTGCGACGTCTTTAGCTACCATTGACGATGAGTATGCCAACGCATTTTTCACTAGTATTCCTCCTATACCGTGGCAGATGAATATGATTGGTCGCTCAGTGGTGTTTTCTAATAGTCGATCTGCGTCCAATTCGGCCACAAGAGTCTGCGCGTGTTGGAGAAACCTCTCAGAAGATCCGCTTGAGGACGCTGAAGAAACATCCGAGTCGTAACCGTAAGTCAATATCCTCGCAGAAGGAATGTATCTGGGTATGAGGTCTCGAAGCCATAAGACTTTCGAGACTGGATCAGTCCAGGCCGTGATATGGTCTTCGTCAAGTCCATGGACCGCAACAATACTGGAAGTTCGGGACAGAATTAGAGCGCATTTAGTTAACCTTGCAGGTTGGACATTCTCTTGGAAAAGGACTTCTGGAACGATTGGTCGCAAGTGTACTTACTCGATGGTCCAGCTCCCATTTTCTTCGAGTCTTGGCGCTTCTACCGACTTTAGCACCATCGGCTCGTCCTGAAAAGGTATGTTCAGGGCCAATTGTTGAAACGAAGCGGTTGATTTTCATTCTCCAACGCCAGTGTGCCGAACAGCAGATATGCGCAAGACCTAAGGATTACCCAGCCCTGTTGAAGCATGTTTTGAGCAATCCAAGGCCACAAGGTAGCTGCGACGATATACTAGAGGAGGAGTGGAGTGTTCGAACAACGGAGATAGCAGAAGACGTAGGTTATTTGTCGCAAGAAAGGCTCTGTAAGAACGGAAGGAAAGAGGGATTGGATTCCTAGTCATCCTGCAACTCGGACTCAGTAAGTGCATGTCGGCTGCACAGGGGGGGCCGGTCCGCGGGTTGGGAAGCCTATCAAGCCTATCAGGTAGCGCGCTAGAAATTCTGTGACGATAGAAGTCACAGCTGCCACACATATCCTCCGCCGGCAGCGAATCAACGCAGTCAATTTCGCGCTGTGGTGCGCGCTCGGCTGCATGCATTTGTGAAAAGATCGGAGATTGGACGTAGATTCATGTGTGCCAGCTCAAACAGGAGGAGTCGAGACCTTGTACCACACTACCTTGGTGAGTGGCACAGGACGATAAAAGCGGCATGCACTCTGCGATGGTACGCGTTGGGCACATATGGTCCATGGAGCTTTGCAAGTGCACTCACCCAAGTCTTCCCACATTGTACATCGCCTCACTCTCTTCTGGAGAATTCTGTTAACGCGTAATATACGGGTCTTATGTTTGGGATATGGTATTCACCTTCTTCAATGTTTTCGTCGCTCTTAGTGCATCCGTCTGTCTGCGTTATGCTGTAAAGAAGTATCTTGAATATCGCGTCAGTAAAATGTTACCCTTGCATAGTCAACGTACCCTGAACATCCATGAAGGCGGACAGAGAATTCGGTCTCCGTCATGGCTGTATACCACCGGCTCGCCTTAAGAACGAGCTGCCTCTGGGCGTTGATCGTCTCTCTCAGATCTTTCGAGCCGATGCAGATAACAAGTTGATGGCTTTGTTCCTATGGCACTTTCGACACTGGGGTGACACTTTGGAGCAAGTGTTCCTCGGGACAAGGGCATTTGGTACCATTGATCCGCGGAATCTCGAGGCCATGTTGTCAACCCAATTCACTGGTGAGATACCTAATCATACTCTTAACTCTTTCTAAGATTGATGATGAATACAGACTTTGGTTTCGGACCCCGCCGCAATATCTTCTATCCTCTGCTTGGTGACGGCATATTCACCCAAGATGGTGCAGCATGGAAACACTCCCGCGAGCTTCTTAAACCACAGTTTACCCGTAGCCAATATCGAGATCTAGACCTTTTCCGAGAGCATGTAGACAATCTCATTTCGTGTATTCCGCTCACTGAACAGCCGATTGATCTTCAGCCTTTATTCTTTCGATTTACCCTAGACACGACAACTGCGCTTCTGTTTGGGGAGTCTGTATATTGCTTGAAGGCAAATGATTTCAACGATGAGCAGACTTTTGCTGAGTCCTTCAACGTTGCCCAAGACTACCTGGTCAAACGCTACCGTCTCCTGGATTTATATTTCCTCATTGGTGGACGGAAGTTCAAGAATGCTTGCACGTCAACCCATAAATTTGTTGACGAAATCGCTGAGCGAGGTCTTCGTACATTGGCAGACTCTGATCAGGAGAAACCCGATCGCTACCTTTTCCTTGATGTCATAGCCCAGAATTCTCCGAACAGAATTGCACTTCGTGACCAACTGCTAAATATTTTGCTGGCTGGGAGAGACACAACAGCATGTCTGTTGTCCTGGACATTGTGAGTAATTCCTATAGCTTGTCAGAGCAGTCGCCGCTTGACTGCCTGGCTACCGTCGAAAATTGAATGAGTGACAAGAGGCTGAGATTGGTTTTTAGTCGGCTACTTGTCCGACATCCTCACGTCATGGATCGTTTACGAAACGAGATCACTTCTGTCCTGGCCGGCAAATCTGAGCTGAACCGAGAAGATTTGAAGAAGATGACTTATCTTTCCAACATCCTCAAAGAGAGTAAGCTCATGTAGTTCAAATAACCTCGTCACATGGCAAACGTGGCTGACTAGTCCCAATCTAGCACTCCGCTTGTATCCCTCGGTACCGGTCAATACACGGGTAGCTTTGAAAACGACGACCCTTCCAACCGGCGGTGGTCCAGACGGAAAATCACCAGTTCTTGTCCGACGCGGCGAAGCCGTAGCATATAGTGTTTATTCTTTGCATCGCCAAACTCATCTGTACGGCGAAGACTCGGAAGAGTTCCGACCGGAGCGATGGGAAGACAAGAACATGCCGCTCTTTCGTGATGAGACGAATGCGAATTGGGGCTATCTTCCTTTCAACGGAGGCCCGAGGGTCTGCCTTGGCCGTGAGTACGACTCAGCCTTAGTAGTGACTATGTGCTGACTACGAAAAGAGGACTTTGGCCTCGTAGAAGCCTCGTACGCTGTTGTCAGGATTTTAGAACGCTTCCCAGTAATCAAGATGCCCGCGGAACAGCCTTATGAGAAGACTGGGTCGGAGAGACAGAAGATGACACTCGTTATGGCTGTGGCAGAGGGTTGTATTGTGCAACTTGAGTGACGAAAAGTGAAGAACCGGCGGCGCGCTTAGATATCCAAGAATATATACCAGTTGAGAGCATACGGAGGTTTTCTGAACAAATTCTACGTCGTCTATGCAAACTGAGGGAGGCCAGTGATAAAATGCCACGACAGCGCCGTTCCATAAGACAACTGCTTGCTGCTTTCTCGAATTGGAATAACACATGATAATGTCGCAAGATTACCCTCGTCTGTTCAGGTAATAGTGTTGAAAGAAGTAACCAAAGCCCCAAGCTACCCGGTCAAGTTTCCGACCTTTTCTCGTTTCATAGCATCCATCCTTAATATCCACATAGCTCTGAATAACAGGCAGTCCCGTCTCTTAGGACGGTGGTATTACAGATTTCTGGCTGTGGTAAGGATAATTTGAATGGTATCTCCAGTCGTTCTACCTATCAATCGCCGGAAAACATAGGCTTCTGAGATGTAACTGGAGGGTATTGTATGGGTGATCGTTGTAAATGTTATCATCATCGGATAAAATGAATTTTCATGAATAGGGGCCACTATTGGTCAAGGACCTTATCAGTGTCATGAAGAGAATGTCCATGAGCGAGTTATTCCTTTCATGGAAGAGACTTACAGCCGCAAAGCGGATGGCTCACACATGGACGACAGGTACATAGGAGAGGCTGATATATTTGATTTCCACTACTACAAGACGAGCTAGCTACTTGATCCTATCCCTCTCAGTGTCCTCCTCACTCTTCCGTAAACAATCAACAATATACTTCTTGATCTTTTGCTATTAGAATAAGACTAGAAAATCTCCTTAGGGGAAAGACTCGGCTAATTGTTTGAAAACATTCTTGGAATATGAGGTAGATACTACCAAGTTATTAAATCCGTGGATCAACCGAACCAATTAGTGAGAATCTATCCATGAGACGTATGGGGCTCTCGACCCTTAGGGCTCTTGTTCATAGAATCCATTCCATCAGTGGCAGAGAGCGTTTGATCCATAAATGGTGGCATCTACTAATCGCGTGCATCGTAGTTTTCCATTTTTAGTATAATTCGCCATAAGTTTCAAAATATCCCTTTATCGGGAATCATAAATACTATTTCAGATCTGTGACCCGTTCCACGGTTGTGTGCTGTGCTGAAGTAGCTTGGTATGAGAGGGAATGGTACTTTCAATTCAATTAGTACCACCACACGATTGCGGTAAGCGTCAGGGGTGTGCTCCGCTGGTTGTAACCGTTGGGACTTGTATTTCGTATTGGTGTAATGATTTCATGAAGGAAAATGGGCGGTGCAAGACGTCGAAGGAGTGACTTTCGATTTGGATTTGCCTCGCTCAGTTGGTTAATCCATTCTTCTCCCAACTGATCTTCTTCTTTTTCGCAGCCTTCGTTACTACTTTCAAGGCTTGCAATAAGCCCGGTGCTCTTAAATTTTTCAGAGAAAGATCTCAACGGAATTTGAGGGCTTTGACACGACATCATGCTGGAGTTCTGTTTAGGGTCCATCCCAAAGCCTAGCTCAAATGCCGTCATTGTAGATAAATTCAAACTTCCTTCCTATAATCAAGTCAACCTCTCGTCGACTTATTGCTATTGTAAATAGCACAGCCAAAGTAAAGTGGCTATCCCTTTGACAGCCACAAAGTCGGCCACCCCTATGATCTACAATGCTCGTAGGGGGACCCCACCAATGACTAAGCATACGAAACATTTAAATGGATTCGGCGAGTCGGCGACAGCGCTGTTTATTAAGCACCCGTACCCCATCTGGTCAAGCTGCTACCAATTTTGGCCTAGCTGTTGATCAAAGGGGGTGGCCGACTTTGTGGCTGTCAAAGGGATAGGGATGGGAAGAAGTACCTATTGACGATGTTTCCATGAATAGAACAGCGTAATGGGGTGGGTTGAGGTTGATGTTTATCAGCATGACTTGGTGCACGTTCTCGGTCCACAGTTGGGTACAGTTTAAGCGGTAGAAAGAAGAACACTGGCGCTATCCGTATGCATTGGGCATGCGCTTCATAGTTTAAAGGCAGCAATGGGATCTTTGGATTGAGATTTGCGATGCGCTACCGGATATGGCAGAGTTCAAAAGCCAAGGAACGATATTTCAGTTTAGCGGTTTTAGTTGAGGCGAACTCCGCAACAAAACAGTCTGAAGGCCACTTATGGCACTCGTACTGTCTGATCTCATCGATCGAATCTCCATTTCTGGCGCTCCAAAGGTATATGGCTGTTTTCCAGCGGTAGGACCTTGACAATAAAACAGGATTTGCCTCTCTTTTTGACTTCAAGTCAAAGCGCGATATTAGGAGTATCTGTATCCGTTGCGAGTTAGAAGCTCAAAATAGATCTTTGTAGCCTTTGTGGTCATTGCGCTTGATGCACAGACCCCAATCAAGCTACATAGTGCATCGCCACAGTTCTCCCGAAATGATGGAGACGACCTTCAAGCGAACCGAAAAACATCGTTTCGGTGGATGTATGGTAGACCTGATTAGGAATTGGCAACAGCCAGTATCGTACAAGGTGGAGATTATTGCCAGCGCCGTGGACGACGACTGCGAGATTGAAAAAGCCAACCAGCAGCGGGTGAGTTGAAACCACAACTGTTATGTAAATACAAACCCCGTAATGTGGAAGCGCATGAGTGGAATTGCGAGCGCTTGTTTCGCGGGAATAAGGTCAGAGCAAAGAGGAGCGCGAGTATAACCGGGAAACGAAGAAATTCGCCTAGCGAGCACCACGACTTTGATCCGACATGTATTTCCGATCTCGAAGCCATGAGTATATGAGCATGAGATCTCGAAAACTTGTCGTTTGATGCGACCATATTCACTACAAGTCTCATCCTCTTCTAACTCTTCTTTGACGTTAAGCTGCACTTATCCTGGAGCGTGATCGCAATATGAAGACTGTGACTCTACTGCCAGCCATTATTTCAATACTTCTTTTTGGTAAAGCTTTCGCGCAGAGTCAAGTCGGCATACCTGATGCGTTGAATGGCCCCGGCTGTGTCGGCGTCCCGAACAATGATGAATGCAGACGTTGTATGTTTAGCTGTTTCCGTTCATCGCTCCGCTGTGCCGTGAGTTGCGCCAAGTACGGCTACACATCCCAAGAGTGTAAGGTAGGTTGCAACCAAGCCGAACAAACTTGCAAAATAGAGCTAATAGTATACTGCCTCCCAGACCTGCATTGGAGTCAAGTACTGCATAGATTGTATACCACATTGTTTCCACTGGGGCACAGCCAGGGCAACTGTATGTGTCAATTGCAACGACCCCAACGTTCAGAGCCAGATGTTTGCTTTCCCTGTGAGGCCAGTTTGCTGCGGAAAATGAGGCTGACGTCTTACTGTAGGTGTCTTGGCTCATATGGGACGCCCGGATTTTGCACTGCAGCAGGTCAAGCGGGCTTTGCGGATAATGGGGGTAGATGGAATTCCCGTACAGATATTCCAAACATACAGGCTCATATCCCACAGGCTACGGTTGCAGTGGAGCTACACCTGACTGCGATACCCTTACCGGGGCATTGGCCCAATGTTCCACGCCTCCCTCGCTGCTCGCATCTGCTGGGCGAAATGCTTCGAAGCCAGTGATAGATCCTGCAGCCCCGTTGGCAAGCGCAATTCATTCCGCGACTGGTTCAGATTACTTGGGTTGTTATGGTTACACCGCTACCATTCAGCATCTAAATGGTAAGGCGTGGACTGCTAGTGAAATGACGGTTGAGCGTTGCGCGACGCATTGTTCCGAGTACGATTATTTTGGTGTACAATCCGTGACGCAGTAAGTCTTGTTCTTATGTGGAGACTCCTATTGCTGAACTTTGTCTAGATGCTTTTGTGGTAGTCAAGCTCCCCAGCCTGTTGCGAAACTTGAAGGCAACATTTGTAATGCAACTTGTAACACAAACGAATGCAAGGGATCTGGACCAATTAGAGTGTACAAGCTCCGAGGAGCAACGGCAACGTCTTGAGAACTTGTGTTGTCTGCGGCTCCATAGTAAGTAAGCTAAGAACAATCAAGTATAACATAGGCGCGGAGGATAGTGAACTAGTTCGATGCAATAGACTTTCCGTCTACGGGGTCAAACACACATCAAGGATTCGAGCACTGCCACTTACTGGCGCTGACCTACATAGAGATGGCCAGTAGTGAATCTAAGGAAACTAGTCCGATGACCGTACAAAGAATAATCCAGAGATATTATTCCATTTTTTGATATCAAAGCGAACGAGTTTGCGTTTCTAAAGATCTCCCAATGCTTTTGCAGTCTGATTTTATCTTTCACTTGGAGAGACCCGTTGGCTGTTCAATCCTTTCGTTTTATTTATGCACCTCTTATCATGGTTCAATCTATGCAGTGTCCTACAGCCAATCACCGCCAATTCTGACTGCATGAGCTGAAAGCATTGTCGCCTTCTTGCTCTCGCGGAAACGTTCGCAAGAGGCGACGTAGTGCAGAAGAGCAGCTAATCCGAAACCAGAGAGCGGATTTATATAGGAGAGCAACAGCTAACAATCTTAGAGTTCGTCCCTTTTCAGCACTCAACGCTTGCGTCACCGCCAATAATACATACTCATAGTGTAGCCATCGCTTTGTCGCACGGTATGAGGTACAGATCAAGGATTTAGATCTGTGTTCTCTGATTTGATATGTGTTGGTTTTCTCTGAGCTTGTAATCCGTGATCGAATATCCAAAGAGTGATGAGAAGTCCGTCGTCCAAGCACTAAGATATTCATGGGGTTAAATGGGGAGAACCTAGGCTTATGGCTATTTACTTTGTTGAAGAAAGACGAGTGACGAAAGCTTTTGGAGACTCTCCAGGCATGATCATTTACAACAACCACATCTTAGATCATTTGCGAAGCACTTTGTAGCCGTCTGCGCTCTTCAGAAAGACAGTCGGCTCTTGCTTTTCCCGGCCTGTTGGGACGACTGGATAGTCCGGTGGCAACCTAATATCCGGAAACTCTTGAAAGATACGCTAGTGGCACAGCAGGCTTCTATCAAGGCAAAGTCTGAAAACAATTAATGCTAAAACCTTCTCGACCGTTGCTCTAAAAGGACACTTACTGCCAAGACAAAGTCTAGAGTCCCCATGGAACGGCAGATATGCCCATTCAATATTTGCAAGCTCTGCTCCTTCCCATCTTTCAGGTCGGAAATTCATGGCGTCGTGGCCGTAAAGATCTTTTCGTCGGTGGATGTAGTAAGGTACGAATCCAATATCTAAGCCGCGGAGGATGAGAACTGGAGTATTCCCATCTGCACCTCCTCCTTGGGCAACCAAGTTGTTTTCTGAGCGAAACGAACACCTATTGGTATTGGAGGGTAGAGTCGAAGAGCTGAGGAGACGATGTGCGTCAGACAGATATGGCAAGTATAAGGAGCTATCGTTTACTTTCGTTTAGGACACACTTGAGATAGACTAATTTTGGGGTGTGGAGCCTGGTCGATTCTACCCCATCTTCTACAACGGATTGAAATCTTCTCGAAGACGATTCAGAGCTTTGGGTTGTCGGACAAGAAGGAAGCTATCAAATTTCACCAGTCAGTATTTGGAAGTCTTAGAAACGAGACGAGCGAAGATACGCAAAAATAGAAAATAGTACTCACAAAGTCCACGACAAAATGCAAGCCGTAGTATCTCTGCCGGCAAGGAAGATGTTGATGAGCTGATCGCGAACCAGCCCAGGGTCCTGCAATTCGGTATAAAGATCTTCAATGAAGCTGTAGCGGTCTGAGGTTGTCCCTATTATGTCTTTGGTTCTTTCAATTAGAGCTCACGTCACAAAGCCATCAGCATAGTCTTTGACATCTTTACAGGCAGAACTATATTTTGATGGGCTATAAGCCCAGTAGAAGTCGATAAGATCGTATATGTAAGGCAATAGCCCTTGAGGTATAATTGAAGCTGTTGGCAAAAGTGTTGTGTTCTTCGTTTTCGAAAATTTCGACAGACTGACCAATGATGCATTGCACTAGTGCTGTAATAGTAGCCAAAGTAAATAGAAAAAATAATGGTTGAAGGTCGACGACACTGGACGTGGGGAGATTAGCCATAACGCTGCTGATAGGTTCGATGAATCCTTTGAGGTTCTGATAATTGAGTTCTCGGGAACGGCTGACGCAGGAGCTCTCGAGAAAGTCTCCAGGTTCCTCCATCTTGGGTGAAGATACCTTCACCAATGAAAGGAAAGAGAGCTCCACGTCTGGTGCCAAGATACTGTAGTAATCGGTAGTATTCGTAAATGATGTGGCTGGCTCTCAAAACCTGTCACTGCAATAGGGCACCTTCGACTTGTGATAGGAGAATAGCCTCCACGTTTTTGGGTCGAACGTTGTGTATTCCACTGTCCCAAGAATTTTGAGCTCTAGATTAGGACCCAAGTCATCATTATATGGTTGTTGAAATGGCGAAAGACAATTTTCGGCATTAGCACCATATTGCGCGGAGAGCACGTCGAGCCCAAAGGCCATCTGCAAGACTACCTCGCTTTCATAGGTCGAAAACCATGCTGCTCACCGATTATAGTGTCGGCCTGCGACAATTTGGTCAGAATCTGAACGTGTTGGATCAACAAGGTACACATCTACCTCATATTCTCGCCACAGCTGCAGGTTTCCGTGAAGACAGTATAGTAATCTGACTCTAAGCAGACTAAGATGTAGATCAAACATAGTTCTTCCAGATAGCCGTAGAGTATCGAAGATGTTTTGCCGCATGTTATCACAGCAAACGGCGGATGGGATGGAGAAATGATATGGATGGGGCAGTTTGGATCACGGCGGAAGGGGATGATGCGGGGGCTTCTAGATGGGCCTAGTGCAGCTGAGATAAACTTAATTCAATGGTAGAGTAATATGAAGGAGGTGGAAGGAACGTGGTTGCCTCGTTCCTTGTGGCGGGTAGAGGAGTTCCATCACAGAACGACGTGTGTATAGAGTACCACAAGATATGTTAGGGTTGCAAGGTAGAACTCAGCACCCCACCCACCACCGTGTTTTGCAATACTCTTGGCCATGCGAGCCAGGTAAAATCGAAGAATGAAGAGACTTACTTGGTTTCCTTCGCAATACTTAATCAGCGTTCTGGCCCAGCAGGTTTGTAGAGTTTTACATCGCTTTTGATCCCTATAATGCGATCTCGTTAACGTGACCGCCAATCAACATCTACTACAAATAGTAGTGTTTCACGTGTCATGCAAACATCCCACGGCAAATGTCAACTCTCCGCCAATATTGAGAAATAACATCTGAAAGTGTTGGTATATGAGGGCCAGAAGAAGTATGTGCATGTGCATATATATTGATTGAACTACTCTAGGGAGTAGGAACTACGAAGGGAGAAAACTCTGACTCCCGCGCCCTATAGGGCTAAGCGAGATTGCCAACGACACAGGAGTAACAGTACTGTTCCCTATTTCCAACAGAAAGGCTGGGGGAAACACCACGTAGCAGTGAGCTTGACAGGATACCTAAATTCTTGCAACGTCAAGAAAGCGTCCGAGCTACCGCAGCTTCCATTGTGCCTCTCACGATATGCTCGTCGACTCCGTAACAGTTGCGAAGAAACATTTTTCAAAAAGATCCCTTCGCGCTGAATCTCACCTTGTGAACGAACTAACTAGTGGTTTCGTGCATTCGTATGCAGAGGTTGATACTCATATTCGATTCGCAGCAAGCCTCCTTTTTATGTCGCACTACAGGAACAAGCTTCACACAACGGCATCTGCGTCTGAACAAATATTAGAAGCGTAGATGAACGCTTTCGGCCTTGATCGAGGTGTGCAGGTCTCGATATTAACCTTTCGACAAGCCACGAACCCGCAGCAATTGAGTAGGGAGTTTGGATGGGTAATAGAAGCAGAGAAGTTTTGGTTACACTCTGAATGGTTTGATTATACACTTGGCTCCTTCCTGCAGCGCACTGCTGCTATATTTAGTGGCCACTCCATCTCAAACACCGACCACGATGTGCAGAGGAGCGTCAAGCCCATGTCCGCGCGCTCCCACTGACAGCTGTTCGCATTCAATTGGCAGTCTGTGGACATTCTGAGCTCAAAATTGCAGTATGAGACCTGAGCACCAATCAAAGAATACCTATCGAGCACTCCTGCATTCGAAGATTGCCATTCCTACTAGGATCATGGATTAGCTCCCGTGTCATTTTGGGACCACATCTTATACGTAGGCTCTCTTCTCATACATAGTACGGTCATATCTTATATATCAGATAATTCGATATGCATCGCTAAATGTTCACGCGTCGTTGGAAATTTGCACTAAATATTTCCTTCCTCGAGAGTTCCACGACAATCGACACTCGTTTACCTTCATTCGTACAAGACTATCACTCGTTTATCAGACTCAGACTGTTTCTCTAAATGTTTGATCTATTTAAATTCGTCTATTTGTCTGTTCGTTTATCGATATCAACAGCGTTGATATGTACTCCACAAAAATCTTTTTATGAGCCCATCTTTAATTGTCGCAGCGCAAACCACAAGCCTTTTTTTCACTAAGCTTCGAACTTCATTAATTGCTGGTAGCACCGAATTGAAATGGGTCGATGGTTATGATTCTGTAAGTACTATTATGCTGCAGCTCAGTCGCAATGAACAGAGCGTTAATCGTTTACTTTCTACAGGCGGTGACCATCGTTCTTCAGCAAGACACGGCAAACAATTGGCAAACTGTTCAACTAGTCACAGATAAGTCATTCTTAGCTTCAGATCGAGTCGTACACTGATTTGAATATGTTGTATTCGCTCTTGCACTGATTTATCGCTCATCAGGCTTTGCATTCGGTAACTCTAACACATTGACACTCGCCAAGTCACTTTCAAGCGGTGACAACCACACCTTGAGGATCTCTCAAGGCATCAACGATGTCAATTACTCCGGCCTATTTAGCCTCATCGACGGCTTGGCCTCGTCGTCGTCGTCCTCTTCATCCACGGCCTCTTCAACCGACAGCTCCTCCATGTCCACAAGCCTAATAGGCTCATCTAGCTCAAATATCATCACATCGACTCCCTCAAGACTACCAACCAACTTCACACCGTTGACTACCTCAGGAGCATCTACTTCTTCAGCAACACCAATCAGCTCAAGGCCGACGAGCTCGCATATTTCAGCCATAGCAGGCGGCACGGCTGGCGGTTTTATAATCGTTATCATTAGTACTATTCTCATCCTTTTCAAGCGGCAGCAAAGAGCTCGAAGAGCCGAGCCTGTCGCGGCTAAAGAACGGTATGGCTCAATAGAACAGCCAATTCCGCTGCAAGAGGCATATACCCAACCATCGGAGTTGGCCGGTTCAGAGATGCGGGTTGAATTAAGCGGAGCTGAACGACCAATAGAACTAAGCGGAGCTTGATTGCGAGCTGAAGTAAGCAAAGCTGAAAGGCCAGTTTGACTAAACGGAGCTGAACGGCGAATCGAACATAGTGAGTGGGGATAGTCTAACGGGATAGTAACCTGGGTTTGAAAGCAGACGTTACCCTTCCCGTCATTCATCGACTTTTTGTAACCTCAATTTCAGGGCTTGACAGGGAAACGCAGCCCCAGAGCCAAGTTTTCTATTTGTCTCTTACTATAGACAGAACAGTAACATAACAGGCCAACGGAAAAGAGTGATGATGCAGATATCACCGACAATTGGAGTGGATCTCATACTTCCCAGAACCTCGACTATACGTACCTATATTGTAAACGCCAGAGACTTCCTTTTACATCGTCATCTCACGGTTTGATGTAGCAGAGACTCAGGAATCAGAAACGTCATGACGGAAGATTCAGCGCTTGTTGGCTTAGCTAATGTACTGATCTAGTAAAAAGCTTCTCCCATCAAAATGATACCATTCCAATCCCAGCCCTCCCACCACTTTACTCCGTGTCCCACTCCGATCTCCGATTCTGGTCCAAGGCGAACTCGCTCTGACTCTGGGCCTTTTTCTTTGCCTTCATTACATCATACTCGTCCATACCGCGGGTTTCGACTAGGCGGTCGACGCAACCACCAGTAATACCGGCAAGAATTTCTTTCGCTTCCTGGTAGGAACCAGGGTGACCTACGGGGATATTAGCATACAAGCGCAGCCAAAGGAGTTTGGGATTTGGAGTTTCAAAGGGGACATACCCTGGTCGTCACAACGGTTTTCGTAAGCTTTGGCTGCTTCGTACGAGGCGGCGCCGGCGATGAGCTCATGGCTAAGGGAGGCTTCGTTGCCAAAATCTTGCACTTGTTTGGCGGCGTTCGCCTGATCGGAGTCTAAATCATGGCGCGAAAACATTTTAGCTAGCGAAGGTGCTACTTGGGAGGGACTGAGACTGACCGTCGTCGAACCAACCCATGCTTGCTGATGATGGTTTGTTGAAAGGACGTAGTAGTTGAGGAAAAGGTATCTCGGTCAATTGTTCTGGAGGAGATCGTAGTTGTAACTTAGGATTGGTGTAAAGAAGAGAAAGTCTTCGAAGAAGTGAGGGGTATTTAAGTAGTCAACGAACGGTGGGGAAAGGGGGCAGATCTGGAACATGAGAAAGAGTGACGATGTTAGGTGAAGAGCTTCGTGAACAATCTTTTCGGCAGCGTGCAGTGTCACAGAATCTGCACCGTCGTGAAACGATCTTCACTTCCCCTTGTCCCACACTCTCCATCTTCCGCGCGAGAGACTGATGGGAATCAAACGATCTCAACATCGTTTGGCAGACAGCCCACAAAGTTCAAACTCCTTACTTGATTGGGCTGTCGAGTTCTGGCTTTGAGTACTCATCATAGAAATTTCGAAAGTCCTTTTGTGTTTCTTGGAGTGAAGATACAAAGATGACGCATCAAGATCGATGAAGCGAGATAAAAGAAGTCACTCTCCATCAGATGATCAAAGCTTCACGTGGTCGTCCTGATCAAATTCTCGCAGCTTCATGATTGATTTGCACCGGTGAAAGATCGGGCCTCATTCATTCACTCTAGGAAACAGATAATACCCCTTATATAGCAAACAGGAAGGCTAGGTACGCTTCACCTTTTGTGGCTGAGGGGCTCTTTGCGTCCAACCCAGCATGGTAGCAAGTGCGGACTATATTAATTCATACGAACAGCTAGCAAAACTCCGTTACATACAAAAATTGTCAACCATCTCAAGTCAAACCAACTTGTCGGCAGCTTGTTTATAGCAAATGAGCGGGAACCTTCCAGGAGAAAAAATTTCATGAATAGAACCCTTTTTGAGTTCAAGATCCTCCCTTGATTTTGCAAGCTTCTACATATCCTTGATTCGTACTCCATCTAAACCCAAAATTCAAAAGATGCGAAGTCGTAGTCTAACCACTGGGAAAAGATAAGTTCATCGGTCGTACCATCTCAGGGTCAAGAACGAAATCAGTGTGTCGCTCAAGCGCTGACCCATGGAGTGCCCTACTCGTGACTTCCTTTAACTGAATCTCCTGCCAGTGATTCAGAGGAACACCAACACCAAGTCTCGCCCGCAGTGCTTCAAGTTCCACGCATTGAACGGTAGCAATGTCGGCTTTGGACTCATCGTCGCGCTCTGAGAGACGTATCTCAAACTTCTGTTGTTCGCGCTCTTCCCAACCAGACCAACATTCTCTCGCCCTTTGACTCTGCGCCAAGTCGTTGTTGTAGAGATGTCGAAAAGATCCGACAATAACATCGAGAGAACGAAGACGGGCGTCAGGTATGATATGGGATTCAGTCTGCCTACGGGTCCTTGCCATCGTCCTGAGAGGATTCCAGAGTCCAAGAACGGTAGACAGTGTAGCAGCAGGTTGTATAGGATTGCTTGGATCGGAGATGTTCATCTCGAGGTTCAACTCAATATGCGCAAGGAACCAAAGCGAATATGCAAGTACATTTAGTGTGTTAGTGGGCTAGACATGAAGTTTTCAGCGTCACGATGTCTTGAAATTTAGCTAGCTCAGACTTACCCATCTTCCATTATACGCGATATCGAGTCCTAGACGACGTAATTTACAGCAATACCTGCCGAGATCTTGAATCTCGGCATGCGAAAGTACACGCCGCTGGCAGAGCCCAGAAGGGTCTTCATGCTCATGAAGTCTTAGTGTTGTCAACGTCTTACCTAAATGCTTAAAGAGGCCTTCGTCAAATTGAGCGGTGAATCCTGTTAGATCTAGGTCTTCCAATGCTGGACAGCTATGAAGGAAAAGTTTGAAAGTTCTTTCAAGCCGATCGAATGATAAGCCTTTGTCCACTCGCAAAGAACGTAGACCTCGCAATCGCGCATCAGCGGAAAGGAAAAGCGACAGGCTATTGATAGAAAATCTTTCCAGTGCCGAGCAGTCCAGATCGTCACTTAGATCCTCAATGTTTGCAATAGCCTGATCAAGCTCCAGGGCTTGCAGAGCCGATGATCGTAGTCCCAGATTAGTCCAAAATTGGCCTTCATCTACTGAATCCACTGATGAAACCGCTAAACCCTTCAGGTTAGGGCAAGTCGAAATTACGTACTGCAATTCTCTAGACGCCTGGCGCTGACCTATGCCAATATTTACAACAAGTGAATAAAGAATCGGCGAATCTTTGAGGTAGGACAGCGTGCGCGCAGTGTCTTCTCGACATACAATGCGGGTATATAGATCGCAGTGTGGATGATCGGCATGCAGTGCTTTGATGATCCGATTAGGGATGTTGAACTGAGCATCCCATCTACCATACTTCGGGTTAGCACGTCGACTGAGTCAAGAACCCTACGCCTTACATGAAATTTGCCAGCCTTTTTAAGCTTGGGAGTAATTCCAAGAGTAGCTCGACATCCCGCTCACCTCGGTTCCCGCTACGGAGATTAAAAGAAGGGTACCATGATACTCGGATCTCGCGGACGGTCGCACTCCACTCACTGTTACTAAGCAGTTGCAGTAGCAATATTTGAGTGGATCCAGCAGTCACTCGAGTGAAAGAGAACTGGAGCCGGCGATAGATGAACTTCTTCGATAGTAGGTATAAGTTCCTAGAGGTAAGAGCAAAGCTACGGAGAGATTTGGGTGATGTCGGCTCTAGCTAGGAATAATCAACATCTGGCCTAGCGATGGGTGGTGAGTGGCAATCATACGAGTTCCAAGACTTCCAAGGTTATGTCGCGGTTCAGAACGCCAAGATATTGATCCATACCCACAGATATCTGGAAATGTACTTTAGAAGAGAACCACAGCCAGTTATACGTAACAGTACTGCAGAATGAATCACCTCAAGGTAAGGTACTGGGGTGTTCCTAGCAATGGCGGGTCGAGGATGTTGACGCGGCTGCGGCGGGCCGCCATGAAAGCGCCTTGACGGGAGCGTTATTTCGTTCACTAAGGTACCTACCACACCATGGACCAGGAGGCTTCCATCGGATCAACTTGGGCGACAAGTTGGGTGATCAAAGATACACGGTTCTGAGAAAACTAGGTTATGGCGAGTATTCGACTGTATAGCTCGCGCATGACTCAAAGTTAGATACCGGATCTGACTTCTGGCTTAGCACTACAATGTTCCAGATTTCATAGACATGTAGCTCTAAAGGTTCTCCGATCAGAATGCTACGGTGGCAAGCATGATATATTTGAAGTTAGTATGCTTGAAAAAATATCTAAGATATCCGGCATTCCAGACATTCAGGTCAACATCACGTTTCGCAGCTGATTGGTTGTTTTGACCATGTCGGATCCCATGACAGTCACGTCTGTTTTGTTTCTGATGTCTCCGGCCCACATATTTGCTACCATACGGCTTGTTTCAATCATCATATGCTTCCTATCAAAGTAGTCAAACAGGTTGTGCGACAACTCCTCTTAGCGCTGGATTTTCTCCACCGAGAATGTATGTCTCCTTAGAGTCATGTTTGTAGTAATCTGCGGCCTTTAGTAGTCTGTGACCTGTAGTATCTAGTCCTCGGCCTGTTCCTATAAATGCACTCTTCTAATGTTGCACGACACGACTAACGTATTTCTAAGATATCAAACCATCAAATATCCTGCTTGAGCTGGAAGACCCAGAAGCCATGATTGCGGAATATCTCTCGAAAGTTCCTCCACTCAAGATAGCCGACCTGGCTCCTAAGAAAGAACGAAATTTTGGAGTTTTGAGCCCAATGCCACGGAGAAATCTGCGGACATACCAGCCACGGACTTTGTCTCCACACCATTGATCTCAAAGATGAAGTATATCAGAGTTAGAATTATCGATTTGGGAGTTTGTACGTATTCAATAGTGTGACCTCTGGTGCAGATCTTGAGAGTGCTAATCCCACCGTTATTGTCATTTGCAGCATATTGGGTGAGCCAGCATTTAAGCGCTCGTATTCAATCACCATTCTTGAGAGCTCCAGAATTAACAGTAGGCGTGCCTTGCGGTACGGGTGTAGATATCTGGAGTTTAGATTGTCTCGTAAGTTCTCTCATGAGATATAGTCGAAAGTTGTACGTGGACTCCTTGTATTTCTAGCCGTAAACGAGACATCTAGATTTTCACGACCGTTCTCTTTTCTACCAAGTGACATATTTCTTTTGGATAGACCTTTGAGTTCATCCGCGGAAGTCCCCTGTTCGCAAGTAACGATGCAAAGAACGGTGATTGGAGCGCAGATGACCACCGCTTGGCACTCATCATTCAGTGGGCTAGGCCCTTTCCCAAAGACTTTCTAGAAAGGGGTCAAAAGACAAGGAAATTCTTTGATGCAGAAGGTAGAGAATTGAACCATGCAAATTGTGACGTACTCTGTTTTGAAGTTAATCATGATTTTAGAAGTCTATCAAGGTGTATGAGTTCTGTGCTGACAGTAGGTCCAGGTCAGCTTCCGCGCATCCAGGATGATATAAAACAAACAAGCTTGGAGGAAGTCTTAGATGGTGACGAACCAGCCTGTAAGCGAGGTTGTGCTAGAATGATCTCACGTCACCTTCCGAGACCTACCTTACCTCACCTACCTAATTTTCCCGGTGATGTGGTGTCCAGACAGTTCATACGATATACTCTACATGTCACAGAGCGACCGTACTACAGATGTTCATCGCACCCTTAGTCTTCCTTTATTCGTTGATCTAATGTCAGTAGTGTCATCTAAAACAGTTCGAGATGTCCGATAAGCTCGAGCTTCGTCTTGACGAATGGAATTCTTTTGTCAGCGATGAGACCCAGTGTGCCAGTCTAAGTCACGATGAGGAGATTGCTTTCCTTTCCTCGAAGAGTAAGAACAGTAAGTCTCAATACTGAGAACAACTACGAGACGCTAACCCACGACACGAAGTGGCCGAGTATCTCAAGCTCCATCCCGAGATGGCCCATGAGCTAATGGTACCATCCGGGTTCAAACAATGTCTCATCCGTCGCTACGAACGCTATCTTAGCGGCACCCAAATGCTTTCGACCCAAAATGGCGCTGCAAAGCATGGACAGTGGGACAAGGAGATCTTTGATGCACTGCTCCCTGAGGAAGTCAATGTAGTGGGAAATCCTTCTGGAACTACCACAATCCCCACTTGGCGAGAGCTTTGTCACTTTGTGTGCACCAATGGTACTTGTACCGTAGATGGGGAGGCCATGGCACCGCAGTATGAGTACAAGGCAACAGGGGAGAAGGTGCGGATTATCAAGTACGGAATGTTGAAAGGTAAGCTCATGGCCACTTTCCTTTTGACAATCATACTAAGGACCAGCATAGTTGAAGTCACAGAGAAACAATGGCACTTGATGTGGTCCCACGTCGTCTGCCAGTTCGCAAAGCCGTACGGCGACGACGCCGCCATATACTCCACCAACCATGATCAAATTGAGTTCATAGCTTTGCACAAAGCCTACACCGAGATGGCCTCCACTCCGCAACCCTGGAACGACTGGCAATGGCCCATCGGCCAGCAAATCGCCATCATCTTGAAGCAGCTTGAGTCCCGATTGAGAGGAATACACAAGAGAGTGCCTACTTGGCGTTGTGAGCTCCCCATAACTCCCCAGCTAATCCACGTTCTCGATTAGACCACCTCTTACAGGCGAATATCCCTCCCATACCAAGAAATTCTACGACAAGCCCTTCAAAGAATTCCTGACCAAAGAGGAAGCCGCGAGTCTCGTCTGCAAAAGCCGCATCATAGAAGGCCGCTCCACCGTTGGCATCGACTATGATCCGGTCGTGCGTGCCGAATTGACGAACAAAGGCCTGGCCCTTCCGCCCGAAGGTGCGAACTGCAAGTTCGTGGGAGGCAAGGACATTGAGATGGAGGAAAGCGAGGAATGGGAGGATAGCGAGGACAGTGAGTCGGGCCAAACGGTGGCCATTGCATGACTATTGTCATGGATCTTTGGGCGGTAAAAAAAATGTCTGGAAGCGATAAGAACCACGGTTGTAGGACGGTGGAAGGGCAATTTGCAAGTACAATCGTGGCTTTTTATCGTCTTTGTGCTTCGTGCTAAATACCTATCGGAGGAGGAAAACAAGCAGAGCAATAAGCGTGGCTCTCATCTATTGATATAGCATCTGTGCTTCTCTGCCGTCCATATTAAATCTCAGCTAAAATAGTATCGTCATCATTATCTTTGATCAGCTTACGGAGAGAAGAATTAGAAAACAGTGAAAGCTGCATATCATTCACCAATGAAACACCATAACGAAGTGAAGAACATATTACAGCCAACCAATGCTTCATAGGAAACACATTCACCAGCTAAGTCTGAGTTCACAAATATACAGATGTTATAAACTCTTCGAAATCCCAGGGTAGAATAGCAACTAAACAAAAAACCCCAGAACATTCCCCGAAATGATATCGCAACCAGTCGCCAGAACAACCGAAATGTCCCAGCAAAACCCCGTCCCCAACAACGCCGGCTCTCCAGCCAACCCAATTTCTACCACCACATCAACCACACCCATCCCCAAAGCCCGCCGACGCAAAAGCCCTCACCTCTCCATCCGCATAGACAATCCTATCAACCGTTTTTCCCACCTTTCCATCCTCTCCGCAGCAGCCCTCCCGCCCCGCAGCCTCTACATCGCAACCTACATGTATGCCACCTCCGACAGCCCCCCCTGGGCCCTCTACCTGCACGAAAACGCGCAATTCGGCGGCACCAAGTATCGCAACCCCAGCAACAGGAGCTGGATCGCAAACTACGGCCAAGCGTCAGATATCCGCATGGAGGAGCAGTTGGTTGGGCTGTATCGCGTCGCTGTGGTCCGGTCGCTGCATATTGTGGATGAGGTGATCAGAGAAGAGGACGGAAGGCCTTGTCATCTGAGAGGTATGACGGGCAATATTTGGCTGGGTCGCGCTTGTGAGAGGTTGAAGGAGGAGGGGTTGATGGCGTTTGGGTCGTGGGAAGGGCTTAGTGAGGAGGTCTGTAGGTTCTCGGGTCAGCATCGGGAGAGTGCTCTGAAGGGGTTGCGGCCGAGGCCGGTAGAGGTAGCGAGTAGTTGTGCGTTGACGGAATGAGGATGTGGGAAGTTGGTGAGGCAAGGGTGGGGAACAGATGTGACTATGTAGCTCGAGTGGTACTTTGAAGAAACACTGGAGCCTTGAAGATCGAACTGGCATACTTGGCTGAGAGTTGGAATGGTGGGGGGAAAGCTTCGACCTGGCCTTGAAAGACTGGAGACCTCCAGACGTGTGAGATGTCATCTTATGTTATTGCTCCAGTACCCCCAGTAATTCATTCCCAATTCAAGGGGTGCTTTTTCTTCACCACAGCAAGACCTAACACGCATCCCAGACATCACGAATGTTGGTTTCTGTGATTCTACTAATTCGCCCACCTTCTCCCATCTCACTATCACCGGGTCGTTGCAAGCCTCGCATCGCATAGAGAGTGATTCTCGATTCTGAGACAATAGAAGGCTTGTCTTGGGGCTCAAACCAACTGTAAATTTACCTACGTCCGTTCCGGGCATTCGGGTTATCGATGTTAGGCCAGCGCATGAGGACAGTTTAGAATGTACATCATAGCAAAGGCTTTTGGGCACAGGCAGGCCGGCTCATCGCATGGCTTGCGTGGCTCGACACCCCTCCACCCTCGTCTCGTCCGACCATTTCCGTAAAAGGCCAGAGGTATTTGGGTTTGTTTAGTTGCCAAAGTGAAACACATTTCACCGACAATAGCGTCGAAGTGGAAAGTACTGTGACAGTCTGCGGTCGTAACTCCGGAAGCGGCGGAATCAGTCGTGGCGTCAACTTGGGTATCGGCGGAAATGATGTTGCTAGCACCTGAGGTCCTGAAGGGTTCCAGCAGAAGTCTAGTTGCGGACATTTATGGGCTTCTATAAGACCATGGAAAGAGAAAACAAGTGCAGGAGTTTCTTCATCACGACTGTTTGACATCCTTTACCTTGAATATTTCTCTCAGAGGAGGCATACGAGGTTTGGCCTGTTTTAAGTATCGGGAGCAAGCTGGCAAATCTTCTGGATAGAGTAGCGGCTGCTTAGATTCTTCATCCAGCTCTCTGTTTTGGCACACCGTATCTCGAAACACTCGGATCGTGGGCAAGATTAATGAACAATCCCTCGAATGTGTTTTATGTTGTCGTCTTGCACCTGCATTGTTATCTTATCTTAGCGGCTTGATTAATAAGCTGGTGCAAACACGAACTCTCGTCTTAGCACTTTACGCGTTCCGCGTCTGAATGATATCCCACCTTTGCCTTCTCTTGTTTTGAATATTTTCTCCCCGCTACTAGATCTCTTCACCTCGTCCCACTTCTATTAGCTGTTGCATTTCTCATCTCCTGCAGGAGCAGAGATTAGTAGAGTATTCCCTGGCACTGCATCACTGTTAGCTACTCTCCATCTCAATATCATCGAGGGGCTCCTTCCTCGTTGACCCACAGATCTCGATATGTTCGTGTACAAGCGTGGTAAGTCTCGAGTAAAATCTTTGGATACCCCTTATGCATCATTGAACATCATTGCTGTTATTTCACCACCTTCCATGGTCTTCGGAGACATTTCTCCCAGCTCTCCAGCAAAATCACAAAATGCTAATGCCTACCCTCTTAGACAATCGCAAAGAGCGTGTGCAGTTTGACAAGATCACTGCACGTGTCTCGAGGCTATGCTATGGATTGGATGCCGACCATGTCGATGCTGCTGCCATCACACAGAAGGTCATCTCTGGTGTCTACCAGGGTGTTACGACCGTGGAGCTGGACAATCTTGTGAGTAGAGATTGACACTGCAGCTAGTACTCGTCGTTTTATGCTAATACTTTCTTTTGTACAGGCCGCCGAGACAGCCGCCTACATGACCGTCACCCATCCAGACTACGCGATTCTTGCTGCTCGAATTGCGGTTTCGAACCTCCACAAGCAGACAAAGAAACAATTCTCGTCCGTGGTAGATGACCTCTTCCACTACATTAACCCTATAAACAAGAAACCTTCACCTATGATATCTACGAAAACCCACGAGATTGTCATGAAGCACGCTGAGGAGCTAAACTCTGCAATTGTCTACGACAGAGATTTCAATTATCAGTATTTTGGATTCAAGACGCTTGAGCGATCCTACTTGCTGCGGATAGATGGCAAGATTGCTGAGCGTCCCCAGCATATGATCATGCGTGTCGCTGTTGGAATGCATGGAGATGACATCGATGGGGCTATCGAGACTTACAATCTGATGTCGCAAAAGTTTTTCACCCATGCATCCCCAACGCTCTTTAGTGCGGGTACGCCTGATGGTCAGCTCGCATCATGCTTCTTGATTGCCATGAAGGATGATAGTATTGAGGGTATTTATGACACCTTAAAGACATGTGCGTTGATTTCCAAAAACGCTGGCGGTGTAGGAATGAATATCCACAATATCCGGGCTACCGGTTCATACATTGCTGGTACAAACGGTACATCTAATGGTATCGTTCCAATGTTGCGTGTATTCAACAACACCGCGAGGTATGTCGACCAAGGAGGCAACAAGCGTCCAGGTGCATTTGCCATCTATCTGGAGCCATGGCACGCAGATGTCTTCGAATATCTGGATCTACGAAAGAACCACGGAAAAGAAGAAGTGCGAGCCCGTGACCTTTTCTTTGCTTTGTGGATACCCGATCTGTTCATGAAGCGGGTCGAGGCCAATAAAGACTGGACACTGATGTGTCCCAATGAATGCCCAGGTCTGGCTGATGTTTATGGTGATGAATTTGAAGCACTATACGAGAAGTAGGATCCTGAAAATAATGCTAAGAATTCCTTGCGCTAACAAGCTGTTCAGATACGAGAAGGAAGGCCGTGGCCGTAAGCCCATCAAGGCGCAAAAGCTGTGGTACTCTATCCTTGAAGCGCAAACCGAAACGGGTAATCCCTTTATGTTGTACAAAGATGCCTGCAACAAGAAGAGCAACCAGAAGAACCTTGGCACTATCAAGAGCTCGAATCTCTGCACCGAGATTATCGAGTACACTGCACCAGACGAGGTTGCGGTCTGTAATCTGGCATCAATGGGTCTTCCTGCCTTTGTAGATGCTCAGCGTGGAGAGTACGACTTTGGCAAGCTCCACGAAGTCACGCAAGTCGTCGTGCGTAATCTAAACAAGGTCATTGATGTGAACTACTACCCAGTTGAGGAGGCGAGGCGAGGCAACATGAGACATCGCCCCGTTGGAGTCGGTGTCCAAGGCCTTGCGGATGCGTTCCTCGCTCTTCGGTTGCCATTTGACTCGCCAGAAGCGAAGCAACTGAACAAGCAAATCTTTGAGACCATCTACCATGCAGCGTTGACAGCCTCTTGCGAGCTTGCTAAGAAGGATGGACCTTACTCTTCGTACGAGGGTTCCCCAGTCTCCCAAGGCGTCTTACAATATGACATGTGGAATGTCACTCCTACTGACTTGTGGGACTGGGATTCCCTCAAGGCCGAGATCGCCAAGCATGGTGTTCGAAACAGCTTGCTGGTGGCGCCCATGCCAACGGCCAGCACCAGCCAGATCCTAGGAAACAATGAGTGTTTCGAGCCATATACTTCCAACATCTACTCGCGTCGTGTGTTGGCAGGAGAGTTCCAAGTCGTTAACCCCTGGCTGTTGAAGGACTTGGTTGACATGGGTCTTTGGTCTGACAACATGAAGAACCGTATCATCGCCGATGGTGGCTCTATCCAGAATGTACCCAATATACCTGCAGATATCAAGGCACTATACAAGACCGTCTGGGAGATATCCCAGCGAACCATTGTCCAGATGGCTGCTGACCGTGGCGCCTTCATCGATCAATCCCAATCCCTGAATATCCATCTCAAGGAACCAACAATGGGTAAGATCACAAGTATGCACTTTGCCGGCTGGAAGCTAGGTCTAAAGACTGGAATGTACTATCTCCGCACAATGGCCGCGTCTGCACCGATTCAATTCACTGTCGACCAAGAGCAACTCAAAGTTGCGGACACGAACATTGCCCGTACCCCAGGCGCCAAAAAGCGATCGATCCCTTCAGCCGGCTATTCTTCCTCCCCTCAATACTCCGCTATACCGCGTTCAATGTCTTCGCAAAAATCCTCCATGGTCACAAATGGCATGCCAACCCCGACTTCCACTCCACCCCCAATGTCCGAGGATAAAAAGTTTTCTCCGCCGTCGAAGAAAGAGAGTGTCGTGATCCCAACCTTCAAGGCTGATATCGAGGAGGGAGAGAGTCCGCAGACATTGGCGACTGATCCCGTTGGCCCTCCGGCGCCAGAGGAGAAGCTGCCGGAGCCGGCACTCAATGGGGTCAAACAGGAGGAGGACGCGGAGGAGAAGAGTACTACGAGGGAAGAGGATATTTATGCTGAGAAGGCGCTGCAGTGTAAGTTGGTTGTCTAATGATGACGGTAATGAGGATTCTGATAAGATGACAGGTAGTATCGAGAATCGAGAGGAGTGCATCATGTGCAGCGGCTAGAGGAGCGAGCTAGATACCTGAATCCCAATACCGTGTGGCAGGTCATAGTTTGCTTGGTGCCAAGCCATGGCGTGAGCGCAGTTTTTTCGCTGATCAGAAAGTTGCATGTCCGCAATGGACGATCTATGCTTTGGTATGTCTCATGGCAGTGGGTTGAATAGGTCACGGGGCGTTAAGGGGAGGGAAGGGATGGCTGTACCTTGTATCATATCTGTCCGAAGCTTCGACTGCAATGTCTACATATCGGATGGCAACCTCCGTCCCAACTTGAAATTCTTGTGACCGAGTGCCCCTCCAACCGACGGCGTAGAAGGCCGTGGCCGGCACTTCGTATTTGCGAGCGTGGAGTGAGGTAGGCGATGCGCCGTTCACGGACTTCTTTCTATGGACTGACTGACTGATGGATTGGTGGAATGTGGAATGTGGAGGGAGAGGTTGGGGATGGGATGGATGGGATGGGATGGGATGGGATGGGATGGGATGCGGAGAGGTCTGTGTGCTGCTGTTGTTGAAACGCTGATTGATTGATGGATGCTTACAGTAGATAAATGGATTTGGATAGGGGATTGGATTTAACACGTCTCCTCTCTTATATACACAAGATATATATATACTCGTACGGAATACTCTGGGGACAAACAATCCTGTACCTCGTAACTCTACGCGTTTATTGTTGTGATATAACTTGACTCGACGTTATCGATTGATCGATTGCTGGCTGGCTGAGCAGTCGCTGAGGGTGGTAGGATGATCGAACAAGACGCGGGACGGTTGGACTGGGGTTGGAATTGGTGAGGATGTTTTGTATCATTGTGTGAGAACACATCAGAATCGTCAATGTTTTCACGGAAATTCCAAATCGATTTCTTAACCCTCTCGGAAAGCGCCGCACCTGATACCCCTCTCCCTTGTCCCCTCATACGTCAATCCTCACCACCAATCCCCCTGCGCCTTCATCGCCGCCGCCACCTTGCTAAACCCCGCAATGTTACTCCCCGCCACCAGACTCGGAAACTCCCCCTCCGCCGGCTCCACGTACTCCTTGGCCGTTTCCAGCCCATTCTTGAAGCAATTCTCCATAATCAGCTTCAGTCTATTATCCACCTCCTCCGCCGTCCACGCAATGCGCTGCGAGTTCTGCGCCATTTCGAGCCCGGAGACGGCCACACCGCCCGCGTTGGCCGCTTTACCGGGCGCGTACCAGATCGCGCTGCCCTTTTGGGATTTGCGGTGGTGCTCAAAGATGTCAATGGCTTCGGCGGAGCAGCCCATGTTGCTGCCTTCGGCGACGAATTTCGCGCCTGCATCGATGAGGGCTTGGGCTTCTTCGCCCGAGACTTCGTTTTGCGTCGCGCTGGGGAGGGCAACATCGACTTTGCCGCAGTGGGTCCAGGGGCGGGCGCCCTCGATGTACTTGAACTTTTCTTTGTGGCTTTCCGAGCTGGTGAGCTCCGTTAGCTGCTTGCGGTCGACCTTTAGTTGGGCGATGTAGGCGATGTCCTCGGGGGTGATTCCGCCTTCACTGGTGGTGATTATAGAGCCTTTACTATCAGAGAGAGAGATGACGGTTGCGCCGAGCTCGATCGCTTTCAGGGCAGCGTATTGGGCGACGTTGCCGGAGCCAGAGACAGCGACGCGCTTGCCTTGGAACGATTCTTTACCGCCAGAGGCATATTGGATCATGTGTTGAACGTACTGCGGCAGAAATTAGAATTTGTAAAGATTGAGTGAGCACGACTACTTACGTAGACGAGACCATAACCTGTAGCCTCTGGTCTTATCAAGCTACCTCCCCATGACCCACCCTTTCCAGTCAATACGCCCTCCCACAGCGTTGTTTGTGCCTTGTACGCTCCAAACAGCCATCCAATCTCGCGAGGTGAGACCCCAATATCTCCCGCGGGGATATCGGTATTGGCTCCGATGTGCTTCCCAAGCTCCTTCATGAACGCAAAGCAAAACTTGCGGATCTCGTTGTCCGACTTGCCTTTGGGGTCGAAATCTGCTCCTCCTTTGCCACCTCCAATGTTTACTATTTGAATACCGGTCAGTTCAAGCTCTGGATGGACATGGGGAGTTTTTCTAGTTGCTGGATTTGCAATTGGTGTGAGCTTACAGCCGGTCAAGGCATTCTTGAAAATCTGTTCGAAGCCCAAGAACTTAAGAATCGACAAGTTCACAGAGGGATGGAACCTCAGCCCACCCTTGTATGGCCCCAATGCCGAGTTGAATTGCACACGGTATCCGCGATTGACTTGGACTCCACCCTTGTCATCTTCCCAGGTGACTCGGAATTGGATGACCCGTTCGGGGATCGAGGCAACTTTGAGAGCGGTCTTGTATTCCGGATTCTTCTTGAAGAGTGAGGAGTTCTCGAGTGTTGAGGCAAGCTCTGCAATTCGCGGTTTAGTTCGTGGCTTTCACTGTGCAATACCGATGCTTCGCTGCGAAGCTCACCTTTGTAGGCCTGCTCGAATTCCGGCTCAGATGGAAGGTTCGACATGTTTGGGGGGATAAGGACTCAGGAAGTGAGGTTTGAAAGATAGCAGCAACCAATTGCCAATGTAGAGTGGATGGTCAGTTGCGGTGCGGGTTTCTCGGGGGGGTGGTATGGTTTTGTGAAGTAGGCAGCAGAAGTGTTGAGTTCTTCACATGCTGTCGATGAGGGAAAGAAAGCCTACTTGTACGGTAGGGTGCGTGGGTGCCATGGGATCGGGAGGCCCACCGCCCGCTGCTGGAAAAAGCAAGCTAATAATGGCTGATATGGAGCCTGGAGGGCAATGATGATAATAATGACAATACTGTAATAATAACAAATGATAATGGTTGAGGGTGTCAATGAAATCATCCCCCATCCCCCGGTGATCCGCTCCATCTTGGCCGGGGGAAACAGATGGAATCTCGCAGTCGGCCGGAAGAAGTGTATCTTGCTATGATTGCCGGTTGCCAGTAGGTGGTTTGCCCTTGGAGACGTCTCACTGTTAACCCATAGGGAGGGGGTGACCGGAAACAATCCATCAGAGTCTTGACATTTCATTGGTGGAAATGGGTGTGAATGATGATTGGAGGAGGATCGTGACAACGGAAAACGGAAATTGCAAAAGGTGGGACCTTATCGGCACCTTCCTATTGGTCCGACTGATATCCAGCCCTACGGTGGACTTACCCCTCCGCGCCCCCTTTTCCCCCCGCTATCCATCGATGGTTTCCGCGGGAGAAATCCCTAATCGCCTTCACTTTCTGTCACCCCATCGGTTACGCCGGTGACAAGCAAGAATGACATCTTCTTCGCCACCGAGAGATTCGACATCTCGCCGTTTATTCATGTCGTGATGTAACAAGAAAAGCATGACTACAACGGTTGGGCAGCGTAGCGAGAGACAACTATGTAACTGTGCGGACAGTTTGCAGCTACTCCAGAGTCAGCTACGTGCGGAATCTACCAAAAAAGACCCGATGGAGGAAACATGCGCAATGATCGTCGTGTCGTATCGTAGACAGTCGTACCTGTACATCTACAGATCTCGTAACGACTGCGCGTCTCTTCATTCTTCCTCCAGGGATTCAGTCGCAATCCACCGGATCCCAATCAGTCACGAGGTATTCATCCAGCTCATCCATCGTCTTCATGTCCGCCGAGTCAATCTCGAACCCTCCCACATCGCCATTCTCGATGATCCGCGAGTGAGTCACGCTCTTGGGCAATGGTACAAAGCCGTGCTGCAAGCTCCATCGGATCATGAGCTGCGCCGGCGTACAGGAATATTTGGTCGACAGCGAACGGATGGTGG
>JAABUS010001230.1_pt1 | contig 57753 bp, 46 predicted proteins | sample 5560161 | NCBI WGS metagenome assembly JAABUS01 (sample SAMN10711885, study PRJNA513376) | rock metagenome | isolation source: Antarctica rocks | place: Antarctica: Victoria Land, Trio Nunatak nord | collected 2016-01-04
TTGAGGTTTTTATAATGAAATTAAAAGTTAGTGTAGCGGTTTTAAACTGACTACTTTTTTAACTGCCTCAATAGTTGTTAAGGTTACATGGAGACTTGCCAATAGTTGGGCTTGACATTGGAGCAATTAGCGGTGGTAATGTCTCGTCCCGAAATGGGTTGTGAGGAAATAGTCTGAACCGGCTTTGCAGAATGTCTGGGATCTGGAATAATAGAATTTATAATTTTTTTAATTCTTAAGATCGTAAAGAATTAAAGGAATTACTTATAATAAACATTTATAACCGAAGCGATATTATAAAGAATTATTTTAATTAAATAGCTAAAAAGACCAAAACTTAATCTTGTTAACTAGCAACGCTACGCTACATTTATGAAGAAGATACAAATAATTTATTTATCTGCTGTTTACGATTTCAATATTTTAAAAATAAAAATTATATGAAAAAGATTTGGCAGTATCATAGCAATCATTAACTTTTACTGTTAGATATTCTATTCCAAATTCTTACACTTGTATTGATTATACATTAACAAGCTTAGATAAATTTGCCCATGAGGAAATTATTTAGCGTACTTATATTTCTTATAAGCATAAACGCTTATACGCAGCAGCCAGCCGAAATTGGCAAGCCATTGCCAGCCTGGAAAGAAGGTTATCTCGATCTGCATCATATAAATACAGGCAGGGGAAACGCTGCTTTTTATATTCTGCCCGATGGTACCACCGTTCTATTTGACGCAGGTGAGCTCGATCCGACAAATCCAAGAACTACTTCTAAGCGCAATGCGGTTATCCGTCCAAACGATACGAAACATCCTTATGAATGGATTGCAGGTTATATCAAAAAAGTATCGCCGCTAAAGGAAAAAGCAGTGATTGATTACGCCATTATCTCACATTTTCACGATGATCATTTTGGAAGCTGGTATGCCGGCGCGCCTTTGTCTGCGAATAAACAATATTCACTAACCGGCATTACAGGTGTCGCTGAGCTTATTCCTGTTCGTACATTGTTGCAACGCGATTATAATTATCCTGTTTCTGTAGAAAAAAGACTGGCAGCATATAAAGGAAAAGAAGATAATTATATAAAAACATGGAATAATTACCTTTCATTTTTACAGAGTCAGCAGCAAAAAGGCATGCAGGTTGTGCCTTTTAAAGCAGGCGTTAAAACGCAAATAACCTTACTTCATCATCCTTCAGATTTTCCTGGTTTTTATGTACAAAACATTAAAACCAATGGTTTAATATGGACTGGCAAAGACAGCTTGGTAACACAACATTTTCCTGTTATTGATTCTTTAAATAATAAAACCTGGCCCGATGAAAATACACTGAGCAACGTACTGGTTATACACTATGGTGCCTTCACTTATTATACAGGGGGCGACTGTTCAGGTAATGTATTCCCCGGAGATGCGGCATGGCGTGACGTGGAAACACCTGTGGCAAAAGCAGTTGGAGAAGTTGATGTGGCAACGATGGATCACCACGGCAACAGGGATGCGGTGAATGAATTTCAGGTAAAAACATTGAAACCGCGGGTTTGGATAGAGCAGACATGGACAGCAGATCACCCGGGCCACGAAGTATTAATACGCGCAACGTCTCCATATTTGTATGAGGGAAAACGCGATCTTTTTGCCACTAATCTGCTGGAAGCCAACAAGCTGGTGATAGGGCCTTTGGCAGACCAGTCTTATCAAAGCCAGCAGGGGCATATAGTTGTACGCATTTTGCCAGGCGGCAAAAATTATTACGTAATTATTCTTGATGATACCCGCGAAGACATGCCCGTGAAAAATGTGTTTGGTCCCTATACTTCGAAGTAACTTTAGCTGATTAAAAGAAAAAATCAGACCAGTTACTACTCATAGCTTTATTATCTATTTTGGTTAATTCGTGAAGAGTTAAGGTTTTATTTTAAAAAGCCTGTGCATCTCGTGCAGCAGGTGTAAGGTTCAAAGCATAAGTAATTTTCTTTTATAATTACACTGACTTATGTGTTGTGGATGAAGAATAATAAACAAGCCAGACATATAATTTTTTTAAATTGACAATATTGGATAATAACCTGGCCGGATTACATTTGTTTGTACAACAAACAAGATTTTAAATAAATATAGCAGGATAGTTCAGGACAGCTAAACAGCGCCAAGTATCTATGTTTATGAAAATTTAAAAAACGATTGCCTGTATGGAAAAAATTGACAACTTCAACGGAATTTGTTGTTACCTCATTGCAACAATTTTTCTGTTTAATCCTATCTCTTTTTCTGTTACCAATCTTCAGGCAAATTTCTTTTAATAATATTGATTCTATAATGAAAAGATTGATTACTATTGATATAAAAACCTGATGGTAATTACGTGAAGTAGCTGCAGAACAACCGGAAATTATTAAAGCTTTAATTAAAATGTAAGAACAGCTACAAGTTTAAGGATTTTCAGAACCTTAAATAAGTCAATTAAAAGTAAGAGAATATTTTAAGTATAAAACTAATTAATATGGGAAAGAATATTTTACAATATTTTTTTACAGGCAAAAAACAAGTGGTAATTCTTTCAGTTGTAATTGCTGCTGTGACATCATTTTGCTGTAATAATGCTAAAGATGATAAATTAACTGCAGAATCATCTGCAGACCCTAAAATTGATAATCTTAAGCTCCCGCCAGGCTTTCATGCAGATCATTTATACAGTCCCGGTGCCCACGAACAAGGTTCCTGGGTCGCCATGACCTTTGATGACAAAGGCCGGATGATTGCGTGCGACCAGTACGGTTATTTGTATCGCGTCACCATTCCGCCTGTTGGTTTTGATACCACCAAATCAAAAGTGCAGGTCGAAAAGCTCGACATTAAAATTGCCGGTGATACAGCTAAGTTTAAGATTGGTTTTGCTCATGGGTTGTTGTATGCCTTCAACAGTTTGTATGTAATGGTGAATGATGAAGGCGATACAACGCTTAAAAAAAGGAGCGGGCTGTACCGTCTTCAGGATACTAATCACGATGACCAGTATGATAAGATTACTTTAATAAAAGCTTTGGAAGGCGAGGGAGAGCACGGGCCGCACAGCCCGGTTTTGTCTCCTGATAAAAAGTCTATTTACATGTTGGCCGGTAATTTTACCAAAATCCCTAAAATGGATGCTTACAGAGGTGCTTCTGATTGGCAAATTGATAATTTGTTGCCTTTAATAAGAGATCCAAATGGTCATGATAATACGGTTAATACGCACGGCGGGTGGATTGCTCACATGGATTCATCCGGAAAGAACTGGGAGCTGATCAGCTCGGGGTTTCGCAATCCTTTTGACCTCACCTTTAATGATGATGGCGAAATGTTTGCTTACGACTCAGACATGGAATGGGATTTTGGGCTTCCCTGGTATCGCCCGACACGCATTTGTCATGTTACAAGCGGCAGCGAATTTGGATGGCGCCCAGGTACAGAAAAGTGGTCTCCGGCCTATCCCGATAATTTGCCCTCGGTCTTAAATGTCGGCCAGGGTTCTCCTACCAGTTTCTTCGCCGGCCATAATGCACATTTTCCTGAGAAATACCGCAAATCTTTATTTGCCTTTGACTGGAGCTTTGGGATCATCTATGCTATTCATCTTGATCCTGACGGTTCTTCTTACAAAGCAAAAGGAGAAGAATTTGTTTCAGGTTCACCTTTGCCTTTAACCGATGGTGTTATCGGTCCAGACGGGGCTATGTATTTTCTTACCGGCGGCCGAAAACTGGAGTCCGATCTTTACCGCGTTTATTATGGTGATAATACAAAAAATACAGAAAACTTAGCTGCTTCTGAGCCAAATGAACAACTAAAGATCAGAAGAAAGTTGGAAGAATATCATGGAAACCCGAAGGCAGGCGCTGTTGATTTTGCGTGGCCTTACCTGAATAATAAAGATCGCTTTATTCGCTATGCTGCCAGAGTTGCTATAGAGCATCAGCCGGTAAATGAATGGCAAACCCGTATTCTGAATGAAAAAGATCCTGTGATCTTAACACAGGCAGGTATTGCATTAGCTCACAAAGGAAATGCCTCGGTGAAAAACCAGTTGCTGAAGTCACTTATGGGAATTAACTATTCCCAACTTTCTGAACCACAGCAAATTGATCTTGCCCGTGCTTTTGAACTGGTTTTTTTAAGAATGGGTATGCCGGATGCTGCAGAAAAAGCGTCTGTAGCGGCGTATCTCAATCCTCAGTATCCTGCAAAAACAAACGAGCTGAACCGCGAGCTTAGCAAAGTGCTGGTGTATATAGAAGCTCCGCAATCTGTTGAAAAAACAATGGCTTTACTGGCGACGGCCAAAGATGATAAATCAAACCAAAGCAACCTTACCCAATCCTCCGACCTTATTCTTCGTAATCCCCAGTACGGGATGGATATTGCAGGTATGCTTTCAAAGGTTCCTCCGGGTCAGCAAACTTTTTATGCAACGGTCTTAAGTCAGGCAAAGACAGGTTGGACGCCTGAACTGCAGGAAAAATATTTCAAATGGTTTGCAAATGCCTTTCAATTTAAAGGAGGACATAGTTTTATTGGCTTTATTAACTTAGCCCGCAAAAATGCCCTTGCAAATGTTCCTAAAGACCGCTTCGCTTATTTTAATACTGTTTCAGGAGACTCTTTAGTTGGCCGTTCCGGCATTTATGTGGCCGATGCTACTTTGCAGCCCGAAGGCCCGGGCAGAAACTGGAAAATTGAAGAAGCCGTAGCCGTAGCCGACAGCGGAATTACTAATAGAAATTTCGAAAAGGGAAGAGCGATGTTCTCGGCTTCCCTTTGCAAATCGTGCCATACAATGCGGGGAGAAGGCGGCGTGGCTGGGCCTGATCTTACACAATTGGGTACCCGCTTTTCTTATAATGACATGCTTGAGTCTATTATTAAACCAAGTAAAGAAATCTCTGATCAATACGGAGCTACGGTTTTTTATCTGAAAGAAGGCGGGTCTGTAGTAGGCAGGATGATTAAGCAGGACAATGAAAAATATACTATTTCTCAAAACCCTTTTGCTCCGGAACAAGTACGGGAAGTTTTGAAGAAAGATGTTGCACGTACCAAACTCTCTGAGGTTTCTCCGATGCTGCCTGGTTTGATTAACCGGTTAAACTCTGAAGAACTGAAAGATTTACTCGCTTATCTTAAAGCCGGAGGTAATAAAGACAATCCTGTGTTCTCTAAGAATGCTGATAATGCTAATAAAAAGTCTGTAGCAGCTAATAACAAATAATAGAAATTTCTTTCACAGAATGGCAGTGAAATTTTTATAAAAATAATTGTACTATTAATTCAAAATTTAATCAGATCAATACATCAACTTTTTAATAACAAAACTTTTAATATTATTTCCCAAAAAAGGGAATTACATGAATTGAGCATTGAGAGCGGAGAATTGAGAGTTGAATACTGAATAATTTTTTTTTAAATTTATAGCACTAAATAACTATCATAAAAGGAGAAACTAATTTGATCCCCGGCACCTGGCAAAATAAAATTTCTAACCCCGCACAATTAGGAGGAATAGAAACAAGTGTACTGGATAACGGCTTAGGCCGGGGAACACGAATAGCATGGATAAATACCGGATCAGGTCTTCGGTATAAGGTTGTAATTGACCGGGCAATGGACATTGCCGATGCTTTTTATAACCAGTACAGCCTTGCCTGGATTAGTCATTGCGGTATAGCAGCGCCGGAACCATTTTCAAATCATGGCATTGATTGGCTTAAAACATTCGGCGGCGGATTGCTTACTACCTGCGGACTAACACACGTAGGCGGACCTGAAGCTGATGCTTTTGGAGACCGTGGTCTTCATGACCAAATCAGTAACATTCCGGCAGAGATTGAATCACTTATTCAACCTGACCCTGTGATGGGAAAAATGGAGATGAGCCTTACAGGAAGAATAAAGCAAACGCAGGTTTTAGGACCTAACCTTGAATTGAAGCGGACAATATCTGCAACGCTTGGGCAGGCAACCATACGAATTCATGATGAAGTAATCAATCGGGGAAATGCAGCGGCGCCTCACATGTTGCTTTATCATTTCAATTTTGGCTGGCCCCTCGTGGATGAAGGAACAGATATCATCTGGCAGGGCAAATGGCAGCCCCGTGAAGGCGGTATTAATAACAGAATTTTTAAAGAAGGTTATAATTTTCGTAAATGTCCTGATCCCTTAGAAGATCATAACGGCAGTGGAGAAGCAGTTGCTTTTATAGATGCTGTGCCTGATGACTCAGGGCAATGTACCTGCGGCCTTTATAACTCGAAAATAGGTATAGCAATGGTGATGAAGTTCCAGAAAAAACAATTGCCCTGGTTAACGAATTGGCAGCACTGGGGCAAGGGAGAATATGTAACAGGAATCGAGCCGGGAACGCATCCGCCGATAGGGCAGGCAAAAGCAAGAGGGCAACAAAATCTTATCTTTTTACAACCCGGAGAAATGAGGAAGTATGACATAGAAATCGAAGTATTGGAAAACAAAGAGAGGATAAATGAATTTTTAATAAAGAACAATTTAGCATAATATTAAAAAAAAATCATTTTAATGGAAACAGCTGAAAAAACAAGTACAGCACAAAAAGCACTGGAACAAGGCCAGGGAATTTTGCGTTTGGCGCCAACCTGGGTACCACGGTCTTTTTGTGTGCCCGGACGGCGAATAAAGCTGCATCCTGATGATTATTATGTATTGGGCGGAAAGCGCGGCGGCATTGATGAACGCTGGCTGTCTTCCACAACACCGGCAAAAAACGGCCCTTCGACAGGAGAAAATGAAGGCCTGAGCGCCATAGTATTTAATGATGGAAATAAGGAAGTACAAATATTATTGAAGGATGCAATAGATGAGCTGCAGGGTGAGCTGATCGGAGACAGGCTGTGGAATGAGCACCAAAGCTGGCCAATGTATTCTAAATTTTTTGATAATATGGGTCCTTTGCCGCACCATATTCATCACAACGACGAGCATGCTGCACTGATTGGCCAAATGGGTAAGCCTGAAGCTTACTATTTTCCACCACAATTAAATAATCATGGCGGTGATTTTCCATATACTTTTTTTGGTATTGCCCCAGGCACCACAAAAGAACAAATTCGTGAATGTCTTGTAAATTTCACCAAAGGTGATAACAAGATAACGAGCTATTCACAAGCATTTCGTTTGGATCCCGGAACCGGCTGGGATGTTCCGCCCGGAATGCTTCATGCTCCCGGAAGCATGTGCACGTATGAACCTCAAAAAGCTTCTGATGTATTTGCCATGTATCAATCATTGGTGAATGAAGCAATTATTCCCGAAGAATTGCTTTGGAATGGAACGCCGGCAGACAGGATTGGTGATTTTGACCAGTTAATGGAAGTTATTGACTGGGACTTAAACACCAATCCCAATATTTTAGAAACCCGGTTTATGATGCCTAAGCCGGTAAAGCCCGCAGATGAAATGCAGGCAGAAGGATACGTAGAAAACTGGGTTTGCTACAAGTCTGATGCTTTTAGTGCTAAAGAACTTACCATTTTTCCGGGAAAAACGGTGACTATTAGAGATAGCGCAGCTTATGGTTTGATAATGATGCAGGGACATGGAAAAATGGGCGTGTGGGAAATAGAGACACCTGCTTTAATCAGATACGGTCAATTGACAAACGATGAATTTTTTGTCAGCGAAAAAGCTGCGATGGAAGGTGTTACAATTATTAATCCTTCCACTACTGATCCTGTTGTCATGCTGAAACATTTTGGTTCCGGAAATCCTGATCTTGTTTTATAAAGTCCTTATTCTTAAAATTACTATTAATTTAATTTTCCATATTGATAAAAATTGCCACAGTTCTCAGAATTGCCACAGTTTTCAGAATTGCCACAGTTCTCAGAATTGCCACAGTTTTCCGAATTGCCACAGTTTTCCGAATTGCCACAGTTTTCAGAATTGCCACAGTTTTCAGAATTGCCACAGTTTTCAGAATTGCCACAGTTTTCAGAATTGCCACAGTTTTCAGAATTGCCACAGTTTTCAGAATTGCCACGACCTTCAGGTCGTGGACGAAGAATAAATTACAAAAAGGCTTTAGCCGAAAAACGCACCATAAAAAGAAAATTTTTGTTGAAGAATACAAAGAATTTATAAACGCTCATCATTTTGAAGGAGTTTTGGCTAAGGCCGATACTTAAATTTTTATACAACCGCGACCTGAAGGTCGTGGCAAATCTATCTGTATAAATCATCAAAAAACATTTTTACAAATTGAAAATAACCTACCAATATGCCTGAAAATAATTATCCAAAACTGCACAATGCCACCTGGCCAGGCATTGTAGGGAAAGGAGCTGGCTCAGAGCCGGTCATTTCTTTTGATGGTATGCTCAGCATGACCGCTGCTGCCGAGGCAGACGGAATTAAATTTGATGGTATTGACATCGGTCTTTTAGATCCGCATATTAGTATTGACAGTTCCGATGATGATATCAAAAAACTTGCAGATAAAGTTGCTGCACGCAATTTGAAAATCGGCAGTCTTGTAGCGCCGATATGGGGCGGCCCTGCAATGGGAAGTAAAGAAGAGCGCACACAATTTGTAGAAATGGTTCGCAAGTCGTGTGAGTTTGGTAAAAAATTAAGGGAATTAGGAGTTCGTCCTTACCCTATTGTTCGTATTGACTCTGCAAGCTCGCCGCGAAGTTGGGAGGCTGACCCCGTTAACAATACAAAATTAATAGCACAAACCTTTCGGGAAGCATGCGATGTAGCCGCAGATTATGGTGAAAAACTTGCCGCAGAAGGTGAAATCTGCTGGGGCGGCATGCATAGCTGGAAGACAATGATTGATACGCTTGAAGCTGTTGACCGGCCAAATATTGGTTTCCAGGCTGATATGTCTCATACCTTGTTATACCTTCTCGGTTACAACCGTCCTGAAGACCGGATACTTCCTGATAACTTTGACTGGAGTGACCGCGATGCCTTAACCCAAGGTTTGAAAACCATAACAAACGCCCTTCGCCCCTGGACGATAGATTTCCATGTTGCCCAGAACGATGGTACCGTGCATGGCACTGGTTCTCACGACAAGACCGGCCGTCACTGCCTGGCAACTGATCCTAACGGAAAGCTCAACGTGGCTGAAGATGCAGGTTATTGGATGCGTGATGAAAATGGCGAACTAACCAAAGCATTTACACATATCTGCTGGGACGGATGCATGTTCTCCAATGAAGTTATGACCAAACAACAAACCTGGAACGATATTCTAACTACCATGGTGGATGTTCGCAAACTGCACGGTTGGTATGAAGCAGAGTAACAAAATCCAAAACAAACATTTTTTATGTATTTTCATAAAATACAAGAATGAAAGAAAAGAAAGCATTAAGAATTGGATTGATCGGCGGCGGTTTTATGGGGCGCACACATTCTAATGGTTATAAGCGGGTAAGTGATTTTTTTCCGGAACTGGAACATGTTCCTGATCTAAAAGCAGTTTGTTCTCGCCGCAAAGACAAAGTACGTGCATTTGCAGATCAATGGGGTTATGAGTCTATAGAAACAGATTGGAAGAATATTATTTCCCGTGATGACATTGACGCGGTTGATATATGCACACCCAATAATATGCACGCCGAAATTGCTGTTGCTGCTGCAGAAGCAGGTAAAATGATTCTTTGCGAAAAACCATTAGCCCGTACGTTAGCCGAAGCGCAACAAATGGTTGATGCAGTTGAAAAGGCCGGAGTCAGTAACACAGTCTGGTACAACTATCGCCGCATTCCGGCCGTTACTTTGGCTAAACAAATTATAGATACAGGTAAATTAGGCCGCATTTTTCATTATCGCGCTAACTTTCTACAGGATTGGACAATTAATGCAAATCTTCCGCAGGGCGGAGAAGCGTTATGGCGATTGGATGCAGATGCCGCTGGTTCAGGCGTGACAGGTGATCTTCTTGCCCATTGTATTGATACTGCTATGTGGCTCAACGGAGCAATTACAGACGTTTCCGCCGTTACCGAGACTTTTATAAAAGAACGTCAGCATCAATTGACCGGAAAAGTGGAAAAAGTAGGCATAGATGACGCCTGCATTTTTCATTGCCACTTCAAAAACGGAGCGTTGGGGCTTTTTGAATCTACGCGCTATGCAAGAGGCCATAAAGCTTTATATACTTTTGAAATTAACGGAGAAAATGCTTCAATACGCTGGGACTTACACGATCTTAACCGGCTGGAATATTTCGATTACGCTGATAACTCTATCGTTCGCGGCTGGCGGACTATTCATGTTACAGATGGTGATCAGCCTTATATGGACAAATGGTGGGTTCCGGGATTATCAATTGGGTATGAACATTCTTTCATTCACCAGGTAGCAGATTTTTTAAAAAGCCTGGAAACAGGAGAACCATGCGCACCAACTTTTAAAGATGCGCTTGAAACACAGAAAGTGTGTGAAGCCGTACTTGAATCCGCCACTTCTAAAAGCTGGAAAGATACCGGAGCTCAAGAGTTTCAGAAATAAAGTATACCAATAATTATCATTAATCTATAAAGCAAACAGGCTGATTAAAACAAATTACAATGCTAAAACAAACTGTTTCTAAATCGCTTCAAACGGGAATACTGCTGGTTGTTTTAATAATAAGCAGTTGCAAAACTTCTGGACAAAATCATGGCAGCAAAAATGGATTTGTACAAATATTTAATGGTAAAACACTTACAGGTTGGGAAGGCGATCCCACTTATTGGAGAGTAGAAAATGGTAATTTAGTAGGAGAAATTACACCTGCTACACTTTTAAAAACCAATTCGTTTATCATCTGGCGCGGAGGCCGCCCTGCAAACTTTGAACTGACACTTGAATTTAAAATAACCAAAACAGGAAATAGCGGCATTAATTATCGCAGTGTGCAATTGCCGGATGTACCGCACGCTCTGAAAGGCTACCAGGCCGATATTGATGGCGCAAACCGGTACACAGGGCAAAACTATGAAGAACGTGCGCGGACAACTTTGGCGTACCGCGGAGAAAAAGTATCCGTAAATGCACCTCAAAATTCCTCAGACTCTTTAAAAGATCATATTCAAAATAACGCGTGGACAGAAAGAACCGTAACAGGTTCATTAGGCAATTCAGATTCTTTGCAGGCAAAAATCCATGCAGAGGATTGGAACACCTGCCATTTAATAATTAAAGGAAATCATCTGCAACATTTCATTAATGGAATTTTGATGAGTGACGTAACAGACAACGATAAAGTTAATGGAAAGTCGGAGGGATTATTAGGTGTGCAGGTACACGTTGGTCCGCCAATGAAAGTTGAATACCGAAACATACGACTGAAGCAATTAAAGTAGCTTAACCTAATTCTATTTAAATTTAAGTAATAAAATTCTGCTCTGTTTCTTCCCTCTTCTTTGGAGAGGAATTAAGGTTGAGGCCAGCTCTGCTATGTTGATATTTATTTAAGTTGTTTAGGTTTTTTAACCCAAAGTCTATTTTGAATTTATAGTAAAAGAAGTTCTTTCTATAAAAAATTGATTTTTAGATAATTCAAAAATTAGCCCAAAAAGTCTTATTATAAATACTGCCGGGTCAGATTTTTTAATACAATTGTTTTTTCAAAAAAATTTGCATTTTTCTTAAAATATAGCATTCATCCGGCTCTTTAAATTCCTGCATTTATTAAAAATATATGTCAGGATAGAGCAGGACAGCAAAGAATATTATTGCCTTTACATTTACAGATACATCCCAATTTCCTCTTTTATTTAAACTGGTAAGGCAGCTCAACAACTAACCAGTATAGCCAATTAATGCCATAATTTTTTTTACTCTAAAACACTAAACGATTGCAATCATGAAAAAAATTACATTTCTTAAAATGAAGTATTTACTTATACTTTATCTTTTATTAATCTTCTCCCCGCAGGCCTGGACACAGGCCCTTCTGGTAAAAGGAAAAGTAACAGATGAAAATGGTGCCGGCCTGCAAGGTGTATCGGTGCTTGCAAAAGGAACAAGCAAAGGTACAGGCACTGATGCAAACGGTAACTTCTTGCTCAGTGTTCCAACTCTTAATGGAACGTTAGTCGTGTCTTCTGTCGGTTATGGATCGCAGGAGGTAGCTATTAATAACCGTGCTTCTGTTAATATACGTTTAACCTCTGGTGGTGCTCAGGCTTTAGGTGAAGTAGTAGTCGTAGGATACGGCAGCCAGTTGAGAAAAGAAGTGACAGGAGCAGTGCAGACTATAAACGCCAAAGAGTTGAAAGACATACCCGTTTCGCAGGTAACCCAAAAACTGCAGGGCCGACTTGCTGGTGTACAGATTAACCAGACTACAGGTAAACCAGGTCAGGGAATGTCAGTCAGGATACGTGGACAAGTGTCTGTCTCTGCAGGCAGCGATCCTTTATACGTAATTGATGGCTTTCCCATTACAGGCAGTATTGGCGCGCTTAACCCTGATGAAATACAGGATATTTCGATATTAAAAGATGCCGCTTCTACCTCTTTGTACGGGTCGCGGGCAGCCAACGGAGTCGTTTTAATAACTACTAAAAAAGCAAAAAAAGGGCAGACAAATGTGAGCTTCAACACTTTTGGAGGTGTGCAGCAGGTACCGGAGAGAGGCAGAATAAAAATGATGGACGCTGTTGAATTTGCACAATTTAAAAAAGAATATTATGAAGATGCAAATGCAGCTTCACCTAATCCTGTAGCTAACCCGGTACCCGTGGAATTTCAAAACCCTTCTCAATATGCGGGTAAAAATAACGACTGGTACGGTGCATTGCTGAGAAAAGCGCCTCTGCAAAGTTATAATCTTACTGTAACCTCAAGTACAGACAAGGTAAACACTGCTTTGATAGCCGGAGTTTATGACCAGCAGGGCGTGGTGCTTAACAACGATTACAAAAGATATTCTCTGCGAATGAATACCGAATACGCCGTATCTGATAAAGTGAAAATAGGTTTTAATGTCGCTCCTTCCTACGTTTTTGACAATACACCCAGAACCGATGGAGACAGGGGAACAGGCATTCTTTTCAACGCGTTGCACACCTGGCCAGTGATGCCTATTTATGACTCCACAGGCCAGTTGACAAAGTTCAACCAGTTTCCGGGAAGCACCGGAAATATCTTTGCCTACCCAAACTGGGTAAGAGCAGCAAATGAATTGGTTAATGAAACGAAAACTACCAATCTCATTTCGAATGCTTATCTTCAATATCAACCCATAAAAGGATTGTTTCTCCGCTCTACATTCAATGTCGAATACCTGAATTCTAAATTTTTCTTCTTTAATCCTTCAACAGCTACCAATTTTATCAACGTTCCTATACCAACCACCGCCCAGTCAATCAGGCAAAGCACTGAAAACGTGACGTGGCTAAATGAAAACTTAGCTACTTATTCGAAAAGTTTTAATGATCATAATTTTGAGCTTTTGGCAGGTTTTACCAACCAAAAGTTTCATCAGGACATCACCCGTATCCAGGCCGATACTTATACCGATGACAGGCTTCCCACCATCCAGGGAGCGCTTAACATAAATCGTGGAGGTACATTCAACGATGTAAACGAATGGAGCCTGACTTCTCTTCTTTCACGGTTAACTTATAATTACAAGGGTAAATATCTGCTTACTGCTGCGGTACGAAGCGATGGTTCTTCCCGCTTCGGGTCGGCTAACCGCTGGGGTACTTTTCCTTCTGCTTCCGCAGGATGGGTGATTTCGGATGAAGATTTTTTCCAGAGATTTAGAAACATCTCTTTTGCCAAGCTCAGAACCAGCTACGGTGTAATCGGTAATAACAATATTGGTAATTACACGCAGTATGCTCTTGTCAATAATACTGTGAATGCCGTTTTTGGTAATAATGTAGCCACCGGCGCTGTGGTAACTTCTTTGGCAAATCCTAACTTAGGATGGGAAACCACCAAGCAATTTGATGCAGGTTTAGACTTAGGATTATTTAAAGACAGGGTACAGTTTACTTATGATTTCTATGTAAAACATACTACCAATTTGCTTTACAGTGTACAGATTGCCCAAGAATCAGGATTTGGTAATTTTAATGATAATATTGGGGAAATTAAATTTTGGGGACATGAATTTGCAGTAACTACAAAAAATACTACCGGAAAATTAAGGTGGACTACCAACGCAAATATTTCATTCAACCGCAACCGGGTGTTAGCGCTTGCGAACGGAATAGACAGGGTATATGGCTCCTTTCATATAACTGAAGTGGGTAAGCCTTTCGGGCAGTTTTATGGTATGGTAGCGGATGGAGTTTACAAAAATGCTGAAGACCTTGCTAAGTCTCCTCAAATTCCCGGCCGCTCAACTGTTGGAAGTATAAAATTGAAGGATACAAACGGTGATGGCATAATTACTTACGGCGGAGACCAGGACGACCGTACGATAATCGGCAGCCCTTTCCCTAAATTCACTTATGGTATTGTCAATACTTTACAATACGGCAATTTTGATTTTACAGTTGTTGGTTCCGGCTCTTATGGCAACCAGCTTTTGGTTCGCCACTTGTACAGCACGGCTAACCTCGATGGTGTTTTTAATCTGGTGGAAGAAGTAAAATACCGTTTCAGATCAGAAGCTAATCCCGGAAAAGGATTTTATGGTACAACCGTGGGCGGAGGTAACGTAACCGGTATCGAGAGAGACTGGATGAACAGCCGTTTCATTGCTGATGCTTCTTTTTTTACTATAAAAAACGTAACGCTTGGCTATAACATTGGGATTAAAAATAAATTGTTTTCATCTGCCCGTCTTTATGCTTCTGTTCAGCAATTATATGTTTTTACTAAATATTGGGGCGGACCAAATCCTGAGACAAGCGCACAAGGCGATGGTAATGGTGATGGCGGTAACCTGAGCCAGGGAATAGATCTTTCCAATTACCCCGTTCCGCGTACCTACACACTTGGCGTTAACCTTAATTTTTAAAAAAATTCATATAAATCATTTTCTAACATTTTTATCATAAAGCATGAAAGCATGAAAGCAAGAATCATAATAATATGTATGTTAAGCTGTGGCCTGGCTGCATGCCATAAATTTTTGGAAGTAGTTCCGGCGACAGCTTTGAGTTCCGCAACTTTCTTTACCAAAGAGTCCGATTTTCAACAGGCAGTTAATGGAGCTTATGTTCCGTTGCGGCAAATTGTTAACAGCGCAGTTGAGCTGGCTGAGATGCATTCTGACAATTTGTATTACTACCGAAATATTCTTTTTGGAGCTACAGAGCAGCAGGAAAATATAGCAGATTTTAGTGTTCCTACGGCTAATGGAATTACGACTAATGGATATGTAACTAACCAATATCGCTTAGATTACCAGATTATAGCGCGTACCAACCAGATTTTGTCATCAATTGATAAAATAGAATTTGGCAGCGATTCCTCTAAAAATAATTTAAAAGGCCAGGCAATGTTCCTCAGAGCTTATGCCTACTTCGAATTAGTCAGGTATTTTGGAAAAGTACCTTTGCACCTGACGCCGGTAACCAATCGTGCAGAAGCGGCTTTACCATTGTCATCAGTTGATTCGGTATATTTTCAGATTATAAAAGATGCCGGTGAAGCTGCCGCACTGTTGTTACCTAAATCTAAACAGGAGCAAGGCAGAGCCACATCGGGTGCGGCTAAGACTTTATTAGCTAACGTTTATATCATACAAAAAAAGTGGGCAGAGGCCGAAACGCTTTTAAAAGACATAGTCAGCAGCAATGAGTATTCATTGATGCCTGATTACAATGATGCTTTTTCGGGTACAAATAGTAACAAAAACAATGCAGAATCTGTTTTTGAAGTCCAATTCCAGGAAGGTTCTGCAGGATACGGCGGCAGTTTGATTTACAACTTTTTACCCCGCCCAATGACGTCAGCAGAAATACAGCCTATTACCGGTACGTCTAATCCGCAAGGTCTCTCCGGGGAAGGAAATAATGCGCCTACACCTGATATTATTGCTGCTTACGAAACCGGTGATAAAAGAAAAGACGCCTCTATTGCTTACGTCACATTAAGCGGAAGTTTACGGGAAAATAAAGTATACCCGTATGTTAAAAAATTTGCCAGGCCTCACTCTACCCATGGTACTACAGGAAATAACTGGCCTGTGTACAGGTATTCGGAGGTCTTGTTATTTCTTGCAGAAGCGTTGAACGAACAGGGAAAAACGGCCGATGCTGCTGTTTACCTCAACCAGGTGCGCTCCCGCGCCGGTTTAGCCGCTTCTGCTGCTTCTGATATGCGCGAGGCTATCTACCAGGAAAGAAGAGTGGAGCTCGCTTTTGAAAACAAGCGCTGGTTTGACTTGGTTAGAACAGGCAAAGCCGTAGAGGTTATTACAGCTTATGGAGCCAGAGTGAAAGCAAATCCGCAAGCTTACTATTATCCTGCCGGCGCTGTACCACCAAATAATGCATTTACCAATTTAGATTTGGTATATGGTCTTCCGGCAGATGAAGCTGCGTTGAATCCAAATTTTTAAATTTTAATAGCTTCTACTCTTAAGATGTTGGCGAAAAATCTTAATCAGCACATCAACGGGAAGGGATAAAGACCCAAATCGTTGATGTGTTGTTAAGGCTTTATTGTACAAGAAAGTAAAGCAACAGGATAACTATAACGATTCCTATAAAGAAAATTAACCTTTGAACAGGAGTGATTTTTTTTAGCAATCTCTTTGTAGAGTCATATTGATTAACATCAAAATTCATATAATACTTTTTTTATCTTATAAAATTACTTCAAAATGTTTAATAAGATAAGAACCCTTATTCTTGCTTGTCAACTTCATACCAAGTCGAGCACAGGTCTTAATACTTATTCAAAGTTTTTTATTGATTATCTTAAATAAATTATAATGAGTTTCTCAAAGTGAGATAAAACTTTGTCTCAATATGTTCAATTGAATTCTTTAAAATAAGTTCTGCTGCTTTTTCACCCATCATCTGAAAATCTGTTGATATGGTTGTAATTCCATTGAGAATTATTTTCTTTAAAGGAGTTTCATTGTAAGAAATAACACCGACATCGTAACCAATTTTTAGATCTTCACTTAAAATTTTTTCTACCAAAATAACTAAATCGTCTTCCATCACATTTATATACACTTCACCTTTTTTTATTTCCTCTTTTTTAATGCCGGCAATAACTTTTGAATTAAAGGCATATTGCCGGCAAAAATTATGCAAACCATTTAAAATTTCGACAGGGTAATAAGTACTTTGCGGCAAAATGATGTTTATAGCATGATATTTACTTAATTGAGGCAGGGCTTCTTCTAATGCACTGTAAATATCTTTTTCAAAATTTTCATATATAGCTCCATAATTGCCCGTTACCCCGGGTATTATTTTATCCAGCAAAATCAGTTTTTCTTTGGGTAAAGTATTGATGATGTTAGGGGCGTTCTCCTCGCCTTCTAAAAAATGGGGAATGATGACATAGTAATCATAATTTTCCTTACAGGTCTGGAGCAGCTTCTTAAAAAAGGAAAAATTATTGTTATAAACATAAAAATCTATTGCGGCAGCATCACCGAGAGTGGCGGCGAAGGAGTCATAAATTATTTTTTTGTGGGCGCTTAATTTATTAAAGAGCAAAAAAACCTTGATCTTTCTTTCTACATTGCTGGTTTTAATAAAGTAACCTTTTCCAGGCACCGATCCTATTATTCCTAATTTTTTTAAATGCTTATAACCCTTTTCTGCAGTGTCTCTTGATATGTCAAATTCGATGCTTAATTCATTAATGGAGGGAAGCACGTCATCTGCCTGCAGCTTTCGGTTTTCAATCGCCTTTATAATGGAATTGGCTAATTGCTGGTATTTTGCGGTAACCGAAAACTCATCAAAATAAATAAGTTTTTGAAATTGCGGAATATTCATGTTTATCGTTAGAATTATCAAACGTACATATTTCAATCGCTTTTTCATTATATTTTTTATAAAAAAATTCGATGTAAATCCGGAGAAAGCGAACCTGGTAGCGGAGCAAGCTTAAGAGTTTTCACATAGCTTTTATCATTCCGGTTGCAAATTTTTGTGAAAAAATATTAAAAGAATACTCTTCCATTTTCTGATCCGTTTGCACTTTTATAATAAAAAACCGCTCCGTTTTTAATATCGGAACGGTTTGTAATTTATATCAACCTTTTATTTAAGCTTCTATAATCAGGCTTTTGTTTTCACCCTGCATCAGCTCTACACTGCGGTTAATAAAAGAGGTAAGTGCATTTCCTTTTAGTAATCCCTGGCTTAGCAAAGCAAGGTCGGCAAGATTGCGCACTTGTTTTTCCTGCATTTGGGTGTCGTCTTCTTTTAACAAATTTTGATAAATCTTATGATTACCATTTACGGTCAGCGTTACTTCGTCAGGCATGTTTGCATACCAGCTTGCCATTCCGCCGCCCATAGCGCCCATGTCTTTCATTCTGCGCATAAACTCTGGTCTCGTTGCCACAACAGGCGGGGCATCTGCGCTTAAGCCTTTCACCTCGACACTTACATGCAGTTCAGGTATCTGTATGCCGAACAGGCCTTTTAATTTCTCTTCTTCATCTTTGCTCAATACGCTCGACTGATCGTCATTCTTATCTATCAGATTATCAGTTATATCAGCATCAACGCGGGTAAACTGTATATTTTCCCATTTGGATTCCATTTGGTTTATAAATGCGGCATCCACCAGGGTTTCCATCTTTACCACTTTATAACCTTTTGCCTGTGCGGCTTGTATGTAGGCATCCTGCTGCACCGGATCTGTAGTGTATAAAATAACCAGCTTGCCGTCTTTGTTTTTTTGCAAGCCTTCTGCATCGGTACGGTATTCTTCTGGCGTATAAAATTTCTTGGAAGCGGCGTCTTCCATTACCAAAAACTTATTGGCTTTCTCAAGAAATTTATCGTCGGTCATCATGCCGTACTTGACAAATAACCCAAGGCTTTCCCACTTTTCTTCAAAAGAATTTCTTTCATTTTTAAATATTTCTTCCAGCTTATCTGCCACTTTTCTTGTAATGTGCGCATTTATTTTCTTTACATTAGGATCTCCCTGCAGGTAGCTTCGACTCACATTCAGAGGAATGTCAGGACTGTCAATTACGCCATGTAATAACATTAGAAACTCCGGTACAACGTCTTTTACTTCGTCGGTTACAAATACCTGGTTGCTGTACAATTGTATCTTGTCTTTCTGTATCTCGTAGCTCTGTTTTATTTTGGGGAAATACAAAATACCGGTAAGACTAAACGGATAATCAACATTTAAATGTATCCAGAACAAAGGCGTCTCGCCATAAGGATATAATTCTTTATAAAAGTTTTCGTAATCTTCTTTGGTTAATTCCAATGGTTTTTTTGTCCAGGCAGGGGAAGTATTGTTAATAGGTTTTTCTTCTGTTTCTTTCTCTTTTTCATCTTCTTTGACAGCTCCTTTATCTATAAAATAAATAGGAACCGGCAGAAAACGGCAAAACTTCTCAAGAATAGCTTTTATTCTGTAAGCATCTAAAAATTCTTTGCTTTCTTCATTTATATGTAAAACAATTTTTGTTCCCCTGTCAGGTTTTTCTATTGAATACATATCAAACTCGGGACTGCCGTCACAACTCCAGTAAGTGGCTGGCTCGTCTTTAAAGCTTTTTGTGTATACTTCCACTCTTTCGCTTACCATAAAAGCGCTGTAAAAGCCAAGACCAAATTTTCCGATAATATTTTCTTCGTTCTGGCCTTTATACTTTTTTACAAATTCTTCTGCACCGCTGAAAGCTACCTGGTTAAGGTATTTATCAACTTCTTCTTCAGTCATACCAATGCCATGGTCAATGATGCTGATGGTCTTTTCTTTAGCATCCAGCTCAACATTTATTCGTAAGTCGCCTAAATCGCCTTTAGCTTCCCCAATTGACGAAAGCGTCTTTAGCTTTTGCGCAGCATCTACAGCATTACTTACCAGCTCACGAATAAAAATCTCGTGATCGCTGTACAGAAATTTTTTGATGATAGGAAAAATATTCTCAGTTTGTACTCTTATCTGACCTTTTTGCATATAGAAACTTTTTATCACTCTCTTCAAATAAAATACCAAAGGAGGTTTACTGACAGCATGACAAGTACGACCTCATCCCGACCCTTCTCCAAAGGAGAAGGGGGAAAGATGTTACCAACGGCAACTGTTTCTTATGCTGTCATCCGTCAACTTTCATCCGTCATCATTCCTTCTTACCTTCTGCTGGCAATCAGCAAGTTCAAATCAGTGTATTTTAAATCAAAAAGCTGGCTTAAATAGAAATTTGTCAAATATCCTTTATAAATATAAATGCCATTGCGAAGGTTAAAGTCGTGCCAAACCATTTCTTCTACGCCGCCTTCGTCGCTTACTGTTAATAACAATGGCATCAGCACGTTGCTGATAGCCTGGCTTGCTGTACGGGCAAAGCCGCTGGGAATATTGGGAACGCAATAATGAATGACACCGTATTTTACAAAAGTAGGTTTCTCGTGGCTGGTTATTTCGCTTGTTTCAAAGCATCCCCCGCGGTCTATGCTTACGTCAATTATTACACTGCCAGGGCGCATCGCAGCGACCATTTCTTCGCTTACCAAAACGGGTGTGGGGCCAAATTCGCTGCTGAGCGCTCCAACGGCTACTTCGCAGGTCTTCAGTTGTTTTGCAAGAATTTTTGGCTCAATAACACTCGTCCATACACGCACGCCGAGGTTATTTTGAAGCCTTTTGAGGCGGTAAATATTATTATCAAAAACTTTTACTGAAGCGCCGAGAGCTAAAGCGGTGCGGGTAGCAAATTCCCCCACAACACCAGCCCCGATTATAATAACTTTCGACGGTGGGATACCGCTGATGCCACCTAACAAAATACCTTTTCCGTTAGTCGCGCTTCCTAAATATTGGCCGGCTATCAGCATAATCGCTGCGCCTGCTATCTCGCTCATACTTCTTACAATCGGGTAAGTGCCGCTGTCGTCTTTAAGATTTTCAAAGCTTAAGGCAGTTATTTTTTTCTCCATCATTTTTTCGAGAAACTCACTTTTCATTGCCGATAAGTGAATTGGAGAAATAATGGTTTGATTCATTTGCAGCAGCGGAAGGTCTTCTTCAACCACCGGTGCACTTTTTACCAAAATCGGCGCTTTAAAAACTTCTGCCCGCTCGTGTTCTATTTTTGCGCCTGCCTCGCTATAGTCTCTGTCGGTGTATTTGCTGCCGTCACCGGCGGCAGATTCTATTACGACCTGGTGGCCGTTGTTTATTAATACACTTACGCCTTCTGGAGTTAATGCGATGCGGTTTTCCTGAAATGCCGTCTCTTTAGGTATGCCGATATGTAATTCAGCGCCTTTTACCTTTATGTCGAGCGTTTCTTCGAGGGTTTCGTAAGAAAAAGCAGTGCTGATAAGCGGTTTTACAGAAGACATGTATTGTAAGAGTTGATGATAGAATGGTTTGTGAAAGAATACAGAGATGTATTTAAAAAATTAAAGCTAAGATTTTTTAGGAGAATTAAGTAATGATTGATTTTTAGTATTCTGTCTGAACCGGGATTTTTGGGATATGTAGGATTTGTGGGAAATTGATGATCAGTAATTACTAATCCATAAGATTTTTTATATTTAAAAATTTATAAAAAAATAGAATATGAATTAAAATTAGTCAATTAATGCCTGTTTAAAATCGACAATTTGGTATAAATCCATACAAGACATCTATCTCTGGTTTTAAATAATTACAAGTGTTTTTAGAAAAAATATTTTTACTTTTGATAAACAAAAATTTAATAAATAATAATGGTTGTTTCTGAAATCAGATTATATGAACTTTTAAGATCAAAAATCGGAGAAAAGGAAGCCGAAGCGTTCATTCAAGTTCTTGATGAAAAAGTTGAAAAAAAATTTGAACAGAAAAAAAGTGAATTAGCGACAAAAGAAGATGTTTCTAATCTTAGTGCAGAATTATTAAAAACCATTTATCTGACTTCCTTGGGTCAGCTTATTGCAATCATTGCTTCCGTTATTTCATTGATATTAGTATTAAAAAGATGATTTTGTTTTAAAAGAATATTAATAACTTATACAACTGATATTTTCCTCGTTTCCTTATCTATTGCATTGATATGAATGTGAAAGCAATCATCAGGCAATAAAGAAGCTGCTTTTTCAGGCCATTCAATCAGGCATAGGCTACCGCTATAAATACATTCTTCAACTCCCGCCTGCAACGCTTCTTCTTCATCTTTCAAACGGTACCAATCCATGTGATAAATGGTTCCTCCATCACTTTTATATTCATTTATAATAGAATAAGTAGGACTGCCGATAGCCGAAGTAACCCCAAGATTTTCGCACAAAGCATGAATAAAGGTTGTTTTTCCTGCGCCCATTTCTCCATAAATTGCCCATACTTTTCTGCCATTGCTCCATTCAAATGTTTTTAGCGCTGCCTGGTTTATTTCTTCTAACCGGTAAATAAAATCCATGTGCAAACGTATTGCAAAAATTGACGTTTTTTCATGAATTGCAACAATGTAGTAAAGATAGCAGCAGCAGAAAATCTGCGGCAGCGTTTATAAAGTAACTTTACAATTGATTTTTTAATTTAAAAGATGAAATGATAATAAGATGGAAAAGGTAAACTGGAAAGTGGATGGGATGACGTGCAGCAATTGTGCGTTGAGCGTAAACAAAGTTTTACAAAAGCAGGGAATGGAAAAAGTTTCTGTAAACCCGATAAGCGGCGACGTGGTTTTTGAAACCTCAGTAGCCAACGGAAATATTGATAAAGCAAAAAAGAATATTGAATTATTAGGTTATAAAGTAAAGGCAGAAAATGCTGAAGCAACGCAAAAACCTGCAAAGCGATTTTTGGGAACACTTATGCAGAAATTCTGGTTTTGCCTCCCCTTTACAGTGCTGTTAATGGCAGGTCATATCGGTATGACGTTTAATCTTCATTTTTTGCACAATCCGCTTCTTCAATTGATTTTGTGCTTGCCTGTATACATTGTTGGTATGAGTTATTTTGGAAAAAGTGCCATTAACAGTCTTCGTTCCGGCGTGCCAAATATGAATGTGCTTATTGCGCTCGGCGCCACTGCTGCTTTTGTGTACAGCGTCATCGGTCTCATTACCGCAGATACAACAAGGATTTTTTTTGAGACTGCTGCTTCCATTATCAATATTGTTTTTTTTGGTGAGTGGCTCGAGCATCTGACGGTTGTAAAGACACAAAAAGCCATTAAAGAACTAACGCGAAACGAGAAAGTGATGGCAAATATGATTGCCTATGATAACGACCATCATGAAAATGTTTTTCCGGTAGAAAACACACATTTGAAAGTTGGTGACTTACTATTGATAAAAACCGGCGAACAGGTGCCAACCGATTGTAAAATACTAAGCGGCGAAGCCGAAGTGAACGAAGCCATTATAACCGGGGAAAGCGTGCCGGTTTTTAAAAAGCAAAATGATGTATTAATCGGCGGAAGCGTTATCTCAAACGGAACAGTTAAAACATACGTAACGGCTACAGGCAGCGAAACTGTACTGAACAGCATTGTGCAAATGATGAAACAGGCGCAAGGCGACAAACCTCCGGTACAAAAGCTTGCAGATAAAATAAGCGGCGTATTTGTACCTGCGGTTATCATTATTTCACTGCTTACGCTGGCTGTTAATTACTTTTTTGCTGCGCACACTTTTCAGGACAGCCTGATGCGCTCGATAGCTGTTTTAGTTATTTCGTGCCCGTGCGCCATGGGTTTGGCAACGCCTGCGGCTATTGCTGTTGGTCTGGGCAGAGCCGCTAGAGAAGGTATTTTGTATACCGATACAAAAAGCATGGAATTGTTTAAAAACATAAAACAAATCGTATTTGACAAAACCGGAACATTAACCAATGGCAGGTTTACCATTACGGATTATAAAAGCCAAGCAGACGATGAAGAATTTAAGAAAATAGTCTTTTCGCTCGAAAAACTTTCAAATCACCCGATTGCTAAAAGCATTGCAAATGAATGGAAAACAAGCAATCCGGTAAAATGGAAAAAAGCGGAAGAGCTAAAAGGAATTGGCATGAAAGGGGAAGACAGAGAAGGAAATGTTTTCTTAGTTGGCTCAGTAAAAATTGATGAAAACATACAAGACAATACTCACAATTTATATGTAACAAAAAACGGGCAATTAATTGGCTGGATAGATATTGCCGACGAGCTGCGGCCCGAAGCAAAAGAAGTGATTGACTATTGCAAAAAACAAAATATAAAAACAATTTTACTAAGCGGCGATACTATTGCAAAAAGCAAACAAATAGCAGATGAACTGCAGATTGATGAAGTCTTTGCAGAACAAACACCCAAACAAAAACTTGAAAAAATTGGGCAACTGGTAAATGAACAACCAACCGTAATGGTCGGAGATGGCATAAATGATGCGCCTGCGCTTGCAAAAGCAACCATCAGCATTTCTTTAAGTAAAGCCTCACAACTTGCCATACAAAGTGCCTCCGTAGTTTTAATGGATAATAGCCTGAAAAAACTGCCAATGGCCATGCAGTTGGGCAAGCACACTTACGGCACTATAAAAGGAAATCTCTTCTGGGCTTTTTTATATAATATTATTGCTATTCCTGTAGCCGCTGTCGGCCTGCTCACTCCCACGGCAGGAGCGCTGGTTATGGGACTGAGTGATGTTGTTTTGGCAGGAAATTCGTTGTGGCTGAAATGGAAGAAAGTGGATTAAAATTTCTAACTTAGAAAAAAAATCTGTTATAGTTACGTTGCAGAGTTAGCGGAGACCTTTGACCATAACTTGTCCTTTTTACCGCAGAGAACGGGAGAAAAGGAGATTGCACAGAGGTAGTTCGAAATGGTTTTATCTCTGCGTTGCCTCCGTATCTCTTTTCTCTGCGGTAAATAATGGTTTTATCATTACAGTTATGGTTTTATCATCACAGGAAGAAATTGAAATATCTTTTTAATAACTTAATCAATAAGAACAGTTATATTTAGTTTACAATCAGAACTTATAAAATATTTGTTTATGGTTACGTTTGCAGAATTAGTAGAGACAGTTGATCATCTTTCAGGAGATGAAATAGATGAACTGCGGGAAATATTAAGAAAGAAAAAAGAACAGGAAATTTTGGATGCCTCAAGACAGGCGCAAAAAGAATATGAAGAAGGGAAAACAATTTCGTTGAGTTCGCCCGAAGAAATTAAAAGCTTTTTCAATAATTTAATGAATGAGAAAGATTAACTTCAGCTTACAGTTCAATCATTCTCTTAAAAAACTGTCGAGAAAACAACCAGAGATAATTCCTGCTCTGTTAGAGAAAGTTCTTCTCTTTAACAGTGAAATAAATCATCCTTCTCTAAAATTACATAAACTATCAGGAAGGCTGAAAGAACATTGGTTTTTTAGCATTGAATATGATATGAGAATAATTTTTAGATATACTAATGATGGAAACATTTTATTTATAGACATCGGCACACACGATCAGGTTTATTAATCTCTAAACTTCCCTTTGCTTTCTCCTCAACAAATACTAAAACAATATTGGCAGCACGACTCTTTCCGCCCGTTGCAGCAAGACATTATAACTGCTATAATGGATGGCAAAGACGTACTCGCATTACTGCCAACAGGCGGAGGAAAATCAGTTTGCTTTCAAATTCCGGCATTGGCTAAAGAAGGTTTGTGTCTTGTAATTAGCCCGCTGATTGCTCTGATGAAAGACCAGGTGGAAAATTTGAAGAAACGCAATATTATGGCGCTTTCTATTCATAGCGGCATGACTTATTTTGAAGTAAAGCAAACACTGCAAAATGTGGCCTACGGCTCTTATAAATTTTTATACGTTTCCCCCGAAAGATTAGAAACAGACCTTTTTAAAGAATATTTGCCTGCTTTCAATCTTAACCTGATTGCAGTAGACGAGGCACATTGTATATCACAATGGGGCTACGATTTTCGCCGGCCTTATTTGCGAATAGCAAACGTACGTTTGGAAAAGCCGGGTGTTCCGGTGGTAGCATTAACTGCATCTGCAACGCCAGTTGTCCAGCAGGATATTTGTGAAAAGCTTTTATTCAAAGACTATAAAATTTTTCGCCAATCATTCAAAAAACCTAATCTTTCTTTCAGCGTTTTTAAAGCAGACAGCAAGTTTAATAAACTGCTTGAAATCTTACAAAAAGTGCCGGGAACTGCAATTGTTTATTGCCGCAACCGGAAACGAACAAAAGAGATAGCAAATCTTCTTACACTAAATAATATCTCTGCTAACTTTTACCACGCCGGGCTTTTGCAGGAAGAAAGGAATCAAAAGCAGGAAAACTGGATTGAAAACAAATTAAGGGTAATTGTCTGCACCAATGCATTTGGAATGGGAATAGATAAACCGGACGTAAGAGCGGTAGTTCACCTTGACATTCCTGACAATCTTGAAAATTATTACCAGGAAGCCGGCCGTGCCGGAAGAGACGGTAAAAAGGCTTATGCAGTGTTACTATATACACAGGCAGAATTAGAGGAGCTGAAAAAATTACCCGATATTAAATATCCCGCGGTAAGCGAAATCAAAAGGGTTTATCAGGCATTAGCAAATCATCTGCAAATTGCCGTAGGAAATGGAGAATATCTTTATTACGATTTTAATCTGAATGATTTTGTCAAAAATTTTAAGCTCGATATTTTCCTCGTTATAAATGCTGTCAAAGCCCTGGAGCAGGAGGGAATTCTTGCTTTTAATGAACAGGTTTTTCTTCCTTCAAAAGTTGGCTTTACATCTGGTAAAGATGACTTGCTTGCTTTTGAAAACGCTCATCCTCACCTGGAAAATCTTATTAAATCTTTGCTGCGCAGCTATGAAGGAATTTTTGATAATGAAGTCTCAATAAACGAGAAACTTTTAGCGCGTTTAACAAAATTATTACCCGAAGAACTTAACCTGCAATTAAAAGAATTACAGGCTTTTGGCATCATTAATTATGCTCCTCAAAAAGAAACGCCGCAAATATTTTTTTTGCAAAACCGTGCGCCGGCTCAGCATCTGTCTTTCAGGCATGCGCCATATCTGAAACGTAAGCAGCAATACCAGTTGCGCATTGACGCCATGGAAAAGTTCATTACGCTGCAACGAAATTGCAGGAGTCAATACGTGGGCAAATATTTTGGCGATGATAAAATGAAGCAATGCGGAGTCTGCGACAATTGCCTGCAACAAAAAAATGTGCATCTGTCTGCTGAAGAATTTACTCAAATAAGCGAAAGCATTTTATTTAATATAAATGAAAAAGTAACAGAAATTAAAATTTTGCTCAATAACCTGAATGGTTTTAAAAAAGATAAAATATGGAAAGTGCTCAATTATCTGCAATCAGAAGGAAAGGTTGTGGTGAATGAAAATGGATTGGTAGAACTGTTATAGAACTGCTACCTGAAGGATCAGGCTTATTTTCTTTAAGGATTTTCATCATCTGCATCTTTTTTACGAACTGTATCTTGTATAGTTTCGTTTCTTTCCTCTGCTTCTTTATCTGTTTTTTTATAAATATTGTTGAAAAAAGAAAAAAGCTTCATAAATTTATAGATAACACTAATGAGAATATAGCACATGCTTCATTGCCAATTATTGAGAGCCGGAAATTTGTCAGAGTCATTTTTTTGAAAGACTGCAACCTTGAAATTGATGAAGTAATGCAAAGAATTGATAAAGGATATTTTATTACCCATCAAGATGCAGAAAAAGAAGCTGAATCATGGCAGGAAGAAAAAAAAAGATTGTGTGAAATGAGAAGTCTGAACAATTTTTTTAAAGATGCTATAATTTATATTTGAAAGTTTTCTCATTAAAATGCTGGTAAAGTTAAATCAGGTATTAAGTTCTTCAATTTCAACCTGAGCATAACTAATCCTGTAAATCGTGGTTCTAATTATATCCTAAAATATTGTAAGCTGTTTTTTTAATAAAAAGTAATGCTCAAATTTGTATAGAATAAATAAGTTATAAAATTATAATGCGCAGCGGGAAAAGTCTTTTTTTAACAGGGTTATTATTTATCGGTACAGTTGTTTTTGGACAGTCAGATTCCTTAAAAGGATGGCATTTGCGGGATGAACAAACAGACAGTCTGCATGGCATAAGCATAAACAAAACTTACCGGTTTTTAAAAGGCAGAAAAAGCAAACAGGTTATTGTAGCCGTTATTGACAGCGGCGTAGACACTGCAAATGAAGACCTTAAGAATATACTTTGGATAAATCCTAAAGAAATTGCCGGAAACGGTGTAGATGAAGATGGAAATGGCTATGTGGATGATGTGCACGGATGGAACTTTTTAGGAGGTAAAGATGGCCGGAATATTAAGACGGAGTCAGCCGAAGCAAGCAGAATTTATCACAGGTATAAAAGCAGGTTTGATAATAAACAGATTAATGAAGCAGAGTTGTCGGGCGATGAAAAAGAGCAGTACGAACTTTGGAAACAGGCTTCAGTAATCATCAATGCGAAACCTGAGGATCAGGTAGAACTGATGTTTCTCGAAATGGCGTATAAAGCTGTTAAAAAGCATGAAAAGGTGCTGCAGCAGGAAATGAAGAAAGATACGTTTACAATAGCGGATGTAGAAAAGCTCGCTCCGGTATCTCCGGACGTACAAAAAGCTAAATTTGGTTACATCACTTTTATGAAATTAACCGGCATAGAAGGCGACGAAACAAATACAAGCACTTTTTCCCAACTGCAGGAATACATTGATCAGAAGAAAAAGGCCCTTGCCGCTAAAGACTCCGTCCCTGAAAATGTAAGGGAGGAAATTGTAAAAGATGATTACAATAACATAAATGACCGTTTTTATGGAAATAATGATGTAATGGGTCCCTCACCGATGCATGGCACACATGTAAGCGGCATTATCGGCGCGCAAAGAGAAAATGGCATAGGCGCCGACGGAGTGGCAGACAATGTAAAAATAATGATGATAAGAGCCGTGCCTGATGGCGATGAATATGATAAAGACATTGCGCTGGCAATAAAATATGCAGTTGATAACGGCGCCAAAGTAATTAATATGAGTTTTGGAAAAGGTCTTTCGCCCGAAAAAAAATGGGTAGACAGCGCGGTAAGATATGCCGAGCTCAAAGATGTATTAATTGTACACGCAGCAGGCAATGATGCAGAAGACAACGATACAACCGGCAATTTTCCTAATCCTGATTTAAAGGTTTTACATCGCAAAGCCTCCAATTTTATTACTGTTGGCGCCGGCAGCGATCCGAAGATCAACGGCAGTTATATCGCCGATTTCAGCAATTATGGAAAAAATTCTGTTGACATATTCGCTCCGGGCGTAAAGATTTACTCCACTCTTCCCGGCCGCAATTCTTACGGCTTTCTACAAGGCACCAGCATGGCTTCGCCGGTTGTGGCAGGCGTTGCCGCTGTTATCCGTTCTTACTTTCCTGACTTATCAGCAAAGCAGGTTAAGTATGCGATAGAAAAATCGGCTGTTCAGGATACAACTGTAAAAGTCACAAAACCAGGCACTAAAGAGTTGGTACAAATGTCTGTCCTCAGCACTTCCGGTGGCTGGCTCAATGCATATAATGCGGTAAAAATTGCTGCTGCTTTACATCCTGAAAACAAAGAAATGAGAAAACAACTGCTGCCACGGTCAACATTTAAAAATATGCGGGTAAAACGTTGATTTACTGCTATCAAGTGTATTAAAAAAAAACAGAAAGCTTACTCTTGTAAATTTTGAAAAAATAGCCAAAAAAGCCGTCGCAGAAAACCATCAACATTTCAATACTTCAATCAATCCCACTCCAAACCGAAATAGATATCATCCAGAGAGAGTTGAATACCTAATTTAGGAAGATCAATTACCGATGTTTTTTTATTAAAAACTTCTGCCATCCATTCTCCTTCCGGAGTCTTAAAATTGAGTGTTACATGGCAGTAATCAGGTTCGACAAGCAAGTAATATTCTACTGAAAAAATGCTGCGGTAGTCTATAAATTTATCTACTGTATCATAGCTGCGGGTAGAAGGACTAAGAACTTCTGCAAGTAAGGCAGGATTTCGTGAAAAAGGAATGTCTGTAAATGACTCATTAGTCACTAAGATATCAGGATAATAATACCGCTGCACTTCTGTGGTGAATCGCAGGCCCTGCGCAAAAACTTCATATCCTTTAGTACGCAGTAATAAATTAAGTATTGTACTTAAATTCATTATCACCTTTTCGTGAAATCTTGTTCCGCCGGGCATTTCGTAAAGTTTTCCGTTGATGAATTCATGCCTTACCGCAGCTTTTTCTTCCTGCTGCAGGTATGCTTCGGCAGATATATTTTCCAGTACCTGTTCTTTTAGCATACCACTAAAATACCACAATTATGTGAAAAAAAATAAGATTTAGATCAAATTTCTAAGAAATGTATTTCACCTCTTAAAACTGTATTTAGCAATAAAATCAGCAGTATTGTACGTTGTTTAATACTTTTGCAAGTGTAATCTGTAACAGGTGAAAATCTTATACACTTTTCAGACACTCCTTCTATCCCAACAATATTCAAATATTCTCCTGTAAATATATCCTGATACCAAGCAAGTGTGGTATAATATTCTATGCTATACCTTACAGGCAATCCTGTAAGATAAAATTTGTTTTTGCAGCGTATTTTATAGTAAATATTATGGATATAAAAGAACTAAATAAAAGATTGTGGACCGCAGCTAAAAAGATGGGTAATAATTTAGACGCGGACATCAAAAGATACTTGATATCAGGCTTGTTTTTTTTAAGATATGTTACCGGTACTTCCAATAATACCTTTACCGAAGATGTGCAAAAGAGCAGCAATTCCAGCATACCTGAAAATAGCCGCAACAATCAGGAATACCATTCAAATAGTTCATTTTTTATACCTGAGAAAGCGCAATGGCTCTTTCTGCAACGCAATGCCGCACATGCTGATATCGGTATACTTTTAGACGATGCAACTGCTGCAATTGAACAGCTTAATAAAAATCTTACAGGTATTTTTCCTAAAAATTATTCAGATCCTGCTGTAGATAAATTGGCTTTAGGAGAATTAATTAACCTGTTAGGAAATATTGATCCTGCTGACCAGGGTGGCAAACAAAGAGAACTGCTTGCGGAAATGTTTGAATATTTTCTTTTAATGTTTGCAGAGTCAAAAGGCGCTGACCAGGATCATTTTTATACACCGCCCAGCATCGTAAAATTGCTGGTACAGATGATAGCTCCCCGCAATGGTAAGATATACGATGGCTGTTGCGGTACGGGGGATATATTTGTGCAGAGTCAAAAATTTATTAAAAAAAGAGGCAATACTAATTCATTGCTTGCCTCCGGACAGGAACTTGATCCGATAGCATTAAAGATAGCCAGAATGAATGTGGCGCTTCATAATATTGACGCAGATTTGTGCTCTGGCGATGTTTTTACCAATGATTGTTTTCCCGAGCTTACCGCGGATTACATTTTGGCTAACCCCTCAAATTATGTAAAAGACCGGAATGCAAACCGTTTGCGGAACGATAAACGCTGGAAATATGGGGTGCCTCCTGAAGAAAATGCAGATTATGCGTGGGTGCAACATTTTGTTTCTAAACTAAGCCCCGCAGGCACAGCAGGTATTATCTTAGATAAAAGCAGCACCGGCAGAAATAATGGTGAAGAAGGAAAAATAAGAAAAAAACTGATTGACGCAAGACTTGCAGATTGCATTATTTCGCTGCCATCAAAGCTTTTCAGCAGTGCTAAAGCAGACGCCTGTATCTGGATTTTGACTGGTAATAAAACCAATAACACCTACAAAAATGCTGATAATCAAATTCTTTTTATTAATGCCAAAAAGATGGGAGCGGCAGTTAACCGGCGAAACAAAGAGTTAACTGACGAAGATATTGTAGTTATCACCAGAACCTACCAAAGATGGAAAAATATTAATGGCGACTACATAGATGTTAAAGGATTCTGTAAATCAGTGTCAATAGAAGAAGTAAGTAAGAAGGGTTATACTTTATTGCCTGAAAAGTATGTAAGCAGCAGAAGCTTAAAAGTAATTTTACCTGCTTTGCTTTTAATTATTTTATTGGCGGGTGTATATTTTGCAGGTGAAAAAAACGGCTTATTTACTGCTTCCAAACCAAAAATGCAGGATACAGCAATAACGGTGCAACCCCAAATTGCGATAGATAGTACCACTGCTGAAAAAAAATTAAATAAAACTGTAAAAGTAAAAAAAGAAGCAGGTAAACAACAGGCCGCAGAAAAAGACACTGCTGCCAAAGCAAATAACGGTATTGCAAAAGCTCATGACTCTGCTGCGAAAGTAAAAGAATATTCTGCCACCGTTTCAAATAAAACTATTGAAATAAAGCCACCCGTCACAAAGGTTGCATTACCAGCGGCAAAAACCCAAACCGGGTTAATTAAATACAAAGTAAATTCAACTGCTTATTTTTATAATAAACCTGATGAAAGTACGCGCCGCAGAGCTTTCATTACTCATTGGAATAATTCCTACGCTGATATTGAAGCATTAGATGAGAAAAATGATTTTATTTATGTAGTTTTTACTAATCATCTTCATCAAACATCCAAAGGATGGTTAAGGAAAGTTGACTTAAAGGAAGTAAAGCAATAATGTGTCGCATATTGAATTACTTTGATGATTATTGAATTATTCACTATACTTACTGCGACTATTGTTTTTTACCTTACCGTACTTTTTAAATTAGGAAACAGTAACGTTTGATACAAAAGACCGTGTTATTATTAATTATTCAATATTCGCAAATAATATTAAAAATGTTCAAACGCTAAATTTTACGCACATGCAAATTATTATTGCCGATACATACGAAGACTTGTCAAAACTTGCTGCAAATAGTGTAATCGAATTAATGCAACAGGTGAAAAACCCGCTCATTTGCACTGCTTCAGGCGATAGCCCGGAGGGCTTGTACAGAGAATTAGTAAAAAAAGTTGGTGCAAAAGATATGAATGTTTCTGATTGGTATTTCGTGAGTCTCGATGAGTGGGCCGGAATGAATGGAAATGATGAAGGAAGCTGCCGCTTTCACTTAAACAGCGATTTATTCCACCCTTTACATGTAACTGCGGAAAGGATATGTTTCTTTGACGGAAGAGCAAATAATCTGGAAGAAGAATGCGCTCGCATTGAAAATTTTATCAATGGGCATGAAGGCATTGACATAGCTATAGTCGGACTTGGCAGGAACGGTCATGTGGGCATGAATGAGCCTGGCACTTCACCTGAGTTGTATTCGCACATCGCAGAGATAGACCCTGAAACACAAAAAGTCGGGCAAAAATATTTTAAAAAACAGCAGCAGCTATCGCAAGGACTGACATTAGGTATAGCTTCGCTGATGAAAGCCAGGCATATCATTCTTTTGGTTAATGGGTTGAAAAAAGCACAAATAGTACAACAGGTGCTTGAAGGTGAAATTTCTGAATCTTTGCCTGCAAGCCTGATGCGAAATCATCCGGATTTAAAAGTTTATTTGGATAAGGAAGGTGCTTCTATGTTACATTCTCAATAAAATATGCTTAATAAAGAAAATGTTATAGGAATTGATCTTGGCGGAACCAATATTGGTGGAGGATTAGTCAGTGAAAATAATTTATCAAAAATAATATCTCAAAAGATTAATGCAAAGGGTTCTGTGGAAGAAGTTTTGCAGCAACTTTTTGCATTTACAGATAAATTGATAGATTCTTCGATAACAGCAATCGGCATAGGCGTTCCTGGCCTTGCGGATGCATCCAAAGGAATCGTGTATGATGTTGTAAATATCCCTTCCTGGAAAGAAGTTTCTTTAAAAGACCGGATGGAAAAGCGATATAAAATACCTGTTTTCATTAATAATGATGCCAACTGTTTCGCCCTTGGCGAATTTTATTTTGGCAAAGGAAAAGGCTGTAATTCGATGATCGGACTGACGATCGGAACAGGATTGGGTTCAGGAATAATCATTAATAAAAAATTACATTCCGGCTTTACAGGCGGCGCAGGCGAATTTGGTATGATTAATTATTTAGATAAACATTACGAATACTACGCCAGCGGACAGTTTTTTTCAAACGTATACAAAACGAATGGTGAGCTTGTTTTCAAGCGGGCAGCAAGCGGAGATGCGGAAGCTATAAGAATGTATGAAGAAATGGGGACTCATTTAGGCAACGCCATAAAAATGATCTTGTACGCTTTGGATGTTGAATTGATTATTCTTGGCGGTTCGGTAAGGCTCGCCTTTCCATATTTTAATAAAACGATGTGGCAACAAATTAAAACGCTCATTTTCCAAAGAGCGCCGCAACTTTTAAAAATAGAAGTTTCAGAACTGGAAAACAGTGGTATCCTTGGTGCAGCAGCGTTATGTTATGACAACCCCTGAGTGTTGTAAAATAATTATTAAGAATGTTTAATACACAGAGTAAAGAGACAGGAGTTTCACCGAGAGAATTTCTTACTTTGTGCACCTCTGTTTCTCCGTACCTCTGTGTTGAAAGATCGCCTTGGAACGCCATTCGAGCTTTAATATGAAAGTTAAAAATGTCAGGCTAATAAAAATACCTAATCCTGCAAAACTTTTTTACAAAACAGGTTGGCGTTATAGCTTCGCATCAGCATGGAAAATAATATTACTATAAGAAAAATTCAATTTCAGGATAACGAAGAGCTTGCATCTGTTGTAAGAAACGCTCTTGCCGAGTTTGGTGCAAACAAGCCCGGCACTGTTTTCTTCGATGATACAACAGACCATTTGTACGAACTTTTTCAGAAACCGGGAAGCGTTTATTTTGTTGCAGAGCAAGATGAAAAACTGCTCGGCGGGGCGGGGATATATCCTTCAGACGGTTTGCCGCAGCAAACGTGCGAACTGGTCAAAATGTATTTACGACCAGAAGCACGCGGCCGGGGAACCGGAAAAATATTAATAGAAAAATGCCTTGAATTTGCCAAAGCTTATGGCTACCTGCAGGTGTACATAGAAACAATGCCTGAACTTGCAAAAGCAGTGGGTATTTATGAAAAATTGGGTTTTGAATATTTAAAAGGCCCGTTGGGGAATACTGGTCATTTTGGTTGTGACGTGTGGATGCTGAAGCCACTGACCCCTGAAGGGGAATGAAAGAAGCCCCGGCTCTAAAGGGCAAAGTCATAAAGTTAATTGAAAGAGATAATTTGGAAAAAGCTACCCAAAGATTTGCCGATGAACGAAATGCGTCGCAACAAAAGATTCACAAAGAACTGATGCCTGTACCAAAAACCTGGCTTTCTTTGCAGAAAAATTAATTTTCTTTTAAAGCGGAAGAAACGGCTAACACAGAAGAACTTACCGAAAGCTGATTAAAGAGCTTAACGGGTAGCGAAGATTGTCGTAGCTCATCATATCTGCTTTTACCGCGCCGACAAGCAACGGGCTTTCTATTCTTAAAGGTATTTTGTTGGCATCGTCGCTCACATATACGGTCATTCTTTCACCGCCTTCGAATATGGATCCTTTCAGCAGCAGCGGCTTAAATTTTATTGCCCGAAATTTTCCATACCGTGTTTTTATGGTTTCCTTCCCCTCGTAGCGGATGTACATGTTATACAATTCATTATCTAAAAACATGTAAAAAGGTATTTTATCGCCTGGTTTAAATTTATCAAAGTCTATGTTTCGTGCATAATAGACAGCGCCAACTATATCGTTAATGCAATCAGGAACTTTAAAAACACCTTCGGCTGTTATAGCGGTGTTTGCAGCCTGGTTAAAAGTTATATTCTGATATTTTTTATAGCCGCCTTCGTCTATATTACGAATAAATTTATAGGGCTGCAAAGTAAAAGTATCAATATAAGTTTCATACCTGTCTCTTACTTTAAATATCCAGTCATATTTACTGTTTGTGGCGCCGGTACCGACAATATGATAAACAGGCTTATTAAACATTTTTTCCATAGCGACAGTGAGATTGGCCGTTCCGGCATTTATATAAAGACCAAGCGCATTGTAATATACTATCAGGCTTAACCTTTCCCCTGCAACAAAACTCCCGTTGCGGATGCCGCAAAAGTGATCCCCGGCTGCTATACGGGACGTTATAAAAATGAGAAGGACAATAAATACAATTTTTTTCACGCTACTTACTTCTGAATAATTTTATGCCTAAAAGAAACAAACTCCCTGCCAAAGCAGGCACGACTAAGTTAATAAGCCAGATGGTTGTGGCCGTTAATACAATACCTAAAATATTGGCGCTGAAGGCGCTGAATAAAAAAATGCTGATTTTTCCGCGTACACCTAACTCTGCCAAAGCAATGGTAGGTATAATGGCTAACGAAAGAAACATGACCGTAATTAACCAGAAGCCGTTCCATAAGCTGATGTCTACCCTGAATACCTGCAGCAGCAGCAGGTATTGAACTGCAAATACACAATATCGCAAAAATGAAATCAGCAATACTTTCAGCAATTCCCGCCAGCCAAAATCTTCCAGCTTTTCTATGAAGTAAGCATACTTGGCAACAAAGGGAAGCTTTTCTAAAAACTTGGTCAGCCAGCTTATTTCAAAGTACACCGCTATTAACACTGTAGTGATGACAATTGAGCCAAAAGTAATTGTATTAACCGCTGCTAATGACAAAATAAAATGCTCGTTTGTTGCACTGTAAAAGTGATCTCTTATTAAAAAAAGACCAATCGTTCCCAACAGCATTGTTATAATCAACTGGCTCATGCTTCCTACAAAAGTCAGCGTGATAGCTCTTATACGATTTCCTTCTTTTATATATAATATTCTTCCTATGTACTCACCCGAGCCATTGGGCGTACTCATTGCCAAAGAAATGCTTAAGCCTGATAAAATAGCCCTGAAAGCTTTGAAGAATGATATCTGCTGTATATGACTGATAAGAACCCGCCATTTCAATGCTTCGAAGCTCCAGTTGCCCAGCATAAGAAAAACTACGAGTACTGCTTTCCATGCCTGCTGGCCGCGAAGTGAGGCTTTTATCTGCTGAAGCGAATGCTGCCAGTCCTTCTGATGAATGATGTTGCGGTATATTGATACAGATAAGCCAATAAATAATAACGGACCTAAAAAATAATTAATAAATATCTTGAGCCGTCTGTTCAGTGCTTAAAAATTTTGCCAAACCTACAAAATATAATTTCATTACCTGATAAGATATAAAACATTAGCAGGGTAAACGCACCTAAATTAGAAATCGGCGAATCAATAGTTTTTGAATCCCGAAGGGATGATATATTTATAGAAACCCAAATAGTTGTGCTGTTTTAAAACTCCGAAGCAGTGATAATATCATCCCTTCGGGATTATTCAACGTATGCTAATTCCGTTTTCTATAAATATATCAGCCTTTCAGGCTTAAAAATTAAGATGCGTTTGCCCTAAAAACATTAGCGGGATAAAAGCAGATAAACTATTTTCACATCGTAATGATAAAGAGCAGGAATGTAATATTAGGTATTGATCCGGGAACTTTATTTATGGGTTATGCGCTGATGGAAGTAACCTCATCTGTACCTACACTTTTAATAATGGATGTGCTAAAGCTGTCTGGTAAAAAAGATGCTTACGAAAGGCTGCAAAAAATTCATCTGACAGTGTGCGAGCTGATTGTAACTTATAAGCCCGATACTTTTGCTATCGAAGCTCCTTTTTATGGAAAAAATGTGCAAAGCATGCTAAAGCTTGGACGGGCACAAGGCGTTGCCATTGCCGCCGCCATGCAGGCAGGATTGAGCGTTACAGAATATTCGCCTAAAAAAGTAAAGCAATCAATAACCGGCAACGGAAATGCAGATAAAGACCAGGTCTGGAAAATGCTGCAACGGATAATGAACCTCGAAGAAAAACCGCATTATTTTGATGCAACGGATGCTTTGGCTGTTGCTCTTTGCCATCATTATCAATCCGGGTCCGTATTAGGAAAATTAAACAAAGGCCTGAAAGGATGGGAAGAATTTATTGCTAAAAACCCTGGAAGGGTGAAGTAGGGCAGTTAAATGATTTATTCGGTGGTCAATGGTCAATGGTCAGTAAGGCAATAGGCAATAGGCAATAGGGTATCGGGCGTTAGTCAGTTAATCATCGGGGTCATTAAGTCAATGGGTCATTTGGGAAAGTAATTTAGTTATTATTAATAATCTTATTTTGCTTTAATAATTTCTAATAATAGCTTTTTCAGGATAAACATTTACTTAGGTTCTCCTTTCTGTTTTATTAATTTTCTTAAACCGGATATGTTAAGCTTTTATTAGATAAATTGGTAAAATACAAAGCTTACATTTGTTGGGATAAAATCATTGCAGATTATATGAAAAGAATTGCAGCATTTTTGGCGCTTTTGATAAATGTGTTTGTTGTAAATGCCCAGCATGTAATTTATAGCGAGCCGGATAAAAACGATTACAGGCAAACTGATTTTGAGATAATCGGTAAAGTGAGCGGTAACATTTTGATATATAAAAATCTCAGGAGCTCGTATGCTATCAGTGTTTACAGCGCTGACATGAAACAAAAAGAAAGATTAAAGCTTGATTTTTTACCTGACAGGATAATTAACGCTGACTTTTTAGCCTATCCTGACTTCTGTTATATGTTTTACCAATACCAAAGGAGAAATGTAGTTTATTCGATGGCTGCAAAAATTGATGGAAATGGAAAAATTGCAGGAAAGCCTGTTACAATGGACACTACTGAAATAAGTTTTTTAGCAAGCAATAAAATTTATTCGGTCATAAACAGTGATGATAAACAGTACATCGGGCTGTTTAAAATAAACAGCAAGAACGACGATAATTTTGTGGTGACAACTATTTTGTACGATGGTAATCTTGAAAAGAAAGAGAAACAATTCCTTAACGTTTCGATGCAGGAAAAGCACGATTATCTTTCAGAATTTTCTCTGGACAATGAGGGAGATTTTTCTTTTTTGCGATCTGTTCAAAACCAGGAGAATGATAAAGTGCAAAAACTTTATTTGCTTACTAAAAAATATGGCAGCAACGTGGTAAAAGCAAACCCTGTAGACCTGCAAAAGACCTCTCTTGATGATATAAAGCTTAAGGTTGATAATTTTAATAAACGATACATTATCTCTTCTTTCTACAGCAAAAGCCGCCGCGGAAACATTGAAGGGCTGTTTACCTGTATCTGGGATAAATTTTCAGACTCCCTGAAAGCAACAACTGTTACACAATTTGATGAAAATTTAAGAAATGATGCAAAAGGCGATAATAGCACAAAAACCGCTTTCAATGACTTTTTTATACGTAATATGATTGTAAGAAAAGATGGCGGGTTTTTGCTTTCTTCTGAGTCCTTTTTCAGCACGGGAAGAGGCGGAGGATATAACCGGTATGACTATTTGTATGGCTCGCCTTTTTTGCGCCCGATGGATTATTACATGTTTAACTCTTACGGATACGGTTATCCGTGGAACCGCTACAACAGTTTAGGCCAGAGCACAAGATATAATGCGCAGAATATTGCTGTTTTCTCATTCGACAGCAGCGGCAAGGTTAGCTGGAGCAATGTTTTAAACAAAAATCAATACGACGATGAAACGGATGCCTTTATCGGTTATTCTCTTTTAAACACCGGCGACCAGCTTCATTTTCTGTTTAACCAGCAGGAAAGAAGGTTGCAGTTATTAACAGACCAAAGCATCTCCCCGGCAGGACAGGTAACACGCAATCCGACTCTTAAAAATCTTGACCAGGGGTATGATTTTATGGCTCGTTATGGCAAACAGGTGGCGAGCAGGCAAATAATTTTTCCATGCATGTACAGAAATTACCTTTGTTTTGCACGGTTAGATTTATAGAAGAAAAACCTGTTAGAATAAAGAGTGGTTGCACTATTCAAAGACCGGTCTCCGGTTACAATTTTCTGGCTTTTTGTACTGAGCATTATTGTGCATAGTCATTTTTTTGTGCACGCTCCAACCGTTTCGGCAACAACAGCAGACGGGCTTCTGTCTGCTTTCATAAACCAATATATTGCATCGCTCAACGCTGCTTTTATTATTCTTATTTATCATGCTGTTATTCTGTTGCAGGCATTGAGGATAAATCACCTTTTTACAGACCATCGTATGTACAGCAGGGCTAATTATTTTCCTGCTATGGTTTATATCTTACTAACGGGATTATTTACGGAATGGAGCAGCCTTACCCCGGCGCTTCTTGCTAACTTTCTTGTGATATGGTTTTTTACTAAAATTGTTCAGTTATACAACAGCCCCAATCCTAAAACTTTACTGTTTAATATTGGTCTTCTTACCGGTATAAGTACCATTCTGTATCATCCTGCTGCCATGCTGTTGCCGGTTGCTTTTTTTGCCCTGATGATGCTGCGGCCTTTTAATATAACAGAAGGGGTTGTTTTGATAATGGGTGTTATATCTCCTTTTTATTTCCTGGTTAGTTATTTGTATCTGACGGATAATCTTCCATCAATAAAAAATTATATTCCCTGGTGGCGGTTCCATCTTTTGAAGACGACTGCTTCACCGGTTTTTTTCATAACAATTGCAGTAATAATTCTTGTTATATTCATTGCCTTATACTTTTGGCAGCAGGAAAACAGAAGACTGCTGATACAAGTGCGTAATAACTGGGTTGTGTTGGTGGTAATGCTGCTTGTAATGCTTCCGGTACCTTTTGTAAACAAAGATGCAGGCCTTGAAAGCTTACTGTTGTGCATAGTTCCGGCCAGCCCCTTAATAGCCAAAGGTTTCCTGGGGCCGAGAAAAAACACTCTGCCCTTTATCATGTTTTCAGCACTGATTGTTTTGGGGATTTTGAAGAACTGGCATATAGTTAAGCAATAAAAAATCTGTGTGGAAAAAGAATATTTGAATCAAAAAAACCCGGAATAATGGATTCCAGGCTTTTTTTATTTGGTGTAAGAACTTATCTTTTTACAACTTTACAAATTGTTTGTGCATCACTTTATCCCCGCTTACAATCTTTATCGTATACACTCCTTTTGCTAAGGATGAAATATTTAACTGAGTTTGAATTAAACTGTTTAATTGCACTGTTTTCATTATAACTCCCGAAGCTGATATAACTGAAATTGTCGTTGGTTTATCCTGTTGCAATCCTTTGGTGTAAACTTGTACAATATTGGTTGCAGGATTGGGATAAAGGCTTAAGCTTAAAGCATCATTTAGGGCAGTTTTTTCACTTTTCGCAAATGGCCTGTTGCTTACCATCATTGTATTTAATGATGTCACTGTTATTGTTATGGGTGCAGATGTTGTTTTAGCGCCAAAGTTGTCTATGGCAACAGCAGTGATGGTATAAGTGCCTGCAGCAACATTTTTCCACAAGTAGCCATAAGGGATTACGGTTTCTGTATGCAAGAGTGTAGTGCTATTGTAAAATTCAACTTTACTAATTGTACCGTCAGAGTCACTTGCAGCAGCAGAGAGTTTAATAATTGCTGGTGCCGTATAAGCGGCATTGTTGGCAGGGGCTGTGAGGGTTACGATAGGTGCTTTGTTTACAATCACTTTTACTGGAGCAGACATAGTTTGAGCCCCGGAGTTATCAGTTGCTTTAGCTGTAAGCGTATAAGTGCCTGCACGTACATTTTTCCATAAATAGCCATAAGGAGCTGCGGTTTCTGTATGCAAAAGTGCAGAGCCATTGTAAAACTCAACTTTAGTGATTGTACCGTCTAAGTCACTTGCAGCGGCAGAAAGTTTAAGATTTACCGGTGCGGTGTAAACTGCATTGGCAGGAGAAGTAAGACTAACCGTTGGAGCGGCGTTTACGATCACTTTTATAGGAGCAGATGTTGTTTGAGCACCGGTATTATCGGTTGCTTTAGCAGTAAGCGTATAAGTGCCTGCAGGTACATTTTTCCATAAGTAGCCGTAAGGAACAACTGTTTCAGTATGCAAAAGTGTGGTGCCATTGTAAAACTCAACTTTAGTGATTGTACCATCAGAGTCACTTGCAGCAGCAGAGAGTTTAATATTTACCGATGCAGCATAAGTTGCATTGGCAGGAGAAGTAAGAGTGACGGTGGGCGGAATATTATCAGTTAAAAGGTATCGGGCCACAATACCTAAATTACTGGGGAATGCGCCATAACCTGTTGTATGCAAGTCCTTTACCGGAATTAAAACTTTTTAAAGAGATAATTATATCTGTTTTTAAATCAAAAACAAACATACAACGAACTGAAGCAAAGCAATTGAGCAGCCAACTTGAAGAAGCTATTAAGAGGTTATCAAAAGCAAGGGATTTACTGCTTGCAGGTGACATTGAAGCAGATGATTACAGGACGATTAAATCAGAAACAGAAGAAAAGATAAACAGGTTTGAAGCCAAATTAGCTGTTTCGGTTAAAGATACAACAGACATAGAACCTTTATTAAACACAGCAATCAGCAATATTTCTCAATTAGATGTTTTATATACAAAAGGGTCAGTAACCCAAAAGCGCAGGATCATTGGTTCGATGTTCCCTGAAAAATTGACTTTTGACGGATTTGAATATCGAACCACAAGGGTTAATGAAGCAATTACACTTATGCTATTGATAAGCAAGAAGTTAAAGGGCAAGAAAAATGGGACAAATCATTTTTTTTCTGACTTGTCCCCAGAGGTGAACTGTACTGGACTCGAACCAGTGACCCCTACTCTGTCAAAGTAATGCTCTAAACCAACTGAGCTAACAGTCCATTTTTCAAAAGTAATTATTTTTACCAAAACAGTTTAAATCTCTTGTAAACGAAATAATAATCAAGCTTCAACGTTGTAGGTTTTGCTTGCTTTATGTTTTGGTATTTAGTTAAGTTACGGAGTAAAACAAAGTGGTCTTAAAAAAATACGAGCGATCTTTTAACTAATATAAAAAATTAATTCAGGTATTTATTAAAATTCTCCCGGTAACTTCCTAACGTTCGTTAGTATATTTTTTCCAAGTTGCCAAAAAACACATAATAATAAATTGTTAATAAACTTGGTTTAACAGCATTTTTCTTTCATTAAATCGTAAATTTGTTATTCCAATTCGGTTTATTTCTTCTGCCGGACGATTAGTCTGCCATAGAAAGTTCTTGAGGAATATTAAGAACTGGTTTAAAAAAATCTTAGCTTGTACCTGGTAAGTATGTTTGAAGGAAGTTTTCAGACAATAAACTTAACAGCAGCACATTTACAGGCAGAAGTAATTACGAATTAAGATCCGGCAGCTTCAATTAAAGAATAAACAATCAAAAGCCGCTTAGATTAATTATCAACGAAAAGATTGATTATTATGAACACAACGTTAACCATACAACCAAGGACATACAGAATAGCTATCAGCGCTTTTTTCTTTATGGCCGGCCTTACTTTCTCAACCTGGGCCAGCAGGATACCTGACATTAAAACTGCACTGCATTTAACAGAAGCCGGCTTAGGTCTCGTGCTCTTTGCATTGCCTGTAGGGCAGCTTATAAGCCTGCCTTTATCCGCATGGGTATCTGCAAAGTTCGGAACCAAAACTGTAATGCTCATTGCATCTGTATTATACCCCCTTACACTTGTGCTGCTGGCAAGCGCCGGCAGCGTAACACAATTGGTTATGGCCTTATTTCTTTTTGGCGTATGGGCAAACATGATCAATATTGCTATGAATACACAGGCCGTAGGAGTAGAGAATTTGTACGGCCGGTCTATCATGGCTTCTTTTCACGGGCTGTGGAGCCTTGCAGGCTTTACAGGCGCGGTGCTGGGCAGTTTTTTCGTATCTGTTGGCCTTACACCATTGATACACTTCTCAATTATCTGCGGCGTAACAGGTATAATAGTGTTAGCCTTTTTTAAAAATACCCTGCCCAACGAAACCAGCCAGCACGGCTCGAAGGCGGTATTTGTAAAACCTGACAAAAGCATCTTGATACTCGGGCTTATAGCCTTTTCATGTATGGTATGCGAAGGCGCTATGGCAGACTGGGGCGGCGTTTATTTTCAGAAAGTGGTAGAGACACCGGCAAAATTTACAACAATGGGCTACGTTGCCTTTACCGCTACGATGGCTTTGGGACGTTTTATCGGAGACTGGCTTGTAACAAAATTTGGCGTAAAACGAATGTTGCAGCTCAGCGGCGTTGTTATAACAACAGGGTTATTGGTAGCTGTATTGTTTCCTAATCTTGTATCGGCAACAACAGGTTTTCTGCTCGTAGGTTTTGGTGTCTCTTCGGTCATTCCTATTGTGTATGGCCTTGCAGGAAGATCAACTGCCATGTCAGCAAGCACAGCTTTGGCTACCGTGTCAACTATAGGTTTTCTTGGTTTCTTAATCGGGCCTCCGCTGATTGGTTTTATTGCGCAGGCAGCCGGTTTACGATTGGCATTTGCGCTGATAGCAGTGTTAGGGTTTGGAACCACACTATTGGCTGCAAAAGTGAAAACAGCTTGATTTATAAAATGTAAAAACGTAAAAAAATGAACAATTATAATATTATCCGAAGAATTAAGGAAAGAGTATTAAAGAACTTTTACCCGGTATATCACGCCCCGCTTATATTCGACATTAACACGCAAAGCAGCTATAGAAAGGCAGGATATGTAGCATGGCCAAAAGACAGAGGCTCAGGTCAGGCTAAAAATAAAGAGCAGAAAAAAGTGGCAAGTATCTCAGGCAACGGCGGTTATTTTGCTTATCCAAAAACATACTGAAAATTGGTCACGGGGATTTCTTTTATCTGAAAAAAGATTAAAAGAAAATTTTGGTAACAAACACTTGAATCTTTGTTGATGCTTCCGTTGCGTCTCTTGTACAGTATAACAGTCAGCAGCCAAAAAAGATTTTTAAACTGCTGACTATTTTTTTTAGAGGCAGGGAAGAATTTTCTTAGTGACGACCCAACGATGGTATCAAAGAAAGTTTTGCCGCTTGCAATAGTGTACAAATCAGACCCGGGATTACTATAATGCAAAAAGCACCACAAAGTGATGCTTTTTTAGAAAAAAAATTACAGTTTATTAATTCCCGGAATCCTGCCGTTCAGCTTTATCCTGTTCGTCCGTTTGTCCTTCCGGAAGCATCGAATTATCATCCGGAATGTTTCCCATTCCGACTGTTCCTTCATTTCGCATTTCACCATCTCCTATAGTTGTGGTTAATTCTTTTTTAGGCTTATCTACTTCATAGTACTTATCGTTATCCTTATTCTTTTCGTACTCTTCTGCTGATTGTAAAGTAGTGTCGCCAAACGATATTTTACTTGTATCCGGTGCTGCCTCTGTTGATTTTTCAGGTATGTTTTGTTCTTCGTTCATTTTTTTACATTTTTATAAAAAAGCACTATAATTATGCCATAGCCTTTATAAAAAAGAAACGGTTTGTTTTGTCTTCTTTTGATTTATTAAAAAGGAAAAAAAATGATCCTTTTCAGTTTATTAAAAATTTTTTATTTTAAATCATTAAATTATTTCCGGTACAATTTTATATTCTTTGTACCGTTTCTGCAATAAATGAAGTAATGATTACATTTGTTTCTCCTTTGAACCTTACTATCGCTTTTAATCGTCTTAACAAACAGATAATTGCATAAAAAGAAATAAGATTATATAGACTCTCAAAAGCAGCGGATCATTGATTTCAAACACTTTTATTACAACTTTTTTGGATTTGAGTAAGTAAAAAGATTATTAAAAAAGTTGGTAAGGTTCCCTTTCTTTCGATTATTATTAACAAAAAACATTGCCGGCTAAGCAGCATTATGGCATAGTTTTCTCTTAGAAGCGTTTGCAGCTATCTTAATCAGACCGGTTATTTTAAATAATATCTATAGTAAAATGACCGGTACGCATAAAGGCTGCAATTATTCGTTAATGTAAGCACACTTATAAAACTGTCAATATCTTAACAGGATGCAAGACAGGAGACAAGAACTTTCTTAAAACACAAAATCATGAAAAAGATACTATCAATTTTTGCAGCAACTGTAGTTTTTGCAGCCTGCAACAGCAATCCAAAAACAAACACAGATACGGCTGCTGCAGCAGCTTCTGCTGATACAGCCACCTTAAATCACAATGCTTTTACTGACAAGGCACAGGAAATGCAACTGAACGGAGTTAGTGATACCATAGTCGGAAATGATGGGAATGCTTATGTAAAAGTAAAGCCGAAAGAAGCACAAATTGCTGCCGCACCTGTTGAAAGATCTGCTGTACGCCACACGACGACCACACATACCAAAAGAGCAAGCTCATCTGCAGGCACAGCAGGCACTTCTAAATCTGAGAGCAGCACGGTTTCTAATGGCACACCGGCTGGCAGCGGTACCGAAACGACGACCACTACCACTACTACCGAAACTAAAAAGAAAGGCTGGAGCAAAGCAGCGAAAGGAGCTGTAATCGGTGCTGGAACAGGCGCCGCTGCAGGAGCGATTTTTAGTAAGAAAAAAGGAACAGGAGCTATAATAGGCGGTGTTATCGGCGGAGCCGGAGGCTATATAATCGGCAGAAGCAAGGATAAAAAAGACGGCCGGTATTTTGTTGATACAACAAAAGCTAAATACTGATATTGCTTTCGCATTTAATTTCTCACAACTTAATGTATTCATAAAAAAAGCCGGAAATCCGTTAATTTCCGGCTTTTTTTGTCCTTTTTTTATTTTCACCTTATAACAGCCTCTATGAGGACAATATCAGAGAAAAGATAAGAAGCATCTTATTTCTTATGATTTTAAATTTGAATTTGCCTTTATTTTCTGCAAAAAATTTACTACGTTTTTTGGCTCATCATCATACATCAATAGTTTTTTTTGAGGAGAATACAGAAACATGGATGGATATTTACGGGCGCCGAACTTTGGTATAAATTCATTCTTTAAGTCTTGCAGTATTGTTACATTTTTGCTGCCATATAAATTGCTGGCATATTTTGTCATGAAGTAGTTGATGCTGACCTGGTTGTCTAAAGTAATCAGGTAAACAGCTGTTTTATTTAATTCGCGGTAATGCAGATTATAGGTCTCCATTGCATGCTGGCAATGGTCGCAGGTGGCGTCAAAAAAAATAAGAAGTGATAATTTACCGGGTTGAATGCTTCTGTTGGTAAAAGCCGTTTTATCTAACTTATAGAAAGTAAAGTCAGGAATAGTTGCCGAAGGACGCTGAGACATTGCATTTACAAACACCAGTACAGTTAAAAGAAAGATTGCAAAAACTTTTTTCATACCTTAAAAATAAGTCTTTGCACACGTCTTAGGATGTATTTGATTTAGAAAGCCAAATTTTTGCATTTTATTAGAAAATAGCGCTATTACTATTTATTAATATTTCGCCCGAATTTTTTTTTCCAGTATGTAAGAATACGCTGTTTAATACCTTCACAACACCTATATTACTATTGCCAACTGCATTTTCAACCTGATTGTCAGCAGTAGTTACTGCTATATCAGAATTATTAATAAAAGAACCTGCTTTATTACCACGGTCACTTCCTATTTAAAAAAAATAATTTTACCTGTTGAGATAATAATATGTGGAAGGAAACCGTTTTATCTTTTATGCTTTTTTTACTTCCTCCTTCATCTTATTTGTCCTGTCTGATAAACTATAACACTGCTATTTCAATAAAGATTAAACAATTAATAATAAGTTGTTGAAAAATTTAAAGAAAGTTAAAATTTTTCCCTAATTTTAAAAACTATTTGAAATGATTAGACGTAATTACTCAAATAGTCTGTTCCTCAAAATTCTATGGTTTCACATTTAAAAACAAAAAATTCCTGGCTATGAAAAAAAAATCTATCCGGTTAAGCGGTTGGAGGCTATGTCTCGTCTTGCCACTGCTTGCGTTTATTACCACCACTAAGGTAAGCGCTTCCTCCCATCGTGAAGCGCCTTTAATTACCCACGACCCGTTGGCAGACAACACCGATGTCTATGCTTTCCGAAGCCCTAACGACCCCACCAAGGTAACTATTATTGCAGACTACATTCCTTTGGAATTGCCAGAAGGAGGTCCAAATTATTACAACTTCGGGCCAAATATTCGTTATGAGGTTCACATTAAAAACAAAGCAAATACACCTGGTGACGATATAACCTATCGTTTTACCTTCTATCAGACTAATCAGGATTCTTCCACTTTTTTTAATATACGTCTTGGCAAACAAAACCTGAAGACGACGTATATGTGCGAAAAAAGCATAGACGGAGGAGTATTTAAAACTATTGTAGACACGACTACAGGTATGGTGCCACCGGCTAACATTGGCCCCCGATCAATAGAAAATGGCACTGTTGGATTAGGCACTACTTATGATGCATTAATTAAAGCCGCTACAGTCACTCTCCCAAATGCAGAAAAGATATTTTGCGGACAGGCAGATGATCCTTTCTTTGTTGACCTTGGCGGTATAATGGATGTTGGTAACTTCAGACCTGACAGTAATACTACTAATCTGCCAAAAGACGCACTTGCACGTTTCAATGTACATAGTATTGTTTTACAGATCCCAATTAACCTACTGCAAAAAAATGGTCTAACCACTGCCTCGGCTACCAGTATCTTAGATAGCAACTTTGTAATTGGCGTATGGGCAAGCGCAAGTCGCCAGCAAATTAAAACCATCAATGGAGATGGCACCAAAAGCTATACGGGTAATTGGGTACAGGTATCACGGCTTGGTATGCCGCTAACTAATGAAGCCATTATACCTATCGGTGGTAAGGACAAATGGAACACACTTACTCCTTATAATAAAAATGACGTTGCTTATGGCCCGATGTTTAACAACCCCGAGTTAGCACTATATATGGATACTACAAGATTTGCAAGAGCTGTACCCGCTTTAAATGCTCTTCGTATCCAGACAAGGTCATTAGGTATGTATGATTTTAGAAATGATAGCGCAGGTTTGTATTCTCTTAAAGGTAGCGCTGCCATTGCAGGCACTGCTCTTGATGATGCACAATATGGTAAGATTTTGTTGCCAAATAATAAGAGTCCCCGTGCCGTTGACTTGCTTCCTATATTTTTAACAGGCGTTCCAAATGCGAGACCTTATCAATTAGCTACCGGCAAGCATGGTAATCCTTTGGCCGCAGGTAAGCCTTTTATTAATAACTTTCTGCCCACACTCGGTGATATGCTTCGCCTCAATATGGCAGTGCCTGTAACACCAAGAACTATTAATGGCCAACCTAATCCTGATTTTAGCTCGCTTGGAATTATTCAGGCTGCTGTTTTAGGTCTTACTGATAAGAGATTTACTGCTGACTCTACAGTACTTCGGTTTATTCCTAATATGGATGGTTTCCCCAACGGAAGAAGACTGGAAGATGATGTAACAACCATAGAATTGCAGGCTGTATCTGGTGTAGCACTTGCCGCAATCGGTTTGTGGTACGATGACTACAATGCCAAGGATACAACTGCCAGTCCTGTTACTGCGCAACTAAAGAGTGTGCTTGGTTTTACAGCGGGCGTTACGAAAAACGATACAACATTTAAAGCATCCTTCCCTTACGTACAAACTCCATGGAGAGGATTCGATTACACTATTAAACCAAGGTTCTAACAAATCAACAAAAGAAATTTTATGAAAAAACTTTTAAACCTCTTTTCAGCCGTATTGGTTTGTATAGTCCTTAATCAAACCAATGCGATAGCTTCATCTCACAGAGAAGCTCCGCTGATTGCAAATGATCCCTTAGCAGATAATACGGATGTGTATGCTTTCAGAAGTCCATGCGATACTAACAAAGTTGTTCTTATTGCAAACTATATCCCTTTTGAGCATCCAGCCGGAGGTCCTAATTACTATAATTTCGGTACGGATGTCCGCTATGAAATACATGTAGATAATGATGGCACCAAAGCCGGAGATGAGATTATTTACCGTTTCACATTTAAAAGTGTAAATGAAGATTCCACTACCTTTTTTAATATCAGACTTAAAAAGCAGAATATTAAAACTACGTACACATTAGAGCGCAGTATGGATGCGGGCGCCAACTTCACTACTATTGTAAACGGTAATGGTATGGTTCCGCCTAATAATATCGGGCCAAGATCAATCGAAAACACTACAGTTGGATTAGGCGTTACTTACGACAGCCTGGTAAATGCTGCTACAACGACTGCGACTACAGGTGAAACTGTATTTTGCGGTCCCAGAGATGATCCTTTCTTTGTAGATTTAGGGGGCGCATTTGATGTAGGTAATTTCAGAGATACAACTGCAGCACGCGATGGTCTTGCAAAGTTCAATGTGCATTCTATCGTTATACAAGTGCCGATATCAACCTTACAGAGAAATCAGAAAACAACCGCACAGGCAGTAAGTATTTTAGACTCCAGCTTCGTTATCGGAGTATGGGCTAATGCCAGTCGTCAGAAAGTATCTACTTTCGATACTGTCAGCGCCGCTTATGTTGGTTCAGGAAATTGGATACAGGTTTCCCGTCTTGGTATGCCACTTACAAACGAAGTAATTAACCCAATCGGACAAAAAGATAAATGGAATGCTTCAAATCCTTCTGGTGATAGTATATATGCTAAATATTTCACTAATCCTGAATTGGGTTTGTATATGGATGACTCACGGTTTGGTACAGCGGTTCCTGGATTAGCGGCTTTGCGTATTCAAACGAAATCTTTAGGAGTATATGATTTCAGAAATGATAGTGCTGGCTTATATGGTGTAAGAGGTTCAGCCGGAGTAACTGGAACTGCATTTGCAGAGTCTGCACAGGGTGGTTTTGCAAATCTCCTCCTTCCAAATGACTCAAGTCCACGTGCTGTAGATCTACTTCCTATATTTTTAACCGGTGTTCCCAATTTACCTCCTTATCAGTTGGCAACGGGTAAACCTGATGGAAAGCCGCTTTCTCCGGGAAAACCATTTATTAATAATTTTCTGCCTACAATTGGCGATATGCTAAGGCTCAATATGGCTGTGCCTGTAACATACAGAAGTGACACAAGCTTTAGTTCACTTGGTATTATTAAAGCTGCAGTTTTAGGTCTTACCGACCCTAAATATAATACATCTCCCGCACTTCAGTTTATTCCAAATATGGATGGTTTCCCTAACGGAAGAAGACTGGAGGATGATGTCACTACAATAGAACTGCAGGCTGTGTCAGGTGTTGCACTTGCAGCAATAGGCTTATGGTACGATGATTACACTGTAGGTCAAACTGCAAGTCCGGTTACTCCGCAACTGAAAAGGGTGCTTGGTTTCAATGCTGGTGTTACTCATAATGATACAACTTTATTAGCCTGCTTCCCTTACCTACAGACCCCATGGAGAGGTTTCATAGGACCGGAATATAAGGGCACAGAAGTGCTTCTTCCTATTGATATGGTTAGCTTTGTAGCTGAAAAAGTAAATCAGAATGTACAACTGCGCTGGCATGTATCAAATGAAGTAAATACAGACCGTTACGAAATTGAACAAAGCCTTAACGGAACTGCATTTATCAAGATAGGTTCTGTATTGTCAAAAGGTGGAGACGGTACAAATTCTTATGAGTTTACCGATATGAACCCTTCAAGACAGAAAAATAACTTTTACCGTATAAGGCAGGTTGATAAAGATGGCCGGTTTACGTATTCAGTTATCAGGTTGGTTAAGTTTACGTCTCAAACGCTCATTACTGTAACGCCAAACCCTGCTTCCAACTTTATTAAAGTCTACACAACACAGATGCCTTTGACTGTACATCTGTATGATGCAGGAGGAAGGAAAATGGTTTCGCAGCTTATTACAGACGGAGCTGGTCAAATTAATATCTCAAGATTTAACAGAGGTACGTACATTCTGGTAGCAGAAAGTAACGGAGTCAGAATTGAAACAAAGAAAATTGTAAAACAATAACAGAAAACAATTCAGACTATACCTCATAGTTTTTAAAATAACCCGGTTGTAATAATAACCGGGTTATTTTTTTTAAATGTATTATTATTTAAAAAAATCGCTTTCTGTAATTTTACATGTATAAGTAATGGGGATAACAGTTTTGCATGTATCCTCAGTAACAAAATAATCAAAGAGGTTCTAATAAAATTTACGAAATAACTTACTGCTAATGAAGAAAAAATATTTTAAATACATTTAAATTAAAACTTGTTTTCTTCTCGGAACTGTTAATTTTTTCGTTTCTCATGTCTCAGGTTTTCAATAATTTCATATCTTATTATTAAAAGCAAAAATTTGACTATCAGTAAAAATTCTAAAAAAATATAAATTCGTCTAATGAAAAAAAATCAGATCTATATTATTTGCCTTATAGTGTTTGTTGCTGCTGTTATTGGCATTGTTTATAATTATAACAGAAAGGAAAAAGAGAAGGAAAATACTGTTTATACTTTACTTCCCCGTAAAGGTGCAGCCGCTAATTCAGTAGAATGGAAAGACGTTAAAAAGCGTGCAGATGTTTTATTTGCAGCCTTAAAACAAGATCCTAATGACATGAATGCCTCTATCAGGTTAGCGGCTCTTTACATTCAGGAAGCGCGTGAGACAGGTAATTATATGTACTACGACCAGGCTGCTATGAAATATGTAAATAATATTCTAAAGACAGATCCTGCTAATTTTAATGCTTTAATATACAGATCACTGATATTATTATCGCAGCACCACTTTGCAGAAGGTCTTGCAGCAGCGCAAAAAGCGCAAAAGGTAAATCCATACAACGCTTATGTGTACGGATTGATGGTAGACGGTTACGTAGAAATGGGCCAGTACGACTCAGCAGTTGCCAATGCCGACCGGATGGTTTCTATTCGTCCTGACTTAACCTCTTATTCCCGTGTGTCTTACCTAAGAGAAATTTTTGGAAACTATAAGAGTGCAATAGATGCTATGAAAATGGCAGCAGAAGCAGGCGGCCAGGGCGATGAGCACACAGAATGGACAAGAGTGCAGTTGGGAAACCTGTATGAGAAAACCGGGGATTATAAAACTGCAGAAAATTTATACAACCTGTCTCTAAGCATGCGCCCCGATTATCCTTATGCACTCGCCGGTCTTGCCCGGGTAGCTATGTCTCAGAATGATTATAAGAAAGCTATCACTTATTACGAAAAAGCTGACTCGTTAATAACTGATAATTCTGTGAAAGAAGAATTAGTTGATCTTTATCGAACCACAGGACAAAATAAAAAGGCGGATGATGTTGCAAAGAAGGTAATAGAAAACCTGACAAAAGATTCCCAGGCAGGTGATAAAGATGCTGCTATCGGACACTATGCCGATCGTGAGCTGGCTTATGCTTATCTTAAAGTAAACGATCCTGATAAAGCGCTGGAGCATGCCATGCTGGAGTACAACCGCAGGCCTGATAATATAGATGTAAATGAAACAGTGGCCTGGGTCTATTATAATAAAGGAGAATACGCAAAGGCCATCCCTTACATAAAAGCAGCTTTGAAAACGCATTCTAAAAATCCTGTATTGCTAAGCAGGGCTGGCTTGATTTTCTACAAATCGGGCGAGAAAGAACTGGCAAAGTCAATGCTGCAGGAAGCGGCGGTGTCCAATTCATTTATAGGTTCAACATTGAAGGCAGAAACTGTAACTGCAATGCAAAACATGTAAAAAGCATGCAGTTAAAAAAACTTCCAGTCATTTGTTCCGGATTGTTTCTGTCTTTTCTGCTGCTTATACCTTCAATGGTGTTGGCACATACAATTAATTATGTATTAGAAAAAGCGCCGACAGAACACGTTGTCTGGTTTTATCTTAAGCTGGGTTATACGCACATATTACCTGAAGGATTTGACCACATCTTATTTGTAGTGGGCCTTTGTCTGTTAAGCAATAAAATCAAAGTTATACTTTGGCAGGCGACAGCTTTTACTGTCGCTCATTCTATTACATTGGCAATGAGCATGAAGAGTATAATTGTGGCGCCAAGCGCGGTGGTAGAGCCAATCATTGCTTTGTCAATTTTGTTTGTAGCTATAGAAAATTTATTATTATCCGAGCTGAAACCCTGGCGGATATTACTGGTTTTTATGTTTGGATTAATACATGGAATGGGCTTCGCAAGTTCCCTAAATGAAATAGGGCTTCCGCGAAACAAATTTCTTGTTTCTATTCTTTCGTTCAATGTTGGCGTAGAGTTAGGTCAAATCTCCATTATACTGGCCGTATTTTTACTGATTGTCCGTCCTTTTGGAAAGATCCCTAATTACAGAAAGAAAGTGGTTTATCCTCTTTCAATAGTCATTGCACTTATTGCATTTTATTGGACTGTACAGCGGGTTTTCTTTGTGTAGGATTTGTTATTCAAGCCTTGATAAATAGGGGTTTTATAAGGCTCCGATATTTTTAACAGAATAACGCTGTTACTGTTTATTACAATTCGGATTTAAACAGTGTAAATCCGCTTTCTGCCTGGTTTGAGAGTGTCGAGGTTATACAGGGTACAGGCGGTGCAGGTAAAATTGCTTATGAATTTACGTACCCGATAATTATCTGGTATGGGCGGGGTTACCAATCCAATATATTTATATTCAATGAAGCAGCGGTATGCCCTACAGGGCTTATGGGCGGCTGAGTTTGACTACTATGTATGATGTATCCGGTACAAAAAAGGTGAAAGAGACAGAATTTTATATGATACCTCTAATGCCAGGCGAAACTATAAAAGTTTGAAGATTAGTAATCTTCTTTATGCATCCTGCGAATTGCGAACAATCAGAAGTTCTTCTCTTTGAAATACCAATTGGGAAACTAAGGAGCATGACATTTTTGAAATCCGGTATTACAAAGTCCCTAACAAATCCACCAAGAAGCTTTTAAAAAACTCTGGCAGCCTTCTTTTTACTGTTCTGCCTCTGCTGCTAATTTCACTGCAGGGATAACAGCCTCCTGGGTTACTTTAACTTTTCCCCGGTTAGCCCGTGCTACCCTTGAATAGATAGAAATATTTTTATCAAACAAAAAACGAAAAAGCAAACCTGTGTAGGAAGTGTGATGACCAAGTGTATCATAGTAAGAACCTGCTATTTTTTTCACTTTAGGCAACCGGTTCCATGCCACTGACGGAAAGTCGTGGTGCTCATTATGATAACCCACATTTAGGTTGACAGTATTCAAAACGCCGTAATAACTTTTTGTCTCCTGGTCGCCATGGGTCAGATAATGTTCCTGCACCCATCTTGCCCCCAGCGGATGTAAGCCTACGGAAAAGAAGAAACCTGCTACAAGATAAACAGTGCTTTTACCACCAAGAAAATAAACTACAGCCGCCATAAAGCTTAATTGAACAATCCAGTTAATAATTGTCCATTTATCCCATATTGCAATTTCTTTTAAACGAATAGGCCTTAGTAATTGGAAAATCGGGTAAAACAGCAGCCATAGCGCTTTACCAATTCTGGAGTTGTCTATCAGTCTTGCTTCCCATTGGTAAGGCATATCTGCATCCAGCTCTTCCACGCCCTGAAACGAGTGGTGCTTAATATGATACTTTTGAAATGAAACAGAGCTTGGAAACACCAGCGGCAAATTAGCAACAATGCCTGACCATGTATTTAAAGTCCTGTTTTTAAAAAGAAGATTGTGTGCGCACTCGTGTATGCAAACAAATAATGTGTGGCAGGCAAAAGCACCTACTAAATATGCGGCAACAAAAACTGCCCACCATGGCGCGTCTTTTAAAAAATAAGCCAAAGTAAACTGTACGGTTACGCACAGCAGTATAACTAAAATAGTAAAAGGATTTCTCCCTATTAACTTCCGTATTTCCGGATGCTTGTTAATGATCTCCTTTGTACGTTTTTTATGTGGCTCACTCTCATCAGACCACGTGAAATTTTTTTCCAAACTCATTTTTACTTAAGGTTAAACTATAAATGATATTTTTAGAAAGCAATTTAGAAACAATTTTTGATTAAATAGTCACAAAGACTTAAAGTTATGAAGAACAAAAAGAATAAAACATGTTAAATCTTCAGCTTTTAAAATTCTGTTCCTTTCAACACCTGTTTTTTAGTTTCACTGTAATCCTGAATAATCAAACAAATTGTGGTTCTCTTATTTTACAAATCACAAATCTGCTTTCACTATAATCCTGATTAATCCAAACAAATCGTTGTTCTTTATGCAAATCGTGGTTCTGCATTTGCTTCTGTCTTGTTTGCCAATTGTCCGCAAGCAGCGTCAATATCTTTTCCCCGGCTGCGTCTGAGTCTTGCATTTACCCGGGCTTTTGACAGATGGTTCATAAATTTTTCAACTGTTTCTTCATCGGGTTTTAAAAATTTTGCAGCATCAATCGGGTTGTATTCAATAATATTTACAAGGTCTGCAGGCACCTGACGGTAAATTTTAATGAGTTCATCTGCATCTTTTAAGCTGTCATTAAAGTTTTGAAACAGAATATATTCAAAAGTTACTTTGTTACCGGTTTTTGTGTAGAAATAATTCAGTGCTTCCGTTAAAGCTTTAATATTATTACTTTCATTTATTGGCATAATTTCATTGCGCCTCAGATCGTTAGCGGCGTGCAGGCTGAGCGCCAGCTTAAATTTGACCTTGTCATCGCCTAACTGCCGGATCATTTTAGCAACACCTGCTGTAGATACCGTTATTCTCCCCGGGCTCATTCCAAGTCCGTCCGGTGATGTTATTTTTTCGATGGCTTTTAATACATTTTTATAATTAAGCAATGGCTCACCCATTCCCATAAAAACAATATTGCTCAGCTTTTTATTATAAACCTTTTGAGCCTGCTGATTTATTAAAACCACTTCGTCGTAGATCTCATCAAAATCGAGATTGCGTTTGCGCTCCATATATCCTGTTGCACAAAATTTGCAGCTAAGGCTGCATCCGATTTGTGAAGATACACAGGCCGTCTGACGCTCCTCTGTTGGTATTAAAACACCTTCGACCAAGTGTCCGTCAACTGTTTTAAACCGGCTTTTAACTGTTCCGTCGGCGCTGTATTGTGTAGTGTCTGTCTGTAAGGCAGGAAGGCTGAAATGTTCGCTCAGTTTAACTCTTAATTCTTTGCGCAGGTTTGTCATTGCCTCAAAGCTGTGCGCTTGTTTTTGCCATAGCCATTCATATACCTGCTTTGCCCGGAATTTTTTTTCACCTGTTTGCTCAAAGTAATTTGATAATTCTTCAAAACTCGAATGACGAATATTCTTCAATAATTTCATTTGGTAAAGGTAAGAGGCATAACCGGGTTATCAAAAGTTACAATACGTCAACCTTACCGTTAATGATTTGTAATATTTTATACCTTATACAATCCTGCAAAAATCAGAGCTATAGTATCTTTACTAAATTGCAGAATAGGTACACACGAGCAACTTCTATGTAAAACATTTTCCAAAGCAGCATCTGAGGCTTTTGATTAATTGAAATAAGTGATGCAAGCCCTTTGATAAATTCTTTTAAACAGATATAAAATCCTTACTTTTTATTATCTCGCTTGTAAAAATTTCATTTAGACTTTCCACAGAAATACTAAGTAACTGTTAAAAAATAAACGATACATTTAGGGGCTAATTTTATAATTCCAATCGCCTCTGAATTCCTTGTTTGTCAGATTTATTTTTTTCAATGCTTCATCATCTACTTTTAATCCC
>JAABUS010001231.1_pt1 | contig 57686 bp, 48 predicted proteins | sample 5560161 | NCBI WGS metagenome assembly JAABUS01 (sample SAMN10711885, study PRJNA513376) | rock metagenome | isolation source: Antarctica rocks | place: Antarctica: Victoria Land, Trio Nunatak nord | collected 2016-01-04
ACCGAACAGAGGCGATCGTGTTGGGTCGCACCGATTACGGTGAGGCGGATCGCATCTTCACGGTCTTCACCCCGGGACATGGCAAGCTCCGGGTGATCGGCAAAGGGGTACGACGACCGCTGAGCCGTCTTGGCCCGCACCTGGAGTATTTCGATCGTTCCCTGCTCGTCCTGGCGAAGGGCAGGGATCTCGACGTCATCACCGGCGCTGAGACGATTGATGGGCACGGCGGTCTCGGACAAAGCCTCGACGCGTTCGGTCACGCATCGCATCTTGTCGAGCTGTTGAACCGCCTGACACAGGATCGCCAGGAGCAGCGAGCAGCGTACGATCTTCTGGCCAGCTCGCTCCGTCTGCTGGCTGATGGGGTCGATCCGTTCCCGGTCAGTCGCCACTATGAGTTGGCGCTGCTGTCGACGCTTGGTTTTCGTCCGGAGCTGTATCGATGCCTGGTCTGCAACACGGATTTGCTCGCGGAGCCAAACGGCTTCAGCAGCCGTCTCGGAGGGATGGTTTGTCCGACCTGCGCCGGAACCGACGGCGGCAGTCGACTCCTGTCGATCAACGGTCAGAAATATCTTCGCACGCTTGATCGGCGCGGACTGGCCATTGCAGCTCGTCTGCCCGCCGATCAGCGGTTGCGAGACGAGCTTGAGGGCGTCCTTGGCGACTATATCCGGCAGATTGCCGAGCGTGACCTCTCCAGCTTGAAGATCTGGCGGGCGATTAGAGAGGTGCCAACATCGTAGTCGGCGCTAACGGTGCGGACAATTGAACCTGGGTGCTCGGCTAATAGGGCCGGGCTGCGTTGCCAAGGTTCCTTTCGTTTGCCACGCCTCAACCGCCGGTAGCTGGGATGCCTGGACTGCCCCCGGAACCGGCCGACGCAGCGTCGACCTGCTCGGTGCTCGTCGCCGGGGTGACCGGGAAGCAGGTGAGCAGGTCAGGTCGCCGCTCCCGCGTCCTGCGTAGCGCCTCAGCCTTGCGCCAGGCGGCGATGTTGGCGTGATGTCCACTTAACAAAATCGCCGGCACGGTATGTCCCCTATATTCGGCGGGTCGCGTGTAGTGGGGATATTCCACCAGACCATGGCTATGGGACTCCTCGGTCACTGAGTGATCGGCGATCACTCCTGGCAGGAGGCGTGCGACCGCATCGATCACGACCATCGCGGGAATCTCGCCGCCGGTGAGCACGTAGTCACCGATGGACACCTCCTCCGCGTCAAGGATGGAGCGGACACGGTCGTCGATTCCTTCATAGTGACCGCAGATGATCACTACGCGTCGCGATCCGGAGAGGTCTCGCGCCAATTCCTGGGTAAAAAGTCGTCCCGCTGGCGACATGATGATCACCCGTGGAGGGGGCGAATCGTCCTCCAGCGTGGACTCGACTGCCGTGATGATCGGTGGGGCACTCATCACCATCCCTGACCCACCACCATAAGGCGTGTCATCGGTCGACCGGTGACGGTCCTGCGCTGAGGACCGGATGTCGTGGACGTGGAGCGATACGACTCCCCGGTCGCGCGCGCGGCGCACGATGCTTTCATCCATCGGACCGGTGAACATGGAAGGGAAGATGGTAAAGATGTCGAAACGCAGGTGCGCCGCGTCTGTAGACGGTGAAGGATCATTCATCGGGCGAAACGTGCTCTGGCGTTTGCCAGTTCAGGTGCTGAAGAATCACCGGTCCGGCCCCCACTAACGTCGAGAGCGTCAGGTCCGCGGGCGGCTCACCGGTAAGAGGCTCCTGCCCGGGGTGCCGAACCCACACGGTTCGCATGCCGGCCCGGCGAGCTCCAAGGACATCGAACCGGAACGAATCGCCGACATGCGACACCTCCTCCGTCGTGACCCCGAGCTTCCCCGCGGCATGCTGAAAGATCTCCGGACGCGATTTGTAGAAGCCAGTGCTTGCCGATGTCATGATCGCTTCGAAGAACCGATCCATCGCCAACCGTTTGAGCGACCAGTCGAGAAATGGGTGGTAGACCGCGCTCGAGACGATGCCCATCTTCACGCCCGCGCCGTGAAGATACGCAACCGTATCCTCCGCGCCGGGCATGGGACCGATGGTGGTCAGCGCCCCGTGCATCAGCTCCTCAATGCCCCGGTCGACCGCCGTGTCATCGATGTCGAGGTGAAGGCGACGTGCCGCTTCTCTCACGCCGTCCGCCGCCGATAGCTCACGACCATGTTCCATGATCTCGACGCGGAGATCCCGATAGGTTGCGTCAGCCGCCAGGAGCGTATCGTGACTCCACACGCTGCCGACGAGCTCGCCCTGCCAGCGCAGGTAGTCGGAGGTGATATGCCGGACCTCAAGGTCAAACCACTGGTCGCATTGCACCAACGTGTTGTGGAAGTCGAACGTCACGGCACCAGCGATGTTCCTCATGACCCCTCTCGTCGAGCACCGGGCTTGTCGACACCGTCACCTGGTTCGATGATATCTGCGCCTGCGGCTAGCGGAGCTCGTCGAGGCAATCGACGGCCCCCGCCCTTCAGTGGAAGTAACGCTCGCACCCGATTCTTGATCGGCGCACGGCTCCAATCACCAGGGTCGATCATCCGCTATGCCGGCGCGGCGGTAATAATGATGCACGATGCGCTCAAGCGGCCGCCCATCTGGCGTTGCACAGGCCGTTTGCGCGGTCCTTCGGAAGACGGGAGTTTTCATGGCGGCCCTTACCATTGATCTGGCGGTTGCCAAAACGAACAAATATGCGAGCAGGGAGAGCGGCGACACCGCGGAGTTGGTCGAGCGCCCTGGCGGCGGCCTCTCGGTTGTCCTCGCGGACGGACAGGGGTCGGGACGTGCCGCTAAAAGCCTGAGTCTGCTCGTCACCAGTAAAGCCGTCTCACTTCTCAAAGAGGGCGTGCGTGACGGTGCGGCTGCTCGCGGCGTGCATGACTATCTCTTCACCTACCGGCACGGTCAGGTGTCGGCCACCCTCGATATTCTCTCAGTTGACCTCAGTACCGGCACGATTCTCATCACTCGCAACTCGGAGACGCCGCTGATTGTCGCGAGATCCGGCGAGGTGACCTCCATCCCTGGAGGGGCGGGACCGATCGGTCGGTATCACCTTACCCGGCCGGTCGTCACGCAGATTCCCGTCGAACCGTGGACGCTGTTGATGCTCGTGACAGACGGTGTGATCGCCTCTGGTCACCCCACGGGCAACGGCGCATTCAACCTCCGCGACTTTACGGAAGCTGCCCTCGGTGACGTTTGGCGGGCCTCGGAGGCGGCCGACATCGTTCTGCGTGAGGCCATCAGACGCGATGACGGCCGACCACTGGATGATCTGACAGCGGTCGCGCTGGTGATCCGGCCCCACGACGAGAAGACGCTAATCCGCCGTATGAGCGCGGTCGTCCCTGTCTCGTGAGGGGCGTTTGAAACGACGGACGGTGAAAAGCCATGATGGAAAATGGCCCTGAGCTTCGACCGCCACGGCCGAAGGGACCGCGCATCGTCATCGTGGGGCCGTGCGCTTCCGGGAAGACGACACTCGCGGAAGCGCTGATCTCCCGGGGCCTGGACGCGGCGGTGTGCGGGCAAGAGCATAGCGAGATCAGGACGCTCTGGAATCATACGCGGCCCGATGTGGTCATCGGCCTCACCGTGACCCTCCAGGCGCTAAGGGAACGGCGCGGTGCAGATTGGCCAGCATCCCTGTATCGGCGACAGCTTGGACGACTGGCTCCTGCCTATTCAGTCGCTGATCTTGTGATCGATACAACGTCGACTGATCCTGACGCAGCGGTCGACGCGGTGCTCACCCACCTGGCACGTTGATGGAGCGCCGGTGTGGCCAGGACCATCACCTCAACGGCGCGACTTCCCAGGCTTTCAGTTCGGGAGAAAACCGCTTCCGGCGTGACTGAGGGTCGTGCCGCCGGCGAGCGTCTGTTGGAGGAGCCGTCGCTCGTGACGCAGGATGCCGATGAGATCGTTCAGACGTTGTCGAGGAGTAGGCGCTTCAAGAAGCCGCTGGAGCAGTCGGCTATCGATCTGCAGACTCGCGGCGATCGCATACCCCACGGTCAACGGATCCTGGCCAATGTCGCGCCGAACAATCGATTGACCGGCGACCTCCTCGACGGCGACCAGAAATCGTTCAAAGGCGTCAAGCGCGGCATGCACGTCCGCCGCGACTTCGTCCGGCACCACATCGTCGCGCAACCAGCCGACGGTCGCTAGAAGATAGCCGTTCGACCAGTCCTGGTCGAGCACCGTGAAACGATCGACGCCGACGACGACGATGTCGCAGCTCCCGTCGGCCAGGCGATTAAGCATCAGGAGCCGGGCCGCTGTGCCGATGTCGTGAATCTCCGGCTGGTCCCCCACCTCACGACCATGGCGGGTTTTCACGACGCCAAAGATTGGATCACGGGTAGCCCGCTCCTGCAAGAGGCGCAGGTAGCGCTCCTCAAAGAGGTGGAGGGGGAGCAGCATGCCGGGGAAGAGCACCGTATTAAGCGGAAATAAGGGGAGCGAGGTCGTTGCCGGATCGCGCATCGGTTCGAGCCCTCCGCTCCCTCTGGAGCTTGACGTTCGGCCCCCCGACTGCGAGGAGACGCGTGAATACCGGACTCGTTGATCGTGCTGGCAGCACAGTAGTTTGTCGGTCGGGAACTCACCGCCTAGAATCGTGCCATGAATGCATGGCACCGACCATCCTTCCGCTACCTCCTTGCCGTCATGTTCCTGACCTTGGTGGTCGGGCTCTCGTCACGACAAGCGACGTTCGCCCAGACGGATGCCGGTGCGCCGGTCGTATTGCTCTCCATCGACGATCCGCTGAATGCCACACCCTCAGGCGAGCAGGTGCTGCGGTTAGCGGGACCGGTCGAAGGGATCGCCACTCTTGACCCAGCGCTGGTTCGCGATCTTGACACCGCATTCGTCACTCGGCAGCTCTATGGTGGACTGACTCGGCTCAACGAAGCACTGGAGCCGGTGCCCGACCTGGCTGACCGCATTGACATCGATGCCGCGGGGCTGGTGTATCGGTTCACCCTCCGCCGCGATGCTACCTTCCAGGATGGCCGACGATTGGTCGCGAGCGATGTCGCGGCGTCTTTTACCCGTGCACTCGATCCCGCCACGGCTGGCGGGGAAGCGTCGCTTTTGGGAGGACCCACCTATCTCTCGGATATTGCTGGGGCGGGCGAGTTGCTGGCTGGCCGGGCGAAAGAGTTGTCCGGTGTGAATGTGATCGACGATCAGACGATCGAGGTCACGCTCTCAGCACCGCGCGCTACATTCTTGATGAAGCTCGCCGGTGTCTCATCGCTCATCGTCGATCGCACGCAGGCCGAGACCTCGGGGGAGTGGTGGCGGTCGCCGAACGGCAGCGGTCCGTTCCGGGTGCTGGAGTGGGTTCCGGACGATCACCTCACCCTGGGACGGATCGACGATTTCTACGGCGGCACTCCACCGCTAGAGCGGGTGGAGATGCGCCTTGGCTCCCGGGCTGCCCAGCCCTTCAATCTCTATCAGGCGGACCAGGTGGACATCGCCCGGGTCCCGGCGGACGCGGTCGATCGCGTGCTCGACCCGGCGAGTCCATATGCCTCGGAGCTCACCGTGTCGCCCATGTTTGCCGTGAGCTACATCGCCTTCAGTACCACGGTCGAGCCCATGGACGACCCGCACATTCGACGGGCCGTCCAACTCGCGTTTCCACGCGATAAGGTGGCATCGGTCACGCTGAACGATCATGTGGTGAGGGCGTCGGGCATCATTCCGCATGGGATGCTTGGCCGGCAGTGGCCAGCTGCTGGGGAGGCGTATGACGTGGATGCCTCCCGGCAGGAGATCGCTCGGTCACGGTATGGGTCTCCCGAGCGCGTCCCGCCACTTCGCATCTACGGCGGCTCACCGAGTACCGCCGCGGCGCTCCGTGATGTTTTGGGGCAGGAGCTAGGTTTGCAGGTTGAGGTCGTTGAGGTTGACTGGCCAGAATTCCTCGATGGGCTGGCCCTCAAGCGTTTCCCGGCCTACGAGCTCTATTGGGGTGCCGACTATCCCGACCCTGAGTCCTTTCTCCAATCGCTCTTTGGCTCAGGGAGCTCCGATAACTACATCGGTTATCACAATCCAAGGTTCGACGAGCTGCTGCGCCAGGCCGCGGAGACGCTCGATCCGGTCGAGCGCGGACAACTGTATGACGCCGCCCAACGAGTCCTCCTCGACGATGATGCCGTGCTTCCGATGTACTATGACGTCCGCTACATGCTGCGTAAACCCTGGGTTAAAAATGCGACCTTTACGGCTCTCGGGATGCTCTCCCTCGACCTGGTCTGGTTGGAACATTGATTGATGGCCACTAGGACCACCCGCGACCGGGTTTCAACGGCACACCGGCACATTCAAACGTTGCGTCCAGAAGACGTTCCTCAGTTGCGCCTGGGCCTCCGCTCAATGATCGACAACCGTGAAGTTGTCGACATGCTCCTCCGATATCCCAAGCGCTCGGTCTGGGAGCCCCAGGGACGAGAGTTCGCCGTCGTCGCTCCGTGGCGGCATCGCGACGATATTGCCTCGCTGCATCGCTGGTCGGCGGTCCGCGCCGCGTCGGCCCTACTTGAGGGCGCCGCGGAGCGCTGCCGCGCGGCCGGGGATGACTTGCTTCTGGTGATGGAGCTTGAGGATGCCCGGTCGGGCCGGTTCTACGAGCGCGCCGGGTTTGACCTGCTTCAGGAGGTCATTACCTATGAAATGGTCGGACCGGTAGCGGAGACTGTTCCGGCCTCCAGCCTGTCATTCAGGCGGGTGCAGGCCGAGGATCCGGCGAAAGTCCAACAGCTTCTGGATCTCGATCACGCGGCCTTTCCGTGGCTCTGGCGCAACAGTGCCGCAGAGTTCAACACTTATCTCCGAACTGCTGGGGTCACGGCCTACATAGGTTATGACGGGGATGTTCCCATCGCCTATGTCGGCGTCACGGCCTACCAGGGCTGGGGTCATCTCGATCGAATCGCGGTCACTCCGCGGCGTCAAGGCCGCGGATTGGGTCTCACCGCGCTGCAGTTTGCCATCACCACCCTCGCTGCCAACGGCGCCCGGCGGTTTGGCCTCAGCACTCAGGATGACAATAAGCGGTCCCAGCGGATGTATGAGCGATTCGGGTTCCGTCGTTCGGACGTCAACGATTACCGCCTGTATGGCGCCGCTCTCACCACACACGCCCGGGAGCAAATGGCGATGACAGCCTCCCCTGGGGAACGAACCGGTGAAACGATCGGCTACGAGGTCGAGAAAGAGATCATCACGGGTGAGTAGTACATTTGGTCGAATCTTCAAGATCACGACCTGGGGTGAGTCGCACGGGCCGGCGCTAGGGGTCGTCGTCGAAGGGTGTCCGGCGGGATTGACGCTCTCGGTCGACGATATTCAAGTTCAGCTCGACCGACGCCGGGTCGGTCAGAGCGTAGTGACATCGCCACGTGGCGAACGGGACCGCGCCGAGCTGCTATCGGGTGTCTTTGAGGGTGTGACCACGGGGGCGCCGATCTCGCTCATCACCTACAACCAGGACGCCGATTCGTCGAAGTACGAGAACCTGCGTGATGTCTTTCGTCCAGGTCATGCCGACTACACCTACTGGGTGAAATATGGACACCGGGACCACCGTGGTGGTGGCCGATCGTCGGCGCGGGAAACGTGGGGCCGGGTCGCCGCGGGGGCGATCGCCCGGAAGATCCTCGCCGAACTCGGCACCGAGGTCTACGGTTTCACTCGTGAGCTTGGCGGCATCGAAATGGTGTCGTTCGACCGTGATGAGATCGAGCGGAACATCGTGCGCTGTCCAGACGCGGACGCCGCCGCGCGCATGGTTACCGCCATCGCGGAGGCGAAAGCGAACAACGACAGTCTCGGCGGAATCGTCGAGGTGCGAGCGACCGGCGTTCCAGCAGGACTGGGCGAGCCGACGTTTGGCAAGCTCGACGCGCTGATCGGTCAGGCGATGTTGTCGATTCCAGCCACCAAGGGCGTTGAGATCGGCGAGGGATTTGGGGTCGTGCGATCAACCGGCTCGGCAGCGAATGATGCCTTCTATGTGGATGGCGAGCGGGTGCGGACGCGATCGAACAACGCCGGGGGCACGCTCGGCGGTATCTCATCGGGCGAAGACATTATCGTACGCGTCGCGGTGAAGCCGACATCGTCGGTCGGGGTGCCTCAGCAGACCGTCGACACGTCGCTACAGCCCAGAACCATTGTCGTCGAGGGCCGGCATGACCCATCGGTCTGCCCAAGGGCGGTCCCGGTAGCGGAGGCGATGCTGGCCCTGGTGCTCGCGGACCTCTCACTACTCAACCGAACTTCGCGGCTCGCGCGATGACATCCGCGGCAACCGCTCCGGCGGCCGTGGGACGCCGCGGGTCACCTCCGCCGTGACGATGATCCGCTCCGACGTATCATCGAATGGATCGAGATCATAGCTCCCGTAGACGGACACCTCCTCGAAGCCGGCTAGCTCCAGGAGGAGGTCCATCTCCGAGCGGTGCAGGTAGCGCATCTCATAGGATGTGGCTGTGCGCCGGAGATCGCCGGAAAGGCCGAAGGTGTCATACCAGAGGTCGGTGGCGAGGATTTGCCGTCCGGGATGAACGCGGCGGGCGGCGAATTTGTCGACGCGAGTGCCGCCCTCCCGCGTCCACGAGCCATCGTGGGAAACGGAGTGGTCGAGCGCACGCAGCGCATCCGGGGACGGATTGAAGAGATCCAGAACGAGCTGTCCCCGGGGATCAAGGGATCGTCGGATCGCCGCTAACGTCCGACATTGCTCCTCCTGGGTGATCAGGTGAAGCAGACCATTCAAGGCGACAATTGCCAATCCAAACGGGCCGCCCGGCGCGAGGTCGGCATCAACCATCTCGCCTGGGTGAAACGTCACCCGGTCGCCAAGCCGATGCTCGGCGACGGCTTTCCGTGCCCGCTCCATCATCGCTGGCGAGCGATCGACGGCGGTGACGCGATGACCTGCCTCGGCCAGGGGAACGACCAGCCGCCCCGAACCCGAGCCTAGCTCAAGGATGGGATCGCCGGTGCTCAGCGCAAGGTTCAGGTAGAGGTCGATATCGTCGGTGAAATCAGCGTGCTCAAGATCGTAGAGATCACTGATGCCAGCGTACGGGTCGGAGGGGAACCGATCGAAGTGGAACATGAACTGCATTGTACTGGCTGCCGCTGCGCGACGCGGTTTGACGCGTTCAGACCCCGCCCCATATAGTGCGGCCATGGCAACACGACCAGCGCCGCCCGCGGACCATCCTCAACGACAGACGGACCGGGTGGTGACCACGAACCGTCGTGCGTTTCACGACTATTTTGTCGTAGAAACGATTGAGGCGGGTGTCGTGCTTTCTGGCTCCGAGATCAAATCGATTCGCGACGGCAAAGTGACGATCGGGGAGGCGTACGCCCGGATCGAGCATGACGAGCTGTGGTTGATCGGCTCGCATATTTCGCCCTATCGCCACGGCGCGTACGCGAATCACCAACCGGATCGCCCGCGTAAGCTCCTTGTGCATAAAGCTCAGGTGCGGGAGCTGCGGCGGTCGATCGAGCAAAAGGGTATGACGCTGGTGCCGATCCGGCTACGGATCCGGCGCGGGCGGGCCAAGGTCGACATCGGAATCGTGCGGGGCAAGAAGCTGTACGATAAACGGCAATCAGACGCCGAGCGCGAATCGCGGCGCGACGTGGAACGGGCGCTCCGGGATCGCTCCTGATCGCTTCCGAGTAGCCGCCGGTTTGGTATACTTGCTTGTGCTCTTGGGGATGTTTGGTTTCGACAGGGTTGTAGGTCAGGAAGTTGCACGCCGAGGCGCCCGGGTCCTCGTAAAAACGGGCAAACGCATAGCTGCGAACAACAGCATGCCTCTCGCTGCCTAAGTCACTGACCTCTAGGTAGCGCGTCCGTCCGGACCTTCCCCTTCCGGGACCGGGTACGGGCGTCATTCAGGAAGGGTGCGACGACCTAGTCCGCCTGAGCGCGGTCGTCAAAGGCAGTCTGGCTCACCGTGCTGGAACCCTGTCGGTGGGGGTCCAACATGGCACATAAAGCACCGACTACGCGTGTAGGATACTGCCGGCTGAAGATTCTGGACGGGGGTTCGACTCCCCCCATCTCCACCGAGTGACGATGAGGCCCGCTGGAAAACCAGCGGGCCTCGTCATGTCGGGGAACTCCCCGATGCTCGTTGTCAGCGCGGAGCCGCGCCAGCGGCACGTCGCGGGTAAAGATACTGCTCGACCGGAGTGGCACCGAGCAGATGAAGCTCGACGATCCGCTCAATCGCTTCCGGCGTCAGCCAGTTGTAGAAGAACGGCCCGGGATAGACATTCATCGACGGGCCGTCGTCGCAGCGGTTCCGGCAGCTCGCGATGATGATCTCCACCTGGGAGGTCAGACCGTGGCGCCTGATCGCGCCTTCGAGCACCGGCAGCAGCGCGTGACTTCCTCGTGGCGAACAGTTCGGTCCGAAGCAGATGTGGACTCGATAGCGAGCCGCCTCATCGGCCGGCGATGGCAGCCAGCTCATAGCACGATTACCCGGCCGTTACCGGCTGCGCGGCTTCGACCGCTTCCCGAATCAGGTGGTAATCGGCTTCCCCGATCTCATGGACATTCCCCTGGAATGCCAGCGTCCAGTGCTCGGCTGGCCATTTCTTGACGTAGGTCATCGCCCGTGCAACTGGCTCGGCCAGCACGGGGTCGTCCTCTGGGAGAACGATGTCGGGAGAAACGTAGACGCGAAATGGGTAGGCCTCGGTCGCCTTCTTCGGGTTGCCACTAGTCCAGATACGTTCGGCGCTTTCGAAGTAGGGCGAGGTAATCGTGGCAATCGCCGCGAACGCCTTGCGGCCAGTCAGGTAATAGACGAGCTTATCGCCAGGCGCCATGCGCTCGGCCTTCTTGCGGTGGCGCGACTTGATCCCTTGCATCGTGAACCCATGAGCGACGGTACGCTGGAAATTATCAGGCGATCCGACAATGATCCAGTATCGCGGCTGCGCTGTGATCGTCATTATCTTGCTCCGGTCGGGGCGTCATCCGAGGTCGTTTTCGGGATGCGGAGAGGGAAGTATCACATGTGAGGGGTCCGGTGGCTGGTCATCAGCGATCGATACCAGGCCTCATTGCGGCGCGAGTCGGTCGGCGCGATACTTCGACCCTCAGGGCGGGACGCGACCGATCGTACGGTAGGATCGACCTATGGAACGAGCGCGGCTGATTGACCGGCTGGTACAGATTCTCGGCTCCGATGGTGTCTACCACCGCCCGGCCGATCTGCTGGTCTATGAATATGACGGAAGCGTTGATGGCGCCGTGGATACCGCGGCGCCCATTGCGGTCGCCTTGCCACGTACCACCGAGCAGGTGGCGGCCGTCGTGCGTCTCGCCCGCGAGATGCAGCTGCCCGTCGTGGCGCGGGGCGCCGGGACCGGGTTGTCGGGCGGGGCCATCGCCCAGAGTGGCGGAATCATCGTCGCGATGACCCGGATGAGCCGGGTCATCGAGGTCGATCACGACGATCGGACGGCGCTGGTCGAGCCAGGCGTCATCAATCTGGAACTAACGGACCTGGTTCGACCCGGTGGATTCTTCTTCGCCCCCGATCCATCGAGTCAGAAAGCCTGCACCATCGGCGGCAATGTGGCCGAAAACTCGGGCGGTCCCCATTGCCTCAAGTACGGCGTGACCACGAATCACATCCTCGGCCTGGAAGTGGTCCTTCCGGACGGCCGCGTTATCTGGACCGGGAGCCGGGCGAGCGATGCGCCTGGGTACGACCTGACGGGGGCCATGGTTGGATCGGAAGGGATGCTCGGGATCGTCACGAAGGCCCTGGTCAGACTGACGCCAACGCCTGAGGCGACGCTCGTCCAACTGGCCGCATTCGCCGATATCGACGCGGCGTCCCACGCGACGTCTGGCATTATCGCTGCTGGCATCGTCCCGGCCGCGCTTGAGATGATGGATGCGTTGACCATTCAGGCCGTGGAACCGACCTATCACGCTGGCTACCCCATGGACGCCGGCGCGGTCCTCTTGATCGAGGTCGATGGTGTCGCGGAAGATGTCCGGGAGATGGGCGAGGAGATCGAGCGCCTTTGCCGCCAGGGTGGAGCGACGCACGTCCGTACCGCCGTGGACCAGGCCGAGCGCGACGTGCTCTGGAAGGGTCGGAAGATGGCCCTCGCGGCAATGGGCCGCCTGGCGCCGAACTACTACCTGCACGATACCGTAGTGCCGCGTTCGAAATTGCCGATGACATTGAAGCGGGTTGGCGAGGTCTCGCTGGCGTATGACCTCCCAATTGCCAACGTCTTCCATGCCGGGGATGGAAACCTTCACCCATTGATGCTTTTCGACCGGCGCCGAGACGGCGATGTTCAGCGCGTACTGGAAGCGAGTAACGAGATTCTGCACTACTGTGTCGAAGTCGGTGGGGCGCTTTCTGGGGAGCATGGGATCGGGACCGAAAAGCGGGGACACATTACCTTGGTCTACTCGGCCGACGACCTCGCCGCGATGGCCGGTTTGAAGAATAGCTTCGATCCAGCGGGATGCTTCAATCCAGAGAAGGTTTTCCCGCAGGGGTATATGTGCGGCGAGGTTCGCGCCCTTCGCGCCCAGGCGATGGCCCAGAAGCACGGCATCTATGCCATCTGATGCTGACGTCGACTCCGCTGGGTGGAATGTGACGACGGTTCGCGACCATCCGGTTGTCGTGGATGGGGCGGTCATCGAGCGCAGGTACTGTCCTCCGGACGCGCAGGCTGTCGCCGATGTCCTGGCAGAGGCTGCCACGTCCGGAACGGTGGTGACACCGACTGGCGGCGGCACTGCTCTGGCCCTCGGCAATATCCCCGATCGGGTCGATAAGGCCCTTTCCACCCGGGCGCTCGATGCCGTGATCGATTACGAGCCGATGGACCTTGTACTCTCGGTCGGAGCTGGCGCCCGATTTGGCGATGTGCAGCAGCTGCTTCGAGGCAACGGGCAGACCATTCCCCTCGATCCGCCGGATTTTGAGAACGCGACGATTGGGGGACTGATCGCCACGGCACGAGCCGGTCCGCTGCGCCGAAGCTCGGGGACCCTCCGCGATTATCTGGTGGGAATGGCCGTCGCTCACCCGAGCGGCACCGTAACGAAATCAGGCGGCATGGTTGTCAAGAATGTGACGGGTTTCGATCTCCCCCGTCTCTATCACGGCTCGCTGGGGACGCTGGGCGTGATCGTCTCGGCCAACTTCAAGGTTTTTCCGCTGCCCACGGCGGAGACGACATTAGTTGCCCGCGCTGACACGCTCGATGGAGCCATGGTGATCGCTAACTACTGGAATCAGGGTCCGCTTCAGCCGGAGGCGCTGGAGCTGGCCAGCGACGCGGAAAGCTGGTTGGTCGCTGCCCGCATTATGGGGCGCTCGGGGACTGTGACGTCGCGAGTGAGAGAAGGCGGCCGCGGCATTGCCGTCCCGGTCGAGGCGTTCTCGGTCGACGACAGCGCCAGTTGGTGGAATCGCTACGTCCAAGGGCAATCGTTCACCGCGGCCCCGTCCGAGGTGCTGGTGCGCTGCACCGTCAGACCAAAGGCGACGCCGGGGCTGGTCCGTTCGCTCCTGGCGGGGCTCCCAGCAGCCGGAGCGGAGATCGTGGCTCTCCAGGCGGCGATCGGCAAGGGGACGGTGCACGTCCGGGTCGTCATGCAGGGCGGATCGGCGACAGCACTTCATGCTCTCCAATGCCGTCTGCTGGATATGGCGGATCACGTCACGATCCTGGCCGCGCCTGCCGATTGGAAACGCGGGATCGATGTTTGGGGAAAGGAGCCCGATGGGCTCGATCTGATGCGCTCGCTGAAAGAGCAGTTCGACCCGCATCGGGTGCTCAACCCGGGAAGGTTCATCGGCCGGATCTGACCGGTCGACTCATCGGGCGCACGTCATGCTGGACCCGGAAAGGCATTAACCGGCTATGGCCATCGAGCCGATGATCGCGCCAACCGCAGACATCAAACGTCTCGGCGGATACTCGGGGAACGATATCCCGGATGACGATCTGCTGCGGGCCTGTGTCCACTGTGGGATGTGTCTGCCATCGTGCCCGACCTACCGGCTGACCGGTCAGGAAGCGTCGTCACCTCGCGGGCGGCTCTGGCTGATGAAAGCGGTTGGCGACGGGCGGCTTGACCTGCTTGACCCCGTATTCGACGAGCAGATGTATCAATGCCTGAATTGCCGAGCATGTGAGGCGGTCTGCCCTTCTGGTGTCCACTATGGTCCGCTCGTGGAAGCGGCCAGGGCGCAACTCGAAGCACATCGTCCCCGGCCGCTCTGGCAGAGGACCGTACGCCGATTAGCCATGGGCTGGCTTTTTGGCGAGGCGCGCCGGCTCCGGACCGTGGCTCGAGGTCTCCGCATCTATCAACGTACCGGGATCGACCGGCTGATCCGTCGCTCGAGTCTCCTGCGTCTGGTCCGGTTGGACGATCTGGAAGCCATGACACCACGAGCCTCCCCGCATCCGTTGGTGCCCGGGACGGAGCAGTGGATTCCGGCGACGGCCGACCGGAATGCCGTCCTGTTCAACGGCTGCATCATGGGAAGCGTCTTCGCCGATACGAATCGAGCGGCGGCGCGGGTCATGGCGCATAACCGAACGGCGGTGACCGTTCCGGAGGAGCAACAGTGTTGCGGAGCGCTACACGTGCACGCGGGGATGATGGAGGAAGCGCGGACCCTGGCACGGCGGAACATCGACGCATTTGAGACCAGCTCGGACGATGAGATCATCGTCACGGCCGCGGGCTGCGGCGCCGCGCTCAAAGAGTATGGGTTCCTCCTCAAAAAAGACCCGGTCTACGCGGAGCGGGCCAGTCGCTTCAGCGCACGGGTTCGCGACGTGACCGAGTTCCTGGCATCATCTCCGATCACGCCGCCAACGCGAGCACTGATGACGACGGTGACGTACCAGGAACCGTGCCATTTAGCCCACGCTCAACGAATCACCGCCCAGCCGCGTGTATTGCTGGCGGCCATCCCGGGGCTCCGACTGGTCGAGATGGCCGAGTCGTCCCTCTGCTGCGGCAGCGCGGGCATCTACAACATTATCCGGCGCGACATGGCGAACGATCTTGGCGACCGGAAGGCGGGGCACGTCGTCGAGACCGGGGCAGCCGAGGTGGTCACGGCCAATCCTGGATGCGCTATGCAACTTCAGGCTTCGTTGCGCCGACGCGGAAATCCCATACCGGTCAGGCACATCGTCGAAGTTCTCGACGAGGCATACGGTGGACCGAGCGCGCCGCTTCCGTAGGAGGGGTCGGCGGTGCCGGTGTGGTGGCACTGGTCCGGCCGTGGCTGGACGTGTCAGGTCGGCAGGTTGTCAGGCGCTTCCGCATCGGTGGGGAAGCGGAGCGTCGCAAGTACGATCCCGCGGTGATCGGTCCCAATTGAGAAGTCGCCGCGGAGGTCCGATGTGACAAGGCGCTGGATGATCCTCATGCCGAGCCCCTGACTGGTGGCGGGGTCGAATCCTTCGGGAACACTGGCCCCGTCGTTCGTGACCTCGACCGTGGCGACCCCTGCTTCGGAGCTGGTGCGGATGGTGATGGTGCCGTGGCCGCGGTCCTTGAATCCATGAGAGACCGCGTTGGAGACGAGCTCGTTGATCAGCAGTGCGAGCACCGTGGCCTGCCGCGACGGCACCATCACATCGCTGACCGCGATATCAAAGGTGACGCAAAGCCCTGGCGGAATCAGTGCTCCGTGGGCCTCGTCGGCCACATGTTTGGCGATGATGTCAACCGTGGTGCCGCCGAGACGGCTCTCGTCGCTGAGGAGATCGTGGACGGCCGCGATCGCCTGGACGCGGCTGACCGCCTCTCGGAGATGGACGGCCCAGGGAGCGTCCTCCTCCTGTCGCAGGTGGATCGAGAGCAGAGCTGCCACCGTCTGGAGGTTGTTTCGGACGCGGTGGTGCATCTCCTGGAGCAGGGCGGATGCCGTTTCCAGTCCATGCCGCGCATCTTGATAGAGTTTGGCGTTCTCGATAGCCAGTGTTGCCGAGTCGGAAAAGACCTGAAGCAGCCCCAGCTCGTCCTCGGTAAGTTCGGCGCCAGGCCGGAGACGAAGACAGAGTGCGCCCAGGGTTTCCCGGGCCGAGCGCAGGGGTAAGCAAAAGAGGCGGCTCGACCCATCGACGTAGTCAATGTCGACCGCCTGGGCCGAACCCGACCGAAGCACCTCTCGCACCACATCGTCGCGCGCCGGCTCGTTGATGAGCTCGCGGTTGTAGCCGACACGGTGCTCGATGGTGGGAGTCAGGACATCGCGGTCAAGACCCGAGCGATGAGGCAAGCGGAAGATAGCCGCCGCGTCGGCGTTGATCAATTGGACGGCCTGCTCGGCGATGAGGCGGAGCACATCACCAAGGTCGAGTGTGGAGGCGATCGTGTGGGAGACGCGCTGGAGGGTGCCGAGCTCCGTCACCTTTCGCCGCAGGCGCGCGTCCGTTCGACTGTAGAGACGGGCATTGTCGATGCTAATAGCGAGCTCACCGGCGACGGTCTGGAGAAACGCGACCTCATCGTCTGAGAAGACCCGACGGTCGACCGTCAGGATGTTGAGCACGCCAACCAGCGCTTCTGGTCCGTCGCCTCTGCTCAGGAGCATGGGGATCGAGATCTGGGAGAAGTAGACATCCTCTCCGGTGGCCAGATAGGGGAGGTACGCTTCATGGGCGTGAGCATCCGGTGCCGACACGACCTGTTTCTCAGACGCTGCGCGGCCGGTGATGCCGGTACCAGGTCGAATCGTGACGGCGCCAATGGATGCGGCATTGAGCCCGACGGCGGCCCGCAGCGCGAGCGAATCGGTCGCGTCATCGTAGAGGAAGACCGCGCAGGCGTCGGCCCCGGTCGTCTCCGCCACAAGCCGGACGCTCGTTTGCAGCATGTCGGTCAGCTCGAGATTGGCGGTGGCTGCCCGGTTGATCCGATGCAGGGCCGCCAGCCACGGGAGCTTCGGCGGCGGGTAGCCCTCGGGACTCGAGGCTGACGCCTGCGCGTCGTTTTGCTGGTACGCCCGTGAGATCGCTGCCAGCGCGATCCCAGCGGCGAGCATGGTTGTCGGATCGGCCGTGTTGCCCCCAACCCGATCGAACAGACCTTGAAGCGCGTCGACGCCGGCCGCCATGGCGTCCTCGAGCGGGATCGTGGCCGCTGCCGCGGCGGCGCCGAAGCCACCGAAGGCCTCGCGGAGAGGTGTGGTGCCGGCGATCTCCCCGGCGCCATTGATGTCGTAGGCCGAACGAAGATGCTCGGTCAGGGTTGTTGCCAGGGAATGGATCGAGACGGTCGCCGTGCTCATAATTGCGCGCTCAAAGGTATCGGTCGAACCAACCAATCAGGTGATGGAGCCGCGCCAACCGGCGGCTTGGCTTGCCGGTGCGTGAGAGGTTGTGATCCTCCTCGGGAATCCGCACGAAGCGGACTTCACGGCCAAGGCGTTTCAGCGCGACGAACAGCTGCTCGGCCTGCTCGATCGGGCACCGCAGATCACCCTCATTGTGAATAATCAGAAGCGGCGTGTGTATGCGGTCGACATAGGAGATCGGTGAATGTTTCAGCAGGCGATCAGTATCGCTCCACGGTGTCCCGCCGAACTCGTATTCGCCAAAGGAGTAGCCGATATCGCTGGTGCCGTACATCGAATACAGATTGCTCACGCACCGCTGCGTGGCTGCGGCGGCGAACCGGTCGGTGTGGCCGACGATCCAGTTGGTGAGGTAGCCACCATAGGAGCCTCCCGTGACACCCAGCCGCCGCGGATCGACGATTCCGCGGGCGAGCACGGCGTCGACCATCGCCATCACGTCAGCCATGTCGCTTTCGCCCCATTGACCGCGGGTCGTCGAGGTGAACCGCTCGCCATAGCCCGCTGAGCCGCGCGGGTTCGAGAAGAGGACCACGTAGCCGCGCGCGGCCATCAACTGCAGCTCGTGAAACGGAGTTGGCCCGTACATCGCGTGCGGGCCGCCGTGAATCTGAAGAATCATCGGATAACTGACCGTTGTTTCTGGTCGAAAACCGGGCGGCGTCAACAGCCATCCCTGAATCATCTGCCCATCAGTTGGACTCGGTACGTTGATCTCCTGCGGTTCGACGAAGGCCACTTCGTCGACCAGGTGTCGGTTGAAATCGGTACGGTCCGTCTCGGTTTGACTATCGATGTCGAAACGAGCCAGCTCAAAGGGTCGCGTGGCGCTGCCGCTGGCGAGGACCAGCCGATTGTCCGGGATCAGCTGGAACGATGCGACGCGGCGCGGTCCAATCGTTACCGGTGACACTGTTTGCCCATCGAGGTCGATGCGATAGACGTTCGTCGCACCACGATCGGACGCGAGTGCAAAGATGGAACGGCCTCCGATGGACCAGACGGGCCGCTGATCGGCGGCGATGGACAGATCGCTCATGCCATGGTCGCCGAACGAGCGGTCCCAGCTGTTCGTATGGCAGGCCGGATCTCCACCACCCGCCGGCACGCTCCAGAGCTTCGCATTCATGGCGTCCCCAGCATGCGGGGTCGTGTGCCCAAGGACCGCGATCGACGAGCCATCGGGCGACCAGCTTGGAGACGTCACCACTGTGTTCTCTTCGAAAATCGGACGACTCTCGCCCCCCGCGGCGGGCACGACATAAAGGGCGGAAATACCGTTCGTCTCGTGGTCCGGGAGCCGGTTGCTGATGAAGGCGATGCGGCTGCCGTTGGGGGACCATGCGGGCTGAGCCACGTCGAACGGACCCCTCGTGAGCTGGCTGATGGACTGGCTCTCCAGGTCGATGGTCCAGAGCTGAGTAAAGCGGTCCTCGATGAAGCCACGACAGTCCGCGCGATACCGGAGAGCTTCAATGATCCGCTCATCGGCGACCGGAGTCCGGCCAGCCGGAGACGAGGTGTCGCCAGCGTCTCCTTCCGGAGTGGGAGAGAGGAACGCGATCGTGCGCCCGTCCGGTGACCAATGCAATTCCGAGGCGCCGTGCTCCTGCTTGGTCAGCTGACGCGCTTCGCCGCCGTCGACAGGCATGAGCCAGATCTGCCCCTTCGGCCTGGCTGGCGTCGCGGTCGTTGACGCGGTGGAAGGGGACGACGTCGAAGGAGGAGGCGCCGGCTCCTCGGAAGGGCGGGTGCTGATAAAGGCGATCAGCGTGCCATCCGGCGACCAACGTGGCGACGAGTCGCGCGCGGCGCCGGAGGTCAGTTGCGCCGGCACTCCTCCATCAGTGCCGACGACCCAGACTGCTGCCCGGTAATCGTCGGCCTGTTGATCAAGTCGGGTGACGACGAACGCTGTTCTGCGTCCATCGGGAGATGGGCGTGGATCGCTGATCAGATGAAATCGAAACAGATCCTCGGCGGTGAGAGGACGGCCCGTGGGCCACTCCTCTTGCACGCGTGGCGGCGCGCTCGTTGGCACGGCGACTGGTGCTTCGGGCATCACATGCGCTCCATCGTCGATCGCGAGAGATTCCCATTCACATGACGGTCGATTCTCGCTGCCGTGCGAAGGTTCTGATTCGCCGGGCGACACCCGCAAGCATGAACCCCAGGGGACATCGACCCCTTGGTGCAAGAAGCGGTTCCTGTCACGATCGGGTCGTTAATCGATGGTGACTGCCTGGCTCTCCAACCGGTTGAACACCATCAGCCGCGGTTCAGTCATATCCTCGATCGCGTACCGGATCCCTTCGCGCCCCAGTCCCGACGACTTGACCCCGCCGTAGGGCATGTGGTCGATCCGGTAGGTTGGAACATCGTTGACGATCACCCCTCCAGCCTCGATCTCCTCGAAGGCGGTCATGGCGTGCTCAAGATTATTCGTGAACACGCCGGCTTGTAGACCGTATTCAGACGCATTGACCCGGTGGATCGCCTCGCCAAACGATGAGACGCGATGCAGCGTCACCAGCGGTGCGAATGCTTCCCGCGAACAGATAAAGCTGGTCGGCGCCGCATTCTCGACGATGGTTGGCGGGAAGAATCGACCGTTCGCGACACCTCCGCAAAGGACGCGCGCACCGTCGGCGACGGCGTCGTGAATCCACTGCTCGGCGCGCTGAGCCGCGCGGTCGTCGATCATCGGGCCGAGCTCGGTTGCCGGGTCAAGAGGGTCACCGGAGACGAGGGTCGTGCTCTGCTCGACCAGGGCGTCGCGGAACCGCTCGTAGACGGCGTCAAGAATGAAGACCCGCTGGATGGAGATGCAGACCTGACCGGCGTAGGCGAACGCACCAAACTTCACCCGGTTGATGGCAAAATCGAGATCAGCATCGGCGTCGACGATGACACCGGCATTCCCACCCAACTCAAGCACCACCGGCTTCATCCCCGCTCGCCGTTTCATATCCCAACCAACATCAGGCGACCCGGTGAAGGAGAGGAGCCGGAACCGGGGGTCGGCAACGAGCGCATCGCCGACCGTCCGATTCATCGGGAGCACGCTGAGCCCGCCCGCGGGAACGCCCACCTCCTCGAAGATGGCGGCGAGCTTAAGCATCGTCAGCGGGTCGCGAGACGGCGGCTTGAGCACGATCGGGTTCCCGGAGGCGATCGCCGGAGCGACCTTGTGCAGCGCCAAATTGAGCGGAAAATTAAATGGGGAAATACCGGCGATCGGGCCGATCGGGAAGCGGCGCACCACACCGAAACGGCCTTTCGAGGATGGGAGCAGATCGAGCGGGATCAAGCTCCCTTCTATCCGCTTTGCCTCCTCGGCGGCGGTCTCCAGGGTGAACACCCCCCGGTCGGTCTCGACCGTCGCTTCACGAAGTGGCTTGCCGGCCTCCATAGCGATCAAACGCGCGACAGTGTCCCGCTCGGCGCGGAGTCCGCTTGCGGCGTCGCTCAAGATCCTGGCACGTTCGTAGGCAGGCATCTTCCGCATCGTGCGAAAGGCGGTTGTGGCGGCGTCGATCGCTCGATCGAGTTGGTCCGCCGAGGCGTTGAAGGTCGTCCCGACCGTCGATCCATCAAAGGGGTTGGTAACCTCAAGTGGATCGTCCGATTCTTCCCATGAGCCTCCGACGAAGATCGACACGCGGGTCGTTTCGATCGCCGGGCCGCTCGCTGGTGGGGAAAGCGAAACCATGGGAATACTCCACTTCTCACGTCATGAGCCAGGCGTCTGGCTCAATGAGCCGCGGGATCGATACGGACCGCAAGGCCCCGACCGTCCCCGTGGCGGGACATATCCCGTTGCTCTGGCCTAGTCGTTCCGGCCGCGAAGCGTCACGGCCTCTGGCCGGTCGCTCCAGGCGTCTGCGACACCCGCGAACTCGCCGGTGCCATCCTCCCACCAGTTTGGCAACTGACCACCAATGGCCGCGAGCTCGGTCTTGGTGAAGATCATGCCGTCGCGGTCTAACACCGCCAGCTCGTATTCTTCGCTCATCGTAATCGCGTCGACCGGACAGACCTGAGAGCACAGACCGCAGAACATACACCGTCCAGCCCGGAGGATGAACTCCCCCAGCTCCCGGTCTCCTTCCTCGGAGGGAACGACGTGCATCTCCAGGCATGAGGTTGGGCAGATGCGGGCGCAGAGACCGCAGGCGACGCAGAGCGCTTCGCCCGTCTCGGGGTCGGCTCGCAGGGACGGCAACCCGCGGAAGCGGGGCGCCATGTTGCGCTTTTCTTCCGGATACTCAATCGTGACATTCGGCTTGACCAGCCGCTTGAGGGTGATCGCGAAACCCTTAACCTCGTCGAACATCGCCGTCGCCTTTCTCTGCCAAAGGAACCAGTCGACGCGGACTAGACAGGTTGGCGGTTGAGCGCCGGCGCCGGGACAAGTACAGGGGTTATAGACACGGACCGTTCTCCCTCAAGTTGCAGGATGGGTGACCCCGGGTCCCGGAAGGACATCGTGGGAACATTGAGGCCACTGCGCTCCAACCGCGCATAGGTGACGCCGCCATAGCCAGAGACTACCCGTGAGATCTCCGTCAGCACGCTGGACGGATGACCGTGGTCAAGGTGATAGCCCATCCGGGTCGCGAGTTGTGAAAGAATCTCAACGCCCCCCCGTGCTTCACCCATCGCCGGGGCGGCGGCCCGGACACGCTGCACCGTCCGATCGAAACTGGTCAGCGTGCCGTCTTTCTCCATGCTCATCGCGAGTGGGAGGACGACGTGGGCATACCGGCTCAACGGCGAATCATAGGCGTCGGCGACGACCAGGAACTTGAGACGCGACAGGGCCGCGGCGAGTGCGGGATTCAGGTCTTGATAGCGTCCACCGATCGTGCCTTCGATGTACATCGCCGAGATGTCGCCACGCTCAATCGCGGCAGGAAGATCTGAGATACCAAGCCCAGGGCCGACCGGCAGCTGCCGCACCGGGAGAAATCCGTTGCTGGTCGCGGCTCGCTCGCCCCAACGGGCCAGCCAGACCGACTCGAATGTCCGACGTACGGTGAGATCATCGAGGCCGCCGGCGCCGGGGAAGCCGTACGGGGTGGCTCCCATGTCGGTCGTGCCTTGATAGTTGGCCGGCCCACGGAGATGGGCCACGCCACCACCGGCGCGCCCGAGGTTTCCGGTCAGCTGGGACAGGTTGGAGCACGCCGCCGCGATTGCCGCCGGATCACCGTCACTGTCCGACACACCTTCCCCACCCTGGTGCGCTGCCGTCTGGTAGACCAGCGCCGGTGGATACCCCGTGTCCGGGCGTGGAACATCCGTCCCCAGACCGCCGGTCGCGTACATCACGGCCGCCAACTGGATGCGATCGGGGGAGACGCCCGTGATAGCTGCCACGTTATCCAGACCGTACTCGGCCAGGCTCGCCTGCCACGAGGCATGCTGGCTAGTCACGCATCCAGGGTGGGCCAGGCCGAGGTCGAGAATCTGCCGCGCAATGCCGTGAAGCAGCGTAGCTGTCGTCTGAGGTGCGGGGCGAAGCCACAGCTCGCTCCGACGGCAGAGGGGATAATCGTCCTGACTGATGACAACGATCCGCGCTTCCCGATAATGGCGGGCGTGATAGAACCAGTAGGACGCGATCGGTTCGGTCTTTCCGAGGTCAGGACCAACGACCATCGCCGCTTTCACGTCGGTGAAGAGTTCCTGCAGGTTGTTCGTGTTAGAGACATCCCGGCCAAGGCTGGCCCGGACGCCGCGTTCCACCGCGATCTGATTCGGTGTCAGGTGCCGGTCGATATTAGGACTAGCCATGACCGCCCGGGTGAACTGCTGGAGGAGATACGCTTCTTCGTTGGTATTGTCGGGCGATGCCAACGCGGCGAATCGTGATCCTTGATGATGGGCCAGCGTCTCCGCCACTCGATCAATTGCCTCGTCCCAGGTCACCTCATAGGCCTGCGAGTTGGGGCTGGCCTCCGCGTCACGCACCTGGGGATACAGCAGCCGTTCCTGATGCTGCACTTGCTCGTGACCCCACCGCCCGCGCTCGCAGGTGTAACCGTGGTTGACACCTCGCTCCCATAAATGGGTGGTCCGGCGAACGATGCCGCGATTGGTCTCGACGTTCAGCGTGCAGCCGACATCGCAGTAGCCGCAGATGGTTTCGGTGCTATCGAGCTCCCATGGGTGGTGCCCGAAGTGGCGATCGGTCAGCGCCCCGACCGGACAGACGGCAATGCACATGCCACAGCTGGTGCAGGTGGTGTCCGTGAGGTCGACACCGAAGGCGGGTGTAATGGTGGCTTCCAGACTTCGGTACGCCGACTCAATGGCGGTGACACCGATCACCTCATCGCAGACGCGTGTGCACCGGTTGCACATGATGCACCGGTCCCATTTGTAGTCGATCAGCTCGCTAAAGTGCTCGTAGGCATGGGCGAGCTTCGGCCGGCGGTAGGGATTGGCGTTGATGTTGTGAAGGTAGGTGTTGTCCTGAAGGTAGCATTCGCCAGACTTGTCGCATGTGGGGCAGTCAAGGGCGTGGTCGATCAGGTACATCTGGAGGATGTATTGCCGCGCCTGGACGACCTCCGGGGAATGTGTCAGCACCTCCATCCCTTCGGCGAGGGGGGTGGCGCACGATTCGATCAAACCTCCGCGCTTGCCGAGAATCTGGACGGTGCAGATGCGGCATGATCCCCACGGTCGAAGCAGCGGCTGATAACAGAGGTTAGGAACCTCAATGCCGGCCATCCGCGCCGCTTCCAGAATAAATGTGCCAGCTGGCACGGTTACGTCCTGGCCATTGATTTTCCCGGTGACCATCTTTTGCTCGGTCCGGGTCGGAGCAGTCGTCACCATTGGCCGGGGTCAACCTCTCTGATGTCGGCAAGTCGCCGTCCATTGAGTGCGACGCATGTGCCCCGAACTGGCGTTTTGGAGCATCGATCGACGGTCGAATACGAGGTCGAAGTTTATCATAGGACGCGGTGCCGAACGGTCGCGCCGCCCACTCGCGGACCCGGCGGCATGGTATAAGTGCCCGATTTTGAGCGTATGTTGTGGATGTGTCCGCTCGGCGTGCGTTGGCGTGTATCAGCTGGAGGCCCGTGGCGCGTGGTTGTAAAGGCCGAGGTCACGTACGAGACCGTGATTGGACTTGAGGTGCATGCGCAGTTGCTCACGAGGAGCAAGATGTACTGCGCCTGCTCCGCGGCATATGCCGATGCGGCCCCAAACACGCACGTGTGCCCGGTCTGCCTTGGCCTGCCGGGGGCGATGCCGGTTCTCAACCGGGCGGCGATCGAGTTCGTTCTCCTGACCGGCCTGGCGCTCGGCGCTGAGATTTCATCCTTCTCCAAGCTCGATCGAAAAAACTACGTCTACCCCGATCTGCCCAAGGGTTACCAGATCTCGCAGTTCGATCTGCCGCTCTGCATTGGCGGATCGCTCGAGTTTGAATGTGATGGGAGCCGGCGTCGGGCGGGAATTACCCGCGTCCACATCGAGGAGGATACCGGGCGATTGGTCCATCGCCCGGCTGTCGACGACCAACCCGTGAGTTTGGTTGACTTGAATCGCTCTGGTGTGCCGCTGATGGAAATCGTCGGCGAGCCCGATCTTCATTCGCCGGAGGAAGGGCGCGACTACCTTGTCGCCCTTCGACAGATGCTGCGGTATACCGGCGCCTCGACCGGGAACATGGAGGAGGGCGCCTTCCGCTGCGACGCGAATATCTCGACCCGCCGGGTGGACCGCTCCCGCACCGGCGCGAAGGTCGAGATCAAGAATATGAACTCGTTTCGCTCGGTCGAGCGAGCGCTGAGGTTCGAGGAGACCCGACAGCGGGCGCTGCTGGACGCGGGTGAACCGGTCATCCAGGAAACCCGTGGCTGGTCAGAAGGCCGCGGCGTCACGATATCGCAACGCACCAAAGAACAGGCGCATGACTACCGCTATTTCCCGGAGCCCGACCTCCCACCAATCACCGTCGACGCCTCGGTGCTCCAGGTGCTCCAGGGCAGACTGCCCGAGCTGCCCTTGGCACGGCGGAGCAGGTTGATGTCCTCCTTCGGTCTGAGCAGAGACGACGCCGCCGGTCTGACCCAGGAGCGTGATCTAGCCGATCTCTTCGAAGCGGTTACGGCGGCCGTGCCGGTGGCGGACTCCGGGAAAGCAGTCGCGAACTGGCTTCTCAATGACATCCTCGGTCTGCAGAGGCTACGGGGACTCCCCTCGGGCCAATTCCCGCTCTCGGTGGCCCAGATCGTCGATCTCGTTGACGCGGTGCTGAGCGAGGAATTGACGCCACGGGCCGCCAAGGAACTTCTTCCGCTCCTCGGTGATGGGGAGAAGCCCCGTGCAGCGGCGAGCCGGCTCAATTTGTTATCGCTCCAGGACGATGAAGCGATCGATACGGCGATCGACGCGGCCTTCACCGCGTTTCCGGCGGCGGTGGCCGATTACCGGAGCGGCAAGGTGTCCGCGATCGGGCGGCTCATTGGCGAGACGATCAAGCAAACGGGTGGGCGAGCTCGGCCTGATCACGTCCGGCTCCGCCTTCAACAACGACTCGAAGCGGACGGGTAGCGTCGGTCCATCAGGATCGAATGACGCGGGGGGCGCAAGGTCGCGGCGCCCGCGGGAGGCACGAAGAACAATGATAGGCAGTGTACAGACGCAAGAGGCGGCGACAGTCGCGGCGCCGGGCGCGGAGCGTGGTCTCTTCGAAACGGCGGTGGAGCAGTTCCAGATAGCGGCCGACGTGCTCGGTCTCGAAGAGGATATGCGGGCGGTTCTTAGTCACTGCCAGCGAGAGCTGACAGTCAATTTTCCCGTGGAGATGGACGACGGGTCAGTCGTGGTCTTCTCCGGGCATCGGGTCCAGCACAATGCCGGTCCTGGTCCGACCAAGGGTGGCATCCGCTATCACCAGGATGTGACCCTCTCGGAAGTGCGGGCGCTGGCGATGTGGATGACCTGGAAGTGTGCGGTCGTTGGTCTTCCCTTTGGTGGAGCGAAAGGTGGCGTCCGGGTCAACCCGAAGTTGCTCTCGCGGAACGAGCTGCAAAATCTGACACGGCGCTACACCGCCGAAATCTCCATGATGATCGGGCCGACCAAGGATATCCCGGCGCCGGACGTCAATACGAACCCACAGATCATGGCCTGGCTGATGGACACCTACTCCATGAATGTCGGCTACTCGGTGCCTGGCGTCACAACAGGCAAGCCGCTGGTCCTTGGCGGCTCCGAGGGGAGAAATGAGGCGACGGGCCGGGGCTGCGTCTTCGCGGTTCAGTCGGCTGCCAAAGAGATCGGACTCGACCTGACGACCGCACGGACAGCGGTGCAGGGCTTCGGCAATGCGGGATCCGTCGCGGCGCGCCTGATGTATGAGCTCGGATCTTCCATCGTCGCGGTCAGCGACTCGATGGGTGGCATTCATAACGCCGGCGGCCTGGATATCCCGGCGGTGATGAAACATAAGGCAGAGACGGGAAGCGTCGTCGACTTTCCCGGCAGCGAGAATATCTCCAACCCCGACCTGATTGAGATCGACTGCGAGGTCCTGATTCCGGCGGCGCTCGAAGGGCAAATCAACGAGCGTAATGCCCCGCGCGTAAAGGCCAAGATGATTGCGGAGGCCGCGAATGGGCCGACCTCACCAGAAGCAGACGCCATTCTGTATGACCGCGGCGTCTTCTTGCTTCCCGACATCTTCGCGAATGCCGGTGGCGTCACGGTCTCGTATTTCGAGTGGGTACAGGCGCTCCAGGCATTTCCGTGGACTGAGAGTGAAGTAAACGAACGTCTCCAGCGAATCATGGAGCGGTCGTTCGCCGCGGTCCTGGAGACATCACGGACCCACAACGTTCATATGCGGACGGCTGCGTTGGTCCGAGCGATCTCCAGGGTGGCCGAGTTCACCCGGCTGCGGGGCATTTATCCATAGGAGCGACAGTTTCCTCGCAGGCTATGTCGGGACGAGCAGGCGTCGCAACTCGTCCTCATGGCTCCGATGGGCCACGGCAATGATCTCATCGCCCGGGATCAACTCGGTCCCGGGAGTCGGGACGATGAGATGCGGACCACGGTCGATCGCGACGATGACGCAATCGACCGGCAGCTGTACCTCAGCGATCGCTTTGTAGGCGACGGCGGAGGCCTCAGTGATCTTTGCTTCGACGATCGCCAAATCGGCGTGTCGGAGGCTCAGGAGATGAACGAAGGAGGCCTCGGGAATCGACTGCTCGATCAGATTGAGGATGTAATTCGTTTGACTCACCGTGACGTCGATCCCGAGCAACTTGAAGAGCCGCTCGTTCTTCGGATTGTTAACGCGGGCAATCGTGCGCCCAACGTGGAACTTCTGCTTGGCGACCTGACAAATGACGAGATTGTCCTCGTCCTCGCCGGTCACCGCGATGACGACATCGGCCCGGGCGGCGCCGGCGCTCATCAGCGTCACCGCCTCCGCTCCGTCTCCAGCCACGACCACGGCACCGAGTTGTTCGGTGAATGGGTCGACTTTCGCCGCGTCCTTCTCGATCAGCAGCACCTCATAGTTCTCCGCGAGAAGCGTACGCGTCAGGTAATAGCCGACCTTTCCGCCACCGACCACGATGATGTACACGCTAAACTTCTCCGGAGCGGCCGGCGACCGGACTGCTTCCAGCACCGATGATATGGTCGAGGATCTGGGCGGACACGGTGGTTGTCGGGCAGACGGTCGTCAGTCCCAGCCGCCGGTAGGTATCCTCCCGGACGGGATCGTAGATGCGGCAGATCACCTCGGGGACCTCGAAGACGAGCCGCGCGACCTGTGCGGCCATGATGTTCCGATTGTCTCCGTTCGTGACCGCGATGAAGGCAGCCGCGTCCTCGATACCAGCACTCTTCAGCACGTCCTCGTCGATGCCTGTACCGATCACGGTATCGCCGGAGAAATCTGGACTTAGGCGCCGGAAGGACAAGCTGTTGGTATCGACGACCGTCACTCGATGACCGTTATGGTCGAGGATTGACGCGATCCGAGCGCCGACCCTCCCGCAGCCCATGACGACGACATGTATGCTCACGTGCTATCTCCGTCGTCGACGTTGTTCGTCGCGAGCCGCGCGATAAGCACTTCGCATGGTGCATTCCTCATCACGTATTCGACCGTGTCGCCGAGCGTGGTGCGGCCGTGCTGACGACGGTTGGTCGCTGACATGACGATCATGTCAGCGTGCCGGTCGATCGCCTCATCGACGATCGCCGCTCCCGCGGCCCGTGCCTGTAACAGCTCGCTGATCACCTCGTGACCTTTGCCGGCGACGGCCCGTGCTCGAACCTCAGCGGCACGCAGTACGGTATCACCATGGGCGATCTCGTCAGGGAGCTCGGCATCGAGGGGCATCGCCTGGGGAACCTCGACCACGTAGAGCATGGTGATCGAGAGCGGCTGCCGGACAGCCAATTGATTCAGCAGGTCAAGAACGCGTTCATCGCCCCGGCCCCCGTCGACAGGGACCACGAATCGTGCGTGGTGTGAAAGCATCTGAGTCGTTTGACCTCATAGGACCAGTGACGCCCGAGCCATCGGTGGCGCGCCAATGCGGACCGAAGTATGGAACTCCCGACCTTCTCACGCAATAGGTGGCCTTGGCTCACCGCGGCACCGCCCATTCGCCATCCCGCCGCGGCCGCCAATCGTCGCCAGGGGAGTGGCCGTGGCTACCATATCGGACCGTCTCGAGCTCGTGGGGCTGCGTCGGTTGCCACGACGACCGGCCGCGCCGTAAAGACCAGCAGGGCCGCGATATCACCCGGTGTTACCCCGGCGAGACGGCTGGCCCGCCCAATTGATTGGGGCCGGTGGGCGGTGAGCCTTTCTACCGCCTCCCTGCGCAGACCGGGCACGATGGAGAAGTTGATGTCCTCGGGAAGCTGGTGATCCTCGAACCGTCGCTGTCGTTCGACCTCCCGCTCCTCCTTCCGCACCAGCGCGCCGTATTTCACTTGCTGCTCGACTTTTTCGACGATTCGCTGACTCAGCGGCTGGAGACAGGGCAGTCGACTCGTCATCCCCATCCGTGGCAGCAGCGATGACAGCGACATGTCGGGGCGACGGAGAAGTTCCAGCGCATTCCGGGAGTCAGTCCTGACGTTCCCATGGTCATTCGTTTGCGGCGCGTCAGGGTCGTCAATGGAAATGAAGGTCGTCGATAGTGCGTCGACGACCTTCGACACCTCGGCCGCATCCGCCCGGACGGACTGCCATCGATCATCGCTGATGAGCCGCTGGTCCAGGGCGAGATCGGCGAGCCGCTCGTCAGCGGTCCGCGGTCGTAGCGAGAGCCGGTGCTCCGCGCGGGAGGTGAGCATCCGGTAGGGCTCGTCGAACGCGGTTCCGACCAGATCGTCGATCATGACACCAATGTAGGCCTGATCGCGTCGTAGAGCGATGGCACCGCGGCTCCCGGCATGGTTCGCCGCGTTGAGGCCGGCAATCACTCCCTGGGCGGCGGCTTCCTCATAGCCCGACGTGCCGTTCACCTGGCCAGCCAGAAAAAGGCCTCCGATGCGCCGGGTCTCCAGTGTCGGCCGGAGCTCGTTCGGGTTGACCGCGTCGTACTCCACCGCGTAGCCGAACCGCGTGATCTTCGCCTTCCGTAGGGCTGGTATGGTGGCGACGAGCTGCTGTTGGACATCGAAGGGCAAACTCGTACTTAAACCCTGGACGTACAGTTCAGTACTACGCCACCCTTCCGGCTCCAGAAAGATAGGATGCGATTCCTTCTCGGCATATCTCGCCACCTTATCCTCGATCGACGGACAATAGCGTGGGCCGACGCCGCTGATTGAGCCGTTGTACATCGGGGCACGGTGGAGGTTCGCCCGGACCACCGCGTGTGTCTCGGGGTTGGTCGCAATGCGATGACAGGCGAGCTGGACCCGCCAGGTTGATCGCCCCTGGTGGTGGATCGGCAGCGGCGGCAATGCCAGAAGGTCGAGCTTTCCATCCTCCCCATCCCGGCTCATCCAGAGCGGCTCGTCGCTGCCTTCTTCTCGGTGGGCGCCGGTGAGATCGACGCTCCTGGCATCAATGCGGGGCGGTGTGCCAGTCTTGAAACGCCGCATGACGAATCCTACCGACTGAAGGGAGCCAGCGAGAGCGCTATCTGCCTTCTCGCCAGCCCGGCCGGCGCTCTGACGCTGATCTCCGGCGACGAGTATCCCGCGTAAAAACGTTCCGGCGGTAACGACGACGGATGCGGCGGTCAAACGACCGCTCGCCCGACCGGTTACGCCAAGAATCCGATGGTGATCGGCTCCGTCGGTGTCAAGGCTCAGCGACACGACCTCATCCTGGCGAAGCTCAAGGCCGGTCTGCTGCTCAAGCTCCTCCTTCGCCGTCATCGCATACAGCGTTTTGTCAGCCTGCACGCGGATCGCCTGGACGGCCGGTCCTTTGCTTGAGTTGAGACGTCTGACCTGAAGGGCGGCGCGGTCGGCGGCGCGCGCCATGACGCCGCCCAGGGCATCGATCTCGGCGACCAGGTGGCTCTTACCGGGACCGCCGATCGAGGGGTTGCACGGCATATAGCCGATCCGGTCGAGCGTGGGGGTCAGGATGAGGGTACGGGCGCCAGTTCGCGCCGCAGCCAGAGCCGCTTCGATTCCGGCGTGACCGGCGCCGACGACGATGACATCGTACTCACATGCCCGTGTCGAGTGACTCATATCGCAACAGTCTACGAAGTGGCGGTGCGGACAGCCAAGTGTCGATCCTCGTGTATTGGGCCAGCGCGGCGGGCGCGCGGCGGGCACGAGCGATGCTGTCAGGTAGAATAACCCGGAGAGATACCGGCAGGCCGGCGAAAAACGGCGCTCGGATTGGGATGACGCGGTGGAACCTGATGAACAACAGCCAGCGAACATCACGGTGATTGGCGGGGCGAGTGCCGCATCCGGGCTGCTCGCGGCGGCGCTGGTGGCGATTGGACAGGCACGCAACCGCGATCGACCGGTGGATGTGGCGAAAAGCCGCATTCGTGCGGTCAAAGACACGGTGGCGAAAAAGACTCCATCAGCTGGGTTCGACCGTGACCATGCCGTTGAGCTTGCTTCTGGCTTCGTCAGTAGCGGGCGCGAACAGGCGACGGCCGCGCGAGAGCGCGGCAAGCAACAGGCGGACCGGGTCGCTGAACGAATTCGCGGGATCGATACCCGTGCCGCATCGACCGCGGCTTCTGCCGTCACACGTCAGGTAGGCAGGGCACGGGGCGGAGTGCGGTCAGCCGCTGAGGCTGGCACGGAGAAAGGACTCGGGGTGGCCGATACGGCGAGGGACCGCGTGCAACAGGCGGGTGCTCAGGCAACAGGGACTGCCCAGGCGCTAGCGGTCCAGGCGGCGGCGGCGGCGATCGCCGGATCTGACCGAGCGCGGGAAGCCAGCTCCGCTCTGGTCGATGCCGCTCGCGGCAAGGCTCCCCAGGTGGCGCAGAAAGTGAGCGACGATGTCGTGCCGACTCTCCGGGACATCGCCACTCAGGCCGCGGGGATGGCGATCGATCTGTGGCAATCGACGCGGGAAAAGGCCGCCGATGCGACTGAGGCGGTGCATGGCCTGCCCAGAGTCGATGGCTCACACGCGGTGGAGATCGGCACCGACCGACTGAAACAGGCAACGTCGGCGGTGACCGAGCGAGCCGGGGCCGTCAGCGGGAAAGCGAAGGATGCATCCCGCCGCGCCGCAGACGCCACCGTCGACACGTCGAAGGACACCGGAGCCCTGCTCTTCTGGGCGGGAGCGGCCGCGGGGCTGGTGTTCTACGCCCTGCTGAGTGAGGAGCGCCGCGAGCAGGTGACGAGGACAGCGGCGACCGTCGCCGGTCAGGTGCAGGAACTGATCAAGGATTTCCAGGGGTACGACGACGAGTTCTAAGATGACGAACGGCAGTCGATGGGGCGCCATTCGCCGAACTGCCTCCATCGACTGACCGGGAGGTCTGCACCAGCGCTGCCCAGTGCTCGGCCTGTCTCACCGGCCGAGCACCAACCAGTCTCCACTCAACCCGACAGCGATCTAGCGCGTGGCGACGGCGACTGGAGCGCCATGGCACCGTTTGTATTTTTTCCCGCTTCCACACGGACAGAGCTCATTTGCACCGACCTTACGGGCTCGACGGGCGGCCGACCCGTTGTCGGAGTCGCGATTGGTCGTTCCCGCTTCCTCGGTGACCTGCGTGCGGACTGGCTGCTCCGCCGCGACCGGCTGGACTCGGTAGACCATGTGCGTGACATCATGCTGGATGTGATCGAGCAACGCCTGGAACATCTGGTACCCCTCGGTCTTGTAGACGACCAGGGGATCCTTCTGACCATACGCCTGTAGGCCGACGCCATCACGTAAGTCATCCATCGCTGTCAGGTGCTGCACCCAGAGCCGATCAATTACCTGGAGCATGACATGGCGCTCGACCTTGCGCATAAGCTCTGAACCGAACTGCGCTTCCACCTGCTCGTAGGCCGTATCCGCGTCGTCTTGAAGCGTCGCGACAATCTCTTCATTGGTCAGACCTTCAAGTTCAGCGATATCGATGGTCCCGGCCGGGATCAGGCTGAGGTAGACCGCAACCAATCCGTCCAGATCGGGGTCGCTGCCCTTGGCATCGCTAAGATGCTGCGAGGCGATAACGGCGACTTCCTCGTGGATCATGTCATGAACTTTGTCATGCATGTCTTCACCAGCGACGATCTCGCGCCGGTCGGTGTAGATCACGTCGCGGTGGCGATTCATGACATCGTCGTACTGGACAACGTGCTTTCGGATGTCGAAGTTGTGTCCTTCGACTTTGGTCTGAGCGCTTTCGATGGACTTCGAGATCAACCGATGCTCGATCGGCACGTCATCTTCCATGCCGAGTCGCTCCATCAGGCCACCAATGCGCTCGGATCCGAAGCGGCGCATCAACTCGTCTTCGAGCGACACATAAAAGCGTGACGATCCAGGATCGCCCTGGCGACCAGCCCGTCCGCGAAGCTGATTATCGATGCGCCGCGATTCATGGCGTTCTGTGCCGATAATGTGGAGTCCTCCGCGATCGGCCACGTCGGTCCCGAGCACGATGTCGGTGCCTCGACCGGCCATATTGGTGGCAATCGTCACGGCACCGGGCTGACCAGCGTCGGCGACGATCGCCGCTTCCCGCTCGTGCTGCTTGGCGTTCAGCACCTGATGCTCGACGCCGTTGCGCCCCAGTAAATCGCTCAGTCGTTCTGAGGTGTCGACCGACGTGGTCCCGACCAGGACCGGCCGTCCTGCCGCTTGCATCTCCTCGATTTCAGCGGCCACCGCGGCAAATTTCCCCCGCTCGTTCTTGAAGACGAGGTCGCCATGGTCAGTTCGGATCATCGGACGATTGGTCGGAATCGTTACGACGTCGAGATCGTAGATGCGACGGAACTCTTCGAGCTCGGTCTTGGCGGTACCGGTCATGCCGGCGAGTTTCTCGTACATCCGGAAGTAGTTCTGGAAGGTGATCGTCGCCATGGTGACATTTTGACGACGAACACGAACCCCTTCCTTCGCTTCGATGGCTTGATGGAGCCCCTCGCTGTAGCGCCGGCCAATCATCATGCGACCGGTAAACTCGTCGACGATGATGACCTCACCGTCGCGAACGATATAGTCCTTGTCCCGGTGAAAAACCGCGTACGCTTTCAGCGCCTGCTCGAGGTAGTGGGTCAGCTCAATATATCGCTCGTCGTAGATGCTCTCGCCGTCGGGAATATCGGCCTGGCGCTCAACCTCGTCGATCCCGGCATCGGTGAGGGTCGCTGATTTCGTCTTGAGATCGATCTCGTAGTGACGGCCCTCGCGAAGACTCTTGACGATTTGGGCGAACTGGTAGTAGCGGTCCGTGCTCTGGGCCGCCTGACCGGAGATAATGAGTGGCGTCCGCGCCTCATCAATCAGGATGTTGTCGACTTCGTCGACCATCGCATAGGCCAGATCGCGCTGGACGCATTGCTCGATGCTTGAGACCATGTTGTCCCGGAGATAGTCGAAGCCGAACTCGTTGTTCGTCCCATAGGTGATGTCGGCCTCATAGGCTTCCCGGCGAGTGATTGGGCGGAGCCGTTCGAGCCGCGGATCAGGCGACTCCCACTCGGGATCGTAGAGAAACGCTTCATCATGCTGGATGCATCCGGTGGTGAGGCCGAGTGCGTGATAGACGCGGCCCATCCACTGGGTGTCGCGCTTTGCCAGGTAATCGTTAACGGTGACGACGTGGGCGCCTCGGCCATTCATCGCGTTGAGCGCGACCGCGAGAGTCGCGGTGAGTGTTTTGCCTTCACCGGTCTTCATCTCGGCAATCTTGCCGTCATGAAGAATCATACCGCCGAGGAGCTGCACGTCGTAATGGCGCTGGCCAAGCGATCGGCGCGCGGCCTCTCGCGTCGCGGCGAACGATTCGGGCAGGAGATCGTCGAGCGATTCACCGGCGTCGACCCGCCCGCGAAACTCGGTCGCCAGCGCGGCGATCCCCTGGTCGTCGAGTGATACCATCTCAGGCTCGAGCCGGTTGATCTCCTCAACCAGAGGCTGGAGCGTTCTGATGGCCGTCTCGGTGCCGTCGCCGAAAAATTTGGAAACGAATCCTCGCATCATGATCCTCTTGGAGCCGGATCGAACCGGCCGCTTCCGGATGGCGCGATACCGTCGAGCGTATCGCGATCCTGGTTCTCTGCCGACTCAGTCCTTTGACGCTGCCGGATAGCAAAGTATAGCGCGTGGGTCGTTCGTCACCCCCGTCAGAGACTGGAGCACCGGAGACGATTGACGACAATTAAAACATCCTGCCGAACGGGCGGTGCCGATCCTTTTGACCATGTCCGGGAAGCGGGAGAGGTCCAGCGAAACAGGCCGAGGGGAGCTGCGCCCCCGGTGCCGAGAAGGCGAGGAGATGCATTGTGCCAGCGGCACCGAGATTTGCGGCAAAGGTTTATGCGATCGTCGCGTGCATACCACCCGGAAAAGTCACGACCTATGGGCGAATCGCCAGGACTATTGGCGACCCGCGGGGCGCGCGGATGGTGGGCTGGGCGCTGATGGACGCCATTCACGATGGTGATCTGCCGTGTCATCGGGTGGTCAATCGCGTTGGCTTCCTAAGCGGCGGGTGGCATTTCGGTCATCCTGAGGTCATGAAGGGCCTGCTCCTCGACGAAGGCGTGCCCTTTCTCGATGAGTACCAGGTCGATCTACGGCAGGCGGCATGGGACCCGTGGAATGACCCCCGGGCGTTAGCCGCCGCCGACCGCGTGGACAACTTCGACCTGGTCGCCATCGCTGAAAAAAGTGTGATCGAACGCACGCCGCGCGATGACGTTGCCATTGAGCTCGACGACGACCATACCACCAGCTAGGCCCCGGTCCGCGAGAAAGTCGGTGATCGTGCTTTCGGGTTCGATCGTCAGCGGTTTGCCGTTAACGACCAGGGAGACCATGGTCTCCGCGGGCGCAGTCGCGTCCGCCGAGTCGGGGACCGCGTCGTCGATCGCCAACCGAAGGGTCGCGGCGGCCGCCCGCGGATCTGGTGCCCGGGCGATGGCGTCAATGACGGCGACACCTGCCGCGCCAGCCGCGACAAGTGCTGGAATTCGCTCGACCGTGACGCCTCCGACCGCCAGGACTGGCTGCCATGTGGCCTCCATGATCTGACGAAACCCCGTCAGCCCGATTGGGGGTGTCCCCGGTTTGCTTCGTGACGGAAATACGTGCCCCGCCAGGAGATAATCAGCTCCCGTGGCCGCCGTCGCCGCGGCCGGAGAATGGACGGATCGGCCGATGATCGTGGTTGATCCGACGGCGCGTCGTGCCTCAGCAGTGGCGATTCCCGCTTCCGGCAGATGGAGTGCCAGGCCAAGGTCGGCGGCGATCGACGGATGGGAGTTGACAATCAGCATGGCCCGGACACCGATCGCGCGTTTCATCTCGATGGCAGCGTCTCGCATGGCGGACGGAGAAAGGCGATTCCCCCGCAGCTGGATCGCGTCGCAGCCTCCGTCGACTGCCGCCTCGACCAGGTGAACAGCGTCCAGATTCGTATCTGATGGATCGACGATGAACATCAGTTTGGGATGAGCGGTCGTCGATATCAACGCTGGCCCACCAGTCTGGCCGTATGGACCGCGTTCACCAGGGCCGCCGCCGCGGGACCAGCCGCTGGCGCCCGGAGCACCGCGCCGATGACGGCGATTCCAGCGGCACCGGCGGCGATCACCTCACCGGCGGTGATCGCCGTGATGCCCCCGATGCCGACGAGGGGAACTGGTGATAAGGCGGCCATCCGGCGTACTCCGGCGACACCGATCGGGCGGAACGCATCGAGTTTGCTCGACGTCACGAAGACTGGGCCGACCCCGACGTAATCGGCCCCCTGCTCGCTGGCGGCGATCGCCTCTTCATCCGTCTCGGGCGAGAAGCCGATGATGAGTTGGTCCCCGCCGAGCCGACGCGCCACCGGGAGCGGCAGATCGTTGACGCCGAGATGGACTCCGTCTGCCTCAAGAGCCAGGGCAATATCGATCCGGTCATTCACGATGAACAGCGCGCCGTAGGATCGGCAACTGATTCGCAGATGGTGTCCCAGCTCGAAGAAGTTTCGGTCGGAGAGCTGCTTCGCGCGCAACTGAATCGTTCTGACACCGGCTGCCAGCGCGTCGTCGACGTCACGCTCCAGCGGTCGTCGACTTTGCTCGGGATCGGCCACCAGGTACACCGCCAGTGACTCCGAAAGCGAGTGGTGATCAGGCCCGCACATCAGGCTGAGCTCCCGACGAGCCCCCGGAGCGGACTGCTGGCCGAGGCAGTTGGGCGCGCTTCCATCCGGCCAGCCCGGTAGGCGAGTCGACCGGCCTCCACGCCACGGGCCATCGCCGCGGCCATCTGCGCTGGACGATCAGCTAACGCGATCGCACTGTTGATGAGGCAGGCATCAGCGCCGCACTCCATGGCGAGTGCGGCATCGGAGGGGACGCCAATTCCTGCGTCGACCACCACGGGAACGGTCGCCTGCTGCACGATCAGCTTGATGGCCTCAGCGTTTAGCAGGCCCTGGCCCGAGCCAATTGGTGAACCCAGAGGCATCACGGTCGCCGTGCCAATTGCCTGCAGGCTCGTCGCCAGGACAGGGTCAGCACCGATATAGGGCAATACCGTAAATCCCTCGGCGATCAACTGGCGGGCGGCCTCGAAGGTCCCGACCGGATCCGGGAGGAGATGGGTCGGATCCGGGATGACTTCGAGCTTGATCCAGTCTGAGAGACTCAGTGCACGCGCCATCCGAGCGATGCGAATGGCTTCATCGGCGGTACGACATCCTGCCGTATTCGGCAGGATGGTATACCGGCGCCAGTCGATGTCGTCGAGGATCGAGCGTTGATTCCGATCGTCGAAATCGATCCGCCGCAGGGCGACGGTAACGATCTGAGCTCCCGACGCATCGAGGGCCGCGGTCATGTCGTCCACCGACCGGTATTTGCCGGTTCCGACCATCAGCCGGCTGGTGAAGGTCGTACCGGAGATCGTGAGCGGGTCGTTCGTGTCGGCGATGGCGCTCATCGAGCCTCCTTTAGGCGCGCTCAGCGGCGTGCTCCGGAACACCAAAGAAATGATTGACGGGGGAGTGGCCGTCGCCGATCCGATAGCTCGCCCTCAGCGCGGAAGAAATGTATTCCTTCGCGAGCGCGATGGCCTCCATCGGATCATGGTCAAGCGCAAGGTAGGCCGCGATGGCGGCGGAGAACGTGCAGCCGGTGCCATGGGTATTGTCGGTGACGATCCGCTCGGCGGGCAGCTGCGTGATTACCGACCCATCAAAGACCGTGTCGATCGCATCCCCGTCGCGGTGTCCCCCTTTAATCACCACGAAGGAAGCGCCGAGCGAGCCGATGGCGCGAGCCGCGTCGGCGATGTTTTGGTCGTTGTGAATCTCTCGGCCCGCGAGGACCGACGCCTCGGGAATGTTCGGGGTGACGATCAGCGACTTCGGGATGAGCTCTCGTCGGAGCACCGCGACGGCGGCCGGGTGGAGCAGATGCTGGCCACCTTTGGAGACCATCACCGGATCGACGACCAGCTTGTCGACCGCCCAGGCATGGAGACGATCTGCGACGACGGTAATAATGGCGGCGCTCGAGAGCATACCGGTCTTGGCCGCGTGGGTGCCGATATCTTCGAGGATGGCGTCAATCTGAGCGCCGACAACCTCCTCCGGCACCTCGGCAATCGCCGTAACTTCGCGCGTATTCTGAGCGGTCACGGCGGTGATGGCTGACGTACCATAGACACCGAGCGATGCAAACGTCTTCAAGTCTGCCTGAATGCCGGCGCCACCGCCGGAGTCAGAACCGGCGACGGTGAGGGCCTTGTGAATTGCACCAGCAAGGGGATCATGGAGCACGACTGTCTCCGGTCGCCTTCAAAGACACAAAAAAACCGACGGCGGATGCCGTCGGTGCGAGCATAAGCCCGACCCTGTTGCCGTCCCTTCGCCGGCATAACCCGGATCAGGTTCGGAGGGTTGGCGGCCTCATTTGGCCACGCTCTCAGCGCGTCGCGCACCCCTGGCAACCATTCGGCTCAGGCTACCACGTTAAGCTGTGGCGATCCACATCAATCCCTCCACGATCATGGAGCTGTGTCGCATGGCCCCGCCGTGAGACGTGTTCGGTCCGAAGGCGGCAACGGGCCGGTGCTATACTTTTGACCACACAACAATCGATTCTAGTCGGGCGATCTGGTCATTGAGTCGCGATGGTGTCACGGAGCAGTGGGTGAAGGTTCTGGAAGGATTGCAGCAGATTCGCGGGCGACTGGAAGCCAATGGCGCGGAGGACGCGACGCTGACGATCGTCGACCAGATTATGCGCCGGGCGGCGCTGCCCGCGGCGCAACCCGCGTCAGCGACATCGCTCCTGCAGCTCGTGAGGATGCTGGAACGGACGCCCGCTGCTAATACCAATGTCCGCATCTATAACGACTTCGTCCGTCTTGAGGAAGAGTTGACGAACGCCGCAGCCGCCTACCGGGAGCGGCAGGCCGCTGAGGATGCAAAGCCCGTTCCAAAGACGAAAAAATACTACAAGCAGCTCAAGGAACGAGATCAGCACAAGGAACCGGAGAACGGAACGCGGTAGCGGTTGAGCGGGCGGTCCCAGGCGACACTGCATGGGGATAGTGCCGGTAGCGAGATGGAGAAAGCACGATGGCCCAGGCGATGTCAGACGTTCGGCTTGATCCGGCCGAGCTGCTTCCACGAGTCCTCGGTCGATATTCGCCGTTGGTTGCCGATCGCGGCGAAGGTCTCTACGTCTGGGATACCGAGGGACAGCGTTACAGCGATTTCACGTCCGGCATCGGCGTCGTCAACACCGGCCATTGCCACCCCCGCGTTGTCAAGGCAATTCAGGAACAGGCCGCCCGGATCATTCACGCCCAGGCAAACATTTTCGCGCACGAGCCGATGATGCGAGCCGCAGCGGAGCTCATGGCAACGCTGCCTGACACCTTGAACCAGGTCTTTTTCACCAATAGCGGGGCGGAGGCGATCGAAGGCGCGATGAAGCTGGCCAAGGTCGCGACCGGCCGACCTGCCGTTATCACCTTTCGCGGCGGATTCCATGGCCGCACCCACGGGGCGATGAGTGTCACGTCGTCACGGGTGAAGGTCAGGGGCCATTACGAACCATTGCTACCAAGCGTCTATTTCGCGCCTTTTCCATATCTGTTTCGCAGTCCCTATGGAGGCGACCCGGGCGACGCAGACCTGGCGTATTTTGCCGAACTCGAGCAAATGTTTGACCAACTCGTCATGCCGGATGACGTTGCGGCGATCCTCGTCGAGTCGGTGCTCGGGGAGGGCGGATACATCGTCCCGCCGACCCGCTGGATGCAGAAGCTTCGCGCGCTCTGCACGGAGCACGGCATCCTGCTCATTCTCGATGAGGTCCAGTCGGGGATGGGACGCACCGGTAAGATGTGGGCCTTCGAGCACTACGACATCGTGCCTGACATCATGACCTCGGCCAAAGGTCTCGCGTCGGGAATGCCGGTCAGCGCGGTGGTCGCCAACAAAACGATCATGGATGCCTGGGCGCCTGGGGCGCACGGCGGCACCTATGGCGGCAACGCCGTCGGCACTGCCGCCGCCGTCGCGACGCTCCAGGTCATTCGCGAGGAGGGTCTCGTCGACAACGCGGCCGCGATGGGCCAGATCCTGATCGACGGTTTGCGTGCGATCCAGGCGGATTACCCGGTGATCGGGGATGTCCGCGGGCTTGGCCTGATGGTCGCCGCGGAGTTCGTTCTGGTGGACGGCGCACCGAACCCTGGAGCGGTGTCTCGGGTGATCGACTCCTGCTTGCGGGAGCACGTCCTGCTGCTCACCTGCGGTACCTACGACCAGGCGATCCGCATCGTGCCGCCGCTGATTGTGACGGAGGAGCAGATAGCCGAGTTCCTGACCGTGTTCAGGGGAGCGGTCGCCGCTCTCTAATATGGCGGATAAGGCCGGGATGGTTGCGGCCACTTGGAACGGCGGGTTCGTCGACCGGCAGATGACGCCATGGATCGACGACTCGTGGCCTCCGTTGGCCGGACTTCGACCACCAACGGACGTGCTAAGCCCGATCAGATGTACCGGGGGGCACGCCGCCGCAGGCTGACCCCAATGACGCCTATTCCCTACGCATAGATTTCTTCATCACAGCAGAGGTTGGCACGTTGTCCGGCGGCGAGCCGTTCATAGACGTGGATGATCGCGCCCGCAACCGTGGGCCAACCGAATCGCTCAGCGGCGACGCGGCTCTGCACGGCCATCCGAGATCGCAGATCGTCATCGAGAAGGACGCGGGCGAGACCCTGGGCAAGTGCGGGAGCGGAGCCCATGGGGACGAGGAGTCCTGACGATTCCTCCTCGACGGTGAAGGTCAGCCCTCCGACTCTTGACGCGACGACTGGTGTCCCACAGGCCATCGCTTCAACAGCCACCAGGCCGAAAGATTCATAGCGCGACGGCACCGCGACGACATCAGCGGCGGCGTAAAGCGCGGACAGATCCTCCTGGGGCCGGGAACCAAGGAAGCGGACCTGGTCGGCGATGCCGAGGGCCGTCGCCTGACTGACGACATCAGCCAGAGCGTCCTCAGGCTCACCGGCATCGTTGAGATCGCCGCCGACGAAAAGCAGCAGCGGCTTGACGGCAAACCGCTCGTCGTCGACAAGCAGTCGCGTGGCATCGAGCAACGTCTCAATCCCTTTGATGGGATCGACACGTCCTACGAAGAGCACCACGGGAATGTTCGATGCGATTCCCAGCTCATCCCGCATGGGCCGCCCGTCACGCGGGCGGAAAAGATTGAGGTCCACTCCCGGCGGCACCGTGCAGACCCGCTGGGCGGGTGCGCCTTGCCTCCAAATGAGATCAGCTCGCTCGTCAGGATTGGCCGCGATGACGCTGTCCGCCAGACCCAGCAGTCGACGCTCAACCTGAAGACGCTGGTCGGACTCACGGTTCTTGGTTGCGGCGACCGCATTCTTCATGTGAGCGGTGGTGTGGAACATCTGAACGAATGGTGTTTCCCAGTAGCGGCGGAGCAGGTGGGCCACCCAGCCCGATAGCCAGTAATGCGCGTGAACGACGTCGTACCGGGCTCCATCGCGCAGGGAGAAGACCGCCATCTGTTCGGCAAACTCGGGAAGGTAGGGGAATAACTCGTTTTTGGAAAGGGGAGCCGGCGGACCGGCGGTGATGGAGACGACGCGGACCCCGGGACAGAGATCAATGACTTCCGGTGTGTTGGGGACGGTGCGCCGGGTGAAGAGGTCGACTGGGATACCGAGACGGGCGACGTGACAGGCGAGCTCACGAACATAGACGTTCATGCCGCCCGCGTCTTTGCCGCCAAGCGCGGCAAGGGGGGAGGTGTGAACCACAATACCAGCGGCGCGGCGCAAGGGAGCATCGGTGTCATAGCCATGAACCGATGGCCCGTGATAAGGAGACGGCGTCACAACGCTCGAACCTTTCGCGGATGGCGCCGGTCCCCACGTAGGCATTGCCGGCGCTGAGGGCGATAGCGAGGTAGGCCCGCGCCATCAAAGACTTTCGAAATGATAGCAGAGGGACGATAAGTTAGGACGAACCTCGCACCAATGGCAGCCGGGTGAAGGCGAGCTCCGCTAACGGGATGGCGCCAGCAGCCCATAGTCCCCGTCGCGGCGGCGGTAGACGACGTTGAGCTCATCCTGATCCGCGTTCTCAAAGAGAAAGAAATCGTGTCCGAGCAGCTCAAGCTGCTCGATCGCCTCATCGACGTCCATCGGCTTCACCTGGAAGTGCTTGGTTCTGACAACGGTTGCGGCCTCCGCGTCGTCGCCGAACTCCGGATCACGGCTGTCGATGTCGTCGTCGGGCACGGGTTCGGCAGCGACGATTTTCGGCTTCCGAGTGGCCCGGCGGTCATGCGCCCGCCTGATCTGCGCTTCCAGGGTGTTGAAGGCTCGATCCAGTGCGATCGCTACCTCGCGCGCCTGTTCTTCCGCCCGAACGATCCGGCGCCCGGTCTGGACCGTTAGCTGAGCCACCGTATAGTCGCCACCGGTCCGCGGCTGGTGATGGCGGAACTCAAGCTTGGCGTCTACAACGCGGTCGCGATTGAGAAGATGCTCGATCCGGTGCCAGTGCCGATCGGCCAGCTCTCGTAGATGATCATCGACCGCGATTCCCTGCCCACGTATGTGCAGATCCATCGACATCTCCTGCGACTGGCGGTCTGTCATTCCCATCGATCTCTGGGCGCGAGGGAGGAGAGTGTGCCGTCTGGTCGGCTCGGCGGACGGATCGGTCGGCCAGGCGTTGTTGGTGCCCGCGGAGGGACTCGAACCCCCGACGCCCACCTTAGGACGGTGGCGCTCTATCCACTGAGCTACGCGGGCCGGCCACTCAGGCGAGGCCGATCGTTCCGACTGAGCAGGATGCTAGCACATGCCTAGAACAGCGCATCTCCTCCTCAGTTGGTCCCGCCATCACCGCGGTGATAAACGACAGCATTAGCCAGTGGCCGTACACGGGGGATTGAACCTCAAGGACGGCGTATCCTGCAACAACATCAGGCATAGACGTTCGAGTTGGTCCGACGATATCGGCCGCTGAGGAGCGCAGCGTGCAGCGACTGACTGCGGGAAATAGAAGGCCTTAGGCGTTGTCGCATGCACGCCGACTATGCTAGTCTCTCGGCGACGGGGAGTAGCGCAGCCCGGTTAGCGCGCAGCGTTCGGGACGCTGAGGTCGGAGGTTCGAATCCTCTCTCCCCGACCACCACGGGAGCGGCAACCGCCGCTCCCGTTGTTACTTAAACATGGGTCTTGTCAGCCGTCTCGCCATGGCCGACGTCCGGACCACCGTGAACAGGTCAGCGGCCACCATGTGTGATGAAGACGGTCGGTCGGCGGCCTATCGGCGATTGCCATCGGTCTCATCCATCATCAACGATGATCGTGTGCGCCGCGCGTCGCATCTCACCGCGCCCGTGCTGGTCACGCTCGTCCAGCAAGAGTTATCGGCCCTACGACACCAGATCGCTCAGGGTTCACTCACTTCGGCCGGCAATGCGGTCGACAGCGTCATCAATGCCCTGGAGAGACTGGACCGTCCTCGTTTGCGGCCGGTGATCAATGCAACCGGCGTCATCATTCACACGAATTTAGGCCGGTCGCAGGTCAGTAATGAGACAGCAGTAGCGATGGCTGCGGCCGCGGGTCATGCGGTGGCTCTTGAGATAGATCCCGAGACCAACGCCCGCGGGGGTCGCATGGAGGAAATCTCAGCCCTTCTGGGACTACTAACCGGCGCGGAGTCGACGCTCGTCGTTAATAACTGCGCGTCGGCGGTGTTGCTGGTGCTCTCGGCTGTCGCGGCCAACATGGAAGTGGTGGTTTCGCGGGGGGAGGCCGTGGAGATTGGCGGTGGCTTCCGAATACCGGATGTGTTGCGGCAAAGCGGCGCCCGCCTTGTGGAGGTTGGGACGACGAACCGCACCTACATTGCCGACTATGATGAGGTCAGCTCGGAGCGGACCGCGGCCTTTCTCAAGGTTCACCCAAGCAATTTCCGAGTCGAGGGGTTCACCCGGTCGGTCGCTACCAGCGAACTTGTCGGCCTTGGCCGGACGCGGTCGATTCCGGTCCTGGACGATGTCGGGAGCGGCGCCCTCCTCGATACGTCCGCGTTCGGCCTGGCAGCCGAGCCGACGATTGGAGAAAGCATCGCGGCGGGCGCTTCGATCGTCATGGCCAGCGGCGACAAACTTCTCGGCGGACCACAGGCTGGCTTAATTACCGGCGAACGGCGCTGGATCGAGAAGATCGCCAGACATCCGCTGGCCCGGGCCGTCCGCGCTGATAAGACCTGCCTTGCGGGTGTCGCTGCCACGCTCCGCCATTACGTTCGAGGAGAAGCGGTCACCCAGATCCCCGTCTGGAAGATGATTGCGACGCCTGTGGCCAGCCTTGAGGAGGCATCGCGCGCCATCATGGCCGCTCTCGACAGCGAGGGGGTTCCCGCGACATCGGTCGGAACGGAGTCGACCATCGGGGGTGGATCGCTCCCCGGCGCGCGCCTGCCCAGCGTCGCGATCTGCCTGGAGTCCGCATCTCACGGCGCCACGGCCGATGAGCTGGCGCATCGCCTTCGCACCGGGGACCCGTCGGTCTTTGGACGCATCGAAGAAGACCGTCTCCTGCTCGACCTCCGCACGGTTGAGCCGGGCGACCTTGGGGCGCTGGTCGCCGCCGTTTCAGGGGCGTGGCGCCTCTAACCGCTGTCGGTCCGAAGTTGAGCCATCCCGCCGAGCGTGGTGGTAGTCGATCTGACGTGCATCACCCGCGCGACGTGAATCCCCGAAGACGCCGGCCAGTAGGGTCTGGATCGCCTGGCGTGCCGTCCGATCCACCGCGGATGGCGCTTGTGATCCGGTGGCCAGCTCCTTCTGGAAGGCCGGCTAACCTCGTGCCGCAAGACTCGATTCAGGAATGCAGGCGGCTGTCCCGGGTATCCCGAAAGTAAGGACTTCGTGGCGGGTAGAAACTGCGATGTCGCTCGGCGGTCGTCGCAAGCTGGGAGCGAAGTGCATCGAGGGCGACCGCGTCGCCGCTTTGCTGGGCCACGAGAATGCCCGCCTGGAGCTGCCTCATCAGGAACAGAAAGCGCTGTTTCCCCAGTTGCTCCAACGCCTGGCGGGCTTCACGATCCACCTGGCCAGGGAATTGCGCCGGCGTTGTCGCAAGAAGGTTGAGCAATCGCTCAGCATGGTCCGCGAGCGCATCATCCAGTCCGGCGATAATCTGCTCTGGTTCGAGCGTCCCCAGGTCTGTCCTGGTCAGAATGCGGAGAAGCTCACGATTTGCGGCGTCAGTGATGTCTTCGACCGGGACATCCGCGATCACATTCTCCAGTAACGGCCGGTGCTTGAGGAGGAGGGCGACGAGGTGGTCCTCACCTGATGCACGTTGGATCGACCGAGGCCGCGACGAAGGACCGGGACTGGAGAGCGAGGTTTTGAGGCCGCTTCGCCGGATCTCCGACATCACCACCCGCTGATCGAGCTGCAACCGCGCCGCCAGCTGACCGACGTAGTGGGCCTGGACGACCCGGTCTCCAACTTGCTGAAGGATCGGCGCCGATCGCTTGACCGCTTCGGCCTTGCCGCGAGCGTCCCCTGGATCGACATCGGCGGTCATCGCGTCGATAAAGAAATCGAGAAACGGTTGAGCGGTAGCGACCAGCTCCGGCCAACGGTCGGGATCACGACGGATCAGCTCGTCCGGATCCTTTCCGAGTGGCAGGCGGACGATGGAGATCTGCGCGTTGAGTTTTCGCTCGAACCGGACCACTCCCGCGGCGTCGGGGACCGGCACTTCGTCGGTGTCAAGCGAATCCTGCATCCGCTCAAGACCGCGCAGCGTGGCCATCTGCCCAGCGCTGTCGGCATCGAGGGCGAGAACGATATTCTTCGACAGTCGCTTGACGAGTCCAATCTGCGATTCGGTGAGGGCGGTTCCCATCGCGGCGACGACATTGCCGTGCCCGAACTGATGTGCCGCGATGGCGTCCATATAGCCCTCGACGATCACCGCCTGATCGCGACGTCGGATCTCCTCCTGGGCCAGGTCAAGACCGAAGACCAGCGCACTCTTGTCGAAGACCGCGGACTGCGGCGAATTGAGATATTTGGGCTGCCCGTCACCCACGATCCGGCCGCCGAATCCGACGACCCGGCCGTCACGGTTGCGAATCGGGAACATTAACCGGCCCCGAAAGCGATCGTAGAATCCACCACTATCTCGTGGTTGCAGGAGACCGGCCTCCGCGGCGATCTCGTCATTGACCCAGCGGGTCTTGAGATAACTGAGGAGCGCCTCCCAGCGGTCGATCGCGAAGCCGATGCCGAAGCGGGCGATCACGTCGGGCGTGAGTCCTCGGTCCTCAGCGACCTTTCGTCCCGGCCCCCCGGCGTCGCTATTCGTCAGGACATTCGCAAAAAACCCAGCGGCGATTTCATTGACCTCAATCAGGCGTTGCCGGTGTTCGTCCTGCTCCGGTGCGGCGACCGGTCCACTCCCAAGGGTGACTCCAGCGTGGCGAGCGAGTTCGTGGAGCGCTTCGCGAAACTCGACGTGCTCAACCCCCATGTAGAACGTGAACGCATCGCCGCCGCGGCCGCAGCCGAAACAATGGAAGTTTTGACTATCCGGGAAGACGATGAACGACGGCGTCTTTTCCTGATGAAATGGACAGAGCCCCTTGTAGGTGCGTCCGGTTCTGATCAGCGGTACGTAGCCGGAGACGAGCTCGACCACATCGGTGCGATCCCGGACCTCCGCGACCGAATCAGTTGCCATTAGCGGCCTCCAGGACTCGTGCGGGGTTCCCTGTCCGCGCTTCCATGAGCTGTCGAGTTGCTCGTTTCTCATGCGGCCCCATGGGCACGAGCCACGTTATCGATCCCTTCGCTCGACCGGCAGCGCACACGCGCAAGCTTCTACGGTTCAGGCGACGAGCGTGGCCGACGAGGTTGAATGGCGCGCTTGCTGGGCCGGATCGGTGATTACGCACATGTTGCCCACCGCGATCAGGATCACGGAACCGGTACGCTGTACCTTTAGGGAGACCCTGTCCCTCTTGATAAAATGGGAAGGCCGAGGCGATCAAAAAGGTGCCACGGAGGCATGCTGGGGAGCGAACGTTGCTTTGCATCCGTCGCGGTTTTTGCTGGCGTGGAACGCACGTAGGTGCCATACCGCCCCAGTGCTGATCGGCAAGGGCGATCAAAGCGCTCGCCTGTCACCCATTGTACGTGATGTACGGACACCGTGCGCGCCCGCTGATCACTGATCTGTACCATCCTAGGAATATCGAATCCAGACGGAGGCCGCTAGAGCCGGTCGAGCGGCGCCAGACTCGCGATGAGCCGCTTGGTGCCATGTCGGACAAAGTCAATTGTAAGCTCCTGATCGCCACCTCGATCCGCCACATCGCTGATGCGACCCTCGCCGAATTTCGGATGAAAGATGCGGTCACCTGTCGCATAGCGGACGAGGCTGGGCGTGCCGTTACTGGCCGGTCCATCTCCTAAGGTGGGCATCCGGACGGTGGCGACGGGTCGCATGCGGTCCTGAAGTCGATCGCCGCGGCCGTGGCTGGAAGACGCCCGGCTGACATTCCTGGAATGGTCGGCCGGTACGGCGCTCAGGAACCGGGACGCTACGGCCGGTTGATACCGGCCGTAGGTGATCCGCGAGCCCGTGTAGGTCAGGTACAGGAGGCGTTGAGCGCGGGTAATGCCGACATAGAAGAGTCGTCGCTCTTCCTCCAGCGGCATCGGGTCGCTGAATTCCGCGTCGACCGCACGACTGATTGGCAGGAGGCCTTCCTCAACGCCCGCGATCACGACGACGGGAAATTCCAACCCCTTCGCCGAGTGAAGGGTAATCAACGTGACGCGCTCCCGCTGGCTGTCGTCCATGCTGTCGACATCGGCGATCAGGGAGACTTGCTCAAGGTAGGTTGGAAGGGCCTCGGCGGGGTCCAGGAGGTCGTAGCTTTCAAGGTCGGACCGCAGCTCCAGGACGTTCGCCCACCGTTGCATCTCCTCCTCATTGTCGTGGTCGAAGGATGCCTGATATCCGGTGCGCTCGACGATGGCATCAAACAACTCCGACAGCGTCAGCGACGTTCGTTGGTCCCGGAGCCGAGCGAAGGCGACGCCCATCCTTTGGGCCGCGGTGCGGGCGGCGCTCGAGAGATTTGGGCTGTCAGCTACGGGTGTTAGCCCAGGCGCCATGGAGACGAAGGCATCGAGCAGCGTCACGTCGTGAAGCGTTGCCCAGGATCGCAGTGCGTCGACCGCCTTTGGGCCGAGACCGCGCCCCAGGGGCAGGTGATCGATCACCCGCTCGATGCTGACGACGTCGGCGGGGTTATAGAGGAGACGGAAGATGGCGAGGAGGTCCTTCACCTCTTTGCGGTCATAGAAGCGGAGACCACCGACGATGCGGTAGGGGATGTCACTGACGCGAAACGCTTCTTCCAGCACCCGGCTCTGCGCCGTCGTTCTGTACATCACCGCCACGTCATCGGCGTGCAGCCCATCAGTCTGCATCAGACGGCGAATCTCCGAGACGATGAACTGCGCCTCGTGGTTCTGATCGCTGAGCTCGCGAACGGCGACCAGGGCGCCATCGTCGTTCTCTGTCCGGAGACGTCGATCGATTCGCTGCGTGTTTTCCCGGATCACGCGGTCCGCTGTCTCGACGATGCGCCGCGTGGACCGGTAGTTCACTTCGAGGTGAATCCGCTGCGCGTTCGGATAGTCCTTCTCGAAGTCGAGGATGTTGCGGATGTCCGCCTGGCGCCAGCCATAGATCGATTGATCGGGGTCACCAACGACGAAGATGTTCCGATGTTTCGCCGCGAGGGCGGACACCAGAACGTACTGGACCCGGTTTGTGTCCTGGTACTCGTCGACGAGGATGTGAAGGAATCGTTCCTGGTAGCGTTCGAGCAGGGTCGGCGCCTCGTCGAAGAGCCGTATCGGGAGACCGAGAAGATCGTCGAAGTCGACGGCGTTGGCTTTTCGCAGCGCTCGCTGGTACTCCCGAAAAACCCGGGCCACGATCTCATCGTCGTACGTCTCGGCCTGAGCAGCGAATTCTTCGGGGGTAACGAGCGAGCTCTTCGCCGCTGAGATACGTCCGAGGACCCGTCGCGGGGCAATCTGCTTCGGATCGAGACCGACTGTGACGATGGCGCGCTTGGCGATCTCCGCCTGATCGGCAGTATCGTAGATCAAGAAGTTGGGGAGGACGCCAAGCCGGTCGGCGACGAGTCCCGGGTTTTGACGGAGCAATCGCACACCAAACGAGTGAAAGGTGCCCATCACCAGACCGGCGGCGGCGCCAGGTGAGAGGAGTCGCTCGATCCGATCGCGCATCTCCCGCGACGCCTTGTTGGTGAACGTCACCGCAAGGATGCGGTCAGGCAGCACGCCTTCGTGCTCAATCAAAAAGGCCAACCGGTGGACCAGCACCCGGGTCTTGCCGGAGCCAGGCCCGGCCACGACGAGAACCGGTCCAGTGACCGCGGTGACCGCTTGCTGTTGCTCGGGATTGAGTCCGGCTAGAAGGTCGATAGTGGTCGTCACGGGTAACTCGTCCTCGTCCGGTCTCACCCGCCATACGCGAATGATAGCCTCGTCATGGATGGTCGGAGTCTATCACTGGCGTCGATCGATCGACGCTCCGATGACGGCGGCGCGTTTGACGATGATCGGGCGGTACGGTACATTGTGGCGCGCTCGGACGAGTTCGCCGACGTAGCTCAGCGGCAGAGCAAGGGACTCATAAGCCCTTGGCCGGTGGTTCGATTCCACCCGTCGGCACCATCGCGCTGTCACCACGGTCGCTCGTCCGGTGAGGCCCCGTGGGTTCAACATCGCATCTCCTGAAAGACAGTCGAAATCCATGGGTCGGGCTGGAGCAACGCCTCCTTCGTCGGCTGGCTGAATGCCAGTTCGGTCCCAATTCGCTGGTGATGGCGGGGTTCTCAGGCGGGCCCGACTCCCTCGCGCTTGCCGCTAGCTTGCAGCGAGTGGCTGAAAAGACTCCACTCAGGCTGGTCGCCGTCCATGTGGACCATGCTCTCCGCGACAGCTCCGGTGCGGAGATGGAGCGAGCCGCCGATCTGGCCCGGGTGCTGGACATTCCATTCCGCGCCCATCGTCTTCCCCGTGACCCCCGCCAGGCGCATCCGGGGGTGGGGTTGGAGGAGGCCGCGAGGCGGGAGCGGTATCGGGCCTTCGCCCAGATTGGCGATGAGAGCGGCGCGGCCGCCGTGGCGACCGGTCATCATCAGGGCGACCAGGCAGAAACCATACTGCTCCATCTCGGCCGGGGCAGCGGACTGAAAGGGCTGGCGGGCATGGCCGACGATCAGGTCCTGAGCCTGCCATGGTGGAAGGAAGACGGCCCGATGCGCCAACTTCGCGTCTGGCGTCCGTTTTTGCCGGAGACCCGGACCACCCTTCAACGCTATCTCGATGGACGCGGTCTTGTCGCCATCCAAGACCCCAGCAATAACGATGTGTCCCTGCGTCGGAATCAGGTGAGAAGGCATGTCGTGCCCGCGCTTGAGGCGGCCTTCCCTCGATGGACCACATCGCTGGAACGGCTCGCTCGAATCGTCAGCGACGATGACGAGGCTCTTGAGCAATGGAGCGACCAGGCAGCAAGGCAGATTACGACCAGCGCCGGTGAGATCTCAATGTCGGACCTGACGTGCTACCCGATCGCCGTGCAGCGCCGTATTGTGCGGCGGTGGCTTTCCGCCTCCGGAATTCGACCACTCCCCTCCTTCAATCGTGTCGATGCCATCCTGCGATCGGCACAGCAGGGAACCGGGAGACGGTTGATCGAGATCGGCGAGCGGCGGTTCGTGCAGACGCGGGGCGGCCGACTCCGCATCGGGCAGGATGGCGAACTGGCCGGTCAGTTGGGGCATCCAGCAGGGCCAGACCGCGATGCGCTGGTCGACGGTATTAATGAAGTTGACGCGAGATGATGTCGGTGCCGTCGCGTTCGCCATAGAGTTCGGCCGGGATCATCATTCCGTGACGTCGGCCGATCGTCGGTGTAAGCGCATGGACGCCGCGACGATAGCCGTCGTCGGTCAGCGGGATGGGAGACGCCACCTGCACCGGCGTTCGGTCGTTGAGATGAAGGGCGCAGGAAAGCATGACTGAGCGGCGAGCTGTTGGCGTGTCCCGGGTCCTTATCGAGGAACGTGTCCTCCAGGAACGCATACGAGAGATTGCGGCGCAACTTGACCGAGCCTACGGAGACGACGTGCCGTTGATGGTCGGGGTGCTCACCGGTGCCGTCGCATTCATGACCGACCTGATGCGGGCCATGACCATCCCTGTTCATATCGATTTCATGGCGGTATCGAGCTATGGCGCCAGCACCAAGAGCTCGGGCGTCGTGCGGATTCTGAAAGATCTCAATGAGGAGATCAGCGGGAGGCGGATCATCGTCGTCGAGGACATCGTCGACAGCGGACTCACGCTGCAATACCTGCTCGATGTCCTCGGTCGGCGAAACCCGCTCGACCTTCGAGTTGTGGCGTTGTTGCAGAAGGAAAAGGCGGACGCCATCCCGGTGCAGGTCGACCATGTCGGTTTTACCATTCCCGACGAGTTCGTCGTGGGCTATGGCCTCGACTACGCCGGCGCCTACAGGAACCTCCCGTTTGTCGCCATTCTTGATCCTGCAGCAGCCGGAATCGGCTAGGTCGGATGATATACTTCAAGGTCTCGCGGCTCCTGCGACGGCATTCGTCAGACCCCGCAGCCGTTTCCCCAGTGGAGGTTGATAGGTGGCCAACACGAAGTGGCTCCGTAATGGTTTTGTGTGGATCGTTCTAGTCATCGCGGTTATTGCGCTCGGGTTCACCCTCATTGGCGGCGACGATACCGCCCGCCAGATCGGCATCGGTGAGGTCGCCGGGGCCGTTCGCAGTGGCGAGGTGACGCATCTCACGCAGCATGAAGATAGCCGGGAGATACGGGTCGAGTACACGGCAGCGAGCGGGAAGGGCGATGCGACCAGCATCTTGCCGCCCGATACCAATATCCTGGATGCGCTTCAAACCTATGGTGTTGAGCCGTCGACCGTACCAGCGGACCTGATCGAGATCCGGCAGGCCAGCCGGTGGGGGAGTTGGTTGGGCGCGCTGACCTTTCTGCTTCCCACACTCTTCCTGGTCGGCATCTTCGTCTTCATGATGCGTCAGGCTCAGGGAAGCAACAATCAGGCGATCTCATTCGGGAAAAGCCGGGCACGCCTCTTCACCGGGAACAAGCCGACGGTCACCTTCAGCGATGTCGCCGGAGTTGACGAAGCGAAAGAGGAACTAATTGAGGTCGTCGAGTTCCTGAAGTATCCCGATAAGTTCGCGGCGCTCGGCGCGCGCATTCCGAGGGGCGTTCTGCTCGTCGGACCGCCGGGTACCGGCAAAACTTTGTTGTCCCGCGCTGTAGCGGGTGAAGCGGGGGTTCCGTTCTTCAGCATCTCCGGAAGCGAGTTCGTCGAGATGTTCGTCGGTGTCGGTGCAAGTCGCGTCCGCGATCTTTTCGACCAGGCCAAGCGGAACGCTCCGTGTATCGTCTTCGTCGATGAGATCGATGCCGTGGGCCGGCAGCGAGGAGCCGGTCTCGGTGGAAGCCACGACGAACGTGAGCAAACCCTGAACCAGATCCTCGTCGAGATGGACGGTTTCGACAGTAGCACCAACGTGATCGTGATCGCGGCCACCAACCGGCCGGATGTGCTCGATCCAGCCCTGCTCCGGCCTGGCCGATTCGATCGACAGGTCATCCTTGATCGACCAGATATTCAGGGCCGTAAGGCGATTCTCGATGTCCATTCCCGCGGTAAACCGATGGAGGACACGGTGTCGATCGACAGCTTGGCGCGCCAGACGCCCGGATTCTCTGGGGCCGATCTTGAGAATCTGGTCAATGAGGCGGCCATTCTGGCGGCGCGGCGCAATAAGAAAACAGTTGGGCGGGACGAGTTGACCGAGGCGATCGATCGGGTGATCGCGGGTCCGCAGCGGAAGAGCCGGGTGATCAGCGAGCGGGAGCGGGCGATGACGGCGTATCACGAGGCCGGCCATGCGCTTGTCGCGCGGATGCTTCCGAATTCCGATACTGTCCGAAAGGTCTCCATTGTCGCCAGGGGCATGATGGGCGGGTACACCCGGGTGGTGCCTGACGAAGACCGGCTCTTCAAGACCAAGGCGCAGTTCGAGGACGATCTGGCCGTCTTTATGGCCGGTCACGCGGCCGAGATGATGATCTTTGAAGAGCAATCGACGGGGGCCGCCAATGACATTGACCGCGCGACGGCCGTCGCGCGACGGATGGTGACCGAGTTCGGGATGAGCAAGTCGCTCGGCCCGCTCGCCTTTGGGAAGAAGGAGGAGCTGGTCTTTCTCGGGCGAGAGATCAGCGAGCAGCGCAACTACAGCGACGAGGTGGCCTACCAGATCGATCAGGAGATTCGACAGCTGATCGACACGGCCCATGATCGTACGCGAGAGATTCTCTCGACGAACGCCGACAAGCTCGAAGCGATCGCTCAACTACTGATCCGGGAAGAGACGATCGAGGGCGAGGACATGGAGGCGCTGTTTGATTCACCTCGCCCCACACCGGACCTGGTCGGACCTCCCGCGGGGCGACCAGCCGCCGGGCGGCGTGACGCCAGGTTGCCTGATAGCGATCGCTGGCCCGCAACTCGGCCAGAACGCGACCTGCCACCGGGCGGAGCGGGTCAGCTTAGGCCGCAACCAGCGGACTGACGCGGGGCATGGCCTAACAGGTGCTGAGTGGCCCTAGCATCCCGGTTAAACGAAACGATCCGGCCGCGAAAGGGCCGGATCATCTCTCTCGTGGTGGAGGCGGGGGGACTCGAACCCCCGACCTCTACAGTGCGATTGTAGCGCTCTCCCAACTGAGCTACGCCCCCACGTTGCGTGGCCGGAGTATACGTGGCCTTCCGACGGCCCGTCAACGCTCCTCTTGCTGGGATGTGCTTCAGATCGGATAGTTCGGCGCGGGTCAATGGGGGCTCACGACCCTCGACGCCTTGACGAGGCGGTGCTACCATTTGGCGCGGCCTGAGACAGCTGCGCGGGTGTAACTCAGCTGGTAGAGTGTCTGCTTCCCAAGCAGGATGTCGTGGGTTCGAGTCCCATCACCCGCTCCCGACCGCGACCGGCCCCGAGGCCGGTCGTTCTGCTTTCCGGCTTCGTCCTCGCGGTTCCATGGTCTCGCCCGAGGTGTACCCCGCTGACAGGTGGCACACCGGGTGCGTAAGGCGACCTGTCACGGAAGACCGATGACACGTCCACCGTGGATTGAGGGAGGAACAGCATGAAGCGATTACTGGTGCTCGCCGCGCTTGTGGCCGTGCTCGGTGGGACATTGGTCCACCTGAACACTGGCGCCCGGGCTGACGCACGGTTGGCCGGCTGCGACGACTGGGTCAGCGACACGAATGATCGGGTGAACGACGCCCGCAAATTGCTCTACCCGTCAGACCGGCCGGAAGCCTTTCAAGGGAGCGCCCAAGAGGCGGCCCGTGGACTGCTTTCGATCGCTCAGGACCAGCAGCAGAGCGATTATCCGGATGGTGCAGGGGCGATTAACGACGACCTGATCGAGGCGCTGACGATCGGCGCCGACGGTCTTGCTGGCGGCTCGGACGCGACGACCGAGGTGGTCTTCGCGAAGTCAATCGTCTACAACGCGGACGCCCGCCTCCTGGCACTCTCGAACACCTGCTAGGGCTTTCGGCTCAGCCTGTTCGACCTCGAACTATCGTTTCAGAGGCCCCCGGTTTGACGACTGGGGGCTTCTGGCGTCCGGGCACCGGTCGTCATCGACCCGATGATCGGCTGGCACCTGGAACAGATGTGCGTGCCGCGACCGCCGACGACCAGACGCCGCAGGGGTGTTGCGCACCGGTCGCAGGGCTCGCCACGTCCACCACGGCCGTAGACGCGAAGATGCCGTTGATTTCCCCCTTCCTTTCCAAGAGCATCACGGAATGATGAGAAGGTAGTGCCTCGATGGACTATTCCCTGGCGTAAGACCGACCGGATCGCCCGGTGGAGCTGACGGATCTCTGGCATCGCTAGCAACTTCGCGGGCTGGAGTGGATGAAGGCGAGCCCGAAAAAGCGCTTCGTCGACATAAATATTTCCTAGGCCAGCTACGACCGTTTGATCGAGGAGAACATTCTTGATCTTCCCCGTCCGGCGAGCCAGAACTGTTGCCAAACGCCGTGCCGTGAAGGTCCGGGAAAGCGGTTCGGGTCCCAGGCGGCGGTCGAGGTGATCGATCGATGCCGATTGGCAGTGCAGGACGCGGCCAAACTTGCGTTGATCGGCGAACCGGAGATCGCGACCGCCGCCAAGATGAAGGGCGAGGTGCTCGAATCGAATGGCGGGGTCGCTCCGGTCCTTCAGCAGAAGTTGTCCGGTCATTCGCAGATGGATCAGGAGCGCGCCGTCGTCGTCCAGCCGGACGACAAGATATTTCCCACGGCGGTCGACAGCGATGATCCGCCGCCCGACCGTGGCCGCGGAGAACATCTCAGGCGGCATATCGCCGATGACGCCGGTGAAGGCCCCGAGACTGATAGCTTCGACGACCTGTCCGAGGACGTCCGGGATGAGGGACGTGCGAACCGTTTCGACTTCCGGAAGTTCTGGCATACTCGTCTTTGGATGTCCCGGCGCGGTGCCTAATGGCCACGATGGTAGCATGGAGAAGGAGTTTGGATTGGGGGAACCGACAGACGCCTCGTGCCTCTTCTGTCGTATCGTTCGCGGTGATCTTGGGACCGAATTCATCGCAGAGACAGACGGCGCCGTTGCCTTCCGCGATCTTCATCCCCAGGCACCGGTCCACGTTCTGGTCGTTCCCCGGCGGCACATTAAGCAGCTCCGCGATGTTGATGAAGGGCAGACGGCCCTCGCCGGTGAGCTTCTCCGTCTGGCGGCGTCGGTCGCCCGGAGAGAGGGCCTGCTCGACGGAGGATATCGCGTCGTCATTAACGATGGACCTGACGCCGGACAGACCATTTTTCACCTCCATCTCCACGTTCTGGGCGGTGCGACTCTCTCGACTGCTTTTGGCTGAAACAGGAGCTTCCGATGGCGACCGAACAAACGGCAATCCGTCCGCGCATGGAAGAAGACCTACGCAGGGCGATGAAGGCCGGAGACGTGTCGACGAGAGACGCCCTCCGCTACGCGTTAGCCGCGATCAAGAACGCAGAGATCGATCGACGAGGGTCACTGACCTCGGAGGATGAGCTCGGCATATTGCGCCGGCTGCAGAAGCAGCACGACGATTCCATCGAGCAGTTTCGAGCTGCCGGCCGAGATGACCTTGCGGACCGGGAAGCGCGGCAGCGGACGGTGATCGGCGCATACCTCCCGACCGAAATGTCCGACCAGGACCTCGATGCGGCCGTCGTTGGCGTCATCGCCGAGGTGGGGGCCTCCGGTCCAAAAGATATGGCGAACGTGATGCCTGTGCTGATGAAACGGATGGCGGGCCAGGTGGACGGCCGCCGCATCAGCCAGGCGGCTTCCCGACTCCTCGCCGCGAAAGGGTGATGACAACGAGTTTCAACGGGACCATTGACCTTGAGGTGCAGGCCGAGACATCGCTAGCCGGCCATGATGAAAGGCGGTTATGGCGCCTTGTCCCGTTCGTGCTCGAACGCGAGAAGCAAGAGGGTGATTGGTCAGTGACCGTGGTCCTGGTTGAGGACGCCACACTGCAGGATCTTCACCGGCGCTTCATGGGCATGGATGAGGTGACCGACGTCATGACGTTTCCATTCGACGGTGACGTCGCCGGCGGGGACATCGTGGTATCGGTGCAGCGGGCGGCTGAGCAGGCTGCCTCGTACGACCACACCCCTGAGCGGGAGATAGCGTTTTTGGTCGTGCACGGACTGTTGCACCTCTGCGGGTGGGACGACCGCGACGATGGCCAGCGTGCGGCCATGTTGGCGAGGCAGGCTGAGTTGTTGA